>Ga0209062_1002873_pt1 | contig 21509 bp, 24 predicted proteins | sample Coa_R2_2_FD_187158 | JGI IMG/M metagenome (GOLD analysis project Ga0209062, IMG submission 187158) | Surface soil microbial communities from Centralia Pennsylvania, which are recovering from an underground coalmine fire - Coalmine... | ecosystem: Environmental > Terrestrial > Soil > Unclassified...
CAAGAACCAGTCCATCAACCAATCCGGGGGCCAATCGGGGGGTCAGTCCGCGGCCCAATCCACGGCCACTCTCCGGCTCAAGGTCGGCGACCTCGAGGTCGCCCATCCGATCACGGTGCCCAGCGGTGCGGTCCCGGCGACGGCCGTGCTTCCGGCCCTGCAGGGGCTGGTGAATGCCACTGTCGAGGCTGCGGAGATGGGCAAGGCGATCTCCTGCCGCAAGGGCTGCGGCGCCTGCTGCCGGCAGCTCGTGCCGATCTCGCGCACCGAGGGCGAGGCTCTGCTGGCACTGGTCGACGCGATGCCCACGCCGCGGCGCAAGACGGTGCGGGCGCGCTTCGCGGCGGCCGAGGCGGCGATCGCCAACGCCGGGCTGGCCGAGCCTGGCGGGCGCAGCGATCGGGAAATGTCCGTCGCGTACTTCGCGCTCGGCGTGCCCTGCCCGTTCCTCGAGGAGGAAAGCTGCTCGATCCATCCCGACCGGCCGCTGGTCTGCCGCGAGTATCTCGTGACCTCGTCGGCGGCGCTGTGCGCGGGACCGGTGCAGGAAGGCGTCACACCGGTACCTGTCCCGAAGCTCTCGCTTGCCGCGCGGCGGCTGCAGGACGAAGGCGAATCGTGGTTCCCGCTCGCCCTGCTGATGGCGTGGAGCCGCAGGCCGCGGTCGCCGGCGAAGCGGCGGCCGGGCCCGGAATGGGTCCAGCGGTTCTTGCGCGGCTTGGCAGGCTCGGCGCCGCCGGCATCCTGATGCCTGACCGGACTGCCATCGACTGCCACGGGCCGTGGCAGCCCCTGGTTGCCGATGGGCCAGCGTTTTTCCTCGTTCCTGCCACTCTGCCCGCACCCCCCACCTCCCCCACAAGAAAGCCCCAAGCCCGGCCCCCGAACGAAAAACGGCGGTGCTGCGTGGGGCAGCACCGCCGAGACCGAAGATCAGGGGAGAGTCCTGTCTTGCGGTGTGAGCGCTCGGGGGCCTGAGCGCTATTCCTCGTCCTTATTCCTCGTCGTCCTCGTCGTCGTCTTCCTTCGAGCCGTCGAGGGCGCCCGCCAGGATGCCGGCGTTCTCGCGGATCTTCTGCTCGATGGTCTGGGCGACCTCGGGATTCTCCCGGAGATACTTCTTGGCGTTCTCGCGGCCCTGGCCGATGCGCTGGCCGTCGTAGGAGAACCACGAGCCCGACTTCTCGACCACGCCGGCCTTCTCGCCGAGATCGATCAGCTCGCCGGTCTTGCTCACGCCCTCGCCGTACATGATGTCGAACTCGACCACCTTGAACGGCGGCGCGACCTTGTTCTTCACCACCTTCACGCGGGTCTGGTTGCCGACCACCTCGTCGCGATCCTTGAGCGCGCCGATGCGCCGGATGTCGAGGCGCACCGAAGCGTAGAACTTGAGCGCGTTGCCGCCGGTCGTGGTCTCGGGGCTGCCGAACATCACGCCGATCTTCATGCGGATCTGGTTGATGAAGATCACCAGCGTGTTCGACTTGGAGATCGAGGCGGTGAGCTTGCGCAGCGCCTGGCTCATCAGGCGGGCCTGCAGGCCGGGCAGCGCATCGCCCATCTCGCCTTCCAGCTCGGCGCGCGGCACGAGGGCAGCGACCGAGTCGATCACCAGCACGTCTATTGCGCCCGAACGCACGAGTGTATCGGCGATCTCGAGCGCCTGCTCGCCGGCGTCGGGCTGGGAGATCAGCAGGTTGTCGATGTCGACGCCGAGCTTCTTGGCATAGGCCGGATCGAGCGCGTGCTCGGCATCGACGAAGGCGCAGGCGCCGCCCTTCTTCTGCGCCTCGGCGACGCAATGCAGCGCGAGCGTCGTCTTGCCCGAGCTTTCCGGCCCGTAGATCTCAACGATGCGGCCCTTGGGCAGGCCGCCGATGCCCAGCGCGATGTCGAGGCCCAGCGAGCCGGTCGAGATCGCCTCGATCTCCAGCGCCTCGCGCTGGCCGAGCTTCATGATCGAACCCTTGCCGAAGGCCCGCTCGATCTGGGCGAGCGCGGCGTCCAGGGCCTTGTTCTTGTTCTCCATGCCTTCTTTCTCGACCAGTTTCAGCGCTGCCGACATTGGCTGCCTCCTCTATGTCCCATGGCCCCGTCCGAAGCGGCAATACGGATAACTCAGCCGCGGACAGCCACCACTGTACGCTTTTTGTTCCAGACAGGAAGTGGATAAATAGGCGCTTGAATCAATTAAACATATTGACACCTGTTCTAGCGACGTTCTGGTTTATCCACAGGATCAGTTGTAGCTTGCACCGAGAACATTCAGGCTGAAGCCCTCACGCGGTGTTGACGCGGCGCACCCTCGCAGTTGCGAAATCAGCGCGCACATTGCCTTCCATGATGAACGACCAGCGCCCGTCCTACCGTTGGCAGGACCACGTCATCACGCCACGGCGTGCCTCTCTCAATCTCCTGGCCACGGCGCTGATCGTCGCCGTGCTTGGCGCTGCCGGCCTTACGGCCGGCCATCATCCCACCGCCGTCGCGCATTCCCCCATCGCTACGGAGCAGGCATCCTCGCTCCCGCAGATCGTGAAACGCCCGGCTTCGTCCCATCTGGCAACGCCCTCGCTCAAAGGCTGCTGACGGGGCTCATTTCCGTAGAGTCCCTCTCAGCAGGCGGCCGAAGCGGATCGTCACCACGACCAGCCACGCCAGCACGACAAAGAGGACGGCCGCCCGCCCGGCGGTCACGGCCACATCCAGCGATATACGCGCCGGTTCCTGCCCCAGGCGCTGCAAGCCTGCGACGATGCCAAAGCCGGCGCCAATGCCGGCGCTGGCCAGCATCCATCGCCAGTTGCGCCCCAAGGCACAGCTGTCGGCCGCGGCCTTGCGCAGGGACTGCCGCCAAAGACCCCGCGGTTCCATCCCGCTCATGGTAGGCCGGGCTTCGTTTCAGGAGTGTGCCGATTTGTCCCCGCCTCGTTGTGCGGGGTAACATCGGCGTCACAAAACAGAAATGGATGCATCATGGGGGGACAGTAGCGGTCGGCCATGACAACTGTGGTCGAGGCTCGAACGTTCGGCGCGGTGCGCGCCCGGCCCGCGCTCGGCCTTCGCCTGCGGCGCCGGTCGCTTCCCTACCTGCTGCTCGCCCCCTCGCTGGTCCTGCTGGCGGCCTTCACCTATGCGCCGATCCTGCGCGTCGCCTGGGATTCGCTGCATGACGAGGGCCATGCGACGGGCAAGAGCACCTTCGTCGGCCTCGGCAACTACGTCGCCCTGTTCGCCGACAAGGCGTTCGGCCAGTCGGTCGTCAACAACCTGATCTACGCCGCCGGCACGGTGCCGCTCAGCATGGCGCTGGCGCTGCTGTTCGCCCTGGCGGTCCAGCGCTCCTCGCGCTTCAATTCGGTAGTCCGCGCGCTGCTGCTGTTCCCGTCGATGATCCCGCTGGTCGCGGCGGCGTCGCTGTTCTTCTTCATCTTCCTGCCAGGCGTCGGGCTGTTCGACTACTACCTCGCCAAGATCGGCATCCGCGGCGCCAACTGGCTGGGCGATCCCGACGTGGCGCTGTGGTCGCTGATCGGCATCACGGTGTGGAAGAACGCCGGCTACTACATGCTGTTCTACCTCGCCGGCCTGCAGACCCTGCCGGGCGAGGTCCTCGAGGCGGCGACGATCGACGGCTGCAACGCCTGGCAGCGGCTGCGCTACGTGATCGTCCCATTGCTCGCGCCGACAACAGCGTTCGTGCTGGTGATCGCGCTGATCAACGTGCTGACCCAGGTCGACCACGTGATCGTGCTGACCAAGGGCGGGCCCAGCAACTCGACCAAGCTGGTGCTCTATTACATCTTCGAGCAGGCGCACGAGAACTTCGCCGCCGGCAAGGCCGCCGCGGCCAGCCTGCTCTCGGTGTCGTTCCTGCTGGCCCTCTCGGTGTTCTCGCTCAAGACCATGGAACGAGGCACGCATGCGGCGTCTTAACCGTCCTCCCGACCGGAGCGAAGCGGAGTGGAGGGACCTGTTTTGAGTGCAGCAGTCCCAAAGAGGCCCCTCGACTCCGCTTCGCTCCGCTCGGGGCGACGAGGCATGCTCATCGTCGCGCTCCTGATGGCGATCACCACGTTCCTGTGGTCGACGCCGTTCCTGTGGACGCTGGTCGCGTCGTTCCGGCCGGACGGCGGGGGCGGCATCGGCATGGCGTCGCTGGTGCCGGACTACAAGCCGACCTGGGACAACTTCCTGCTCGCGCTGGAGAGCGGCAACTTCGCGCTCTACTACCTCAACACCGCGATCGTGGCGTTCGGCATCCTGGCCGTGCAGATCGTCACGATCTCGCTGGCCGGCTACGCCTTCGCGCGGCTCAGCTTCCCCGGCCGCGAGCTGATCTTCTACGTCTTCCTGCTCCAGCTGATGCTGGTGCCGCCGATCCTGATCGTGCCCAACCTGCGCACCATCGTCGATCTCGGCCTGTACGGCTCGCTGCTCGGCGTGATGGCGCCCTACTTCGCCTCGGCGTTCGGCACCTTCTTGATGCGCCAGACGTTCCGCCAGATCCCGCGCGACTTCGAGGAGGCCGCCGTGATCGACGGGGCGCACTGGTGGCAGACCCTGTGGCACGTGCTGCTGCCGATGGCCAAGCCCGGCCTGGTCGCCTTCTCGCTGGTCTCGCTGATGGCGCACTGGAACGAGTTCCTGTGGCCGTTGATGGTGCTGAGCGAGCCCCGCAACCACACGCTCACGATCGGGCTGGCCTCGTTCGCGGTCGGCAGCGAGGGCGGGAAGGATTGGGGCCTGCTGGCCGCCGGCACGCTGCTCGTCATGTTCCCGCTGCTCGCGCTGTTCGCGGTGTTCCAGCGTCAGTTCATCAACAGCTTCATGTTCTCGGGGCTCAAGGGGTAAGGAGAAGAAACTCATGCGTTGGCTTCCGTCATTCGCCGTCGCCGCCCTGGCGACGCTGTTGCCCGCTTTGGCAGGCGCGCAGACCAGGATCGATTTCTACTTCCCGCAGCCGGTCGATGGGCCGTTCGTGCGCGAGATGACGCGCATCGTGAAGAGCTACAACGACAGCCAGAAGGAGGTGCAGGTCACCGCCGTGTTCAGCGGCAGTTACGACGACACCAAGCTCAAGGCGCAGGCCGCCGCCAAGGCCGGCAAGCCGCCGGGCGTGGTCCTGATGAGCGCGAACTTCCTGAACGACCTCAAGCTCTCTGGCGACCTCGATTCGCTCGAGCCGCTCTTGAAGGCCGACGGCACGACGCGCGAGAAGTTCCTTGAGGACTTCTGGCCCGCGCTGCACATCAACGCGACGGTGGACGGCGAGCTCTACGGCATCCCCTACCAGAACTCGACGCCGCTGCTGTACTATAACGTGGAGCACTTCAAGGAAGCCGGCCTCGATCCGAACAAGCCGCCCCGCACCTGGACCGAGTTCGTCGACGCCGCCAAGAAGCTCACCAAGCGCAACGGCGACACCGTCGAGCGCTACGGCTTCACCATGCCGGGCAACTACGACTATTTCGGCTGGTTGATGGAAACGCTGTGCATGTCCAACGGCGGCAACTACTACAACTCCAACTGGGGCGGCGAGGTCTACTACGACACGCCGTCGATGCTCGGCGCCGCGCAGTTCGTCGAGGACCTGGTGTTCAAGCACAAGGTGATGCCGCAGGGCGTGACCGAGCAGAGCGCCGTATCGACCAACTTCCTGGCCGGCAAGACCTCGATGATCTTCCTCTCGACCGGTAGCCTGTCGTTCATCCGCAACAACATGAAGATGGCCTACAATGTGGGCTTCATCCCGATGAACGTGCGCAATGCCGTGCCGATCGGCGGCGGCTCGCTGGTCATGTTCAAGGGCCAGTCGCCCGAGCAGAAGGCGGCGAGCTGGAAGTTCGCCAAGTGGCTCAGCTCCGCCGAGAACCTCGGCAGCTGGAGCCGCTTCTCGGGCTACTTCGCGCCGCGCAAGTCGTCCTACGACCTGCCCGAGATGAAGGAGTTCCTGGCTAAGAACCCCGACGCCAAGGTGGCGATCGACCAGCTGAAGTATGCCCAGCCCTGGTTCGCGACCTACCAGACCGTCGCCGTGCGCAAGGCGCTGGAGGACGAGATGCAGGCCGTGCTGAACGGCAAGAAGAAGGCGGCCGAGGCGATCAAGGAAGCGCAGAAGAACGCCGACGCGCTGATGCGGCCCTATGTCGAGCAGACCGCGCTGAAGCTGCCTTGATCATCGGACCGCGCCACTCCAGTGGCGCTCACGATACTCACCATGAAAGAGCGCCACTGGAGTGGCGCGGTCCAATGAGGAGACCATGACCCTGATCGCCCAGATCACCGACCTGCACATCCGGCCGTCGGGCAAGAAAGCCTATGGCGTCGTCGACACCGAGGCGATGCTGCGTGCCGCCGTCGACTCGATCCTCGCCCAGCCGAAGAAACCCGACGCGGTCATCGCCTCGGGCGATCTCACCGACTGCGGCCTGGTCGAGGAATACGAGCTGCTGCGCGATTGCCTGAAACCGTTGCCCATGCCGGTCTACCTGATTCCCGGCAACCACGACCGCCGCGAGACGATGCGTCAGGTCTTTGGGCGCGACGGCTACCTGCCGGATGGCGACCATCTCCACTACACCATCGAGCACCTGCCGCTCAGGCTAATCGGCCTCGACACCGTCGTGCCGGGCAGGGGGCACGGCGAGATGGATGCGGCGCGGCTGGCCTGGCTGAAGGCGCGGCTCGACGAGCAGCCCGGCCGGCCGACCTTCATCTTCATGCACCACCCGCCCTTCCCGACGGGCCTGCAGCACATGGATTCGATCAACTGCCGAAACGCCGAGGCGATGGCGGCGCTGGTGAAGAACTATCCCAACGTCGAGCGCGTCGCCTGCGGCCATCACCACCGCTCGATCCAGATCCGCTGGGCCGGCACCATCGGCTCGGTGGCGCCGAGCGTCGCCCACCAGGTCGTGCTCGACCTGATGCCGCACGACGACGCCACCTTCACCCTGGAGCCGCCGGGCTATCATCTCCACCTCTGGGCGCCGGAGACCGGCACGATCACCCACACCGCCTTCATCGGCAGCTTCTCGGGCCCGCATCCCTTCCTGCTCGATCCCGACTATCCGGCATTCGGCGACAAGGCGTCGGCACCGGCGACCCACAAGATGTGATCTGCATTTGCATCCGCGTTGCAATGCGCGGTTGGTGATTGAGTCCGCCCGTGCGAAGGCGTGCCATCGGGTCGGGGGGATCCGGACATGTGGAGACTTATTGCAGCGTTGGCCCTGATCGGGCTGCCGGCGCTTGCGCACGCGGAATGGAAGAAGGTCACCCGACAGGAGTCCAAGCTGCTGCTCGAGGCGCCGTTGCTGGAGAACGGGCGCGAGGTCTACCAGTACGGAGGCTGGGACGCTTCGGGCGGATACGAAGGGTCGTTCGCCGCGATCCTGTCCCCGAAGGGCGGTTACCCGTTCATGCAGGTGTATTTCCAGCGCCTGGCCCAGTTGCATCAATGGTCCCGCGGCGCCGACCTCGACGAGGCATGGTTGAAGAAGTTCTTCTCGTTCCTCAAGGACAAGACGATCCGCATCACCGTGCCGGCGCCGCATGTGACACGCTATATCCGCGTCGTTCGCTTTGCCGTCGACCAGTCGGAGTGCGCGGGCTTCGACATTCGACAGCTGAACGACGCCCATTCCATCAAGAGCGACACCGACCGCAACTCGGTCTACGGCCTCTATTGCGCGCCGGCCGGCGTCGCGCTCACCGATGACCTCGTCCGGCAGGCGACCGAAGGCATCTATTGGCGGAGCGACAGCGGCGTGGAGCGCCTGCTGCAGGGCGTCGCCCGGCCGGTGCCGGCGAGCCTGCGGTAGCAACCTACAGCTGGAACCAGCCGAATCCCGCGGCGCCGATCGCCGCCAGCCCCATGCCGAGATGCCTGAAGAAGCGCGTCGACTGCAGGGCGACAGACTGCTCGTGCCGCCAGCTCGCGCGCTCGCCGCCGGACATGCGCTCGCGCGCTTCGTGCTGGCTGCCGATCAGATGCGGCGTCCAGCCGCTGCCGACGGCGGCGTCCTTCTCCAGCTCGATCCGCACACAGATGAACCAGAGCATCAGGCCGATCAGCCCTACTCCGCCGAAGCCGAACCAGACGACGAAGACGAACGCGATCAGGCCCGCGACCAGCCATCCCAGGGCAGCGACCGCGAACACGATCGTCCTGCCCTCCATGGCGCCTACTTTGGCCCCAGCGCGCCCGCCGCCTTGAGCGCGGCGATGCCCGCCGTGTCGTAGCCGATCTCCGCCAGCACGTGGTCGTTGTGCTGGCCGATCTCCGGCGGATCGCTGACCAGCGGCGGCCGCCAGCCCAGCATCTGGAAGGGCAGCAGCGGCAGCCGAGTCTTCACGCCGCCCGGCAGCGTGGTCGGCGCCAGCGAGCCATTGGCCAGCAGGTGCGGATGGTCGAACAGGTCCTGCGGCCGCGCGACCGGCGCGAAGGAGATGTCGGCGTCGAGGCACATCTGCTCGAGCGCATCCTTGGTGTAGGTCTTGAACACCGCAGCCACCTTCGGCACCAGCCACGGCCGCGCCTCGATACGCTGGTTGTTGGTGGCGAGCTTGGGATCGTTGGCCAGATCGTCCTGCTTGAAGAACTCGCAGAAGCGCTTCCACTGGCCGTCGCTGGTGATGCCGACGAAGATCTGCTGTCCATCGGCGGTGTTGAAGATCTCGTAGATCGCCCACGAGCTCACGCGCTCGGGCATCGGCGGCGGCGGCGCGCCATTCATCGCCGTGATGGCGAGGTGCTGGCCCATCAGGAACACGACCGATTCGAACAGCGCCGATTCCACCAGCCCGCCCTTCCCCGTGCGGTCGCGCGTCTTGAGCGCCAGCACCGTGCCGAACGCGCCGAACATGCCGCCCATGATGTCGACCACCGACGTGCCGGCGCGCAGGGGCCGGCCGGTCGGGCCGGTCATGTAGGCGAGCCCGCCCATCATCTGCACGACCTCGTCGAGCGCCGGCCGCTTCTCGTACGGTCCGGGCAGGAACCCCTTCAGCGCGCAATAGACGAGCCGCGGATTGATCTTCTCGAGATGCTCGGGCCCCAGGCCGCGCTTGGCCATCGAGCCCGGCGCGAAGTTCTCGATCATGACGTCGGCCGACTGCAGCAGCTTCACCAGGACCTTGCGGCCCTCGGGCCCGTCGGCATCGAGCGCCAGGCTCTTCTTGTTGCGATTGAAGTAGCCGAAGAAGCCGCCGCCGAAGCCGCGCAGCCGGCGGGTGCGGTCGCCGTCGACCGGCTCGACCTTGATCACCTCGGCGCCGAGGTCGGCCAGGATCATGCCGCAGGACGGCCCGAGGATGGTGTGCGTGAGTTCGACGACGCGGATGCCTTTGAGCGGCGGTTCGACAGAGGAGGTCATGACTTTCCTCTAGTCCCTGCCGGGTTTGGCCGTCCAGCGTGGCGGCAGAAGCCTCGTGTCGAGGACGAACGGACCGCCGTTGTTGGCGATCCTGAACGAACTCAGCACGGGCGCGTCATATTCACTGCGGAAGTAGATTTCGGACCGCAGCGCGACATCGAGATCGGCAGCGGGGAAAGCGCAGGTGAAGGTCGCCGACTGGCCGGGATCGAGACGATCAGGGATCCACGATTGATCCGCCGCGACCATGTCGGGAGTCTCGTAGCTCGTCAGCGCACAATGGATCTTCAGGTGGGAGAGCGGAAACCACGCGCTCACGTTCTGGACGCGGAATGTCGCCTGAAAGGCCGAGCCTGCAGTGACACGGTCCGACGAATAGGCCGGAAGGGGGCGCAGCGACCAGATACCGACGGCGGCCGCGGCCAGTGCGGCCAAGAACAGCACGACCGACGTCAGCCACACGAAGGAGTGCGCACCGACAGTGGCCATCTCGACGAGGCCCTGTTGCAGCGGCAGGTCGGCCGCGACCGCAGGGCGCCTGCGCGAACGCGGCGGCCCCTTGGCAGCCGGAGAGCTCTTCCTGCCGCGCGTTGCCGGCTTGCGCTTGGTCGTCGCCATCTGCGCTCAAGATAGCGCAATGCGATCCGGCGCAGGAAAACGATCGAGGTAGGAACGGGCGCGCGGCAAAGGGTCGTAGAGGAAGTGCCGCGGCCCGGCCAGCCACAGGCCGTCAATCTCGCGCGATTTCGCTTCGGAGACGAGCACGTCGCGCGGCAGCGTCACCAAAGTCCCATCCCAGCCGGGCCATAGCCGCCTCGAACCCTTCCCCGCATGCGCCAGGAAGGCGTCGCGCCGGGAATAGCCGTGGAAGTCGAACACGCACTCGTCGGTGCCGACGAAGATGTGGTTGCCCCAGTAGCCGGGCGCCGGCCTGATCCAGGTGATCTGGTATCCGGCCACGACATACCGCTCGGTTCGTGGCTGGTACATTCCCCCTTCGACGACTCAGGTCAGGCGAACCAGCCTTCGATGTCCTTGGTGAACGGCAGGCCGGCCGAGTCGGCCAGCACCTGGTGGCCCATGCCGGCGCCGATCAGGAAGGCTTCCTGGTGCGGCACGGCGTTGCTCTTCAGCATCCCGCGGATCGCCTTGCCGTCATGGCCCCAGCCCACCGCCTCGACCTTGCCGTCGAAGGCGCGGTTGACGACCGACAGGAACTCGGCGCGCTCCTCGTCCGTGAGCTTCGGCACGGCGTCGATGTCGCCCAGCAGGAACAGCCGGCCGCCGAATTTCGCCACGAGCGCCGCCACCGAATTGCGCGCCTCGACGATCACCTCGCGGTTCGGTCCGCGGCGGACGCGGGCGGCCAGCGACAGGGGCATCACCGCGGCCCCGAGATTGGAGCCGGTGTTCATCAGCGCGGCGGTAAGTTCCTTGTAGGTGATGCCCAACCGTTCCGCGCGGCGGACACGCATCTTCGCTATTTCGGGACTGGGTGTTTTCCAAGCCTTTGCGGCGGCGCGCCGCCACACCCACGCTTCCCACGACATGTCGAACGTCGGCCCGTTATTGTGGCCGATCCCGGGGCGGCGTAGCAAAGCCTCGACATTGGCGTGCCGCAGTTTTAGACGGTCGAACCGGTCACCCATGGCAAGGGATTGTAACGCAAAGCCCATGCCAAAATCGAGGAGCGGAAGCGTGGACGATTTCCAGGTCGATGTCTTGGTGGTGGGCGCCGGCAATGCCGCGGCCTGTGCGGCGCTGGCGGCCCGCGAGACCGGCGCCTCGGTGGCGATGCTGGAGGCGGCCCCCGAGGAAGAGCGCGGCGGCAACAGCACCTACACCGCGGGCGCCATGCGGCTGGTGTTCCACGGGGTCGACGACCTCGCCCAGCTCTACGACCTCACCGAGGACGAGAAGCGCGACGTCGATTTCGGCTCCTACTCGGCCGACCAGTTCCTCGACGACATGGGCCGCGTGACCAACTACCGCTGCGACCCGGAACTCACCGACATCCTGATCAGCCGCAGCTTCGAGACGGCGAAGTGGATGCGCAGCAAGGGCGTGCGCTTCCAGCCATCCTACGGTCGGCAGGCCTTCAAGGTGAACGGCAAGTACAAGTTCTGGGGCGGCCTCGCGGTCGAAGCGTGGGGCGGCGGCCCCGGCCTGGTGGACCTCGAGCACAAGGCGGCGGTGAAGGCCGGCATCCCGATCCACTACGAGACGGCGGCGGTGTCGCTGATCGAAGAGGATGGCGTGGTGCGAGGCGTGATTGCCCGCCACAAGGGACGCAAGGTCAGGATCGGCGCCAAGGCGGTCGTGCTGGCCTGCGGCGGCTTCGAGAGCAACGCCGAGATGCGCACGCGCTACCTCGGGCCGACCTGGGATCTCGCCAAGGTGCGCGGCACGCGCTTCAACACCGGCGCCGGCATCAACATGGCGCTGGCGATCGGCGCCAAGGCGCACGGCAACTGGTCGGGCGGCCACGCCGTCGGCTGGGACCTGAACGCGCCGGAGTTCGGCGACCTCGAGGTCGGCGACAACTTCCAGAAGCACTCCTACCCGCTCGGCATCATGGTGAACGCCAACGGCGTGCGCTTCGTCGACGAGGGCGCGGACTTCCGCAACTACACCTATGCCAAATACGGCGCGGTGATCCTGGCGCAGCCGCAGCAGTTTGCCTGGCAGATCTTCGATGCCAAGGTGCTCGACAAGCTGCGCGACGAGTACCGCATCAAGCGCATGACCAAGGTCAAGGCCGACACGATCGAGGAGCTGGCGACCAAGCTCGAGGGCGTGAACCAGGAGCAGTTCCTCAAGACCATCAAGGAATGGAACGCCGCGGTGATGACCGAGGTGCCGTTCAACCCGGCAATCAAGGACGGCCGCGGCGTGCGCGGCCTTGCCGTTCCGAAGAGCAACTGGGCCAACACGATCGACCAGCCGCCATTCGAGGCCTACGCGGTGACCTGCGGCCTCACCTTCACCTTCGGCGGCCTCAAGATCACGACCGAGGGCGAGGTTGAGAGCACCGACGGCCACGTCATCCCCGGCCTGTTCGCGGCGGGCGAGCTGGTCGGCGGGCTGTTCTATCACAACTACCCGGGCGGCACGGGGCTGGTGTCCGGCGCGGTGCTCGGCAAGCTCGCGGGCGACGGCGCCGGCAAGTACGTTCAGAACAAGAACTAGGGAGCGATGGCGCGGAAGAAGGCTCCGCTTCGCAAATCCTGGCCCGAGGGTGCGGTCTACACCGTCGGACACTCTACCCTGCCGATCGACGACTTCGCCGCGCTGCTCGCGGCCTACGGAATCCAGACCGTCGTCGACATCCGCACCGTGCCGCGCTCGCGGCGCAATCCGCAATTCAACGCCGATGCCCTGCCGCAAGCGTTGAAGCCGCACGGCATCGAATATATTGGCCTGCCGGGCCTGGGCGGCTTGCGCAAGACGTCGAAGGACTCGCCCAACAAGGGCTGGCGCAACGACAGCTTCCGCGGCTATGCCGACTACATGCAGACGCCCGCCTTCACCGAGGCGCTCGGCGAGCTGATCGACCTCAGCCGGCACACGCGCGCCGCCATCATGTGTGCCGAAGCGGTGCCCTGGCGCTGCCACCGCTCGCTGGTGGCCGACGCGCTCGAAGTGCGCGGCATTCCCGCGATCGAGATCCTGTCGCCGACCAGCAGCCGCCTGCACAAGCTCACCCCATTCGCGCATGTCGAGGGAACAAAGCTGACCTACCCGCCGCTGCCCGATTGAGCGACAACCAGGCGTTGACAGAGCCAGTGCAATTGTCGCACAGAGCGCCGCGATTCCGGGACCCGCCCACAAGGAGCAAGACATGTCTTTCATCACCCGCCGCCGGGCGCTCGCCCTCGGCGCCGGCGCCCTCGTACTGCCGCAGGCCGCGCGGGCGCAAGCCTGGCCGAGCGGCCCCGTCACCTTCGTGGTCGGCTATGCCGCCGGCGGCAGCACGGACATCAATGCGCGCGAGCTGGGCCAGGTCATGACGCCGGTGATCGGCCAGCAGATCATCATCGACAACAAGGGCGGCGCCGCCGGCTCGATCGGCCTGCGCGCCGTGGCGGCCGCCAAGCCGGACGGCCAGACGGTGTTCGTGGCCGTCGGCACCAACGTGATCATCAATCCGTGGGTCCAGAAGGGCATGATCGACACGATCTCCTCTTTGGCGCCGATCTGTCAGGTGACGGACTATCAATACGTTCTGGTGGTCGGCAACAAGGTGCCGGCCAACAACGCCGCGGAGCTGGTGGCCTTGGCGAAGAAGGACCCCGAGAAGCTGACCTTCTCGTCATCGGGCGTCGGCGGCAACAATCACCTTGCCGGCGCGCTGTTCGCCAAGGCCGCCGGGATCAAGATGACCCACGTGCCCTACAAGGGGACGGGCCCCGCGGTGGCCGACGTGATCAGCGGGCAGATCACGATGAACTTCTCCTCCCTGCCGCCGGCTGTGTCGCAGATCAAGGGCGGCAATCTTCGCGCGCTGGCGGTCACCGGCAACAAGCGCGTGAAGTCCCTGCCCGACGTGCCGACGCTGGAGGAGCAGGGCATCGACGTCGTCGTGACCAGCTGGCAGGGCCTGTTCGCCCCGGCCAAGACGCCGGCGGACGTTCTCGACAAGATCGAGAAGGCCACCAAGGAAGCGATGAAGAACCCCAAATGGGATGAGGCGCTGGCCCGCGACGGCCTCGAGCAGCCGCCCGAGCGCACACGCGCGGAGTTCACCCAGTTCGTCAAGGACGAGCACGCCTTCTGGGGCAAGACCCTGAAGGAGCTCAACATCGAGATGGAGTGATCCCCCTCCGCCCCTTCGGGGCACCTCCCCCCGCAGACGGAGGGAGGCATGACATCAGTCCTTCCCCCGTCTGCGGGGGAAGGTGGCGCGAAGCGCCGGAAGGGGGTTACCGCTTCGGCACCATGCAGAAGCCCTGCGCCTCGATGCCGAGGGGCGGATTGAACTTCGAGCGGAAGTTCTCGAAGGCGATCGCGGCGGTCAGTTCGACGATCTGCGGCTCGGTGAAATGCTGCTTCACCTGCGCGAACAGCGCATCGTCGACCTGGCGGTCGGTATAGGTGATCGCCTCGGCATATTCGAGCGCCACGCGCTCGGCCTCGCTGAACAGCTTGCTGTCCCGCCAGCTCAGCAGCTCGCCCAGCTTGTCCAGACCGCCTTCAGTCGTTTCCGCGGCACGCGCGGCGTTGATGTCCATTCAAAAGGGACACCCGTTGATCGTGGCGACGCGCGTATAAATCAGCGGCAGCATGCCCTTGGGCAGTTGGCCGGACTGCTCGAAGGCCAGGCCCATGATGCCCGCTGCCTTCAGGATCGGCGGGCAATGCGCCATTATCTTCGCCGGATTCAACAAATCGCCGAACAGCTCGCGCTGGCGATCGAACGCCGGCTTGAGAATCGGGTCGCCACCATCGTCGGTGATCTCGCTGATGCGGGGCATGTCGTTACCTCCTCAAAGGGGAGCGGGATGACAGCCGGATCGGCTGGTCCGCGCGACCGATTTTTTCTCGTGCCTGCCCTCTTCCAGGTGCAGCCTCGGTCAGGCGCTGTGGCCGTCCATCCACGCGCGGATCTGGGGTTCGTCCAGCCAGGCCCGCGCGGAACCGGCGTCACTGAAGAACTGCATTGGCCGATCGGGCACGGCCAGGATGCCCAGCACGCGCGCGAACTGCTCGTACTTGTCGCGTGACATGACGATCGCCAGGGGGCCCGCCTGCCCGAGTTGCTGCATGCCGCGAATCCGCACGGCCACGGCCATGATGTCGTCGGCGGTCATCTCGGTCTCGCCCCGGCTGCCATCGAACAGCTTGCGATAGTTACCTGCCCGCGCGCCCGCCATGACATGGAGATAGGCGTCCATCTCCTCCCGGCGCACGTTGCCCTCGGCAACCGCCGTGATCAGCCGTTCACGCGAGTCGATCACCCAGTATAAAGGCATCGGGAGCACACAACCCGTGCGGGCGATCTTATCAGACCGCAGGCCCGGCCCAAGCCCTACCTTGGTCGATCAGAACCCCAGCGCCTTGGCCTGCACCACGCTTTCGAGCCGGGCGATCTTGGCTGTGAGCTCGGGCGACAGCGGCTGGTCGACCTGGACCAGCGCAATCGCCGAGCCGCCCGGCTTGTCGCGGCCGAGATGGAAAGTCGCGATGTTGACCTTGCTCTCGCCCAAGAGCGTGCCCAGCCGTCCGATGAAGCCTGGCTTGTCGTCGTTGGTAATGTAGAGCATGTGCGGGCCGAACTCGGCCTCGATCTCGATGCCCTTGATCTCGACGATGCGCGGATGCTTGCCGCCGAACAGCGTGCCGGTGATCGAGCGCGTGTACTTGTCGGTGGTGACCGAGACGCGGATCATCGAGTGGTAGTCGCTGTCGCGCTCGTGCTTGACCTCGGCGACTTCGATGCCGCGCTCGCGGGCAATCACCGGGGCATTCACCAGGTTGACCGTGTCGAGCTGCGGCCGCAGCACGCCGGTCAGGGCCATCTGGGTGAGCGGCTTGATGTTGAGCGCCGCCACCTGGCCCTCGTACTCGATCGCAACTGCCTTGATGTCGGTGTCGGTGAGCTGGCCCGCGAACGAGCCCAGCTTCTCGGCGAGGTCGAGATACGGCGCCAGCCGTGGCGCGTCCTCCGCCGACACGTTGGGCATATTGAGCGAGTTCTGGATCGCCCCGGTCAGCAGGTAGTCGGCCATCTGCTCGGCGACCTGCAATGCCACGTTCTCCTGCGCCTCGACCGTCGCCGCGCCAAGATGCGGCGTGCAGACCAGGTTGGGCGCGCCGAACAGCACATTGGACTTGGCTGGCTCCTCGGTGAAGACGTCGAAGCCCGCGCCGGCGATGTGGCCAGACACAAGCAGATCGCGCACCGCGAGCTCGTCGACCAGGCCGCCGCGCGCGCAGTTGATGATGCGCACGCCCTTCTTGGTCTTCATCAGGTTGGCGCGCGAGAGGATGTTCTTGGTCTGCTCGGTGAGCGGCGTGTGCACGGAGATGAAGTCGGCCCGCGGCAGCAGCTGCTCCAGCGTCACCTTCTCGACGCCGAGCGCCGCCGCCCGCTCCTCGCTCAGGAACGGATCGTAGGCGATGACGCGCATCTTCAGGCCGACCGCGCGCTCGGCGACGATCGAGCCGATGTTGCCGCAGCCGATCAGGCCCAGCGTCTTGAAGCTGAGCTCGGTGCCCATGAAGCGGTTCTTCTCCCACTTGCCGGCCTGGGTCGAGGCGTTGGCGTCGGGCACCTGGCGGGCAACCGCGAACATCAGGGCGATCGCGTGCTCCGCGGTCGTGATGGCGTTGCCGAACGGCGTGTTCATCACCACCACGCCATGTGCGGTCGCGGACTTGAGGTCGACATTGTCGACGCCGATGCCGGCGCGGCCCACGACCTTGAGCTTCTTTGCCTCGGCCAGCACCTCGGCGGTGACCTTGGTGGCCGAGCGGATTGCCAGCCCCTCGTAGTTGCCGACGATGGCGCGCAACTCGGCGGGCTTGAGGCCGGGCTTGAAGTCGACGTCGCAGCCGCGCTCGGTGAAGATCTCGACGGCGCGCGGGGAAAGCTCGTCGGAGATGAGAACCTTGGGTTTGGCCATTGGAATGTCTCCTTCATCGGACCGCGCCACTCCAGTGGCGCTCTTATGATTGCGCCACTGGAGTGGCGTGGTCCTATGAGTTGAAGTCGCGTTCGATCTCGCCGTAGGCCCAATCAAGCCAGGGCAGCAGCGCTTCGAGGTCGCTCTTCTCGACCGTGGCGCCGCACCAGATGCGCAGGCCTGGCGGCGCGTCGCGATAGGAGCCGACGTCGTACGCCGCCTTCTCGCTCTCCAGCAGCTCGGCCATCTTCTTCGCCGCCGCGGCCTGCTTGTCGGCCGGTAGCGCGGTGAACCAGGGCGCGATGATGTTGAGGCACACCGACGTGTTCGACCGCACGGTCTTGTCCGCGGCGAGAAAGGAGATCCAGTTCCGCTCGGCCACGAATCTCTCGAGCACGGCGAGATTGTCGCTCGAGCGCTTCATCAGGCCCTTCAGGCCGCCGACCCTCTCGCCCCATTTCAGGCCGTCGATCGCATCCTCGACGCAGAGCAATGACGGAGTGTTGATCGTGTCGCCCTTGAAGATCGCCTCGGAGAACTTGCCGCCCGAGGTGAGCCGGAAGATCTTCGGCAACGGCCACGGCGGCGAATGGCTTTCCAGGCGCTCGACGGCGCGCGAGCTCAGTACCAGCATGCCGTGCGCGCCCTCGCCGCCCATCACCTTCTGCCAGGACCAGGTGACGACATCGAGCTTGCTCCACGGCAGATCCATCGCAAACACCGCGGAAGTGGCGTCGCAGATCGCCAGGCCCTGGCGATCGTCGGCGATCCAGTCGCCGTTCGGGACCTTTACGCCCGAAGTCGTGCCGTTCCAGGTGAAGACAACGTCATGTGTCCAGTCGACCGCCGTCAGGTCGGCGATCTGGCCGTAGCCTGCCTTGAGCACGCGGGCGTCCTTGAGCTTGAGCTGCTTGGCGACATCGGTGACCCAACCTTCACCGAAGCTCTCCCAAGCGAGCATATCGACCGGCCGGGCGCCGAGCAGCGACCACAGGGCCATCTCGACGGCGCCGGTGTCGGACGCCGGTACGATGGCGATGCGATAGTCGGCGGGAATGCCCAGCAGGTGCCGCGTGCGGTCGACCGCCTCGACGATCTTCTTCTTGCCGATTTTGGAGCGATGGGACCGCCCAACGGCGGCATCTTTGAGGGCTTCCGGAGTCCATCCCGGGCGCTTGGCGCAGGGTCCCGATGAAAAATCGGGACGCGCCGGACGTGCGTTCGGCTTCGTCATACATCCTCTCCCTTACAGAAGAGCTGCACTCCGTTGGGGGAGCGTGGCCCGCGGCCCGTATAGGGAAACGCGTGGTGGTCGTCAATGCGCGCCGATGCGCACGCCATCCCCCGTCCCGACCGGAGCGAAGCGAAGTGGAGGGACCTTTTTTCAACGAGCCAGCCGCGCAATAGATCGCGGAACAGCGCTCGTCTAGCGGCGGTGCAGTTCGTAGTAGCGGCCGATACCCGGCACATCGAGCGCGGGCGTCGCCGTGTAGTTGCCATGCAGCACGGCGTGGATCGCCTGGGCGCGATCGGCGGCGGATAGTGCGACGAGTTCGCCAGCGAGCTGCTGCGGGCTCCAGTCCCAGACGTCGTCGATCACCACGCGGTAGCCCTTGCCGAACGCCGCCTCGATGTCGTGATGGATCGACTGCGCGTGCTGCTCGGGAGTCCAGTGCGCGTGGCGGATGGCGCCGGCATCGATTGCGATCCATTTGAACTTCGCCTCGTTCGGCGTGCCGTCCCAGTCCCAGGTGTGGCTCCACATTGCGAAGTGCCACATCGTGATCGGCTCGAAGCCCCAATAGACGAACACGGTCGAGTCGGCCGGAAAGCGCCTCTCGATCGCCGCCATCGCCGCCAGAGCCCGCGTGTCGCCGCCGCGCCACCGCGCGAACGAGACGGTGTTGAAGACCAGCGGCACGATCGACAGCAGGGCGAGGACCGCGAAGGCGCGCCGCCGCGCCATTGCCGACAGCAGCAGGCCCCAGGCGACCGACAGCCACGCCATGACGTTGAGCTGCATCTGCGGGTCCTGCGGCTGCGAGTAGATGTTCATCACCTGCCCCGCCGCGAGCGTGCCCAGGAACACGGCTGCGATCGCCCGCACATGCGGCTCCTTGCGGCGCAGCCAGAGCGCCGCGACGCACGCGCCGAGGATCGCCGCCTGCAGCGCCACCGACAGCGCCAGCCACGGGCTCGCCCGCTGCAGCGCGCCCATGTCGTAATCCGGCAGGAAGCTGAACAGATAGCTGCCGAGGCCCCACAGCATCAGCCAGAATTTCTGCCAGCCGAGGCCACCCCAGCCGGTGTCGATTCCCTTGCCGGTCCATAGCAGGTCGGGCAAGCCGACCGCGCCGGCGTGGCCCTCCCAAATCTGCTGCACGATGCCTGCGGTGGCGACGATGGTGATCAGCAGCACGGCGATCAGTCCGGCACGCCGCTTGAACGGCACGGCTGCGCGGGCGGGCGCAATCGCCAGCGCCAGCAGCAGCGCCGGCAGGGTCGGGAAGATCAGCCGCCATTCGTCGAGCCAGGCCAGGGTGAACAGCACGCCCACCCCGACGACGCGCCGCACCGTCGGACGGTCGAACCACGACGCCGCCAACAGCATCGAGATCAGCAGCACCGCATAGCCCGGCATGATGTCTTCGTTGATCACCGACAGCAGCAGGACGATGCCGCAGCCGGCATGGAACAGCGCCGCCAGAGCGGCCACCCGAAGGTCGCCGCTCAGGCGCGCGAAGAAGGCGAAGATCGCGGCCGTCGCGACGCTCGCCCAGAAGGCGTTGAGATAGGCGAACTGCTTCCACGCCGCGCCACGCAGGATGCCCAGCGCATCGAACAGCTTCGCCGACGCGCCGTAGAGCGGGAAGTAGAGGTAGTTGGACGGATCGAGCCGCGCGTGGCGGAAGTCGGTGATCCACGGCTCGGCCTGGATGCTCTTGTACATCCCGTTGGCCGTGATCATGTGCACGTTCTGCAGCCAACCGATCAGGCTGCAGAGCACGATCAGCGACAGAAGGAAGGCCAGCCCGGCTTGCCACAGGATCTCAGTCATCCCGAGCGTAGCGAGGGATCTTTCACGCGACAGAAAAGGTCCCCCACTGCGCTGGGGATGGCGGCTGATGCATGCCGAGGCAGATCAGAACTTGCGGCCCAGCAGCACGACCGCGCCTTCCGCACCGTAGCTCTCGTAATGCAGGCAGCCGCGCGGCATGGTGAACACCTCGCCCGGCCGGTAGGTATGGCTGCGGCCGTCGCGGTTCAGCGTCAGCGCGCCCTTGAGCACCATCGCCTTCACGTCGAACGGATGGCTGTGCTCCGGGTTCACCTTGGCCCCGGCGGTGGTGTTGGTCATGATGTCGTAGCCGCCGCGCTTGAGCTCGGCTTCGAAGGCTTGCTGGTCCATGGAACCCTCCTCCATCAGCGGTTGAGCACCCATACGCCGACGCCGATCAGCACGACGCCCGCGATCTTGGCGACCGTGACGGCCTCGCCGAAGACAATACCACCAATGATCATCACGACAATGTACGACAGCGAGATCGACGGGAAGGCGACCGACAGCGGGATGCGCCGGATCGCGATCAGGTAGCAGACCGTCGCCGCACCATAGAGGCCGAGCCCGATCAGGGTGTGCCAGTCCGTGAGCTGGGCGACGAAATCGGGCGCCCCGGCTCCCGCTTTCAGGAGCATCTGACCGCCGACTCCCGTCAGGATGCCGAGCCACAGCGAGAAATAGTGCTTGTTCACGGATTGGGGGGGCCGCCGACGATCTCACGGACGGTGAACAGCGGCCGGCCCTTCGCCTGGTCATACAGCCGGCCGAGATAGGCGCCGATGATGCCCAGCATCAGGAACTGCATGCCGCCCAGGATGCCCATGGCGGCCATCAGCGAGGTCCAGCCGGGCACGTTGCGGCCGAGGCCCCAGCTGACCAAGGAATAGGCCGTGAAGCCGAATCCGACCACCGCCATGATCCAGCCGATGGTCATCGAGGCCATCAGCGGCACTACCGAGAAGGCGGTGATGGCGTCGGCGGCAAAGCGGAGCATCTTGCGCAGCGGATACTTGCTCTCGCCCGCCGCGCGCGGCTTGCGGTCGTAGGGGATGGCCACCTGCCGGCCGCCGATCCACGCCACCATGCCGCGGATGAAACGATGGCGCTCGGGCATCGTCAGCAGGATGTCGAGCACGCGCCGGGTCACCAGCCTGAAGTCCCCGGTATCGAGCGGGATCTCGACGTCCGTCATGCGGCCGATCAGGCGATAGAAGGCGGCGGCGGTGGCGCGCTTGAACAGGCTCTCTCCTTCACGCACGCGGCGCTGGCCGTAGACCACGTCGGCGCCCTCATCCATCAGGATCAGCATTGCCGGCAGAAGCTCGGGCGGGTCCTGCAGGTCCGCGTCGATGATCAGGATGCGCTCGCCGCGGCACACGGTAAGGCCGGCCGTAAGCGCCAGCTGATGGCCGTGATTGCGCATCAACCGCACCGCCATGA
>Ga0209062_1002874_pt1 | contig 21505 bp, 17 predicted proteins | sample Coa_R2_2_FD_187158 | JGI IMG/M metagenome (GOLD analysis project Ga0209062, IMG submission 187158) | Surface soil microbial communities from Centralia Pennsylvania, which are recovering from an underground coalmine fire - Coalmine... | ecosystem: Environmental > Terrestrial > Soil > Unclassified...
CGTGTCGGTCTGGACGAAGATGCCGTGGAGATCAGGGTGCGCCGTCAACATGTCCTGAACATATTTGAAGGTCTCGTCGGCGGTGTAGCGCTGCATCTGGTCGAGGGCGACTTCCTTGATGTCGCCATTCTCCTTCATCGCCTCGCGGAAGCCTTTGGTGCGCGCCTTGCCGTTGTTGCGAGCCAGCGAGATCGTGACGAGACCAACCGGCCCCTTGTCCCAATGATGCTCCTTGAGCGCTGCGGCAAGTGCGACGCCCGTATCGTGGGCCCCCTTCTCATTATCCGAAATGATGAAGGACACGTAATTTCCGGAGACGGTGCCGATATCGGCAATGACGACGGGAATATTGGCCTTTTCTGCCAGACTCAGCACGCTCGGCGCCGTCGATGAATCGGTCGGTGAGATCAGGATGCCATCCACTTTGCGCGCGATCGCATCCTGCGCATTCTTGAGCTGGGTCGCCGCGTCGTTATGCGAATCGTAATTGGTTGAGGTGGCGCCGTGCTTCTTGGCTTCGTCGGCAATTCCGGCGGCAAGATATCGCCAGAAGGGCAGATCGAGCCCTGGTGTCAGATAAGCGAAATGACGTTCCTTCTGCTGTGCTCGGGCCGGTCCGCCGAAGGCAAGAACGACGAGCGCGGCCGCGAGCACCGCGGTAAGTGGCTTGATCTTCATTTTCCGCTCCTCCCAGAGGCCGCCGTTCGGCGCCGGCATGGTTGCCGGCACCTGCCGTGACCCGCCCGGCGGCTTGGGCGGCGGCGTAAGGCATTGGGCGGGCTCACCCGTCTTCCTGCTCGACGCGGCGCATGCCCTCGCGCGCGCTCAGGAAGCGCTCGAGCAAGACGGCGGCGATGATGATCGAGCCGATCGCCGTGCCCTGCCAATAGGGATTGACATTGAGGAGGTTGAGCCCGTTGCGGATCAGCACCATGATCAGGACACCGATAAACGTGCCGATGATGGTGCCGCGCCCGCCGAACAGGCTCGCGCCGCCGATGACGACGGCGGCAATCGTATCGAGCTCCAGACCCGTCGCGGCAATCGGATCGATCGACAAGATCCGCGCCGCGAGAAAGACGGCGGCAACGGCGCTCAGCGCTCCGGAAATGACATAGACGAGGATGCTGTAGAAATCGACGCTCAGTCCCGCGGTCCGCGCGGCCTCGACATTCGAGCCGATCGCGTAGATGGTGCGGCCGCCCTTGGTGAGGGTGAGATAATACCAGGCGATGGCATAAAGGACGACGAGCACCGCGAAATTCGTGGGAATGCCGAAGATCGTCGAACTCGCGAGATCACCCAACGCTTCCGGGAGCTGCGAAATGGAATTCGCGCCGCTCAGCACATAGGCCATGCTGCGGCCGATCGACATCATGCCGAGGGTGACGATAAAGGCCGCGACGCGTCCTTTGGTTATGATATATCCGTTGATGAAGCCGGCGAACCCGCCCGCAAGGATGGCGGCGATGATGGCGAGCGGCAGCGGCAGCTCGGAGAGGCAAAGGCCGAGGACGATGCCGGTCGCACCGGTCAGAGATCCGACTGACAGATCGATCCCGGCGATCAGGATGACGAAGGTCTGCCCGATGGCCACGATTCCCGTGATCACCGACTGATCCATCAGATTGAGAATGTTGCTGAGCGTAAAGAAGTAAGGAGAGATCAGCGACAGCGCGATGGAGAGCAGCGCGAGCATTGCCAGCATTCTCAGCTCGAGCTGCGCGCTCCGCAGGAGACGCCACATGACGGCGGGACGTCGGGCAGGCGCCGTTTTGATTTCCGTCGTCATATCACCGAGCTCCCGCCGCCGCTCGAACCTGTGTCTGCGCCCGAGGTCCGGCGAGAACGACGCGCCGAACCTCAGCAGGATCCGGCAACGCACGCCCCGGAGACAAGGTCAGGCCGACATGGCCGAGATCATGGCCTCGATGCCCGCGCACCGCCACAAGCATGCTGGCTCCCGCTGCCTCGGCGACGAATGTCTCGGCCCGCCGCTCAAGCACTTGCGGGATCGCCGATTGGCTGATCTCGGGAAAGGTGCCGCGCCCAAAGCCGATCTCCGGTGCACCCGGCGTTTCCACAGCATCGAAGCAGTAGAGCCGTTCGCCTTCAAGGAAGATCCAATAGGCGATGCCGCCGAAGCGGCGCACCAATTCCTCGAGGACGAAATGCGTGGCCTCGGCGGAGCTGCGCGGCGCGGCGAACATCGCAAGCTTCTCGACATCGACGAGACTGCTTGGAATGTTCGTCACATCCGCGCCGTCACTGATGACAACGATGCGGTCGGAGATGCCGATCACCTCCTCGAAATCCGAGGAGACGAGGAGGACCGCCACGCCCTGCTGCGCCAGACGACGCATCAGTGCATAGATCGTGCTGCGTGTACCGATATCGACGCCGCGCGTCGGTTCGTCAAGGATCAGGAGCTTTGGTGCCAGAAGAATCCAGCGGGCGAGGATTATCTTCTGCTGCATGCCGCCCGACAGGGTCAGAATGCCGTGGTCGAGAATGCGCGGGGAAAGGCCGAGCTCGTCGAGCAGATGTTTCATGCCGGCGCGCTGCTCGTCATAACCGAGGCCAAAGCCGCGGTGGCGAGCAAGGTGCGCGAGGAGCAGATTCTCCCGCACCGTGAAATCCTGGACCAACCCCTGTCGGCGGCGGTCCTCCGGAATGAATCCGATCCCCGCCCGCATGGCATCGACTGGAGCGCGGGGGCGAAAAGCGTGGCCAGACAGCCGAACCGTGCCGCGCTCGATGCGCCGGAGACCAAAAAGCGCCTCGACGCATTCGGATCGCCCTGCACCGACCAGACCGGCAAGCCCGAGGATCTCGCCGGCCGCCACGCTGAACGAGATATCCCTCACCCGCGGACCTGCCGCCAAATGTTCGACCTCGATGACGGGCGTTCCTGCCGCCTGTGCTCCGCGCCCGGCAACGCCACGCGCGTAAATATCGGCGATCTCGCGCCCGACCATGAGGCGAACCAGCTCGGTCGGGCGCATTCCGGCGGTCGGAACGGCGTCGGCGACGGTGCGGCCTTCGCGGAAGATCGTAATCCGGTCGGTGATCTCGAAGATTTCCTCGAGCCGGTGAGAGACAAAGACGAGCGCTTTGCCGCGCTCGACCAGAAGCCGCATCACATCGAAGAGGCGATCGACCTCGTTCGGCGAGAAGGAGGCCGTCGGTTCATCGAAGATGATCACCTTGGCATCGAGAGCGAGCGCCTTCAGGATCTCCACCATCTGCCGCTGGCTCGCCGGAAGGTCGCGAACGGGTAGACGCAGCGGCAAGTGACCTCGCTGTCCAAACTGGTCGAGCAGCTCTTCGGCGCGCGCGGCAATCCGCCGCCAAGACAGCCATCCCGACCTTCCGAACTCGGGAAGGTAGATGTTCTCGAGGACGCTCAGATCGGGAGCAAGGCTCGTTTCCTGCATCACCATGGTGATGCCGGCGCGGATCGCGTCGCGAGCGGAAGCGAATTGAGTAGCTTGGCCGAAAAGGCGAATCTCGCCGCGATCCGCTCGCAGATGCCCGGAGACGATGCGTGAGAAAGTCGACTTACCCGCGCCATTGGCGCCGACAAGCGCGTGTACTTCGCCCGGACGCAATTGGAACGAAACGCCGGAGAGGGCTTGCGTGCGTTCGAATGCCTTCCAAACGTCGCTCGCCTCCAACGCGAGGCTCGGGCTTGCGCCGGCGTCACCGAGTGAGGTCATGCTGCGCCGAGCGTGACGAAGGCAACGGCATAGGGTGAGAGGGCAACGCCGGAGCTGTCGAGCCGCACCCCATCGCCCTTTCGCCAGTCCGGCCCCGCGGTCGCGGCCGCGAAGGTCGCCTTATCGAGCATATGGTAGTTCACGTCGGAGAGCGGTGCGCCCTGCACCACGACCCGCTGGTCACCCGGCGTCAGATTGGCAAGAACGAGCTTCGTCATCCGCTCTTCACGCCAAGCCAACGCCGCAATCTTCCCCGGCTCGCTCACGCTCGCGGTAACTACATCCCGGCCGGATGCCGCTGCCGCCGCAGCGATGACGTGGAAAACCGGATAGACGCGCGGCGGCCCTGCTTCATCGAACCATGGCTGCGGACTCTCAAGACGACGATAAATCGCCCCGCGCGGTCCGGTCGCCGTACCCATGATCAGACTCTCGGCGCCGCTGGCAGCGAAAGCCGCGAGATATCCGACCGTCCATGACGCACCGAAAAGGCCGCGTTGCCGCGGATCCATTTCGGCCATGCAGATGCGGCCATTGCCAGGGTTCGGCGTCGGTCCCAAGCCATAAGGATTGTCGCGCGTGCCGATGCTCGAAGGTCCGACGCGCCAAGCCTTCCCGTCAGCGATTGCCGCCGCGGATTGCGCGATCCAGGGAAGAGTCTCGAGTGTTTCCATGACCGATCGATCGTCGGCCGCGTGGACGATCGGCGTGATCGTGAAACTGATATAGTCGAGGAAATGAACGAGCGGCCGCCGGCGATTGAGTTCCGTGAAAAAGCCATGCGCGCCGCCGCCGATCCGTGCGCGCGGAAACGCGGTCATCGCCGCCCAACGAATCGCTTCAAGCGGCGGCTGCTCGGGCCACGCGCTTCCCGGCAAGATACCCTTGAGATCGGGCGCCGCCCACAGCGTCAGCGACCCTATGTCGGCTCCGGCCGCTTGACACTCTGCCGCGAGTTCGGCCGCCTCCTGCTTGGGATCGCCACGACCGGGAAGCGCCGCCTCAATGGTAAGTTCCGCGCCACAGTAAGCGGCGATTTCGCGATAGGCAGAGAGTTCGCGTCGCCCGTGACCCCGATGTCTCAGTACTTCACCGACCACGACGCGTGGGCCCAACGCGCGCACAAGATCCAAGCAGCCGAGACTCGCCGGCGCCTCTTGAGCCGGGATCTCGATCCCGATCCGCGGCAGCTTTCCGGCAACACCGCCGATCGTGACCACTACCTCGCCGCTGCCGATCGCGCCGGTTTGCGCCGGTGCACGTCCGTCAAAGCGCAAGCTTACGCGCTGTTCGCTCCGCTCGCCGGCAGAAATCTCGTATGGCCACGGCAGACCGATGGGGCGAACATAGGTCTTGAATGACGCGTCGCTCCAATTGCGTTGATCCTCCATCTCGAAAATGTCGCCTTCGAGGCGAGCGGTCACGAAGGCGCCCGGCGCAAATTCGTGCTTCAAGGCGCGCACGTCGAAGAAGGGCTGATAGGCGCTGATCTTGCTGGGAAACTGCGAGCGCTCGACACGGCCGTCTACATGCTCGACTTCGACGGCATTTCCCGCGCAACCCTCGAGCGGATGAAGGATGACGAAGCCGGTGCGGTTGGTGCGAAATCTCTGCGTCACGTTGATCCGCGCGGAGAACACGAGCTCGCGCGCATCGCCGCGGATATCGGCGTCATAGACGACAGCGCCATCGGCGCAACGTCCTTGGTAACGCACATGAATTCCGTTCGGTCCCTCCTCCACCTCAAGGTCGCTGATCGCAGGAGAATAGGTTCCCCAGCTCTCGTCTCGGACGATGAAGGCAACCGCCCGTATCGCCTCCTTGCCGCCGATGCGGATATAGCGAAGCTGACCATTCTGAAGTTCGACCGAGAGCGAGCCCGCGCGCAGCACACGGCCTTTCTCGTCGGGCTCCTCGGTACCGTACAACGCGATGCTCAGTGGCGGGCGGTCCTGCACCATCGTTCCTCCCCGTTTCTCCTCGCGCTCGCGATGGCGCATCGTCAGCGCGATACCTGCAAACCGACGCCCCAGCGTCGCGCCCAGCCGAGCCCCTGCCGGGTGTCTGCCGCCGGACGGTATTCGCACCCCACCCAGCCGGCGTATCCCACCTCGTCCAAGAGTTCGAGCAAATAGGCGTAATTCACCTCGCCTCGATCCGGCTCGTGACGCTCGGGAACGCCGGCGATCTGCACATGGGCGTATCGGCCGGCCAATGCACGAATATGCGTGGCGAGGTCGCCTTCCATGATCTGGCAATGATAGAGATCGAGCTGCAAACGGACATTGTCGCGCCGGACCTCTTCGAGGACTCTCATCGCCTGGCCGGACGTCGTGAGGAAATAACCCGGCATGTCGCGTGTGTTTATCGGCTCGATCAACAGCGTGATGCCATGGTCCGCCGCCCGATCGGCGGCGCGCTGCAGGTTCGCGACATAAATCGCCAAGCCCTCGCGGTGGTCGCGGCCAGAGGGCCAGAGTCCCGCCATCGCGTGAAGGTGTTTGCACCCGATGACCCGGGCGTAGTCGAGCGCCTGCCCAACCCCCGCCATGAACTCGCTCTCGCGGCCGGGCAGAGCAGCCGTTCCACGCTCTCCATTGCGCCAGTCACCAGGCGGCAGATTGAAAAGCGCCTGGCTCAACCGATGACGCTTCAGTCGCTCTGCGATTTCCGCTGCGGGAAAATCGTAGGGAAAGAGATATTCGACGCCGGCAAAACCCGCCGCGGCCGCCATCGCGAATCGATCGAGGAAGGGCACCTCCTGGAACATCATGCTGAGATTTGCGGCGAGCTTCGGCATTCAGGGTTCCCAGGGCAAAGCGGTTCAGGATGGCTTCAACGCTGCGACCTGTGCGTCGGTGAGCAGGCGGAGCTTGGAGCCGCGAAGGAGGAGAAAGAGCTTCGCCGTCTCCTCAAGCTCCTCCATGGCGTTGGCCGCGGCCTCCAACGAGCTCCCCGCCACGACAGGCCCGTGATTGGCGAGCAGGACAGCTTGGTGCTTTCCGGCAAGGCGCCTCACCGCTTCGGCAAGATCCAAATCGCCCGGCGGGTAATAAGGGACGAGTGGCAGGCGCCCGACGCGCATAACGTAATAAGCGGTGATCGGTGGCAGAACATTGTCGGCATCGACGTCCGCCAGCACCGAGACCGCGACCGAATACGTGGAATGCAAATGGACCACGGCGCCGGCATTGGGACGTTCCTCATACATCGCGCGGTGAAGAAACGTCTCCTTGGTCGGCGGATCGCCGGATAGAAGCCTTCCGAAAGCATCGAGCTTCGCCAAACGCGCAGGGTCAAGGCGACCAAGCGATACGTTGGTCGGCGTCATCAGCCAACCATCCTCGAGACGGGCGCTGATATTGCCCGCGCTGCCGAACGTCAGTCCGCGTGCGAAGAGCGATGCGCCGAGCCGGCAAATCTCGTCGCGCAACGTGGTTTCGTTCAATCGAGACATCTGAACGCTCTCATGAAGAAGTCCTCCCGGCCGAAATTGCCGGATTTGAGCGCGAGCAAAAGCGTCGGCTCACCAAGCGTGGCGGTCCAAGGCACGCCCGGATCGATCTGCGGCCCGATGCGCAGCCCGCCGATTCCGAGCGCGTGAACGATGGCGCCGGAGGTCTCGCCCCCCGCAACGACGAGGCGCCGTGCGCCGCGCTCGACGCATCCGCGCGCGATTTGTGCCAAGGCCTCCTCGACGAGGGCGCCTGCGCGCTCGCGTCCGAGGCTTTTCTGGACGGCGCGGACCCGATCGGGCGGCGCGCTCGCCGAGATCAGCAGCGGCGCATCGCCAAGGCGGGGCGTTACCCAATCGAGTGCTCGGGACACCACTGGCTCTCCTGCCGCAAGCGCCAGCGGATCGACCTCGAACGCTGGAAAAGTCACGCTCATCGCCGCCACCTGTGCCAAGGTAGCCGTCGAGCATGAGCCGGAGATGACCACCGCCCCACCCCGCACGGCGGGCAACCGATCCGCCCCATGCCGCTCTGCGAGCAATCCGGCACGACGGAAATTTGCGGGAAGGCCGAGCGCAATCCCGGAGCCTCCGGTCACCAGCTTCAACTCCGCCACCGACTCGCCCAATGTCAGGAGATCCGCGTCGTCGGTTGCATCGAGGATGGCGTGGCGGCAACCCTCGCGGCGCAGCCTCGCAAACTCGGCCCGTACCGCTTCCGCACCACGGCGCACCGCCGCGAGCGGGACGAGTCCGACCTTCTGCGGCGTTTGACGGGCGAGAACGCGGCGAAGATTCGCATCGCGCATCGGTGTCAAGGGATGGTCTCGCATTCCCGATTCCGACAGCAGCACCTCGCCGACGAAGAGATAACCGCGATAGACCGTACGGCCATTCTCCGGAAAAGCCGGGCAAAACACGGTGAAGTCCTCGCCGGTCGCATCCAGCAGCGCATCCGCCACTGGACCGATGTTCCCGCTTTCGGTGGAGTCGAAGGTGGAGCAATATTTGAATAGAATCTGTCGCGCGCCCGCGCCTTGCAACCGGCGGAGCGCCGTCAGCGATTGTGCGATCGCATCCGCGGCCGCGATCGTCCGGGTCTTCAGCGCAATGACGACGGCGTCCACCTCCTGCGGCACCGCATCGCCCGGGACGCCGATGAGCTGGACCGTGCGCATGCCCTGCCGGACCAGCGTATTCGCCAGATCGGTCGCGCCGGTGAAGTCGTCCGCAATTGCCCCGATCAGTAGCGACATTCCACCTCGTTTGACCTGATCACCATCAGCACGATGTCACGGGAATCCGACCGTCGAGTTCGTCTTCGATGTGGATGCGGATGATCTCATCGAATGACGCGTCGGCTCGAAAGCCGAGTGCGAGGGCGCGCTGCGCATCGAAGGCGCGCGGCCATCCCGCGACAATCTTGGCGATGACGGGATCGGGCTCGCGGCGAATAAGCTGCACCGCTTTGTCGCCTGCGACCCGGCGCAGCGCGTCAATCTGCTCCGCTACGGTGGCGGAAAGCCCGGGCATGGTAAGGGCACGCCGCGCGCCCAGCGGTTCCAGATCCATCGAGGCGGCATGAGTGAGAAAGCCCACCGCCGCACGCGGGCTTGCGTGCCAATGACGGACATCTTCCGAGACCGGCAATAGGGCCTCCTGTCCGACCAGCGGCTCGCGCAGGATGTTCGAGAAAAATCCCGACGCTGCCTTATTGGGCTTTCCGGGCCGGATGCAAATCGTCGGCAGACGGATGGCGATGCCATCGAGAAAGCCGCGCCGCGTATAATCGGCGAGCAACAGCTCCGACATCGCCTTCTGGGTCCCGTAGCTCGTCAGAGGCGTGTTGAAGAATTCGTCGCCGATCACCGCGGGGAAAGGCGCGCCGAAGACGGCAATTGACGAGGTGAAGACGAAGCGCGGCCGATAAGGCGCCTTCGCGCTCTCCTGGCGCACGGCCTCGAGCATGTGGCGCGTGCCATCGAGATTGACGCGATAACCCTTCTCGAAATCCGCCTCCGCCTCGCCGGATACTATTGCCGCCAAGTCGAAGATGACGTCCGGGCGCGCGGCGAGGCAGCGTTCGACGGCAGCGCGATCGCCAATGTCCAAGCTCGACACCGACACGTTCCCCGCAAATCCCAAGGGCTTTTCGGGCGCCTCGACATCGACCAGCGACAGTCTTTCGACAGGGCGTCCGCCCAGCTCGGCGGCACGTGCGAAGCGACCGGTGAGCTTGCGGCCGATCATGCCGGCCGCACCGATGATCAGCACATGCATTCTTCACCTTCCGGGCGGAGATCGATTGATCGATGCGCGATTGCAGTGGAGGCGCAGCGACGCCCGCCATCGGTGCATCGAGCGCCTGGATGCTTCGCCATTCCTCCTCCCTCCCTGCCGCCATTCGATCCTGTTCGTCGAATTGAACGGTTCCGGCGGGTTATTTGTCGCCGGGCGGTCGCGCCATAGCCTCGAGAATCGCCTGGGTCGTGGTGAAGATGCGATCGAGATGACGGTCGAAGGCCGCGACCACACCCGCGGGATCGCGGGCACGCAGCGCGGAAGCAATCTCGGTGTGATCCTTGTAGCTGCGCAGGATCTGCCCCGGCTGGGACATCGCGGTGCGCCGCTGCTCCATCAGATAGGTGTAAAGCCCCATCACGAAGTCGGACAGGAGCGGATTGGCCGAGCAGCGATAGATCGCGAAATGGAATTCGCGGTCGCAAATCAGGAATTGAACGGGGTCGTCGAGGCAGTGCTTTTGCGCCGCGAGTGACGCGTCGAGCCGCAGCAGTGTCTCGTCGTCGATCCGGCCGGCCGCCTCCGCGACGACCGCGCGCTCCGCCAGAAGGCGCGCGCCATGGACCGAAGCGAGGTCATAATTGTTGATTGCTCGTGCGCTGGCGATGCCGAACTCGCGAACCGCGCCTTCAGCGCTGATGACACGCGTCCGTGCCCCCTGCGAGACTTCGACCAAGCCTCGCGATGCCAGATCCTGGATCGCGCTGCGGACCGATTCGCGGCTGACCGAGAACGCCGCGGCAAGCTCTCGCTCGCTCGGCAATTCGTCGCCGACGCCGAGGATTCCGGACGCGATGTGAGAGGCCAGCTTGTCGCTGATCTGTTCCCTCACCGTGCGCTTGACGATGCCGCCTCGCATCTCCGGAGCGAACAACGCGGTTTGCGGCGCGCGCTTTGCCATGGTTGCTCTCGAACAGACCTACTGGACCAACCAGCAGACAAGTACGCTAAGACGCGCGATGGATGACTGTCAATCGCCCCTTCGGGCTTTAGCCTCGGAGCAGCCCGCGTTTCGCCAAATTCGACATGAGGGCGCCGATGCCGAAGGTCCAGGGTGCGACCTCATCGGAGCGTCCGACCCGATTGACGAGCGCGCCGAGCTTCGGCGTTGCAATCGTGACGACATCGCCGATTTTGTGCGTAAAGCCGGCGCCCCGCTCGTCCCGGTCCTTGATCGGCGCGAACATGGTGCCGAGGAACAGCATCAGACCGTCGGGATATTGATGCGTCGGTCCGATCGCCGCGGCCACGAGATCGAGCGGGTCGCGGCTGATCTGTCGCATCGAGCTATGCCCGTCGAGGGTGAATTCGTCGGGACCGGAAACCGATACGGTGATCTCAGCCTCGCGCACGTCATCCATCGAATATCGATCATCGAACAGACGGAGAAACGGGCCGATGCCACATGACGCATTGTTGTCCTTGGCTTTGCCGAGGAGCAACGCGCTCCGCCCTTCGAAATCCCGGAGGTTGACATCGTTCCCGAGCGTCGCGCCGACGGCCTGACCGCGGCTGTTGACGGCGAGCACGATCTCCGGCTCCGGATTGTTCCAGGTGGAGGCCGGATGGAGGCCGATATCGCCGCCCGTGCCGATGGCGGAGAGCACCGGCGATTTGGTGAAAATCTCCGCATCGGGACCGATGCCGACCTCGAGATATTGCGACCACAATCCCTGCTCGACAAGGGTTCGCTTCAGCCGCATCGCAGCTTCGGAGCCGGGCACGATAGCGCGCAAATCTTCGCCGATGATGCCGATGATCTGCGAGCGAACCGTCTCCGCGCGCGCCGGATCGCCACGCGCCTGCTCCTCGATCAGTCGCTCGATGAGGCTCGACGCGAAAGTCACCCCGGAGGCCTTGATCACTTGCAGATCGCAGGGCGCGAGCAGAAAGGCTTTGCGTGCGTCGCGTTGATCGCCGCGGCTGTTGCGCAACAAGTCGTCGACACGGCCGATGGCGCGGCCCGGGGCTGTTCGCGCCAGGGTGACGGCGTCCTCGCGCTCGAGCAAGGCGCTCATCGTCGGCGTCCGATCCGTGAGATCGTAAACCTCGCCGCCGCGCACCGCGATCACGGCCGGCCCTGAGAGATCACCGGGAAGCCAAGCACGGCCGACCAGCGTGGCGTCCACGGCGTCGGCCGGCAAGCTCGCAGCAAGATCACCTTCGATGCTCATTGTCCTCACTACCTCTGAAGGCCGCGCCGGCTAGCCGGCGAAGCGAGGCTCGGCGATACCTTTGATCCCGAGGCCGGTAATCGCGAACAGGCTGCCGCGCAACACGCCGTCACCCGGGAATCGCGGCAGGGGCGGCCGCGCCATCGAGGTCACGTAGAGCGTGTCGAGCCGCGGGCCGCCGAACATGACGCTGGTCACCTTCTTCACCGGCATGTCGATGACACGATCGACCTTGCCGTCGGGCCGATAGCGGACGATCTTTGCATCATAGACCTGGGCATTCCAGAGACACCCTTCGGCATCGACGGTGGAGCCGTCGGCAGCGCCGCCGCGCGAGGTATCCAGTTTCGCGAAGGTGCGCTTATTGGACAGGCTGCCGGTGGCGAGATCATAGTCATAGGCCCAGATTTCGCCCGACCATGTGTCCTGGAAATAGAAGATGGTGCCGTCGGGGCTCCAGCACGGACCGTTGGAAACGATGATCTTGTCGTCGATCTTGTGGACGGACAGATCGGGATCAAGGCGATAGAGCGCGCCGTTGGGCCCCTCTTCCATCGTATCCATCGAGCCGGCGATGAAGCGGCCGCGTTTGTCGACTTTGCCGTCATTGATGCGATTGTTGGGCTTGTCCGGCTCGGGATCGACGATCAGCTCCACATCGCCCGTCTTGAAGTCGAGGAAATAAAAGCCGCGCGCCAGAGACAGCACCGCGCCGCCCTTCCGCCGCAGCGCCATCGAGCCGATCTTTTGCGGCAGATCCCAGGCGCGGATCTCACGCCCGTCATGCGTGCAGCGAAAGACATTCATGCCGAAGCTGTCGATCCAGTAGAGCCGCTCCTCCTCGACATCCCAAAGCGGTCCTTCGCCCAGGATCGTTTTGACGTCGACCAGTACGTCGATCTGCATGGGCTTCCTCCCTCCCCTGTTGCTTACCGTCAGCCGGCGAAACGCGGCTCCGGCAGGCCGCGAACGCCGAGACCATGCACTGCAAATACCCCGCCCGCCTCCCGCTCCTTCGGCGCCTTTCCTGCAATGGGCCGCGCCATCGACGTAATGAAGGCTATATCCAGATTGGGTCCGCCAAAGCTGATGCTCGTCGTCGAGGTGACGGGAAGGCCCAACATGCGGTCGATCGATCCATCGGGGGCGAAGCGAATGAGCCGCCCGGAATAAACCTCGACGGACCAGAGAAACCCCTCGGCATCCACCGTCGCGCCGTCGGGATAGCCGCGCAAATTCTCGAAGGAGGCGAAGAGGCGACGGTTCGCGGTCTGGCCTGTCGCGCCGTCATAGTCATAGGCGTAGATCACCTCGCGCGAGCTGTCGGCGAAATAGAAGATGCGTCCGTCGGGACTCCAGCACGGGCCATTCGAGCAGACGATTCCCGCATCGAGCCGGCGAATGCTGAGATCCGGCCCAAGGCTGAACAAGCCACAGAGGGGATCGCGCTCATCGAGATCCATGTAGCCGGCGACGAAACGGCCCTGCCGATCGACCTTGCCGTCATTCATGCGGATGCGCGGCTTGCCGGGATCCGGATCGGCGATCCGTGTCACCTCGCCGCTCTTGAAATCGAGGAAATGAAAGCCGGATTTGAGCGACACCACGGCCCCTCCGCCCTTGCGCAGCGCCAGCGAGCCTATCGGTTCCGGCACCGGCCAAGTATGCTGACTGCCGCCGCGCATATCGCAGACATGGACCGCGGGGCCAAGACTGTCGATCCAATAGAGCCGCTGCTCCTCGACATCCCAGAGCGGACCCTCGCCCAGCGCGGCCCGCGCATCGACGATCAGTTCGACCCGCAACATGGCCGCCTCCTCAGAACGCCACCTGATCGCCGCCTTTGAGCGAGAGGATCTCGCGCGCCTCGTCCGGCGTTGCGACTTCGAGCGACATGCCCTCGACGATCTGGCGGATCATGCGGACTTGATCGGCGTTGGAGCGAGCGAGCTTGCCGGGCCCCGCCCAGAGCGAATCCTCGAGGCCGACGCGGACATTGGAGCCCATCGCCGCACCGATCGAAGCGAGCGTGATCTGGTTGCGACCGGCACCGAGGATCGACCATTGGTAATCGCCGTCGAAGAGCCGGTCGGCGGTGCGCTTCATATGCATGAGATCCTCGGGATGCGTCCCGATCCCACCCAGAATCCCGAAGACCGATTGGATGAAGAGCGGCGGCTTCACCAGCCCGCGGTCGAGGAAATGGCGGAGATTATAGAGATGAGCGATGTCATAGCATTCGAACTCGAACCGGGTGCCGTTGTTCGAGCAGGTGCGCAGGATGTACTCGATATCGCGGAAGCTGTTGCGGAACACGAGATCCCGCGTGTTCTCGAGATGCTGGCGCTCCCATTCGAACTTGAACTCCTTGTACTTCTCGAGCAGCGGGAACAGGCCGAAATTGATCGATCCCATATTGAGCGAGGCGACCTCGGGCTTGAAGGTGGCGGCGGGCAAGACCCGTTCTTCGACCTTCATATAGGGGCTGCCGCCCGTGGTGATGTTGATGACCGCCTTGGTGGCCTGCTTGATGCGCGGAAGAAAGCGTCCGAAGGCTTCCGGTGTCTGATCGGGCTGCCCGGTCTCCGGGTTTCGTGCATGAAGGTGGAGGATCGAGGCGCCGGCCTCTGCCGCCGCCACCGCGTCGCGCGTTATCTCCTCCGGCGTGATCGGCAGATGCGGCGACATCGTCGGTGTATGAATGGCACCGGTCACGGCACAGGTGATGATTACTTTCCGCTTATTCGCCATGATATCCGCCTCTCCCGTTTGATTTCGCCTCAGTCGCCGATTTCCTTGGCCGCGCGCCGCTTGTGGCCGATGAGCGCCATCAGCCGCCGGTCGCGCCAGGCTTGACGGTCGCTCAGCGCGCTTTCGGCAACGCGGCGCCGCCGCTCCTGCTCGATCTCATCCAGCACCGGACCGCGCCAATCCACGCGCCGCTTTTGCGTCTCGAACAGCCCTTCATAGAGCTCTGCATAGCGCGCGACATAGTCGCGCACGCCGCCGGGCGCGTTCAAATCGATCGTCTCGAATGGCCCCATGAAGCTCCAGCGCAGCGCGAGACCGTCGCGAATGGCAATATCGACCTGCTCGGCCGAGACATATCCGTCGGCGACCAGGCGAAACGCTTCCTGAAGCAGCGCGCCCTGCAACCGGTTGACCACGAAGCCGTCGATTTCGCGCGCGATGACGAAGGGCGCGTGCCCCGCCTCGCTCAAGAAGCGCCGGGTACGCTCGACCACTGCGCTGTCCGTCCAAGGTGCCGGAACGATCTCGACGGCGGGAACGAGGTAAGGCGGATTGATCGGATGAGCGACGAGGCAACGGCTTCGGCCGGCAAGCGTCTCGGTGAAAGACGACGGCAACAGCGCGGAGGTCGAACTCGCGATCACGCAATCGGGCGCGGCAAGCCGATCGAGCTCCGCAAAGACCCGACGCTTCAGATCGAGGCGCTCCGGCGTGTTCTCCTGGATATGCGAAGCGCCATCGAGAGCGGCGGCGAGGCTCTTGGCCTTGACGATGCGCGTGCGCACTTGACGCGGTGCGGCGCCATTCAAGAGATCGTGGCGTGCCAGCTCCTCGAGCGCGCCATCGACAAAGCTAAGCGCGTTGCCAAGCGCCGCCTCATCGGCATCGGTGAGCGATACGTCGTGACCGGCCCGCGCGAAGCTGATGGCCCATGCCCGTCCGACCAGACCCGCACCGACAATCGCTGCCTTTGCCATCGCTCACCCCGTCACAGCGTTTCGACATTGCCGCATACGCCGATCGACTGACCGGAAATATTGGCACCCGCCGGCGACACGAGGAAATGCACCATCGCCGCCACATCTTGCGCGGACACCATGCGGCGCAGCGACACCTTCTCGAGATATCGGCGCTCCATTTCCTGGTGATCGAGGCCGAGCTGCGTAGCGCGCGCCGAGATGACCGCATCGATACGCGGCCCTTCGACGATGCCGGGGAGAATGGCATTGACGCGGATATTGTCGGGGCCGAGCTCGCGCGCCAAGCTCTGCGTCAAGCCGATCACGCCCCATTTTGCCGCGGCATAGGGCGTCCGGAACGCATAGCCAAGGCGGCCGGCGGCGGAAGACATATTGACGATGGAGCCCCCTCCGGCTTGTCGGATCAACGGCACCGCGCGTCGCGCGCAGAGAAACTGCCCCGTGAGATCGATATCGATGCAGCGCCGCCATTGAGCGGGGTCGATCTCGTCGATTCCACCCGTCGGACCCGCGATGCCTGCATTGTTGACCAAGGCATCGAGACCGCCGAATTCGCGCGTCACCACCGCAAACAGCTCATCGACGTCACCATCCGCCGCGACATCTGCCTTAAGCGCGATCGCCTCGGGATGAGCTTTGCCGAAATCGCCGAGAAAATCGTTGGAGACATCGCAGATCGCAATGCGCGCCCCGTTTGCCAGCAGCGTATCCGCGATGGCGCGTCCGATGCCTGACGCGCCGGCCGTCACGACCACACGCAACCCGGCGATCGATCCGTTGTTCGGCTCCGCCTTCCCGGTCACAGCCATGACACCCTCCTTTTCAATTCTTTTCGCGCAGCGCGATCACGGCGCTGAGGATGACCAGCCCGAAGACGATGGCGCGCGTTGCATAGGGCAATGTCGTCCCCGCCAGCAAGGTTTGCAGTGCGGTCAGCAAGAGCACGCCGCCCAACATGCCGAGATAATCGCCGCGACCGCCGGTGATCAGCGTACCGCCCACGACGACAACGGCGATCGAGGGCAGGAGATATTCATCACCCATGCCGAGACTGGCCTGACCGGAAAATCCTGTCAGCAGGCTGCCCACGAGCGCTGCGCAGAAGCCGCTCAGCACGTAGACGAGGATCAAGGTGCTGCCCACTCTTATCCCCGATAGCCTCGCCACTCGCTCGCCATTGCCGATGCCATAGACCCGCCGGCCGAAGGGCGTTCGCGAGAGCGTGAGCGCGGCCAGCACCACGAAGGCGGCTACGAAGGGCACCACCGGTGTCATGCCGAGAAGACGGCCGGTCATGAACCAGCGCAGACTGGGCGACGCGAAGCCATCGGGCGTTCCATTGCTGTAGAGCAATGCCAGCGCCTGGAGGATGCCATTGGTCGCCAGCGTCGCCACGATGGGCGACAAGCCGAGAAACACGACGCCCATTCCGTTGACGAGGCCGATCACGCAGCCGGCGAGCAAGACGAGAGGAAGTGCGTAGACGAGGGCCGCGTCGGACCCTTTCACCATGCCCGCGAGGAGGATGCCGCAGAGACCGATCGACCAGGGCAACGAGAGATCGAGCCCGCCGGTCAGGATCACCGCTCCTTGCCCAAGCGCCAGAATGGCCATGAAGGAAGAGAGCACGATCAGCGAATCATAATACTGCCAACTAAACAGCGCGCTTCCATACATATATTGCGTCGCGAGAACGATGATGACGAAGCAGATATAAGCCGGCAGCGCGTAGCGCAGGCTCTCGCGGTGACGTTGCCACAAGCTTGGATTGCGGTGTGCCGCCGCTGACGCCCCCTTGCCGACAAAAGCGAGCTGCCGGCTGCCGCGACCTCGCTGGCGGGGCAACATGCGCTCGTTCCAGGCGCGCAGGCGGACAAGACTCTCGCGGAGGTGGCGGGCAAGCGGCGCATCATGGCCGAGCGAGCCACTGAGCACGGCGAGAAAAAGGATCACGCCTTCGGCGAGCGTCGAATAATAGGCGGACACATTGAGAACGAGCAGAATATTGACCACCATCATCAGCACATAGGCGCCGACGATGGAGCCGACCGGGCCGCCGCGGCCGCCGCCGAGCTGCGTTCCCCCGACGACGATCGCGGTGAACACCTGGAGCAGCATGGGATTGCCGATGAGCGGGTCGCCGGCGCCGGTCTGTGCGCTGACGAACACGCCGGCCAGCCCATAGCAGGCACCGCTCAGCACATAGACGCCGAACTGGACCCAGGGCACGCGAATACCGACGGACCGCGACGCTTCCGGATCGCTGCCGATCGCGTAGATCGCGGTGCCGAACCTGGTGCTCTTGATGTAGAGCCAGAGCGCAATGAAGATCGCCAGAATCACGATCGGCATTGGCAGCAGGCCGGAAACCGCATCGCCCGTGAGCAGACCGCTGAGCGTCGGCGGAATCATGCCCCCCGGCTTGTCCATCACGAGAAGCGTGATCCCCTGCACGATGAACATCGTCGACAACGTGACGACGATCGACTGAAGCCGCATGACGGCAACGAAGAAGGCGTTGAACAAGCCGGCGCCGATCCCGACGCCCACACCGACCAACGACCACAGGATCATCGATTCCGGATTGTCCTGGATCGATGTCGCAAGGACGACATTGACCAGCGAGATAACGGCGCCAACCGAGAGGTCGAACCCGCCGGAAAGCACCACCAACGTCTCGCCGACGGCCGCGATCGCCAGTGTGGCGCCGCCGCTCGAGAGAAAGCTCACCTGAAAGTAGCTGACCCGGCCACCGCTGATGAGATCGGTCGTGACGAGCAGCGCCACGAATACCGCCAGCGCCACCAGCAGCCCCCGATGCCGCGCGAGCGGCAAGGCGAAGGCCGGGGCGGATCGTCTGCCGAGGGACGTAGCACTCATGCCGCGCGCTCTTCCCGCAGATTGCCGCCAAGAGCCACGGTCATGATCGCGGCTTCGGTGATCTCGCCGCCCTCGAGCTCGGCGCCGACGCGCCCGCCATAGAGCACGGCGACGCGGTCGGAGAGGTTCACCAGCTCTGGTATCTCCGTCGAATAGAACAGGATCGCGCCTCCGGCGGCGACAAAGGCGCGCATGAGTTCATAAAGCTCGTTCTTGGTGCCGACATCGATCCCGCGCGTGGGATCATAGAGAAGAAGAATCCGGCTCTCCGCCAGCAGCCATTTGGCGATTGCGATCTTCTGCTGATTGCCGCCGCTGAAAGCGCCGACGCGGGTCCAGAGGGCGCGCTCCTCGACCCCGACGGTGTGCAGGACCCGTCGCACCGCCGCTTCCTCCGCCGCCACGTCGAGCAATCCGAAACGCGCGAAGCGCCGAACGACCGGCAGCGAAACATTGTGCCGGCCGTTGAGTTTCAGGAACAGCGCCTCGGTCTTGCGGTCCTCGGGCAGCAAGCTGATGCCGATATCGGAACGGACCGCATCGACCGGTGAGGTGATTGCGACCGGGCGACCATCGACGGCGATGCGGCCTTGGGTGGTTTCGATCATTCCGAAGCACGCAAGGAACAGCTCGAGCTGCCCCATTCCCTGCAATCCGGCGACGCCCAGGATCTCGCCTTGACGCAGGGCAATCGAGACATCCTTGAGACGCTCGCCCGCACCCAGCTTCGTCGCACCCAGCACCTCCGGCCCGAAGCGGCTTGCGTCTGTCGGCCGCGGCGGGAAGGCATGAGCGAGCGATCTGCCGATGATCATGCGGATGACATCCTCGTCCGTGACCTCGTCGACGCCCGCGGTCGCGATGTGCCGGCCATTGCGGAGGATGGTCAGCGAATCGCAGAATGCCCGCACTTCGCGCAGCCGGTGCGAGATGAAGATGGTGGTGATGCCGCGACTCCTAACCCGGGCGATGATCCGGCCCAGCCATTCGACGTCGGGCCCCGACAGCGTCGAGGTCGGCTCATCAAGCAGGAGAATGCGCGGCTGGCGAAAGACGGCCCGCGCGATCTCGATCTTTTGCTGCAGTGCGAGGTCGAGATCGCGGATCTCCCTGCGGAGATCAATGCCGTCGAGTTCGATCTCGGCGAAATGCTGGCGCACCATGTCTTCGGCATCACGGCGCCGAATGATGCCGAAGAGGCGCGTCGGCCCATAAGGCAGAAGCATGTTGTCGAGAACCGTCAGATCCTTGATTAGGGTCAATTCCTGGAACGCCGTCTGGATGCCGCGCCGATGCGCGACGCGCGGAGAGGTCAGGCGTATTTCCTTGCCGAAGATGCGAAAGAGCCCGGCATCCGGCAGGATGAGACCGCTCAGGAGTTTGACGATCGTCGATTTACCCGCGCCGTTCTCGCCAAGCAACGCATGCACCTTGCCTGGCGCGACATCGAAACTCACATCGTCCACAGCGAGCGTCGCCGCAAAGCTCTTGCGAACCTTGCTCAGGCTGATGGCGGTCGCCTCGGCTGCGATGGGTTCCATCGGACCATCCGTCTATGAAGCTGCCCGGGCAGGCCGGCGATCTCCGAAGGGTCGCGCCGGCCTGCCGATGGCAGCATGCGCTCGTCGAACTCCGGCGCGCGCTCAGGATTCCGGCTGGCCGACGAGAGCGGCCTCGAAACCCACCTCAGGCGTCTGCTCCGAAAAGATCGACGCAAACCACCCCGGATTCGGCACCAGCGATGGCAGGAAGGCGTTGCAGCCCGCCTTCATTTCCGCCCAAGTCCCTTCCTTGCAGAGTTTGATCGTTTCGTTGGTCACGATCGGCAGAGGCAATTTCGACAGCTTGGGAATCTGTTTGCCCTCGAGCTTCTCGACCGCGAGCTTGAGGGCGAGCGCTCCCGAGTAAGGCGGCGATGCATAGGAGATGCGCGGCGCACCCATCGGGCGATAGGTGCCATTGGCTCCTTCGACCTGCGTGTTGATCGGCAGCATCTGGATCCGGCCGCCATTGGAGCCTTCGCCGGCGCAGGGCTTCAGATCCGCCTCTTTGTGCCCGGCCTCGATCTGCATGGAATTGGCCGTATAGCAGCCGACCTGCATCCACAGCCCATCGATCTGATCCCAGTTGTGCGTCGCAAGGATCTTGGAAAGCTCGGTGCGTGCCACGGCCTGGCTCCACATCCCGACCGCCTCGGCCACGATCTTGATGCCGGGATTCTTGGCGAAGACCTCCTTGGCCGCCTTGGTGCGCAAGGTGTCGACCGACGTGCCCGGCACGCCGGTGATGACCACGATATTGCCTTTGCCGTTGAGCTTCTTGACGAGCCATTCGGCGGTGACGCGCCCGGCCTCCTCCTGATCGATCGAGACATTGTAGGCGCAGGGCTCGGTGATCACAGAATCATAGGCGATGATGGTGACGCCCTTGGCGCAGGCATTCTTCACGACACCGTTGAGCGCGGTCGGCGAGATCGGGTAAACGACGATCGCCTGGGCTCCGGCTTCGACCATAGCATTGATCTGCTGGATCTGGCGCTGCGCATTCGGGCCGGCGACCTGGACCTGCAGATTGACCTTGTTCACGAAATTCTTATGTGCCGCCATGGCCTTGACCATATTGGCGGCCTCGGCCTGCCAGTCATTGCCGATATAGCTCATGCTCAGATAGACATCGAACTTCTTGTCGGCCGCGGCAACGTCAACGGGCTGGCCCGTTAGGCCGCAGACCATCGCTACGACCGCGGTGGCCTTGAGCAGGCTTGACCAAGCTTTCATTGGTTTTCCCTCCCATGCGCGCACTTGGCAGAAGCCCAGAGCGCAAAGCGCTCCATCCCCACCGGGGCGGCGCGGCGGCACCGCGATGGGCATTTTCTTTTGATCATAAATCAGATATCACATATCAACAAGGCCACTTGATGGGAACCCGTATATTCTGCGATCTTGGGTAGAGAGGCAGGGTCGCGGGGATCGCGCAGCGATGGTGCAAACGCAGCGAAAGACGGCGAGATTGCCGTTGAGGCCGGTGCCTCGGGGAACGCTCCCTGACGAGATCTATGGACAGATCAAGAATCTGATTCTCGACGGCGGCATCGCGCCGGGCGAACTCGTGACCATCCAAGGGTTGGCCGAGGCTTTCGGCGTCAGCGCGATGCCGGTCCGCGAGGCGCTGCAACGGCTGACCGCGGAAAAGGCGCTCACGATCGTCTCGGGCCGATCCGTCGGCATCCCCGAGCTACAAGCCAGC
>Ga0209062_1002875_pt1 | contig 21503 bp, 21 predicted proteins | sample Coa_R2_2_FD_187158 | JGI IMG/M metagenome (GOLD analysis project Ga0209062, IMG submission 187158) | Surface soil microbial communities from Centralia Pennsylvania, which are recovering from an underground coalmine fire - Coalmine... | ecosystem: Environmental > Terrestrial > Soil > Unclassified...
ACCGCCGCGCCCGGCTACCAGGCGACGATGCATTTCCATCCCTACACCGAGCTTCTGTTCATCATCGAGGGCGAAGCCGATGTCTGGCTGCAGGGCGGCGAGGACAGCAAGCATCGCCTGAAGGCGGGCGACTGCGTGGCGATTCCGCCCGAAACTCCGCACACTTTCTGCGTCGTCGGCGACAAGCCGATGCGCCTGCTCGGCATCCATGCCAATGCCGAGCGGGCCACGACCTATATCGGGCGCGAGAGCGACGAGCACGGCTATCCGGTGTTCACCGATTCGGAGCTGAAGAAATCCGCCTGAAGCGGGACAGGTGATTGCGGTTCCAAACTATTTGCAGTTTGGGCGTCTCAGCCGTCTCACGTGTCTCACGCTGTCTCACCAGGGGGGTGGGGGTGTTTCGTGAGACTCGAGGCAGAAAGCCTTATGCCATCGGCATCGGAGCTGTCTCAGGCGGCTGAGATTCGGGGCAAAACTGTCTCAAAACCCTTCAAGACTGCCGCACGAAGCGGAACAGCACCTTGTCCTCGCTGTAGTAGCGCAGCTGATCGGTGATCTTGGGGAAGTAGGCGCTGCCCAGGGTCACCGGCATGAAGGCGTCCAGGGCGAGCGGCCGCACCGCGACGCTGAAGCCCGCTCCCGTGAAGGCGCGCGCCACGTCCTCGAGCGAATGGTCGTAGATCGGGATCGACGAGGTCTCGGCGATCACCGCCCGCCAGCGCGGCCAGAGAGCCGAATCGGTGTGGCAGCCCATGGCGGCGATATAGGCGCCGCCCGGCCGCAGTACCGCCCTGATGTCGTTGGCGTGCGCGGCGAGATCGGGCAGCAGGTAGATCACCTCGTGGCTGAAGGCATAGTCGAAGACGCGGCCTATGCCCGCCGCCCGGTCGGTCACCTTGTATTCGACCGGCCGGTGGCCCTTCAGCAGCTCGGCGCGCGCGACCGACTCGCGGGCGATGTCGATGCCGACCGCTTGCTTGTAGGGATGGCGGTCGTAGAGCAGGCGCAGGAAGCCGCCCTGATTGCAGCCGTAGTCGAGCACCGTCGAGGCGCTGAGATCAGGCGGCACGGCGACGTCGATCATGCGCCGCCAGATCGGCGCGTGAACCGCGCCCATCGCCTCTTCGTCAGCGGGGTTGCGGTTCCAGGTCGCGATCGACGAGGGACGGTTCATCGCTTCCTCCGGGATGAGGAAGCTTAACACCTTTTGGTCCCCATGGTTTCACCAGCAGCGGCCCCGCGATCAGCGCGCCAAAGGCGATCATGCCGAGCGCAATGGCGGTGAAGATACCGTCGAGGCCGAGCCCGAGGCGTTCAACGGCGAACCAGCCGCCGGCCGTGGCGATCACCAACCGGGTGATGCCGGCGAAGAAGGGCGCCTTCATGCGGCCCGCGCCTTGGCTTGCAAACGAGAGCGTCATGCCGAGGCCGAACAGGCAGTAGAACGGCGCGACGTGCGTGATGTAACCGACCGTGGCGGCGATCACGAGAGGATCGCTGGAGAAGAGATGCGACCAGCCGCGCGGCACCAGCGCCACGACCCAGCCGAAGGTACCGATCAGGACGAATGCCGTGAGGCTGCCGATCCAGGCGGCACGGATAGCGCGTTGCCAATCGTGCGCGCCGGCCGCCACGCCGACCAGCGTCGTGAGGCCCGAGCCGATGCCGAAGGCGAGCGGCACCAGCATGAACTCGAGCCGCACGCCGATGCCGTAGCCCGCGAGCGCTGTCACGCCGAAGCGGCCGACCAGGCCGGTCACCAGCATGGCGGTGAGGTTGGCGGTGATGGCGGAGAACGAGGCGAGCAGCCCGACCCGCAGGATCTCCCAGAACAGCCGGCCTTGCAGGCGCACGCCCGCGAGCGCCGGCACGAAGCCCAGCTTGCCTTTCCACAGTGCGCGCGCCTGCAGCAGCGCGGAGCAGGTCATGGTGGCGAGCGAGGAGACCGCCGGGCCCGCCATGCCGAGGCCGGGCCAGCTGCCGATGCCGAGCGCGAGCGTGCCGGAGAGCGGCACCTGCAGCACGGAGAAGATCAGCATGTAGCGGCCCGGCGTGGCGGCATCGCCGCCGCCGCGCAGCAGCGCGGCCAAGAAGAAATTGGCCCAGGTGACGATGGCGCCGCTGAACAGCACGTGGCTGTAGGTCTCGGCATTGCGCAACGCCGCGCCGCTGCCGCCCAGCAGCCGGAACAGCGCCGGCCCGACGGTCCAGGCGAGCAGCGTGAACAGGAGGGCGAGGCCGAGGCCGAGCAGCAGGGCGTGCAGCACCAGCGCGCGGGCGTCGTCCTGCCGGCCGCTGCCGGTGATGCGCGCCATGGCGGCCGCCACGCCGCCGCCCATGCCGCCCGCCGCCATCATCTGCATCAGCATCATGAAGGGAAAGACCAGCGCGAAGCCCGCCAGCGCCTCGGTGCCAAGCCGGCCGAAGAAGTAGGTCTCGGCGATCGCGACCAGGGTCTGCACGATCATGACCGCAGTGGTGGGGCCGGCGAGCCTCAGCAGGCTACGGCCGATCGGTGCGGTGAGGAGGGGATGGGACAGGACGCGGGCTCCGATTTCCGTGCATATGCACATTATGGCGGGCTCCAGCTTCTGTCACCTGACTTGGTCTCCGCATCGCATTAGGTTTTCGTCATGAGCGACAAGGAAAGGGCCGATCAGCGCCCATTGGCCAGGCCCACCGTGCAGGTCGAGAACGACCGCGTCATCGTCACCGAATGGCGGTTTCCACCCGGCGGCCATACCGGCTGGCATCGGCACATGCACGATTACGTCGTGGTGCCGGTGACCACGGGCGAGCTGCACATTTTCGACGGCAAGACCACCGTGCCCGCCCCGCTGCGCGCCGGCGTCTCCTACGCGCGCCAGACCGGGGTCGAGCACGACGTCATCAACCCCAACAGTTTCGAATTCGTCTTCGTCGAGATCGAGCTCAAAAACTAGGTCGAACTGATCTGGCGGACCATGGGGAGCGTGGCATCGGCGGTGGCGTGCCGGACCGACTGCTTGTCCATCCAGGGCTCCAGCCAGACCGTCGAGCGGCCCGACGACTGGCGAACCAGAGCGAGATAGCCCTTACCGCCGTTGTAGCCGGTGATGCGGCAGCCGCCGCCCAGGATCAGGTCTTCGGCGAGCTGGCTGAACCCGGTGTAGAACACCAGCGCCTCGGTCGGCCGGCCGAGCGGCTTGCCGGTCTCCATGTCGTGCTGGATGGTCTTGCCGTCGGTCGAGGCCTCGCAGCAATAGAGGTTGGCGTAGCCGCCGATGCGGAAGACGAATTGGCCGGTGTTCTCGCCGTTGATGAAGGCGGCCGAACGCAGCCCGGCCGGCGCGTCGATGCCGCAGGCGCCGTTGTTGATGAACGAGCCCTGGATGACGTCGACCGAATTCGCCCGGGTGAGCAGGCCGGCCTCCCCGTTGCGGCTGCTGTTCAGCCCGTGGAACATGCAGTTCGAGACGATCGCGCCATGTTCGCTTTCGACGGCGACGCCGTTGTGCTTGTTGTTCTCCGACATGTGGCCGGCGATCAGGAGTTCGAACACGGCGCCCTTGATGTGCAACGCGCCCAGCCCGCCCGACATGGTGGTCGTGTTGTCGCGCAGGACGGCGCGGTAGATCGGTCCCATCCCGGACGGCGCATGCAGCATCAGGCCGGGCCCGTCCTTCAGCGTACCGGCGATGTCCAGCCCCTGAATCGTCAACCCGCGGCTCTGCGTGCCGTTCGATTGATCCGTCACCGTGACCGAGTAGCGAATGACGGGTGTGCCGTTGGTGATCGCCGAGCGGATCTTGGCGCCGTTGCCGATTACGCCCCATGAGCGGCTCGAGGATTGCCGCTGGACCACCTCGATCGTGCGGTCGACGGTCACGTTGGTGGCCGGATCGAGCATCACGACGGTCTGCGTCTCGGCCGCCGATTGAAGCAGGTTCGCGAGCTCGTCGCGCGAGCTGGGCCGCGCCAGCCCTCCGGCGAGCGGATTGTCCTTTGCCAATGCCGGCGTCGCCGCGGTTAGCAGGCCCAACGTCAATGCCGTATCGAGAAAGGCCCGCCGGTCGCGCATTCGCACCTCCGCTACATGCAGCGCACGATTATGCTGCCGAGCGCCATTGGTTGCTCTCCTCCCTCTGTGCAATCGCTGTGGCAAAGACCTTTTCGAAGCGATCGGCGATGATGCCGATATTGAAGGCGTTTTCGGCATAGCGCCGGCCGGCCGCGCCCAGCTCGGCGCGTTCCTGCGGCCTGTTGCGCAACCATTGCGCCGCCTCGACAAAGGCGTGGGGATCGCCGGCCGGAACGCAGACTCCGGCTCCGGTCGATGCGACAAGCCTGGCCGACAGATTGTCGGCTGGCGCCGAGAGCAGGATGGGCCGGCCGGCGCACATGTAGTTGAGCACCTTCGACGGTACCGAATAGGGTCCGGCGTCGTTCTCGAGGAGGGCGACGACGACGTCCGCCGAGCCAAGGACGTCCGGGAACACTTCCATCGGCTGCAGCGGCAGCAATGCGAGGTTTCTGCTCTGCTCGGCCGCGCGCCGCTCCTTCAATGTGTCGTAGCTGACGCCCGACGCGGCGACGGCAACTGCGACGTCGCCGTCCTCTTCGAAATGCTTGGCCAGAGACCACAGAAGATCCGGATTGTGCTTGAGGGCGAGCGTGCCCGAGTACAACAGGGCGAACTTGTCGGCGAGCCCGTGGCGCCGGCTCCATTCGGTGTCCTTGGGCCGCACCGGCAGCTCGCGCAGGGCGCCCCAGTTTGGAATGACTTCCGCCAGGCTGTCGGGCACATCGAGGCTCCTCAGTGCCTTTCTGAAGTCGTCGCTGATCAGGACGATGCCGTCGCTCTCGCGCAGCATCCTCGCCTCCAAGCGGCTGAAATAGGCGCCGATCAGCCTCCCGAGGACGGGAATTTTGCGGCTGAGAATCCTGGCGGCCGCCAGGCTGTAGAAATCCTGCATCCAGAACACGAAAGCCGAGCCGACGCGGTGGGCGCTTCTGAGGATGAGCGCCTGCGCCTCGAGCGGCGTGTTCCCCGAGATCGTCACGTCCGGCGCGAATGCCGCGATCTTGTCGGCGGCGAGGCGGCCATAGACAAGGTCGGCCTGCCGCCGGCGGACGAGGTCCTTCTTCGAATACGCCCTGCCGATCGAGATCGGCTCCAGCGCGAAGTCTGCGGAATCGGCGGTCGACAGCCCGGGATTTCCTTTCGGGCCCGGGTCCTCGGCGAAGAAGAAGTGCTTTACCGTGTGGCCGCGCCGCGCCAGTTCCTGCGACAGCTCGAACTGAAAGGGATGGCCGCAATAGTCATGGATGGCGATTCGCCAGCCGGAGGAAGGCTTGTTCATGGGCAGGCCCCTGCCAAGTCGGAATGATGTAAATCTTCTCGGGGTGCCGCGAACTCGTGGATCGCGGCGGTCGCCGCCTACTGTGCGGCGAGCTGTTTTGGGAGTGCGTTGACGACGGAGTTGCGGCCCGAGGTCATCTCGTCGTGGATCCACCTGTAGGTGCGCTCCATGCCGTCCTCGAGGCGGATGGAGGGCGCCCAGTTGAGCAGCTGCTTGATCAGGGTGTTGTCGCTGTTGCGGCCGCGCACGCCCTTGGGCGCATCGAGCTTGTAGCGGCGCTTGAGCTTGACGCCGGCGATCTTCTCGACGATGTCGACCAGCCGGTTGATCGAGACCAGCTCGTCGGAGCCGATGTTCAGGGGCTCGACGATGTCGCTCTCGGCCAGCTTGATGGTGCCCTCGGTGCAGTCGTCGATGTACATGAACGATCGGGTCTGCTCGCCGTCGCCCCAGATCTCGATCTCGTGCTTGCCCGACAGCTTGGCCTGGATGACCTTGCGGCAGATCGCGGCCGGCGCCTTCTCGCGGCCGCCGTCGTAGGTGCCGTCGGGGCCGTAGACGTTGTGGTAGCGCGCCACCCGGGTCTTGAGGCCGTAATCCTCGCGGTAGTGGCGGGCCATGCGCTCGCTGAACAGCTTCTCCCAGCCATAGCCGTCCTCGGGCAGGGCGGGGTAGGCGTCGGCCTCTTTGAGCGCCGTCACATTGGCGTCGGTCTGCTTGTCGCCGTTGTAGACGCAGGCCGACGACGAATAGAAGAAGCGCTCGGTGCCGGCCTCCTTGGCGGCGACCAGCATGTGGGTGCTGATCAGCACCGACAGCATGCACTCGGCCTTGTGGGTCTCGATGAAGCCCATGCCGCCCATGTCGGCGGCGAGGTTGTAGATCATGCGGGCGCCGCGGGCGGCCTTGCGGCAGGCCTCGAGCAGGGAAAGATCGCCGACCTGGTTCTCGACCCCGGGATGCTTCTGGTACCACTCCTCGAGCGGCTTGATGTCGACCGCCCGGATCTTCGTGTGACCGCGCTGCTGCAGCACCTTCACCAGATGACCGCCGATGAAACCGCCGCCACCGGTGACGACTACGAGATCACTCTTCGACATGAACCGACCTTTCTCAGGGAGCAACGCGCTTTCAGCGGACTTTTCAAAGGCTTGCGAGGCACGGGCAGAACCGCGGACGGGCGTGGTTTGCTCGTCTCGCGCTTTGCCGTCAAGTTGCGCCATGTCGCAGCAATAATGCAACCACTTCAGGAAAAGCGGTGGTTGAGCCCAAATAACTCTCTTATACCAGTCACATAGCTCCCGCTCGCCCCACCGCGCCTGAATGACCTACATCCTGGGCCTCAATGCCTATCACGCCGACGCGGCCGCCTGTCTGGTCAAGGACGGCGAACTCGTGGCGGCGGTCGAGGAGGAGCGCTTCCGCCGCATCAAGCACTGGGGCGGCTTTCCCAGCGAATCGATCCGCTATTGCCTGAAGGAAGCGGGAATTTCGCTCGCCGACGTCGCCCATGTCGCTGTGAATACCGACAACAGCGCCAATCGCTGGCGCAAGCTCGCCTATGTGCTGACATCGGGTGTCCGTCCGGGCTACGTGCTGAGCCGACTGCGCGCGCGGGGCGAGCGGACCGACATCGCGGGAAACCTCGCCAAGGCGCTGCCCGAGCAGGAGTTCTGTGGCACGGTGCACGCCGTCGAGCATCATCTCTGCCATCTCGCGTCGGCGTTCCTCGTCTCCCCGTATGACCGAGCCGTGGCGGTGTCGGTCGACGGCTTCGGCGACTTCTCTTCCGCAGCCTGGGGCCTCGGCCAGGGCGCGAGCCTTGCGGTCGAAGGCCGCGTCTACTTTCCGCATTCGCTCGGCGTGTTCTACGAAGCGATGACGCAGTTCATCGGCTTTCCCTACTATGGCGACGAATACAAGGTGATGGGGCTCGCGCCCTACGGCGAGCCGCGCTTCGTCGACCAGATGAAGGAGATCGTGCGGTTGCGCGGCGACGGCACTTTCGAGCTCGACTTGCGTTACTTCCGGCATGCAACGGGCGAGGGGGCCAACTACCAGGTGAAGGACGGCATTCCGTCCGGCGGCCGGCTGTGGAGCGACGAACTCGTCTCGCTGCTCGGGCCGGCGCGCGAGCCCGGCCAGCCGCTCGAGGACAAGCACCGCGACATCGCGCGCTCGGCCCAGGTCACCTACGAGAACGCGTTCTTCAATCTTCTGGGCGCGCTGCATGAGCGCTACCAGGCCGATGCGGTCGTGCTGGCCGGCGGCTGCGCCTACAATTCCGTCGCCAACGGCAAGATCCTCGAGCGCTCGCCGTTCAAGCATGTCTATGTGCAGTCGGCGGGCGGCGACGCCGGCGGATCGATCGGCGCCGCTTTCTCCACCTGGCACAAGGTCGAAGGCGACAAGGCCAGGCGCCATTTCGTGATGGACCACTCCTATTGGGGGCCGTCCGCTTCAGCCGAAGAAATCGCCGATGCGATCGAAGCGCGACGTGCGGATTTCGACGCCGCGGGCTGCACCATCGAACAGATCGGCGATGAGGCGGCGCTCTGCACGCGCACGGCGCAGGCGATCTCCGAAGGCAAGGTGATCGGCTGGTTCCAGGGCCGCCTCGAGTGGGGGCCGCGCGCGCTCGGCAACCGCTCTATCCTGGGCGATCCCAGGCGCGCCGACATGAAGGACATCCTCAATCTCAAGATCAAGCGGCGCGAGTCGTTCCGGCCGTTCGCTCCGTCGATCCTGCGCGAGGCGGTGGAGGACTGGTTCGAGACCGACGATGACGTGCCGTTCATGATGCAGGTCTTCAAGATCAAGCCCGACAAGCGGCCGAAAATTCCCGCAGTGACCCATGTCGACGGCTCGGGCCGCCTGCAGACCGTCACCAAGAGCGCCAACCCGCGCTATGCCCGCCTGATCGCCACGTTCGGCGAGATCACCGGGGTGCCGATCGTGCTCAACACCAGCTTCAATGAGAACGAGCCGGTGGTTTGCAAACCGGAGGAGGCGATCGACTGTTTCCTGCGCACCAAGATGGACGTGCTCGTGCTGGGCGACACGTTCATCGCCCGATGAGCGGAGCAGCCTGATGCGCGTTCTCGTCGCCGGCGGTGCCGGCTACATCGGCTCGCACACCTGCAAGGCGCTGGCCGCCGCGGGCCATACGCCGATTGCCTACGACAACCTGCACACCGGCCATCGCTGGGCGGTGAAATGGGGGCCGTTCGAGCAGGGCGACCTGAATGATGCGGCGGCGCTCGCCGCCACCCTGAAGAAGCACAAGCCCGAAGCGGTCATCAACTTCGCCGCGTTGGCCTATGTCGGCGAGTCGAACCAGGAGCCGACGCTCTATTATCGCAACAACGTCGCCGGCATGGTGAGCCTGCTCGAGGCGATGCGCGCGCACGACGTCGCCAACATCGTCTTCTCCAGCAGTTGCGCCACCTACGGCGTGCCGGCGCGCCTGCCGATCACCGAGGACATGCCGCAGAACCCGATCAATCCCTACGGCCGCACCAAGCTCGTGGGCGAGATGATGCTGCGTGACGCCTGTGCCGCCTACGGCGTCGCGGCCGTTGCGCTCCGCTATTTCAATGCCGCCGGCGCCGACGCGGGCGGCGAGATCGGCGAGGAGCACGACCCGGAAACCCATCTGATCCCGCTGGTGCTGCAGGCGGCGGCCGGAAAGATCGCCAAGATATCGATCTTCGGCACCGACTATCCGACCGAGGATGGCACCTGCATCCGCGACTACATCCATGTGACCGACCTTGCGGCGGCTCATGTCGCGGCGCTGACGGCGTGCCGGCCGGGCAAATTCGCCGCCTACAATCTCGGCACCGGGACGGGCGCCAGCATCGAGGAGGTGCTGGGGTGCGCCCGGCAGATCACCCGCAAGCCCATCCCGGCGGCCAAGGAGGGGCGACGGCCAGGCGACCCGCCCGTCCTGGTGGCCGATCCGTCGCTGGCGCGCTCCGCTCTCAAGTGGACACCTGTGCACTCCAGCCTCGACAATATCGTGTCGACGGCTTGGGCCTGGATGACCGAGCACCGCGCGCGCGCGGTAAAATAGGGTGCATGGACTTTCTCGACGACATCACGCCGCTGCTGATCACGTACAACGAGATCGCCAACATCGAGCGCACGCTGGGTCAGCTCGGCTGGGCCAGACGCATCGTCGTGATCGACAGCGGCAGCACGGACGGCACGCTCGAGGTGCTGGCGAAGCACGGCAACGTCGAGGTGGTTCACCGGCCGTTCGACAGCTTCGCCGAGCAGTGCAATTTCGGCCTGACCCACGTGCGCACGGCCTGGGTCTTGTCGATGGACGCCGACTACCGCATGAGTCACGAGCTCATTGCCGAGCTGCGGGCCCTGCAGCCGACCGACCGAGAGACGGGGTTCCAAGCCTCGTTCATCTATTGCATCCACGGCCATTCCTTGAGCGGCTCGCTCTATCCACCGCGCACCGTGCTCTATCGCGCGAAGAGCGCGCGTTACGAAAATGTCGGCCACGGCCACCGGGTCGTGGTCGCGGGCGCGGTCTCGAAGCTCAAGGGCGTGATCTACCACGACGATCGCAAGCCTTTGTCGCGCTGGCTGGAGGCGCAACTGCGCTACACCCAGCGGGAAGCCGATCACCTCCTCTCCACGCCGCGCGCCGAGCTGAAAAGCGTCGACCGGCTGCGCCTGATGGGCTGGCCGGCGCCTTTCCTGGTGCTTCTTTATGTGCTGGTGGTGAAGGGCGCCCTGTTCGACGGTTATCCGGGCTGGTTCTACGCCTGGCAGCGCACCTACGCCGAGATCCTGCTGGCGATGGAACTGCTCGACCGGCGGCTGTCGAAGAAATAGCGGATAGTGGTGCCGGGTGAGGGATTTGAACCCCCGACCTTCGGTTTACAAAACCGCTGCACTACCACTGTGCTAACCCGGCGTTGCAGCGGTTCCTACGGCGCAGACGAATCGTTGGCAATAGGGAACGCGTCCGCCGCCGCGGAACCTAGAGCATGATGGGTTCGGCCGGAATCGGCTGGAAGGAAACAGCCGAACCCATCATGCCCTGTGGAACCGCGATCACCCGTGCGCGCGAATGGGATGAGATGGAACCGTGTCCGGTTCCATCTCATCCCATTCCGCTCTAGCGGAAAGCCTCGGCAATCATCGTCTCGATCTGGTTGAATTCCTCGCCGATCGATGTCCCGTGCCTTTCGAGGTCTCTCAATTCAGGAATGTCGCTTTGGCCGATCTCGCAGAACCGCACGTCGCGGAAGCCGGCCTCGGTGATGATCGATGCCAGGGTCGCGCGATCGTAGATGAAGCGGTGGCCCCATTCGTGGAACATGCGGTTGACGGCGTAGCAGGGATTTTGCGGCGCCGTGCGCTCGAGCTGTCCGCCGAACTCCTCGTTGGACCATCGGATGTAGTCGAGCTCTCGGCTGTCCGGCCGGTCGTGCTTCAAGTGGAGGATATTGTCCATATCGGGCGTCGCGATCCGCAGCCTGCCGGACGGCCGCAGCACGCGGTGCAATTCCCTCAACATCGCCAATGCCGACTCGAGCGGCACGTGCTCGATCATATGTTCCGAATAGGCGATGTCGACTGAGCTGTCGCGCAACGGCAGGGGCTGCGTTGCATCCATATAGATGGCGCCGTCCAGCCGGGGATCGATGTCGATGTTCAGCCAGCCGCTTCTGACGATTGGCCCGCAGCCGATATTGAGCTTAACGACCGGGTGACGCGCATAGTAGTCGCGGATGCGCGCTGTTCTCGTGGCGAGCTGGCGCATCTTGGCAAACTTGTACGACCCCGCGAGGCGCGCGAGGCCGGATCGAAGCTGGACCATGGCGGCGACCGTGCGACGAACGACGTCTCATCGCGCGTAGCAAATTTGTGACCCGCGGGCGTTGATGGGCAGCGCACGTTGACTGTGAGCATCGACCGGCAGATTGCGTCTGCCGGTTCCAGTCGAGCGTGCGGGGGCATCAGGATGCTTGAGTTCGCAACATGGGCGATCACCGGCGCGGTCGGTCGGACCGCCAACGCGATCTACGGGGCGACGCATGCTGGGTCGCCGCGTCGCTATTGCATCGCGGCCGGCTATCGGCATCGCGACGAACCGCACTTTTTTGACGACACTGGCAACACCGAGAATTGGCAGCGCGAGGTCTATCAGTATGCGCAGAACCTGCTTGCCGGCCGCGGGCTGCGTCGCGTCTACGACGTCGGTTGCGGCTCGGGCTACAAGTTGGTCCGCTATCTCGGCGATTTCGACACGGTCGGCTTCGATCTACCAGCGACCGTCGCCTTTCTGCGCGAGAAATATCCCGAACGGCGCTGGGAAGTGGGCGACTTCGCGGCGTCGGTCGAAGCGCCGGATCTGGCGGTGTGCTCCGATGTCATCGAACATTTGCCGGATCCCGACGCACTGATGACGTTTCTCACACGCATGAAAGCGCCACACGTCATCCTGTCGACGCCGACACGCCGGCTGCTTTACCGACGCAGCAGCTCCTTCCAGTTCGGCCCGCCGGCCAATCCATCGCATTGCCGCGAATGGAACTTCGACGAATTCGCGGAATATGTGTCGGCCTACTTCACCATCGTTGATCATCGGATCACCAATCGTGAGCAGGGAACCCAGATGATTTACTGCGTGCGGACAGCCACCTGACGGTTGGTCATGCGCTCGCGTTGCCGCCGTGCAGGATCTGCCCCGGCAGATTCCTGATCGATTGGAGGGCGCGCCGGCTGCGCGGTATGCAAGCGTAGCATATGAACGCCAGGACGACGGCGAGAGCGGCACAGAGCAGCAAGCCCACGATCGGCGACGCCGACGCAAGACCGGGAAGATGGCGGAAGCCGAAGACGGCGGCGAAGACGATGCAGCCCGCGATCATCGAGGGTACGATCGAGCCGCAGAGGTCGCCGACCGTGACCGGCCCGCGACGGCCAGCTAGCCAGAAACACATCGGCACGCGCAGGAAGGTGGTGCCGAGGGCGAAGCCCGCGGCGACGCCGACCGGGCCGTACGGCAGCCCGATCAGGATCGACACGACGCTGATCGTCGACGAGTAGACGCCGACTCTCAGCAGTTCGGGCGTGCGATCCTGGGTGACGAACAGCAGACCGGTGATGACGCACACAGGCAGCAAGGCAGCCGCGACGCCGAGCCAGGCGAGGATCGGGGCCGAGGCGTGCCATTGCTCTCCCAGAAGGAGTGTGACGATCCAATCCGGCGTCGCCATCATCAAGGCCGCGCCGGGCACGCTGACCATCGCCAACTTCTCGGACAGCGAGACGTAGGCGCGCCGATAGCGCTCGGGATCCTGGTGCAGGCGGCTCAACGCCGGCATGCCCACGCTGTAGAGCGGGACCGTGACAGTGTTGATCGGGTTCATCAGCAGCTTGTAGGCGCGCTCATAGAGGCCGAGAGGCAGGGGGCCCCAGACCCGCCCGATGAGGATCTGGTCGATGCCGCGCGCCAGGATGTTGATGATGCCGTTGCCGGTCATCGATCCGCCGAACAGCAGCAGCGACTTCAATCCGGTGCAGCGTGCCGGCCGACCGGGCCGCCAGCCTGACAGGATCCATGACGCCACCATGCCCGACGCGCTGTAGGCGAGCCTCTGCGCCACCAGCGCCCACAGGCCGGCGCCGGCGAGAGCCGCCACGATCGCGGTGGCCATGCCGATCAGTTCGGAGCCGACGTCGATCGTCGCGGTCGCGCGAAAGCGCATCTGGCGGCGGAGCAGTGCCCAGTGCTGGGTGGTCGCGCCGCTCAGGATGAAGGCGAGGGCGAGCCAGCGGGTCACGTCGATCAGCTCCGGCTGACCGTAGAACTGGGCGATGTAGGGCGAGCCGGCGAACAACAGGACCGCGACCGCGGCCCCGATCGCGCAATTGATCCAGAACAGCGCCGTCACCTGTTCATGGGTGATTTCGGTCTTCTGGATCGTGGCGGCCGACAGGCCGAAATCCTTGATCTGGTCGAGCGCCTCGGTGAGAGCCGCGATCATCGCCATCAGGCCGAACACCTGCGGCGGCAGCAGGCGGCTCAGGATCATTACCGTGCCGAACTGCAGCGCGACCTTGAAGCCCTGCGCGCCGAAAGTGAGCGCGCCGCCGCGCAGCGTCCGTCCGATCAGGTCCCGCTGCAGATGGTCGACTCGGAGGGCCTGATCGTCGCCGGTACTAGCCATGTCGCTTCAGTAGATCGCCGCGGCGTCTGCCCGGCGCCAGTGATCAACCCGTGGCCGACAGCGTGGGCGGCGCGGAGAAGCGGTAGCCGATGCCTATGACGCAGCCGGTAAGAAAGGACGCCATCGCGCGGGGGACGCTGCCGGCGGCTTTTTTGTGCCGCACTATATGCCAGGCCGTGCGCAGCAGCTCGACGAAGGCGACCTTGTCGGCATGCAAGGCGAACTTGCTCAGCACCGCGCTGCCACCAAGCAGGTAGTCGCGCGCAAGCATGTGATATTGCGACATCGGCATCCAGTTGTCGTGATAGACCAGCGCGGCAGGTGCGTAGACGAGCTTCATGTGCTCGCGCAGCGCGCGGAAGACGAACTCGGTGTCCTCACCCGATTTCATGGCAGTGCCGGCGCCGAGCGATTCGACGAACAGGCCGATGCGACGGAACACCTCCATCCGGAACGACATGTTGTTTCCCGAACCCAGCACGACCTGCGGCACGATCGGTTCCTCGACGGCACGGCGCTCGCAACTCTCGATCGTGCTCGGACAGAACATGTCGGACGTCGCGTCGCCGTAGCCGACGACGCGGCCGGTCACGCCCATCACCTTCGGGTCACGTTCGTATTCCTCGACGATCGTCGACAGCCAGCCGGGAACGCAGACGCAATCGTCGTCGGTGAATGCCAGCAGCTCGGCGCGCGCCGTCCGGATCGCGATATTGCGCGCGCGCGACAGGCCCACGGTGTCGGTCGGCACGTAAACGATCCGCGGATCGTCGAACGATTCGACGACCTTGCGGGACAGGTCGTCCGTGCTCTGGTCGACGACCACGAGTTCGAAGTCGTGGTAGGAACCGGCGAGGATGTATTCGATCGCCCGGGGCAGCTTTGTCGGCCGGTTCCTTGTGCAAAGCAGGACGGAAATCGACGGTGACATGATGCTGACGCCACCCTTCTTTGTTGGACAGTGTAACTCACTAACGAGCGAGCACGGGTGGTCCACGCTTTTGTCACAGCGAGTTCGATCGGTTACCCGCGGCGGCGCGCCCATTCATAGGCCGCCACGGCGGCGGCATTGGAAACATTGAGTGCTGCGAGCGCAGCCTCGGTCGGGATGGTCGCAAGTCTGTCACACCGTTCGGCGGTGAGTCGCCGCAACCCTTCGCCCTCGGCGCCGAGCACGAAGCACACCTTGCCGCCGAGATCGAGCGATGGCAGCGCCACGTCGCCCTTCTCGTCGAAGCCGTAGATCCAGAAGCCCGCCGCCTTCAGTTGCTCGAGCGTGCGTGCGAGATTCACCGCGCGCACCAGGGGCACGATCTCCCGTCCGCCCGATGCGGCCTTGGCGAGCACGCCGGTATCGGTCGGGGCGTGCCGATCGGTCACGATCACGCCCGCGGCGCCGAATGCGGCGGCCGAACGCAGGATTGCGCCGACATTGTGCGGGTCGGTCACCTGGTCGAGCGCGATCACGAGCGCGGACTCGCCCGACCGCGCCAGCACGTCTTCCAGCACCGCATCCTCGAGCGGCGCCACGAGGGCGGCCAGACCCTGATGGACGGCACCGGCCGGCAGGCGTTGCGCCATCTCCTCGCGCGACATGACCTGGGCGCGGCCGCCGAGCTCCTTGGCATGGCGCTCGGCCATCTCCCTGGTCGCCAGGATCCGCTCGATCCGCCGCTCGGGGTTGGCTAGCGCCGCCAGCACCGGATGCCGGCCGTACAGCCATACCGACTGATGGCCGCCCGGATGCCTGTCGCGCTGGCGCGGGCCAGCCGGACGGGGCGAACGGTGCTGTCGGGACGGCATGTTTGCTTCTATAAGGGGATTTCGGCCTTGACGTAACTCATTGGATTTGCGAGCAACGCCCGCCCGTTTTGGCGGGCCGAACAGGCTATTCTCGCACGCTGCAGCCGCAGGTTCGGAGGGGTGGCCGAGCGGTCAATGGCAGCAGACTGTAAATCTGCCGACTTCGCGTCTACGAAGGTTCGAATCCTTCCCCCTCCACCAGCGGACTTCAGCGTAAGTGTGAAACCTGTCCGGAAGTTTGCGGGTGTAGCTCAATGGTAGAGCTCCAGCCTTCCAAGCTGGCTATGCGGGTTCGATTCCCGTCACCCGCTCCAGTTTGGATGGCCGCGTAGAGAAGGTCTGGAAAGCACGAGGATCGTCATGACGAAGGCGAAGTTTGAGCGGAACAAGCCGCACTGCAACATCGGGACGATTGGGCATGTTGATCATGGCAAGACGTCATTGACGGCGGCGATCACGAAGATCCTGGCGAAGACGGGCGGTGCGACGTACACGGCGTACGACCAGATTGACAAGGCGCCGGAGGAGCGCGAGCGCGGGATCACGATCTCGACGGCGCATGTGGAGTACGAGACGCAGAACCGGCACTACGCGCATGTCGACTGCCCGGGGCACGCCGACTACGTGAAGAACATGATCACGGGGGCGGCGCAGATGGATGGCGCGATCCTGGTGGTGAGTGCGGCGGACGGTCCGATGCCGCAGACGCGCGAGCACATCCTGCTGGCGCGGCAGGTGGGGGTGCCGGCGCTGGTGGTGTTCATGAACAAGGTCGACATGGTGGACGACCCGGAGCTTCTGGACCTGGTCGAGCTCGAGGTGCGGGAGCTTCTGAAGAGCTACCAGTTCCCGGGCGACGACATCCCGGTGGTGCGGGGTTCGGCGCTGATGGCGCTGGAGGACAAGAACCCGGAGCAGGGCGAGCAGGCGGTTCTGAAGCTGATGGCGGAGGTCGACCGCTACATCCCGCAGCCGACGCGTGACAAGGACAAGCCGTTCCTGATGCCGATCGAGGACGTGTTCTCGATCTCGGGGCGCGGCACGGTGGTGACGGGGCGCGTCGAGCGCGGCGTTGTGAAGGTGGGCGAGGAGGTCGAGATCGTGGGCATCCGCGACACGACCAAGACGGTTGTGACGGGCGTGGAGATGTTCCGCAAGCTCCTGGACCAGGGCGAGGCGGGGGACAATATCGGGGCGCTGCTGCGCGGCGTCGACCGCGAGGGTGTGGAGCGGGGCCAGGTTCTGGCCAAGCCGGGGTCGATCACGCCGCACACCAACTTCGAGGCGGAGGCGTACATCCTGACCAAGGAGGAGGGTGGGCGCCACACGCCGTTCTTCTCGAACTACCGTCCGCAGTTCTACTTCCGGACGACCGACGTGACGGGCGTGGTGACCTTGCCGCAGGGCACGGAGATGGTGATGCCGGGGGACAATGCGCGCATGACGGTCGAGCTGATCCAGCCGATCGCCATGGACGAGGGCCTGCGCTTCGCCATCCGCGAGGGTGGCCGAACCGTCGGCGCCGGCGTCGTCACCAAAATCGTCAAGTAGTGATACTGTAAGGCGCTGCCCGCGCACCAAGGCGGGCGGCGTTCTCTAGGAGTGTAGCTCAGTTGGTAGAGCATCGGTCTCCAAAACCGAGGGTCGGGGGTTCGAGTCCCTCCACTCCTGCCATTTTCGGAAAGCAGAAATCAGCGATCATGTTGAAGAATCCTCTCGAATACGTCCGCGAAGTCCGCGCCGAAGTGGGCAAGGTCACCTGGCCGACGCGGCGCGAGACCATGATCACCACCAGCATGGTGTTCATCTTCGTCGTGATCGCCGCCCTCTTCTTTCTCCTGGCCGACAAGATCATCGGCTTCGCAATCCGCACGCTGCTCGGGGTGTCGTGACATGGCTCATCGTTGGTACGTTGTTCACGCCTATTCGGGCTTCGAGAACAAGGTCGCCCAGTCGATCCGCGAGCAGGCCGAGAAGAAGGGCCTGGCCGAGGAGATCACCGAGGTGATCGTGCCGACCGAGGAGGTCGTCGAGGTGCGTCGCGGCGCCAAGGTCCAGACCGAGCGCAAATTCTTCCCGGGCTACGTGCTGGTGAAGATGGATCTCAGCGACGAGACCTGGCACCTGGTGAAGAACACCGCCAAAGTGACGGGCTTCCTGGGCGGCGGCGGCCGGGGCAAGCCCGTGCCGATTTCCGACGCCGAGGCGAGCCGGATCCTCAAGCAGGTCCAGGAAGGCGTCGAACGGCCCAAGCCCGCGGTCAGCTTCGAGGTGGGCGAGCAGGTCAAGGTGGCCGACGGCCCCTTCGCCTCGTTCAACGGCACTGTCGAGGACGTCGACGAGGAGCGCGCCCGGCTCAAGGTCGCGGTCTCGATCTTCGGCCGCTCGACCCCGGTCGAGCTCGACTACGCTCAGGTGGAGAAGCTCTAGCCGTTCGCCTGCGGGCAGGGTGGGGCAAAAAGTGGGACGTTCGGCCTAAAGCCTTATTTCATCGAAGGGGTTGGCAATCGCGGGACATAGATCCGCTGTGCGGAAAATAGAAAAATTCTAGGGAACCACCATATAAAGCGACGGTTCGGGGGCTTGTGGGCCGGTTGGGAGTTTGCTAAACCCCGCGCCCTTGGAAGGGCTGGCCCACGTGCCGGCCTTTTCGCGTAAGGTCAGCGCTGTCTCGAAAATCCAGTAGGATCAAGAGGTTAGCCGCAACATAGGGTGTGGGAGGCCGGAGCCATGGCCGCACCACGCCGCCCATAGGAGGGGCAAGGATGGCCAAAAAGATTCAGGCCTACGTCAAGCTGCAGGTGCCAGCCGGCAAGGCCAATCCGTCGCCGCCCATCGGGCCTGCGCTTGGCCAGCAGGGCGTCAACATCATGGAGTTCTGCAAGCAGTTCAACGCGCGCACGCAGAAGATGGAAGCGGGCATGCCGATCCCGGTCGTCATCACCGTGTTCCAGGATCGCAGCTTTACCTTCATCACCAAGACTCCGCCGGTGACCTACTTCCTCAAGAAGGCCGCGGGCATCGAGGCGGGCGCCAAGACCGTCGGCACGCAGATCGTCGGCAAGGTGACCAAGAAGCAGCTCGAGGAGATCGCCAAGCAGAAGATGCCGGACCTCAACTGCGACTCGGTGGAATCGGCGGTTGCCCAGATCGCGGGCTCGGCCCGGTCGATGGGCCTGGAAGTGGTGGGGTAACGATGGCACGGGGCAAGCGCTACAAGGCCGCGGCGTCGGGCGTCGACCGCGACAAGACCTATCCTTTGGTCGAGGCCGTGAAGATGGTGAAGGCCAACGCCAAGGCGAAGTTCGATGAGACGATCGAGGTCGCCATGAACCTGGGCATCGACCCACGTCACGCCGACCAGGCGGTGCGCGTCATGGTCGAGCTGCCGAGCGGCACCGGCAAGTCGGTGCGCGTTGCCGTTTTCGCCCGCGGGCCGAAGGCCGATGAGGCCAAGGCGGCCGGCGCCGACCTCGTTGGTGCGGAAGACCTGGCGGAGAAGATCAACGGCGGTGAGATGAACTTCGACCGCTGCATCGCCACGCCGGACATGATGGGCGTGGTCGGCCGGCTCGGTAAGGTGCTTGGCCCTCGCGGCCTGATGCCGAACCCCAAGCTCGGCACGGTGACGCAGGACGTGACGGCGGCGGTTAAGGCCGCCAAGGCCGGCTCGATCGAGGCCCGCGCCGAGAAGGCCGGCATCATCCACGCCGGCGTCGGCAAGGCCTCGTTCAGCGAGGACGCGATCGCCGCCAACGTGCGTGCGCTTGTGACCGCGATCAATCGCGCCAAGCCGAGCGGCGCCAAGGGCACCTTCATCAAGAAGGTGTCGATCAGTTCGACCATGGGACCGGGCGTCAAGCTCGACCCCGCCAGCGCGATCAACCAATAGGATCGCGAGGGCAAGGAGTTTACGAGTTTCGCCGCTCATTTCGGTGGGCGGCGGAAAACCTGTCCGAGACCGCCGGTGCTTCGCTCTTTCGGGAGCGGGCCTAAAGGGGAAACCCGCCAGCGCAGACGGGGGCAAGGGAATCCAAAGCGGGCACGTTCTCTTCGTGCGCGCCGCGAGACCCGAACTTCCGGGGCAGGCGAACCGGACCGCAAGGTCTCCGTTCGCGCTAACCCGCCAACGGAGGCTGCGCAGTCTGTAACGCAGCCGGTTCGATCCGGATCTTCCGGGTCGGGCCTTAATTGGAGAAAGCCGTGAATCGTTCGGAAAAGGCCGACGCGATCGCCGAGCTGAACCAGATCTTCAAGGACGCGAGCCTGATGGTGGTCACCCGCCAATCCGGCCTGACGGTCCAGGAAGTGACGGACCTGCGCCGCAAGGTGCGGGCGGCCGGCGCGAGCTATAAGGTCGCCAAGAACAGGCTCACGCTCCGTGCCCTCGAGGGCACGGCCTTCAAGGCGCTCGGTCCCATGTTCAAGGGCCCGACCGCCATCGCCTACTCCAAGGATCCGGTCGCTGCGGCGAAGGTCGTTTCGGCCTTTGCCAAGGACAACGAGAAGCTGACCATCGTCGGCGGCGCGTTGGGCGAGAAGACGCTGGATGTCTCCGGCGTCCAGGCACTCGCCTCACTGCCCTCCCTCGATGCTCTGCGCGGCAAGATCATCGGTCTTCTGCAGGCTCCGGCGACCAAGGTCGCGGGCGTGCTGCAGGCGCCCGCGGGTCAGCTGGCTCGGGTGTTCAGTGCGTACGGAGCCAAGGACGGCGCGAAGGCCGCGTAGGTCTGAGCATCGACATCACGATCAACGTTTGAAGTTCGGGAAATCAGGAGAGAAAAATGGCTAATCTGGAAAAGCTGGTCGAGGAGCTCTCGGCCCTCACGGTCCTCGAGGCCGCTGAGCTCAGCAAGAAGTTGGAAGAGAAGTGGGGCGTGAGCGCTGCCGCTCCGGTCGCGGTCGCTGCCGCTCCGGGCGCTGCCGCAGGTGCTGCCCCGGCCGAGGCCAAGGACGAATTCACCGTCGTCCTCGCCGCCGCCGGCGACAAGAAGATCAACGTCATCAAGGTGGTGCGCGAGATCACCGGCCTCGGCCTCAAGGAAGCCAAGGACCTGGTCGAGGGCGCGCCCAAGCCGGTCAAGGAAGCGGTGCCGAAGGCCGACGCCGACAAGTTCAAGGCGAAGCTCGAGGCCGAAGGCGCCAAGGTCGAGCTCAAGTAACTCTGTCGAGTTCCTCTCCCCCTGCAAACGGGGGAGAGGGCCTCTTCTCAAAGCGGATGGGCCTCCCCATTTAGGCGCCTCCGCTTCGACAAGTGGCCCTCTGCAACGGATGGGACGAGCGGCTGGCGGGCCGTGAGTTCCGAGAAAGCAGCGGGTGTTTATCACCGCCCTTGAACCTATCGAGGACGCAGGATGGCCACGGCCTTCAACACGCGCAAACGTATCCGTCGATTCTTCGGCCATATCGAGTCGGCCGCCCCCATGCCGAACCTCATCGAGGTTCAGAAGAGCTCCTACGAGAGCTTTCTGCAGCGTGTCACGCCGGCGGCGAAGCGCACGCAGACCGGCCTGCAGGAGGTGTTTCGCTCCGTCTTCCCGATCAAGGATTTCGCCGAGCGTGCCAGCCTCGAGTTCGTGAAGTACGAGTTCGAGGAGCCGAAGTACGACGTCGAGGAGTGCCAGCAGCGCGGCATCACCTACGCCGCGCCGCTCAAGGTCACCCTGCAACTCGTGGTGTGGGACATCGACGAGGAAGCGGGCTCGCGCTCGATCCGCGATATCAAGGAGCAGGACGTCTACATGGGCGACATGCCGCTCATGACCGACAACGGCACCTTCATCGTCAACGGCACCGAGCGCGTGATCGTGAGCCAGATGCACCGCTCGCCGGGCGTCTTCTTCGACCACGACAAGGGCAAGACCCACAGCTCGGGCAAGTACCTGTTCGCCGCCCGCATCATCCCGTATCGCGGCTCGTGGCTCGACTTCGAGTTCGATGCCAAGGACCTGATCCATGTGCGCATCGATCGCCGGCGCAAGATCCATGTGACGACGCTCCTGCTGGCGCTCGACAATGACGCCACGGCCAAGAAGCGCGCCAACGCCCTGGCGAAGGGCCAGCAGCTCGATCCGGCCGAAGCCCAGGGCCTGTCGCCCGAGGAGATCCTGGCCGCCTTCTACGGCCAGGTCGTCTACAAGCGCGACAAGGAAGG
>Ga0209062_1002876_pt1 | contig 21502 bp, 16 predicted proteins | sample Coa_R2_2_FD_187158 | JGI IMG/M metagenome (GOLD analysis project Ga0209062, IMG submission 187158) | Surface soil microbial communities from Centralia Pennsylvania, which are recovering from an underground coalmine fire - Coalmine... | ecosystem: Environmental > Terrestrial > Soil > Unclassified...
CCGCTTCGGGACCGAGCCGCGCCAGGATTGCGCGGCGACCGTCGCGCGCGCCCAGCACGTCGGCGAAGAGCTCGTAAGGCGGTGCGAAATCGGCGCGCGCCAGCAGCGCGCCCAGCACACGGTTTGCATGCGTAAAGAGCGGATGCTCATCGGCGCGGCGCCGCAATTCCTGCCAGAGCGACGCTTGGCGCGGATAGGCGAGATCGAACAATCTCTCCTCGTCGAAACCGAACAGCGGACCCTTGAGCACCGTGGCCAGCGTCAGATCATCCTCGGGCAGGACGAGAAAATTCCCCAGCGCCATCATGTCCTGCACGGCGAGCTGATCGGTGAGCAGAATGCGATCGACGCCGGCGACCGGCACATCGACCTGCTTCAAGGCGCGCACCAGGTCGGAGACGAAAGGGCCGCGCCGGCGCACCAGCATCATGACATCCCCTGGACGCAGCGGGCGATCGCGCGCCGGTAGGCGCTCGCCCGTATCGAGCCACCGCCGCACCGTGCCGGCGATGGCGAGCGCGAGCCGCGCGCGCGGTTCCCGTGTCTGGCGCTGCTCGAGGGGTAGCTGCCAGCGCGGCACATCGGGCGGCGCTTCCGGCTCGACCGCCGGCCAAATCTCGACGAGCCCGGCATGGCCGGCGCGAAAAGCCGTGTGGTGAATGGGGCTGCCGTCGAGTGCCACGCCATCGCTCGCCTCGGCGCGGGCGAAGACGGCATCGACGGCATTCAGCACCGCGGCGGTCGAGCGAAACGAGATGTCGAGTTCGACGACTTGCCAATGCTGCCGCGCCGCAGCCACACGCTCGGCGAAATGCTCGCGCATGCGCAGAAACGCCTGCGGATCGGCACGCTGAAAACTATAGATCGATTGCTTGGTATCGCCGACCGCGAAGACGGTGCGCCGCTCGGCGCGCGCCCCCTCACCAGCGAAGAACTCGTCGGCCAGCGCCTGAACGATCTGCCATTGCTCGGGATTGGTGTCCTGCGCTTCGTCGATGAGGATATGATCGAGACCGCCATCGAGCTTGAAGAGCACCCAGGGCGCCACACCCGGCCGCGTCAGCAAGGCACGCGTCTTGAGCACGAGATCGTCATAGTCGAGGAGCGCGCGTGCCGCTTTGTGCCGCTCATAGGCGGCGAGCAGCGCATCGCCGAGGCGAATGAGAGCGCCCGTCGCGGCGGCAAGCGCCGCGGCTCTACGGCGGCGCATCACTGTCTCGAGGCGTCTCATCTCGGCGGCAAGCGCAGCCGCCACGGGCGCCATACCGGAGATCGCCTTGGTCGCGACGTCCTTGCGAGGTTCGCCATCGCGGGTGAAAAAGACATCGAGATAATTCTCGAAGAGCAAAATGCGCGAGTGCATATCGCCAAGCCACGCCGCGAGAATCTCTCCACGCTCACGATCGCGTTTGCTGGCACTTGCGATCATTGCCTCGGCGGCTTGGCGCAGCGCGGCCGTGTCGCATTCGCCCTCCGCACAGGCGGCGGCGACGATGCTCTCCTCGGTCGCATCGGCCGTGATATCGAGGCGGCGACAAAGCGCCGCGACGAAGCGCTCTTGGCCGGTATCGACCGCTCGCCTCAACCGGGCGCGCTCCAAGGCGAGATTTCCCATGAGCTCGTCAAAGCCGCGTTCGGGAACGTGGCGCGTGACTTCAGCGAGCGCCGCCGCAAGCGACGGCTCTGTCCCATCACGCGCCGCCGCAAGCACCTCCTCGCGCGCCGCAGCGAGTGCCTCGCCCGCGCTGCGCTCGTCCATCACCTCGAAATGCGGCGCGACCTGCGCTTCGATCGGAAATCGCCGCAGCAGGGACTGGCAGAAGGCGTGAATCGTCTCGATCCGCATGCCGCCGGGCGCATCGAGCACGCGGGCGAAGAGGGTACGCGCCCGAGAGAGGTCCGCATGGTCCGGCATCTTGCCGGTAAGCGCCACGAGCTCTTGCGCCAGCGTGCCGTCGCCGATGACGGCCCAACCGCTCAGGCGATCATTGAGCCGATTGGCCATTTCCGCGGCCGCGGCCTTGGTGAAAGTGAGGCACAGGATGCGCGAGGGCGCGCTTCCCGCCAGCATGAGCGCCAGGACACGATCGGTGAGCACTTTGGTCTTGCCCGTGCCGGCGGAGGCGGCAACCCAGAGCGATGCTTCGACATCCGCGGCTTGGCGCTGCTGCCGGTTCGGGTCGAGCGCCGTCATTCGCCGGCGTCCCCCGCGACCGACCACTCTTTCACGCGAGCCAGATGGTCGTAATCCGAATAGCGTTGGGCCTTCTCCGGCCAAGGCACGGCGCGGTAGGGCGTCGCGGGATCGTCGAACCGGGCAATGAGCCTGCGCAAACCCTGGACCGCTTCATCGATCAGCGCGCGCAAGCCTGCCTCGTCCTTGGCCGGCGATATCGTTTCGCCGGCCGGATCGGCGCCGGTCAGCCGCCAATATTCGAGCGCCGCCACGGCCGCCGGTGCAATTCCTGCAAAACCTCCGGCTTCCGCAATCGCGGCTTCGAGCGGCAATTGCGGCGACAGGCCCAGAGCGACGTCGCCGGCCGATGGTACGCCGCCGGTCTTGTAGTCGATGAGCACGAGGCTCCCATCGCGCTGCCGGTCGATACGATCGGCTTTGGCGATGAGCGTGAAGCCAACATCGAGATCGAGGCGCCCGGTCAGCTCGCTGCGGATCACTGCAAGCGAATCCCGGCGCGCCTTCTCCTCGGCAAGAAACCAGCCGGCGATGCGCTCGAAGCGCGGCCACCAGAAAGCGCGCACGCCCGGCCTTTCGAGCGCCCGGCCGAAGGCATCGATGCCCATCTTGACGAGACGCGCTTCGGCATCGGCGGGCAGAGCATCGGGAAAAGCGCGGACAAAGGCATCGAGCGCCTGATGAATGAATTGACCGCGCTCGGCAACGCCGGGATCGGCATCGATCGGATCGAGCGCCTTGAGCCGCAGGATCTCCGCGGCGTAGAGCGCATAGGGATCGCGCATCCAGGTCTCGATCTGCGTCACCGACAAGCGGCGCGGCCGGACCGAGACCGGTGGCCTCGGCGCCGGCGGCGCGCCGGGGCGATGGGCCGCGGGCTTGTCGAGAAGCGCCTGCCAAGCCAGCGGCTCCCGCGCCGCATCGAGACGTCCCTCGAGTCCGGCAGCGCGCAGCACGGTGTCGAGCCGCAAGAGCCAGCGCGACGGCACGGTCGGCGCGCCCTCGACGCGCATCGCGCGGGTAAGCACGACTTCCTTGGCGCCAAGCGCCTGCGCGAAGTCATGCGCGGCCACGCCGATGCGTCGCTCCGGCGGCGGCAATCCGAAATCGCGCCGCATCGGCCGCGAGAGCCAAGGATCGCTTTCCGTCTGCGGCGGCCACACACCTTCATTAAGACCGCCCAAAATCACGAGATCGGCATGTTGCAGCCGCGCCTCCAGCAGCCCCCAGATGGCAAGCCGCGGATGGCGCCCGAAACGCGGCCGCACCACCGGTCCGGCGAGAAGCGCTTCGAACAGCGCCGGGTAGTCCTTGCCGTCGAGCTTGGGCAGGCTCGGCGCGGCATCGAGCAGCGAGTCGAGAAACGCCCCCGCCGCCTCGCCGGCTTCTTCGCGCCACAACCGTGCCGCCCCGCTCTCCTCGTTACTGGCGGCGAGTGCCTCGGCGGTCGCGATATGGGCCGCGACGAGCGTTGCAAGCGGCGCCTCGCCGCTCTCCAAGGCGGCAAGCAGGGGCGTCAGAGCCGCTTCGAGGCGATCGACGAAACCAACGAGTTCGCGACGACCCTCGGGCAATACCGCGCGCAGGCCCGCAAAACCAGGTGCCGGACGCGGCCCTCGCAGGGTTGCCATCTCGAGGTGCCGCACCGAGGCGCGAAATGCGTCCGGCGCCAAGCCGCCGGCGGCCAGTGGGTGCTTCAAGGCGGCGAGCAGCGGCAGAGGCGCCACGGCCTCGGCCGCCATGCCGAGCACGAGACGCAGAAAGACGCCGGGCGGCGTCTTGTTGAGCGGCATCCCGGCGGAATCGTCGATTTCGATGTTCCAGCGCCGAAGCTCGGCGGCAACGCGGCGCGCCAGCGCGCGGTCGGGCGTGATCAGAGCGGCGGTCTCTCCGGGATGCTCCAGGCGCCGGCGCAGCAGCAGTGCGATGACGCTCGCCTCTTCCTGGGGGCCCGCGCAATCGAGCCGCAACAACCCGTCGAGCGCCGTCGCATCGATGCCGGAGAGATCGCGCCAGCGATCGCTCTCGGTCGCCGGACGGAGCGCCTCGTTGACCAAGCGCCGCCGGGCCGTGCGCCCGCCGCGGATGCCCGGCGCAGGCCATGGCCTGAGATCGGCGGGCTCGAGCTCAAGGCGGCGCAGGAGCCGTGCCATGAGATGCTGGGGATGTGCGGGATCGCCGGCGATCTCGCCCCAGCTCGCCGCATCGATCTCCCGCTCGATCCCGGGCAGCACCACGGCGCCTTCCGGCAAAGTCGCCACGACGGTGAGGAGGTCGGCCACGGCTGCAATGCCGCCGGTGAGGCCAGCGGCGATGACCCGGTGGTGCGGCGGCTCCCGTCGCCAAGCCGCCGCCTGGGCGGCGAGCACCCGGTTGCGCCGCTCGGCCGGATCGAGACAGCCGATCTCGGCGCGGAGACGGGGCCAATGCTCGGTGAGGATGGCGAGAAAGCCGAGAATCTGCTGCCAGTGCTGGGCATAGCTCGCCGGCACCAGGCGAAGGAGCTGGGCGAAATCGCGCCCTTCGGCCTGCACCTCGTCGAGGAACCGCGCCAGCTCGCGCGCCAGCGGCGCCGCCTGGCCGGGGGTGAGCGGGCCGCTGCCATGGCTTCGGCCCCAGGCAAGAACGAGACGCGTCAGCAGGAGCTGGCGGCGGAGTTCCGGCACCGCCGGCGGGATGTCGAGTTCGGCAAAACCGTCCGCATCCTCGCCTTGAAAGGCGAGTTCGTCGCTGTCGAGGTCGCCGACGGGGACGAGGCGCGGCAGCAACAAGGCGCGACCGCCGCTCGCCCGCAAAAACGCCTCGCGCAAGGCGCGGCCGGCACGCCGCGTCGGCAGCAGGATCATGTGACGGGAGAGGGCCAGCGGATCATCGCCCAGCTCGGCGCGAAGCCCGGCCACGAGCGCATCGAGAAAGGGAAGGTCCGGCGCGATCGTGAAGACGGCGGGAGGACGCATGCCCGGAGCGCTGCAATCCGAAATCGACCGGCCACACGCCTCGTCGCTGCCCCTCAGGTAGAAGCGTGGCCACGAAAGCAAGACTGCTATAGCTGCGGTCGCAGCCGCAAGGAGAAGGTAGAACCAATGGGCGACTGCGACAAAACTGCAAGCCGTATTTGCTTTCCGCCGATGCTGCCTCAACGCGCACCGGGTTGCCCCATGTGCCAGCCTGCGGAATGTCGAAACACCCGCATTTCCGCCGCTGATCGCTCTCGTCGGAGCAGCGGAGGACAGAGGCTCTTCGGGCGAATCTCTCCCGCTCCGTACAACCGAACGGCGCCCTTGGGCCGATAACCGGGGCCGAGTCGAAAGTGTGCTTCGCTCCCTTCCGAGGGGTGGATTTCGGGAGATCAGCGCTCGATTCGGTGGGTGGCGAGCCGCGTCTCGGTCAGCGACAGCCCCTCGGGCGTGCCGATATGATACCACTCGCCGTCATGCACGATGGCCGCCAAGCGGTCGCGCGCGATGGCGCGATCCCACAGCGGGTTGAGCGAGCGCTTGCCCGGCGGCTGCCCATCGAACAGTCGGCGGTGCAGAATCTGAACGCCGGCAAAAAGATGCGGCGCCACCTCGCGCTCTCCCCGGCGCCGCACGCGCCCCAAGGGATCGAGGATGAAATCGCCGCGCCCCTCATAGCCGATCGCCGTTGTCGTCCGTTGAAGCAGCAAAAGCGCGTCGAGGCGCTCCGCATCCCAAGCGCGGGCCAGCCGCACCAAGGCCGGCACCTTGCCGTTGAGCCAGAAGACATCGCTGTTGACGACGTAGAAGAAGTCGTCGAGGAGCGGCAGCGCCTTCAGGATGCCGCCGCCGGTTTCGAGCAACTCGTCTTCATGGGAGAGCGTGATCTCCGGATGCGATCGCCCTTCGAGATGACGGACCATCATCTCTGCCTTGTAATGGACATTGACGACGACCTTCCGCACGCCCACTTCGGCGAGACGATCGATGGCGTGATCGATGAGCGCTCGGCCGCCGACCGATACGAGCGGTTTGGGAATGCGATCGGTTATCGGCCGCAGCCGCGTGCCGAGGCCGGCGGCCAGGACCATGGCGCTCCGAGGCACGATCATGCAGCGGGCCGGATCGGCGGGACGACGCGCAAGGCCGGAGGGATGTGACGGTCGAGCCATGCCGCGACGGGCGCCAGCGCCGGGTGCCTGAGATCCTGGAGGAGAGCGCGCCAGACACGCGGGATATGCACGAGATAGCCGGGCTTCGCGTCGCGCGTGCAGAGTCGCGTGAAGATGCCGATATTCTTGCATTTGCGCTGCGCGCCAAGCACGGCAAAAGATGCCGCGAACCGGTCTCGGTCGAGTTCCGGGAAGGCGGCGAGATAGCGGCGCAGCATCGCCTCGACGAGCGGCGAGGGGACGTCGCGCCGCTCATCCTCGAGCAGTGACATGAGGTCGTAGGGCTGCGGCCCGATCGCGGCGTCCTGGAAATCGAGGAGACCGCAGGCAGCGACGCCGCTGCGATTTTCCAGCAGCATGAGATTATCGACATGATAGTCGCGCAGCACCAGCGTGTCCGGCATGGTCCGAGCCAGCGGCAGCTCGGCCTGCCACAGCGCCAGATATTCCTCGCGCAACGCCGGGTCCGTCGGCTGGCCGGCGACCGCCGGCAGATACCAATCGACGAGCAGCGCCGCCTCGGTGAGCAGGCGCTGATCGTCATAAGGCGGCACGAATGTCGCGTTTCCCGGTATGAAACCGCGATGGAGCGTGATGAGGGCATCGACCGCGAGCGCGTAGAGGGGCTCCTCGGCCGCGCCGGCGGCGAAGAGCCGCGTATAAGTGCGGTCGCCGAAATCCTCGATCAGCAGCAATCCTGCCTCGATATCCTCGGCAAAGATCTGCGGCGCGCTCAATCCCAAGCCGCTCAAAAGCCGAGCGATCGCGATGAAGGGCCGCACATCCTCCTGCGGCGGAGGGGCATCCATGAGCATGGCGCGTCGATGCGCCTCCTCGAGCCGCACATAGCGGCGAAAGGACGCATCGCTTGCGAGCGGGCGGCGCGGCACGCCGCCCCAACCCTGGGCATCGAGGAAGGCGGTGATGCGCTGGGCGCGGTCACTCATCGCCGATCTCGCGGAGTCGCTCGGTCCAGCTTGGCGGAATCGTCAATTGCGTGCGGCGGGCCGTGGCATACGGGCCCGGCGCAAAGGTCAGTCGCAGATGATCCTGCGGCAGCAGAGGACCCAGACGCTCAGGCCACTCGATGAGGCTGACGCCCTCCGCAAACGCATCTTCGATCCCGAGTTCATAGGCTTCTTCGGGTGTCTTCAGCCGGTAGAGATCGAAGTGCCAGATCGGCGGGCGACCGACAAAGGCATAGATCTCCACGAGCGTGAAGGTCGGGCTCGGCACGTCCTCATCGCCTCGGCCCAGCGCTCGAATGAAGGCGCGGGCGAAGCTCGTCTTGCCGGTGCCGAGTTCGCCCGAAAGGCCGATCACGTCGCCCGTCGCCGCTTGGCGCGCCAGCCTGCGGGCAAGACGGGCCGTTGCGGTTTCGTCGGGGAGGTCGATGGCGCGAGCGGAGATGGCGGTCACGGGCCTTCTTTTATTCCTTTCCGGCGATTGGCCGCAACAATCACCGGAGATCGTGGTTGCGCCACGGTTGTGCCGCAGCCATGGTAGCGCCGACGGCGCGGCAGGGGAAATGAGGCAAAATGGCGGGGCAGATCCATCATACCGATGTGGCGATCATCGGCGCCGGCCCCGTCGGCCTCTTCGCCATCTTCGAATGCGGCATGCTGAAAATGCGCTGCCATGTGCTCGACGCGCTCGACATGCCGGGCGGCCAATGTGCCGCGCTCTACCCGGAGAAGCCGATCTACGACATTCCCGGACACCCGCGGATCGATGCGGCCGAACTCGTGGCGAAGCTGACGGCGCAAGCGGCACCCTTCGAGCCGGTCTATCATCTGGGACAGGCGGTCGAGCATCTCCGCACATCGCCCGGAGGCGGCTTTCGGCTGGAGACGTCGCAGGGAAGCGTGATCGACTCGCGCGCCGTGATCATCGCCGCGGGCGTGGGCGCCTTCGGTCCCAACCGGCCGCCGCTTCCGGGCATCGAGCGCTTCGAGGGCAAAAGCGTCTTCTATCTCGTTCGGCGCCGCGAGGATTTCCGCGGCAAGCGGGTCGTGATCGCCGGCGGCGGCGACAGCGCTGTTGATTGGGCCTTGTCTCTCTCCGAGATCGCCGAGGTCAAGGTGATCCACCGCCGCGCGAAATTCCGCGCCGCGCCGGAATCGGCCGCCCGGCTCGACCGATTGACCGCGGAGGGAAAGATCGAGTTGGTCATTCCCTATCAGCTTCACGCGATCGAGGGATCGGAGGGACGGCTCGAGGCCGTGATCGTTGCCGATCTCGATGGCAAGACGCGCCGCCTGCCGGCCGATGTGTTGCTGCCCTTCTTCGGACTTTCGATGAATCTGGGGCCAATCGCGCAATGGGGGCTCGATCTCGAGAAGAGCCATATCCGCGTCGACCCCGCGACGTCCGAGACGTCGATCCCGGGCATCTTTGCCATCGGCGACATTGCCGCATATCCAGGGAAGCTCAAGCTCATCCTGACAGGCTTCGCCGAAGCGGCGATGGCGGCGCATGCCATCTATCCGCTCGTCCATCCGGGCGAAGCGCTGCATTTCGAATATTCGACGACGAAGGGCGTGCCCGGGCAGGGCTGAGGAAGCTCACGCCGCCCGTGTCTCCAGCCGCTATGATGGAGTAGACTTCGGCTCGTAACCGGGCACCCACTTTTCGTACTGCTTCAGCCCGTCCTTGATGTCCCACCACGGCGCCTTGGAAGCGGTAAACACGTGAAGGACGGGCCGAACACCTGGATCGTCGTCCAAGAGTCCTGCGGGAATGCTGACGGTCCGTAAATAAGGTGCCTTCCCCGGAGCAATCGAACCACCTACCCGGCAGAACCCACGATAGCTTCCAGGCGTCGATTCGTAGCGCGCAATGAGGTCCTCTCCGGCAATCAGACGGAACCGATCGACCGCGACATGGGCATAAGTCGCGAAAGCCGCTCCGGAGAGTTTGCGACAAATCGAACAATGGCAATGAGTGAGGGCAATCACCTCATCGATCTCGAAGCGGATTCCGCCGCAGAGACAACTTCCTTTGATCATCGCGCGCCGGGCTCCTGCCCTCAATCACCGACCGAACGCCGCGCCTGCGCTTCGCTTGCGGCGCTCAGATAGCAGGTGACGGTGGTGCCGCTGCCGGGGCGCGAATCCATCTCCACCGTGCCGCCATGGAGCTCGATGAAGCTCTTCACCAGCGACAATCCGAGCCCGGGGCCGGATTGCCGTGCATTGGTGCTGCCGCGCTCGAACTTCTCGAAGATGCGGGCCTGGTCCTCGCGCGGCACGCCCACCCCCGTATCCGCGACGATGAGCGCGATGCGATCGGCCGCGCGCCGCGCCGCCAACGTCACCGTGCCGCCCGGCGGCGTGAATTTGAGCGCGTTCGAGATGAGGTTGAAAAGCGCCTGCTTCAACCGCCGCTCATCGGCCACGATCGTGCCGATATCGGTCGGGCAGTCGAATTCGAGCTTGAGGTTCTGCTTGCGCGCCCGCTCGCGCGTCAGCGAGAGCACGCTCGACATCAGCGTATGGATCTCGACCTCGCTCGTCTCGAGCGTCATGTAGCCCGCCTCGATCGTGGCGAGATCGAGAATATCGTTGATGAGCGAGAGCAGCCGATGCGAGCTGTCCAGGATGCCGCGGCTGTAATCGAGCTGGCGCGAGCTGAGCTCGCCGAAATACTGATTGGTCAGGATCTCGGCAAAGCCGATGATGGCGTTCAGCGGCGTGCGCAGCTCATAGGAGACATTGGCGATGAACTCGCTCTTGAGGCGGCCTGCGGTCTCCAGCGCCTCGTTGCGCTCGCGCAGCGCGTGCTCGACGCGCGTCGAATCGGTTACGTCGAGATAGCTCAGCAGCACATTGCCATCCGGCAGCGGCACGGTGACCGCCTGAAGGATCGAGCCGTCGCGCCGGTTGAGCCGCACGCTGGTCGCCTGATGCGCAGTAAGCCGCGCGATGATGCGGCGCTTCGTAGCGCCCCAATCGCCGCCATCGTCGAAGAAGGCGCGCTGCTTCTCGATGATCTCGTTGACATGCGGCTCGCCGGCGAGATCCGCCGGCGCCAGCTGCCAGACCTGGGCATAGGCCGGGTTGGACAGCTTCAGGCGACCATCGCTGCCGAAGACGGCGATAGCCTCCGACAAGTTGTCGAGCGTCTCGCGATAGACTTCGATGAGCGTGTTGTAGGAGCGTTCGAGCGCGAGCTTGTCCGTGACCTCCTCGTAAACGAAAGTCAGGCCCCCGAAGGGATGCGGCGAGACGACGAGCCGCAACGTGCGTTCGTCCGGAAGATGCAGCAGCTCTTCCTGCGGCTCGATCAGCGAGGTGAACATGCCGAGCTGCTGCCGCTTGAAGGCGCGGAAATCGGCGTATTCGGGGATGCGGCGGCGCTCGCGCAGCCGCTCGAGCAGCTCGTCGAGCGTCGGTTCGGTGACGAGCCAATCTTCCTCGAGCCGCCATAAGCCGGCAAAAGCCGTGTTGAAGAAGGTCAAACGCGTATCGGGGCCGTAGATCGCGATCGCGACGGCGACATTCTCGAGCACGTCGGCGTGGGCGGCGATATGGCGCGCGAGCTCGGCCTGGATGTTCTCAAGGTCGGTGAAGTCGCGCGCATAGCCCACGATGTCGCCCGCAGCGTCGACGGGTACCTCGGTGAATTCGAGCAATCGGCGCGAGCCGGCGATGACGATGTGATGGCTCTCGGATTGCGGAACCGCGGTGCCGCGCGCGCGCGCCGCAAGTGCGCGCCCGGTATCGCCGGCGGCGATCTCGCGTCCTTCGGCAAGGGCGCGCTTGGCTGGCGCATCGACCGCGGCGGCGTAGGCTCGATTACCGTCGACGAGGCGGAGATCCCCGCTGCGGCGACGCCAGACCGGCCATGGCAGGGCGTCGAGCATGGCGCGCAAGCGGTCGCGCTCGCCGGTGATCTCAGCACATTCCGCTTGTGCCGCAGCACGCCCGGACTCGTCGATGAACCAGAGGAGATCGGCAAGGGGCGCACCGGCTGCCGACTTGGCCCGCTGTCCCACCGCGTCGAGCATCCCGCCTCCGCTGGCGAGCCGCACGCTCAGGCGGAAGTCGCTTCCATCGGTGCGCAGCCGCGAAACGGCGAGATCCAACGCCTTCGCATCCGCCGCTTCGAAGCGCGCAAGGAGATCGGCAAAGCAGGCGCCATGAAGATCGGCGAGCGTCGACACAGCGCCGGCGACGAAGCTTTCCCCACCCTCGCCGCGGCTCCAGCGATAAAGCGCGACGGGTGCGCTTCTCAACAGGGCGTCGCGCTCGGCAAGCGTGGCAAGCACCGCCGAATGTTGCGCCCGCAAGCGTCGTGCCTTGCCGCGTTCGCGCCACACGAGCAGGACGGCAGCTATAATGGCGCCCAACAGCAGCACGGCGAGCACGGGGATCAGCGGGCCGGCATCGCCGTCGGCCGCTCGGGCCGTTTCCGGCAGCAGGGCTGCCATACCGGCGATGCCAAGCCACGCCGTCACTCGCACGGCTTAACCCCTTGCTCCAGCAAATAATTTCCCCTCAGGCGCAACAGCCTTCCCGCGCCGCCGCAAAGCACGGCGCCGATTATGACCCGGACACTCGATTTTGGCAGGCGAAAAAGTAAAGGCTCAATATCGGTAATGATCGGGCTTGTACGGTCCGGTGCTTTCCACACCGATGTAAGCCGCCTGCTTGGGCGTGAGTTTGGTCAGCTTGGCACCGAGCTTCTCGAGGTGCAATGCCGCCACCTTCTCGTCGAGATGCTTCGGGAGGACATAGACCTTGTTCTCGTAGCGGCCGTGATTCGTGTAGAGCTCGATTTGCGCCAAGACCTGGTTGGTGAAGGACGCGCTCATGACGAAGCTGGGATGGCCGGTGGCGCAGCCCAAATTGACGAGGCGCCCCTTGGCCAGGACGATGAGGCGCTTGCCGTCGGGAAAGATCACTTCATCGACCTGCGGCTTCACCTCTTCCCAGCGGTAGTTCTGGAGCGCCGCGATCTGAATCTCGCTGTCGAAATGGCCGATGTTGCAGACGATGGCACGGTCCTTCATCTGCCGCATGTGATCGAGCGTGATGACATCGACATTGCCGGTCGCCGTGACGAAGATGTCGCCGATCGGCGCCACCTCATCCATGGTCAGCACCTGATAGCCCTGCATGCTCGCCTGGAGCGCGCAAATCGGATCGATCTCGGTGACGATGACGCGAGCGCCCTGGCTCCGCAGACTCTCGGCCGAGCCCTTGCCGACATCGCCGAACCCGGCGACGACGGCGACCTTGCCGGCGAGCATCACGTCGGTGGCGCGCTTGATGCCGTCGACCAGGCTCTCGCGCACGCCGTAGAGATTGTCGAATTTCGATTTGGTGACGCTGTCATTGACGTTGATCGCCGGCACCTTGAGCTTGCCTGCCTTCATCATCTCGTAGAGGCGGTGAACGCCGGTCGTCGTCTCCTCCGAGATGCCGTACACATTCTTCAGCAGCTCCGGATGCTTTTCGTGGAGGATCAGCGTGGCATCGCCACCGTCATCGAGCACCATGTTGGGCGTCCAGCCATCGGGGCCGCGCAGCGTCTGCTCGATGCACCACTCGTACTCCTCCTCCGTCTCGCCCTTCCAGGCAAAGACGGGAATGCCGCGCACGGCGAGCGCGGCCGCCGCCTGATCCTGCGTCGAGAAGATGTTGCACGAGCTCCACCGCACGCTGGCGCCGAGCGCCATCAAGGTCTCGATCAGCACCGCGGTTTGGATGGTCATATGCAGGCACCCCACGATGCGAGCGCCCTTCAGCGGTTTCTTCGCACCGAATTCCTTGCGCAGCGCCATCAGCCCCGGCATCTCCGTCTCGGCGATCGCGATCTCGCGCCGCCCCCAATCCGCGAGCGAAATGTCGGCGACCTTGTAGTCGGCGGATGCAGCCATGTAATGCTCCTCGAGAAGGTAATACTGCGGCAGGAAACGCGGCATATAGCAGTGCAGATCAGGGGCGGCAAGACATTGAGTGTCCGCCGGTCGCCTTACGCCAGAGCGTTGAAATCATCGAGCAGGCTGGCGATGCGGGCGTCGTCGAGCTGGTCCATGATGGCGCGCGCCCGGCGCATGGCGGCCATCATGTCCAGTGCGCGGATCCGCTGTTTGACCCGGCCGATCTTGCTCGGCGCCATCGACAGATCGCGAATGCCGAGCCCGAGAAGAAGCGCGGTGAAACGCGGGTCGCCCGCCATCTCGCCGCACAAGCTCACGGGGATGCGGGCGCGCAGCGCCGCCTCCACGGCAAACTGGATGAGCCGCAGCACCGCCGGGTGCAGCGGATTGTAGAGATGGGCCACTTGCTCGTCGCTGCGGTCGATGGCGAGCGTGTACTGGATGAGATCGTTGGTGCCGATGGCGAAGAAATCGGCCTCCGCCGCCAAGGCATCGGCCGCCAGCGCCGCGCCGGGAATCTCGATCATGGTGCCGAGAGGCGGCAGCGGGTCCGCGATCTTCACCCCCCGTCGCCGCAAGCGGCGCACGATCTGGGCCATGGCCTCGCGAACTTTGCGGATCTCCGAGACGCTCGAGATCATCGGCAGGAGGATGCGCACCGGGCCGTCGGCGCCAGCGCGCAGGATGGCACCCAGTTGCGTGTCGAGGAGCCGCCGCTCCTTGAGCGACAGGCGGATCGCGCGCAGGCCGAGCGCAGGATTGCCGCCTTCGCTCTCCATGGCTTGCATCAACGGCGCCGCGAGCTTGTCGCCGCCGATATCGAGCGTGCGGATCGTCACCGGCCGACCGGCCATGCCGCGCAGCAGACCGCGATAAGCCTCGTATTGCTCATCCTCGTCGGGCAGATCCTCGCGATTCATGTAAAGGAACTCGGTGCGCACGAGACCTAGCCCCGCCGCACCCGCCGTAAGCGCCTGGTCAAGCTCGCGCGGCAATTCGAGATTCGCTTGCAGCACGATCTCGACCGAGTCGCGCGTCACCGCCGGCAAACGCTTGAGCCGACCGAGTTGGCGGCGCTCGCGCTCGAGCGATTCCTTTTGCTCCTCGTATCGCTTGATCGTCTCGCGCTTGGGGTTGATGACGACGGCGCCGGCAGTGCCGTCGACGATGACGAGGTCGCCGGGATCGACGCCGCCGAGGAGCCCGGCCACGCCCAGCACGGCCGGCAATCCGAGCGCGCGGGCCATGATCGCCGTGTGGCTTTCCGCGCCGCCCAGCACGGCGGCGAAACCGGCGACGCGGCGTGGATCCATGAGGGCCGTATCGGCCGGCGTCAGCTCCTCTGCCAAAACGATCGTGCCCTCGGCCAGATGCTGGAAGGCGGCGAAGGGTGTCTTGGTGAGATTGCGGATGAGGCGAACGCCGACGACGCGGATATCCTCCACCCGCGCCGCGAGATAGGCGTCGCCCATGGCGGCGAAGCTCTCCGCGATCTGCGCGAGCTCCATCTGCACCGCGCGCTCGGCATTGACGCGATCCTCGGTGATGCGTCGCTCGACGCCGCGCACGAGCCGCGAATTGGTGAGCATCGCGAGATGCGCGTCGAGCAGATATCCCACTTCCTCGGCCGCCGCATTGGGCAGCGTCGCCGATTTCCCTTTCAGCTTGCGCAGTTGCTTCAGCGATAAGGCGACGGCAGCGGCGAAGCGCTCGCGCTCTGCCTCCACCTCGTCCGGCGGGATCCGGTATTCCGGTACTGATATATCGCCGTCATCGCTGACGAAGGCCGGCCCGATGGCAATGCCGGCGGAGACGGCGAGCCCATTCAGCACGCGTTCCGACTTGGCCGGCTTATCGCCGGCGAAAGACAGGGAGTCCTCACGCCTCATCGAAGCCGCCGCCGATCAATTCGGCGAGCGCCGCGATGGCACGTTCGGCGTCGGGACCGCTCGCCCGCAGCTCGACGGGAGTACCGGGGCCGGCGGCCAGCATCATCAATCCCATGATGGAACGGCCCGACACGGCAGCGCCATTCTTCGCCACCATGATCTCGGCATCGAATTGCCAGGCGAGCTTGACAAAACGGGCGGCCGCGCGCGCATGCAGGCCACGCTTGTTGCAGATGGTCACCATACGCCGAATTTGCTCGGCGCCGTCACCGATCGCGCTGTCGTCGTCTCCACTCATCCTCTGACATCAGCCAAGAGCTGCGAGGCGACATTGATGTATTTGCGGCCCGCCTCTTGCGCGCCACGCACGGCATTGGCCAGCGTTTCGCTGGACCGCAAGCTGGCAAGCTTGATGAGCATCGGCAGATTGATGCCGGCGATGACTTCGATCTTTGCCTTGTCCATGACGGAGATCGCAAGGTTCGATGGCGTGCCGCCGAACATGTCGGTGAGCAGCACCACGCCGTCGCCCGTATCCACCTCGGCGACGCAGCGCAATATGTCTTGCCGGCGCTTTTCCATGTCGTCTTCGGGGCCGATGCACACGGCCGCGATATTGCGCTGCGGTCCTACGACATGCTCCAGCGCCGCGACGAATTCCGCGGCGAGCCGGCCATGGGTGACGAGAACCATTCCGATCATGCTGTTTCCCTATGAGAACGCTCGGCGGCGCCGGCGCCGCCCGAAACCATCGCCGCGGATTGATCGAGGTCGCGATGGCTGATGCCGACCCGCCGGCCCTTGCCGCTGAACCAGGCGGCGAGCCGCTCGGCGAGATAGACCGAGCGATGGCGGCCGCCGGTGCAGCCTATGGCGATCGTCAGATAGCTTTTGCCTTCTCGCTCGAAGCGCGGCAGGAGCGGGTCGAGCCAGGCGCAGAGCCGTTCGAAGAACGGCGCGAAATCCGCATCGGCCTCGATGAAGGCGCCGACTTCCGCGTCGCGCCCGGTGAGCGGACGCAAGCCCGTGACGTAGTGCGGGTTGCGGAGGAAACGGACATCGAAGACCAGGTCGGCATCCCGCGGGAGGCCGTGGCGATAAGAGAAGGAGGTGACGAAGATGGTGATGCCATGCGCCGCGTCGAGCGCGAATTGGCCGTGGAGAACCCGCTTCAGATCGGCCGGATTGAGCGCGGTCGTGTCGATGACAAGATCGGCGCGGTCGCGCAGCGGCGACACTCTCTGCCGCTCGAGATCGATGCCGTCGCGCACCGGCCGATCGCCCGCCAGAGGATGGCGGCGCCGCGTCTCCGTGTAACGGCGAACGAGGCGCTCATCCTCGCAATCGAGAAAGACGATTCTGAGATCGAGATAGTGATCGGCGACGAGCTGGTCGAGCGCCGCCAGAAGCGCGCCGACGCCGAAATCGCGCGTGCGGACATCGACGCCGATGGCGAGCGGCGGCCGCTGCGCCGGCGCCATGAGCAGGTTCGGCAGCAAAGAGAGCGGCAGATTGTCGACCGCTTCGTAACCCATATCCTCGAGCGCCTTGAGCGCCGTCGAGCGACCGGCGCCGGACATGCCGGTGACCACGAGGAGACGGCTCGAAATTGGCCCCTTCTGGGCGGCCGCCAACGGCCGATCAACCATCGCGGTCGGCCCGTCGCTCATGGCGTCGGGATCGTCGCCGCAGGGATGGCGGCGCGGAGCATGCGCAAGGCCAGGCGCAGCTTCGCCGTGGCGGAGGCTTCGAACGGAGCGAGCATCACAAGCGGAACATCTTGGTCCAGCAATGCGCAGAACCGCGGCTCGGGCAGGCGTTCGATGCTGGCGCTCGGCATGAGATCGACGACGAGGCGCAACCTTGCTTCCGGCACCGTGGGCACGCGCAGGATGCCGAGGCCGCGCACCTCGATCAGTCCGGCGATGGTGGCGGGCGCCGTCATGCGCAACTCTCCGCCGCTGAGATGCAATTCGGTCTGGTCATCGGCAACCAGCTTGGCGCCCTCATCGATGAGGCGCAAAGCCAGATCGGACTTGCCGCTGCCCGAAGGCCCCCGCAGCAGGATGCCGTCGCCGCCGAGGGCAATCGAAGTGCCGTGGACGCGGATCATGCGGCGTCTAGGTGCGCCGCTCCAGGCGTAAAGTCAATGGGAGCGCGCTCTGCCTGGAATACCTCAAAGGTATGATCAACCTATAGTTATATCTTCCACCGAATCTCTCAATCACTAGCAGCCGGTGGGGCACTCAGCCCGTGGGCAATCTGACGATGAAACGCGCGCCCAGCAAACTCCCATCGATGTCGCGCCGGTTTTCCGCCCGGATGGTCCCGCGATGCGCCTCGATGATCTGCTTCGAGATCGAGAGGCCCAGTCCCGAATGGGTCCCGAATTTCTCGCCCGCGGGACGCTCGCTGTAGAAGCGCTCGAAGATCGCTTCGAGCTTTCCTTCGGGAATGCCGGGGCCTTCGTCCTCGACCGTGATGACGACGACATCGCCCTTTCGCTTCGCGGCGATGTAAATGCTGGCGCCGGGCGGGCTGAAGGAGAGCGCGTTGGCGATCAGGTTCCGGAACACCTGCACCAGCCGGCCCTCGATGCCCAGCACCGGCAAGTCGCCTTCCGGCGTGCCGACCGGTCCGGGCAGCGCCAGCATGAGGCGCGGCCCGTCATCGGCCGCGGTCGCCTGATGGACATCGACAAGCGCCTCGAGCATGCGGCCGATCATCACCGGTTCGAGTTCGACGCGGCTCAGCTCGGCATCGAGGCGCGAGGCATCGGAAATGTCGGTGATCAGGCGATCGAGCCGCTGCACGTCTTCCAGCACGACCGCGAGCAGCTTGCGCTGCTTGACAGGGTCCGCGACGCGCGCCGCCGTCTCGACCGCGCTGCGCAAGGAGGTCAGCGGATTCTTGATCTCGTGTGCGACGTCGGCGGCGAAGTGCTCGATCGCATCCATGCGCTGCCACAGCGCGCTCGTCATATCGCGGAAGGCGCCGGAGAGGTCGCCGATCTCGTCGCCGCGCCCGGTGAAGTCGGGAATCAGGACTTGGCGCCCGTGGCCGCGGCGCACGCGCTCGGCCGCGGCGGCGAGGCGGCGAATGGGACGTGCGATGGTGCCGGCGAGATAGACCGACAGCAGCACGGTGACGCCCAGCGCGATGATGAAGACCTTGAGAATCTCGAACCGCACGGCGCGAACGGCCTGGTCGATCTCGCTGCTGTCGGATGACAGCAGCACCGCGCCCAGCACCTGCTTGTAGCGCTGCACCGGCACGGCGGCGCTGATCACGAGACCGCCGCTGTCGCGGTCGCTGCGCACCGCTTCGTCGACATCGCCGTGGAGCGCCTTCTGCACCTCGGCATAGTCGGCGGCGGTTTGCGTCGGCGGCTCGACATAGGAGGGATAGTGCGACTGCCAGGGCAGCAGATTGATCACGCTGTCATAGAGCCAAGTGAGGGACCGCTCGAGCGGGGAACTTTCCCCCGGCGGCGGCAGCTCCTTGATCTGCACCATGCCGCCCGGACCGCGCAGGACGCGGCTGTCGGCGACAAGCGCCCCGGAAGCATCGAAGAGACGCGCGCGCGTGTGGGTCGGCTCGACAAGCCGGCGCATCATCTCGCGGCCGAGGCCGGGGACGAGGATCTGGCCTTCGCCCATCGAATCGATCACCGCCCCCTCGCCCAGCGCCGCGGCGAAAATCTGGCCTTGGGTGCGCAGCGCCTCGAGCTCGGTTCCGACCAGGCTGCGCTGATATTCGCCGAGGTAAAGAAGGCCGAGGCCGAGGAGCCCGAGGGCCAGCACATTCACCGCCAGGATGCGGCGGGTGAGCGGCGACAAGCGCGGGCGTCGGTGAATGCCTCCGACGATGACCGAAGGCGCGATGACGTCGCGCATCTCGCCGTTGCGCGCGGGCGACGGCGGCTTAGTGATCGCGGTAGCGATATCCAACGCCATAGAGAGTTTCTATCTGGACGAAGTCATCGTCGACGGCCTTGAACTTTTTGCGCAGCCGCTTGATGTGGCTGTCGATCGTGCGGTCATCGACATAGATGTGCTCGCCATAGGCGCTGTCCATCAACTGATCGCGGCTCTTGACGTGGCCAGGGCGCAAGGCGAGCGACTTCAAGATGAGAAATTCGGTCACCGTCAAATCGACATTCATGCCCCGCCAACTGCATTGGTGGCGGGCGGGATCGAGCAGGAGATCGCCGCGCTGGATCACCGGTTCGCCATCGCTGCCGCCGCGCGCCAGCTCGCCGCGACGCAGCAACGCCCGGATGCGCTCGACGAGGAGGCGTTGTGAAAAGGGTTTCTTGATGTAGTCGTCGGCGCCCATGCGAAGGCCGAGCACCTCATCGACCTCGTCATCCTTCGAGGTCAGCAGAATGACAGGCATCGCCCCCTGTTTGCGCAGATGGCCGAGCAGTTCGAGGCCATCCATGCGCGGCATCTTGATGTCGAGTATGGCGAGGTCGGCCGGATGGCTTGCCAAGCCGCGCATCGCTTCGGCGCCGTCGGAATATGTCCGGACCTGAAACCCCTCCGCCTCCAGCGCGATTGCGACCGATGTGAGGATGTTCTTGTCGTCATCGACCAAGGCTATCGAATTGGCCACGGAGTCATGCCCTTTCTCGCGAATGCCGGGCGGCGATGCTCGCTTCCCAGTATGGCGTCTTTATGGCAACGGTTCTGAGCGCCCCGGCCATCGCGCGTCACGAAAATCCAGCATCCGCAACATATAGCCGCGGCGAGCTCAGCTTTCCATGAAATAGCGGCTCGGCGCGCGTCCGAGGGCGCGGCGGAACATGCTGGTAAAGGCGCTGGGACTGGCATAGCCGAGATCCAATGCCACATTGGTCACGGCCTCGCCGGTCGCGAGCCGCCCGAGCGCGTCGAGCAGCCGCGCCTGCTGTCGCCACGCGCCGAAGCTCATGCCGGTCTCCTTGCGGAAGAGACGCGCCAAGGTCCGGCTCGATGCGCCGGCGGCGGCGCTCCACTCATCGAGCGTGCGCATGAGCGCCGGATCGTCCCGAAGAGCGGCGCAAATGCGCTGGAGACGCTTGTCCGCGGGCCATGGCAGATGCAGCGGAAGAACCGCGAGCGCCCGCAGCTCGTCGAGAATCATCGCGGCGACACGACCATCCGGGCCGTGTTCGTCGTAGAGAAGGGGGCGCCCCGCGGCGCGCAGAATGAGCTCCCGCAGCAGCGGCGAAACGGCGACGACGCAACAGGCATCGGGCAAAGCCGCGGCATGCGGCCGGACATAGACCGTCCGCATGGCCACGGCGCTGCACATGCGGATCGCGTGTTCGGTCTCCGCCGGAATCCACAGCGCGCGATGGGGTGGCACGATCCAGCTTCCCTGCGGCGTTCGCACCGCCATCACGCCTTGCGCCGCGAAGATGAGCTGAGCACGAGGATGGCGATGAGGCGCGATGTCATGGCCCGCGGCAAAATCCTTGGCCATGACGGTGATCGGACGCGGAACCTGCTGATAGTCCTCGGGATCTGTACTGCGCTGGGCCATGTCCGTTTCTCGATAGAATACGGCAGATTAGCGCAGGCAGGCAAAGGTCACGAGGGCTATATTGGTTTGAAAACCATCGGAGCCTTGCATGGACAAATCGCGCCTCGTCGTCGGCTTCCTCAATTTCGGTCATGCGCTCGACCACCTCGCCATGCTCGTCTATGCGACCGCCGTGCTGGCGATGACGGCGGAATTCGGCCTCAGCTATCAGGAGATGCTGCCGTTATCGCTCGGCGGTTTTCTCGCCTTCGGCGCGGGGTCGCTCCCCTCGGGCTGGCTCGGCGATCGCTGGGGGCGGCGCAACATGATGATCGTCTTCTTTCTCGGCATCGGCGGTGCGCTGATCCTGGCCGGCAGCGTCACCAAACCCTGGCAGCTCGTCGCTGCTTTGACGCTGATTGGTGTCTTCGCGTCGATCTATCACCCGGTTGGAATCGCCATGCTCGTCAAGGACCAGGCGCGCCTCGGCCGGGCGCTCGGCTGGAACGGCGTCTGGGGCAATCTCGGGGTCGCCTTCGCCGCGCTCATCGCCGGCTGGCTCGCCGACCATGCGAGCTGGCGCGCGGCCTTCATCGTGCCGGGCGTCCTTGCCTTGGCCGCCGGGTCGGCCTTCGCCGTTCTGGTTCCGGCGGCACCGGCTGCCGCATCGCGGCCCGCCGGCGGCCGCGCGCGGCCCGCGCTCGACAGCGCCGCCCGTCGCGCCTTCGCCGTCGTCACGGTGGCGACGCTGTGCAGCGGCATCATCTTCGCGGCCACGACCAACGCCATGCCCAAGATCTTCGACGAGCGCCTCACGGCTCTCGTCAACACCACTTCCGGTATCGGCACGCTGGTCTCGGCCGTCTACGCCATTGCCGCCATGGCGCAGCTCCTGG
>Ga0209062_1002878_pt1 | contig 21462 bp, 23 predicted proteins | sample Coa_R2_2_FD_187158 | JGI IMG/M metagenome (GOLD analysis project Ga0209062, IMG submission 187158) | Surface soil microbial communities from Centralia Pennsylvania, which are recovering from an underground coalmine fire - Coalmine... | ecosystem: Environmental > Terrestrial > Soil > Unclassified...
CCCAGGACTCTGGCGCTCACCGCGACGGCGACGCCATTCGTCCGCAAGGATGTGATCGAGACGCTGGAGCTGCGTCAGCCGGACCTCGTGGTCCACGGCACCGATCGGCCGAATCTGTTCTTCGGCGTGCGGCGGGTGGATGACGAAGGCCAGGACCGGCAAGAGCTCGAGGAGCTGCTTGGAGAGGACGGGATCCGCGGGGGCGCGGGCATCATCTACGTGGCTACCACGAAGGCTGCCGAAGAGACCGCGGACTGGCTGCGCGAGTGTGGAATCGCCGCAGACTTCTATCACGGCCAGCGCAAGGCCCGCGACCGAGAGGCGGCCCAGGACGCCTTCATGAGCGGCGACATCCAGGTGATCGCCGCGACCAACGCCTTCGGCATGGGTATCGACAAGCCTGACCTGCGCTTCGTCATTCACCGCGACATCCCGGCGAGCGTCGAAGCCTATTACCAGGAGGCGGGCAGAGCGGGTCGTGATGGGCAGCCGGCGTTCTGCTGGCTCATCTACCGGCCCGGCGATCTTGGCCGCGCCGCCTTCCTGAACGGCTCATCCGGCGCGGGAGAGGAATACGAGCGCAGCCGGCGCGAGATGATGCGCGGCTACGCCGAGCTGCATGACTGCCGGCGGCGATACCTGCTCAACTACTTCGGCGAGGAGTACGAAGGGCTCACCTGCGATGCGTGCGACAACTGCCTCTCCGGCGAATCATCCGACGCGGAGAAGCCGCCGGACGACGACTTCGAAATCAACGACGAGGTGGTTCACGCGCGGTGGGGCAAAGGCCTTGTCCAGCGGGTGACGCCGGACAGCCTCACGGTGCTATTCGAAGAGGCGGGCTACAAGGTGCTGGCCCGGGACATCGTCGAGAGCCAGGGCCTGCTGCGGCGCGCTTGAACGCACCCCCGGCGCATGGCACCGAGTGTGCTCGGGCGAGGGCATGTCTGTCGCTCGATTGATCTACGTTGCCGTCGAACCACCCGAAGCAGCCGAGGCGGAGCGGCTGTGGAAGCAAGATTGCGCTCCGCTGATGATCCAGCAGGAGGGCTGTCTCTCCGAGGAGCTGCTGAAGAGCACCGACAACCAGGGCGAGTACATCTCGTACTCCGAATGGCAGGACGAGGCCGCCATCAAGCGCTTCGAGGCCAGTGATGCGCACCACCAGATCGAGGAGCACACGAAGCGCCTGCGGGTGGTGTCGCCGCCAGTCACCAAGACCTACGAGGTGAGCGGCTAGCCCATCGACGGTCCTGAGGCCGCCTCCAAGAAGGGCCCAACGCCGGCCGGCGTCCTGCTCGACAGCCTGAAGGACTTCGGGGCGCACGCCGACGGAGTGCATGCCGGGGCGATCGCGTTCTTCGGCGTCCTCTCGCTGTTCCCGCTGGTCGTCCTGCTGGTGCTGCTGTTCAGCCGCGTGCTCCGCTCGGACCAGGCGACCAAGCTGGTGTTCAGCCAGCTCAGCGCCCTGCTGCCCGACGCCAGCCCCATCTCAGGCGCGACCGGCGCGACGCTCCAGCTCCAATCCGCCACCGTGGGCGTCAGCATCCTGACCTTGCTGTGGGCCTCATTGGGCGTCTTCCTGACGGTCGGCTACGCCTTCGATCGGGCTTGGGGCGTCAGAGGCGATCGCAACCTGGTGGTCCAGTACCTGGTCGCCGCGGCCCTCACGCTGGCCGTGGGCGCGGTGATGTTCACCGCGTCTGTTCTGACCAGCGCGGCTTCGCGCGGCGGCGGCATTGCGGTCCTGGCGGTCGAAGCTGTGATCAGCTGCGGTGCGCTGGCCCTCCTGTACCGCGCCCTGCCGAATACGGACGTGGAATGGCGAGAATGTTTCCTGCCGGCTATCGTCGCCACCCTGATCGGCGGCTTAGCCCGGGGCGGCTTCGCCTGGTACCTCGCCAGCGTGGCGCACGTCGGACGGATCTACGGGCCGGTGGCCAGCATCGCCGGGCTGATGCTGTGGCTGTTCGTGACCTCCGCGCTCGTGCTCTGGGGCGCCGAGCTGAGCCATCAACTCTCGCGCCACCGCTGCGCGCTCCCGCCTGGGAGCACGAAGGTTTTTAGAGGTTCACGAGCGTCTTGACGTACTGGCCAGCCTCGGTCTGCTTGCGGGCGAAGTCTTCGGCTTGGGTCTCGAAGTAGTCCTTCCCGGGCTTGGGCACCATCACGTCCATCACGCCCTCGTGCGGCGCGTCCTGGCGGTAGCTCGGGACGCTCGTGGCTTTGGACCAGTAGCCCTGCCCCTCGGCTGACAGGAACCAGTTGATGTAGACCTTGGCGGCGTTCGGGTGCGGCGCGCCTTTGTTGACGGTCAGCACGCCGGTGCCGGCCGTGACGTACGGCTTCTCGGTCAGGTTGGCCGCGGGCTGGACCTTGATGGGCAGGCCTTTGGCGATATCGTCGGCCAAGATGGTGTCGCTGATGCCGATGCCGATCAGCGACTCGCCGTGGCCGACGGCGTTGATCATCTGCTGGTCGTCGCGCGAGAACTTCACGTCCTGCTGCTTGAAGAACTGGTCGACAAACGGCTTGCCGAGCTCGGGCGAGAGGTACCAGTAGGCCGCCATGGCCGAGCCGGCCCCCGGCGTGGTGGGATCGCCCATGATGATCTTGCCCTTCCACCTGGGATCGAGCATGTCCTTCCAGCTCTTGAACTGGCTGCCGTCGACACCGCTGGCCGGGTAGGCCCAGGCCAGCTTCACATAGGCGCTGAACACCAGCATGTACTTGCTGCCGTTGTCCGCCCAGTGCCACTTGCCGTTGAGCTGCTTGGATTCGTCGATGTCCGGCCCAACCAGGTACGGATGGAGGTCATCCAGCGCGCCTGCGTCCATCAGCGGGATATCGCCGTTGACGCCGACCATGGTCATATCCGTGGTGACCTTCTTGGCCGCGAACTCGGTCATGAGCTTGGGCGTCGGCCCGGACGGCGGCATCATCTGAATGTCGACTTTGATCTGCGGGTAGCGCTTCTCGAACGCGTCGGTCAAGTCCTGGCGCACCGTCGCCGGTCCAACGCTGATGGCCGTGACGGCGCCCTCCTTGTTGGCGGCGGCTACGACGTCGTCCCAGCTGGACTTCGCCTGTGTCGCTCCCGAGGCAGGCGCCGCCGCCTGAGCTGAGGCCGCCGGCTTCGCCGGCGCAGACGGCGCCGACGCGGAGGCGGCAGGCTGGGCCTGCGACCCGCAGGCCGCCAGCAGCAGTGCCGCCACTGTCAAAGTACCGAGTCCGAAACCCTTCACACGTCCCTCCTGAATCCGGCTGCCGCGCGTAATTGCGGGCAGCTTACCGCACGCGCACGCCGCTGGCACCTGAATTCAGGGCTTGACATGCAGCCATTTGGCTGCATATACTCCACATGCATCCAAATGGCTGCATATTCTGACCAAGGAGAGACCAGTGGCAGACATCAGGCATCGCGTGGCTATCAAGGCATCCCCCGAGCGCGTCTACGAGGCGGTGGCGACGCGCGAGGGCGTAGCAGGCTGGTGGACCCGGACCGTCGAGGGCGAAAACGGCCTCGGCGGCAAGCTTCAGTTCTTCTTCGGCGGGCCGGAGCCGGCCGCGACGATGGAAATCGTCGACCTGGCGCAGAATGAGCGCGTGCGATGGCACTGCGTGCAGGGTCCGGACGAGTGGCTGGACACCGAGGTGCAGTTCGACCTCAAGCCGGGGCGCGACGATCACACCGTGGTGCTGTTCACCCACTCCGACTGGCGGGAGCCGGTGGAGTTCATGCACCACTGCAGCAGCCGGTGGGCGTACTTCCTGTTCAGCCTCAAAGCGGGCCTCGAGCGCGGCGAGGCCACGCCCTATCCCGAAGACACGCCTATCGATGACTGGGGATGACGAGGTGTTCAGGGCGCTGGCGGACCCCAGCCGCCGGCGCCTGCTGGACAGCTTGAACACCAAGGCCGGCCAGAACCTGAGCGAGCTCTGCGCCGGCCTCGACATGGCCCGGCAATCGGTGAGTAAGCACCTGGCGCTGCTGGAAGCCGCCAACCTGGTGACCACGGTCTGGCGAGGACGCGAGAAGCTGCACTATCTGAATGCCGCGCCCATCAACGACATCGCGGAGCGCTGGATCGGCTCCTTTCGGGAGCGCGCCGAGGCGCTGGCCGACCTGAAACGAGCACTGGAGGACACATCAGTGGACAAGACCGCATTCGTCTACACGACCTACATCAAGACCACCCCAGAGCGGCTGTGGCAAGCCTTGACCGAGCCGGCGTTCACCAAACGCTACTGGGGCGGCCTGGAGATCGAGACTGACTGGAAGCCCGGATCGGCCATCACCCTCCACCACGGAGGCGCAGCCCTGATCGACCCCGAGCAGCGGGTACTCGAAGCCGACCCGCCGCGGCGGCTGTCCTACACCTGGAACAAGATGACGCCGGAGTGGGCCGCCACATGGGGGCTGGACGCCGACTTCGTGGCCCGGCTCCAGCGTGAGCCGCGCTCGAAAGTGACGTTCGAGATCGAGCCGGCCGGCGGCGCAGTCAAGCTGACCGTCATCCACGATGATCTCGAGCCCGGTGGCCTTACGCTGGAAAGCATCAGCGGCGGCTGGCCAATCGTGCTGTCTAACCTCAAGAGCCTGCTGGAGACAGGCGAGCCGCTGCCGCAGGGCTGAACAGCTTCGGCTCGTCAGGCCGGCTGGTAGCGGGCGACGGTGAAGGCAAGCAGCAGCGGGATGTCCACGGCGTAGATGGCCAGCATGGCGGTCAGCAGGCCGAGGACACCCGCTGGCGTGCCGTCGAGCACGAACACGAGCTCGATCATCCCCGAGGTGATCACGTAGGCCAGCAAGGCCCAGCGGATGACCTTGAAGAACACCGGCCAGGCAAAGACTTTGACCCGGCTGAGCGCGGCCACGTTCGCCGCCATCACCACCGCGGCCAGGATCGCGAGGATGGTGGGCAGCACCAGCGAAGGCGCGCCCGGCAAGTAGGCCGCCAGGTAGATGCCGCCGATGACCACCAGCACCATCGAAGTGATGCACAGCTGGGACACCGGCGGCAGGCGCCGCTCCGCCGCCATCAAGGCGTGCCCAGCCTGGTCATGATGATGAGCGTCGCCAACTGCATCACGCCGGTGATGCCGGAGGTGTAGATGAAGCGCCGCATGAGCTGCCCGATGAGCTTGCCATCCGGCTCCGGCTTGTTCAGCTCGAACAGCACGGCGAGATTGGCGGGTTCCAGGATGGCCAGCGCGATGACCGCCATGACGCCGACAACGATGAACGAGGCCGTGACCCACCAGTGCATCGGATACGGCCAGGCGAGGAAGCCGTAGCGCCGCGCCACCTGCCAGCCGGACGCCAGCGTGACCGTGACCAGCGTGGGCATGATCAGCATCATCTTGGGCATGAAGCGCTTCGAGAACTCTATGCGCGCTTCCACCGGCAGCCGCCCCAGGATGGGCCCCAGGACGAGCCCCACGAACAGGTCGACGCCCGTCCACAGCCCGCCGCCGGCCACGTGGAAGAACATCAGCGCCCAACCCCAATTGCCGACGATCGCCACCAGCAGGGCGATCAGGATGGCCGCGACAATGGGCAGGCCGCGAAGGGGCACGATCTCGACGCCGGCGTGAGCGGTGCGCTCTCGCGGCGGAGCAACCGAGGAGGCAGGGAGAGCTGAGGCTGATTGCATCTTCCGATACCTTACCGCCGTCCGAGACCAGGGATACAATCGCTCCCCGAAGCCACGTCGAGGAGCTGTTCTCATGAGATATCGCTGGGCGATCGCCGCCGCCGCCGGACTACTGCTGTCAGCCTGCGGCGGGACGGCCGCACCCTCCGCTGCGCCAACCAGCGCTCCGGCCAGCGCGGCCAAACCGGCAGCCTCGGCCGCCGCGGGCACATCGGCCAAGCCGGCTGCGAGCAGCGCCGCCCAGGCCAGCGGCGGGGGCAAGGCCTACAGCTTCGGGGTGATGGTGCCGCTCACCGGGCCGGCCGCAAACATCGGCGAGGAGTTCCGCCGCGGGCTCGATATGGCGATCGAGGAGATCAACTCCGCCGGCGGAGTTGATGGCTGGACGCTGGAGGCCAACGTGCAGGACCACAAGGCGACGGCGCAGGGCGGCACGGAAGCCATGAACCAGCTGGCCAACATCGCCAAGGTGCCGTACGTCATCTCCAGCTTCTCCGGCCCAACGCTGGCCGCGCAGCCGGTAGCGGCCCAGAACAAGATGCTGCTGATCAACATCGGCGGCACAGATTCGAGCCTGCTGAACAAGCCCTGGCTGTACAGCGACCAGATCATGGCGCCGCATCTCATGCCGCCGCTGGCCGACTACGCCTATGCCCAGGGGAAGCGCAAGGCCGCCATGCTGTCCAGCAACGACCCCTATGGCGACGGCAGCCGCAAGGCTTTCGCGCCGGCCTTCCAGAAGGACGGCGGCCAGATCGTCGCGGACGAGACGTTCCCGCTGACCGCTACTGACTTCAGCGCCCAGCTCACCAAGATCAAGGCCGCCAACCCGGACGTGCTGATGGTGGTGGCGGTGGGCCAGACGCAAGGCCAGCTGGTCAAGCAGGTGCGCGCGCTGGGCATGCAGCAGCTCATGATCGGGCCGCTGGCGACGGCCGACCTGATCCAGCTCGGCGGGGATGCCGCCAACGGCTTCATCGACTCCGGCATCGCCGTGGACCCGAACACGACCGACCCCGGCGCCAAGGCGTTCCTGGCCAAGTACAAGGCCAAGTACAACGTGGACGCCGAGTGGAATATCGGCACGCCCTATGAGGCCACCTACCTGCTGCGCGACCTGATCGATGGCGCGGTCAAGGCAGGCGCCGATCCGCGCAGCGGGGACGCCCTGCTGAAGGCGCTGCAGGCCAAACCGGAGTTCCACAACTACCTGGCCGGCGGAACGGTCAAGTTCGCGGCCGATCAGTCGGTAGACCGGACCATGGCCATCCGGCAGGTGCAGAACGGCAAGTTCGAGGTCGCGAAGCTAGTCCAGCCGCAGTAAGCGCAGGCCCATGGCAGGAGCACCGCCGCAGACCTATCTCGCCGAGGCGCAGCGGACCGCCCTGCCGGCCCGCTCGGCGTAGTTTCCGTCCATGCTGGCCCTTCTCGCTAACCTCGCGCTGGTTGGGCTGACGCTCGGCAGCATGTATGCCCTGCTGGCGGTCAGCTTCGGGATCATCTTCAACGTCACGCACGTCTTCCACCTGGCGCATGGCGCGACCTTCACGCTGGGCGGCTACGCCATGTACTGGATCTCGACAATGCTGGGGCTGCCGTTCGTGGCGGCCCTGGTTGGGGGGCTGATCGCCGCCAGCGTCTTTGGCGTGCTGGTCGAGGTGGTGCTCTACCGGCCGCTGCGGCGGCTGAACTCGCCGCCGATGATCCTGTTCCTGTCCTCGGTCGGCGCGCTGACGGTCATCGAGGGGCTGATCGGCTTGCTGTTCGGGACGCAGACGCTGACCTTCAAGTCGCTGCCCTTGGAGGCGGTGAACGTCGGCGCGGTGACGCTGCCCAGCGCCAACCTGGCGATGCCGCTGAGCTGGATCGTGATCGCGGCGGTGGTGGTGTACATGGTGAGGACCAGGAGCGGCAAGTTCCTGCGCGCCGTCGGCGACTCGCCGCGCGTCGCCATGGCCCTGGGCATCCCGCTCGACATGACATACATCCTGAGCTTCGCCCTGGGCTCGGCGCTGGCCGTCCTGTCGGCGCTGCTGTACGGCTGGTCGCAGGGACTGACGCCGCAGATGGGCCTCAGCGCCATCCTGATCGGCTCGGCCGGCGTGATCATCGGCGGGCGCCACGGCGTGCTGCCGGGCGCGATCGTGGCGGTGGTCCTGGGCACGCTCCAGGCGGTGCTGGTCGCGTTCGTGCCCTCAGGCTGGCAGGAAGGCGCAACGTTCGCCCTGCTGCTGGTCGCGCTCCTAGTGCGGCCGCAGGGCATCTTCGGGTATTCGCTGCCATGGTGAACTACGTCGCCCAGATCCTGGTCATGGTGGCAACGTTCGCCATCCTCGCCGGCTCGCTGAACCTGGTGCTGGGCTTCGCCGGCGTGTTCTCGCTGGTCCACGCGGCTTTCTTCGGCATCGGCGCGTACACCGCGGCGCAGCTCGTGCTGCACCTCGGCGTTCCCTTCCCGCTGGACCTGCTGGCAGCGTTCGCGCTGACCGCCATCGTCGCCGGGGCGCTGTCGGTGCCGATGGCGCGGTTGACGCACGAGTACGTGATCATCGGCACGCTGGCCCTGCAGTTGGTGCTGTTCAACGTCTTCGTGAACTGGGAGGGCGGCACGGGCGGCAGCTACGGCTTGTTCGGGATCACCCGGCCGGCTATAGCCGGGGTGACGCTGACCGACCTGCCGCAGTACGCGGCCCTGAGCGTGGCCGTCGGGCTGGTGTGCTTCGCGGTGCTGTTCTGGATCACGCGCTCGCCCTTCGGACTGGCGCTCAAGGGTCTGCGCGAGGACGAGCGCCTGGCGCAGTCGTTCGGCAAGGACGTGAACGGCCAGCGCGTGGCCGCCTTCGCGCTGGGCAGCGGCCTGGCCGGCGTGGCCGGCATGCTGTACGCCCGCTTCGTGGGCTATATCGATCCCTCCAGCTTCAGCATCGACCAATCGCTGGCCGCGGTGACCATCCTGGTCGTCGGCGGCCTGGCCAACCTGCAGGGCACGGTGCTGTCGGCCATCGTGCTGGAGACCGTGCCGCAGGTGCTGCGCTTCATCCCTGCCACGAGCAATGCCGTGCCGCAGCTTCAGCTCCTGTTCTACGGCGTGCTGCTGACGGCTCTCGTCCGACTGCGGCCGCAAGGGCTTATCGCCGAACGGCCGCTCATCCGCGCCGGCGCGCGATCAAAGCCCCAGTCCTCTGAGGCCGCGGCAGCGCCGGCTGTGCCGGTCCCCGATGATCCGGCGGAGGCTCCTGGCGAACCGCTGCTCGCGATTCGGGACCTGGCCAAGCAGTTCGGCGGATTGCGAGCCGTCGACGGCCTGTCGCTGACGATCCCGGCCGGGCGCGTGACGGGCATCATCGGTCCCAACGGCGCGGGCAAGACCACGGTGTTCAACATGATCACCGGCTACCTCCAGGCGGACGCGGGCAGCATCACCTATCGCGGGCAGGAGCTGGTGAAGATGCCGCCCTTTCGGATTGCCCGGCTCGGCATCGCGCGCTCCTTCCAGGACGTGCGGGTGTTCGGACGGATGACGGTGCTGGAGAACCTGGTGCTGGCCATCCAGCCCAGCGAGAGCCCGTTTACCGGCTGGGCGGGCCAGGCGCAGGCGACAGAACGCGCCCTCACCGTGCTGGACGAGTTCGGGCTTCGAGATCAGGCCGACGAGCGTGTAGGCCAGCTGTCGTACGCGCAGCAGAAGCTGCTGGTGGTGGCCACGCTGGCGGCGCGAGGCGACCCGTTCATCCTGCTCGACGAGCTGGCCGCCGGCCTGGACCAGGAAAGCGTGAACCGCTTTGCCGGACTCGTTCGGAAGATGGCCGCCGGCGGACGAACCGTGTGCCTGATCGAGCACAACCTGGAGTTCGTGTGGCAGACGGCCGAGATCGTGTACGTGCTGGACCAGGGCAAGCTCCTGGCCCAGGGCACGCCCGAGGACATCCGCCGCGACGCGCGGGTCGCGGAAATCTACTTCGGCGGCACCCAGGCGGCAGCGCATGCGTAGTGTGGAAGGCCGGCGGATGCTTCGCTTGACGCTCAGCATGACGAGAGGCGGCACGCAAGCGGCGGCGCATGCTTGAGGTGCAGGGCCTGGTGGCCGGCTATCAGCGCACGAAGATCGTGCTGCGCGACGTCAGTCTGAGCTTTCCAGCCGGCGAGCTGGCGGTGATCATGGGCCACAACGGCGCCGGCAAGACTACGCTGTTGAATGCCATCTTCGGCGTACTTCAGCCCGAGCAGGGCGCCGTGCTGTTCAAGGGACAGGAGATGCGCGGCGGCCCGGAGGAGCGCGTCCGGCGCGGCATCTCCTACTCCATGGCCGGGCAGGCCATCCTCCCGGGACTCACGGTCGCGGACAACCTGGAGACTGCCTCGGCCGTGTTCCCCACGGATGCCACCACCCGCAAGATTCGGCGAGACAGCGTGTTCGACCTGTTCCCCATCCTGGCCGACCGCCAGCGGCAGCGGGCAGGCACGCTCAGCGGCGGCCAGCAGCGGATGCTGTCCATCGGCATGGCGCTGATGCGCGGGCCGGAGGTGCTGCTGCTCGACGAGCCCTCGCTGGGGCTGTCGCCGCTGCTGGTCGAGTCGCTCTACAACGTCATCGCCCGCGTGCGAAGGGAGCTTGGCATGACCATCGTGGTCGTGGAGCAGAGCCTCGACCCCGGCCTGCTCCAGGCGGACAAGCTGCACATCCTACGGATGGGCAAGGTGGTGTTCTCCGGCGACAGCGCCGTGCTGTTCGACAAGCAGAAGCTGTGGAACCTGCTGTGAGGGTCTATGCGACCGCGCCGCCGCTCCTGAGCCCTTCGACCTCTTCGGGGGAGTAGCCCAGCTCGTCCAGGATCTGGTCGGTGTGCTCGCCGAAGCCGGGCGGCGGCCAGCCCGCCTGGCCATTGGACGCGGACAGGTGGATGGGCATGTTCAGCATGCGCACGCGGCCATGCACCGGGTGCTGGCGCTCGGTCAGAATGTCGTTCTGCCAGGCCTGCGGCTGGTCCATGAACTCCGCGCCGGTGCGGACACCTTCGGCGGCGACGTGGGCTGGCTCCATGACGGCCAGCCATTCGGCCAGCGTCTTCTCCTTGATCCGAGCGGCCTGCTTCTCACGGATGAGGGCATCGTGCTCGAACCGGCCCTTAGGGCTGCGCAGACGTTCGTCCTGGAGCAGATCATCCAGCCCAAGCACCTCCCATAGGCGCGTCCACTCCGCGTCCAGGATAGGCACGAGCGTGATCCAGCGCTCGTCCTTGGTCTCGTAGGTGTGGCCGGGGAACTCCTCGCGCGGCTGAGGCGGCGCATCCTCGCGGAAGACCAGCTTGAGCGACTGGATGGCGACCATCAGGTCGAGCTGCGATGTCTCGACCTTCTGTCCGAGGCCGGTCTTCGCCCGCTCCCACAGCGCCAGCATGATGCCGTAACACAGCACGAAGGGGATGGCCTGGTCGGCAGCGAAGAACGGCAGCACCATCGGCTGGCCATCCGGCGCGCGGTTGCGGTCCATCATGCCGGTGTGGGCCTGGTGCAGGCGGTCGTAGCCGGGCCACTGGGCCAGCGGCCCCTGCGTGCCCCAGCCGGTGATGCTGGCGTACACCAGGCGCGGGTTGATGGCGCGCATCTCCTCGTACGAGCAGCGCAGCTTCTCCGCCTGCCCCGGCGGCCAGGCGACGATCATCACGTCCGAGCGCTTGACCAGCCGGTGCAGCACCTCCCGGCCGGCATCGGTGCGCAGGTCCAGCACAAGGCTGCGCTTGCCGCGGTTCAGCAGCAGGAAGGTGTCGGCGGTGCCGCCGCCGTCGACGGTCCGGTCGCGCCCGCCGTTAGGCGGCTCGATCTTGATGACGTCGGCGCCCTGGTCGGACAGGTACATGCCCGTGCCCGGGCCGGCGTACATCTGCGTGAGATCGATGACCCGCAGGCCGTCGAGCGCGCCCATCCGTCAGTGCGCCAGCGCGAGCTCTCGTTCGGCCGCCTGGCCGCCGCGGAGGCCTTCGAGGTATGACAGGGCGTCGGCCAGCGGGATCACGTCGCCGTACTTCTGATTGATGTCGAACAGGTTCATGGCGTGCGTCGCCTCGTGGCGGTCGAACACGCACTCCTCGACCACCATCATGCGGTAGCGCAGCGTGCAGCCGTCGACCGTCGCCGCGCGGACGCAGCCGCTGGTGCTCTCGCCGGTCACGATCAGCGTGTCCACGCCCAGGCTGGTAAGGTGCGCCTGGAGCGGCGTGCCGAAGAAGGCGCTGGGCGAGGACTTCCGCACCACCAGCTCACCCTCGCGGGGCGCGACCTCGTCCACGATCTCGAACGCGCGCGCCAGCCGAGCCTGCATCTCGGGATCGGAGGTCTTGCGCCCGCCGCTGATGCGGCTGCCCTTGGCCCACGGCTGAATGTTGGGCTCGGCCAGATCGGTCGAGTAGACGACCGGGATGCCGGCGGCGCGCGCAGCCTCGAGCAGCTTCTGGATATACGGCAGCGCCCGCCAGCCGGCCAGCCCGCACGAGCTCGGCCAGCGCTTGACGGCCTCCAGCAGCGGCTCTGGCTCGTCGCCGAACACCCAGCGGTACAGGTCGATCATCAGCAGCGCCGGCCGCTGGCCAAAGCCCAGGCGCTGGTCGTCCTTCAGCCGCACGTGCGCGCGGTCCTGCTCGGTCAGATAGGCGTCCCACACTCGGGCCATGGCTGCTCCTTCAGCGGTGATTTGGGCTGATTCTACGCCCACCCCTGCGAGAGCGCGGCGTGAATAATGGTCGGCGTGAAGCTCACCCTCGCCTGCTGGGATTACGATCGCACCCGCCCGCTCATCGATGGCCGAGTCCGACCTGAGGGCATTGATCTCGACGTCCAGGTGCACCGGCCGCACGTCACCTTCAGCCGCATGCTGGAGCGGCAGGAGTTCGACGTCTCGGAGATGTCGCTGTCCTCGTACGTCAGCCTGGTCGCGCGCGGGGACTGCGCCTTCGTGGCCATCCCGGTGGCGCTGTCCAAGATCTTCCGCCACTCCTGCATCTACGTCCGGACCGGCGCCGGCATCGACCGGCCGGAGGATCTGAAGGGCAAGCGCGTGGGCTCGATCCGCTACGGCTCGACCGGAACGGTGTTCATGCGCGGCATGCTCCAGGACGAGTACAGCGTCCGGCCGGACGAGCTGGAGTGGTTCCTGGGGCGGCTCAACACCGCGACGGACCCCATCAACATGGACCCGCCAAGCCTGCCCGCGGGGATTCGCGCGACCGCCCTCAAGGCGGATCAGACGCTCGAAGGCATGCTGGAAGCCGGCGAGCTGGACGCGCTGCTGAGCCTGTACATTCCCACCTCATTCGAGGCCGGCGCGCCATGGATCGCGCGGCTCTTCCCGAACTTCAAACAGGTCGAGCAGGAGTCGTATCGGCGCACGCGCATCTTCCCGATCATGCACACGGTGGTTATCCGCCGCGACGTCTACGACCGCGATCCCTGGATAGCGCCCGCGCTGTACAAGGCCTTCTGCGCCGCACGCGACCTGGCGGTGAATGGCCTCTACGACACCGATGCGCTGCGGCTCGCCCTGCCGTGGCTGATCGACCACGTCGAGGAAGCGCGCCGGGTGTTCGGCGACGATTTCTGGGCCTATGGCCTGGAGCCCAACCGGCCCACGTTCGCCGCCGTAGGCCGCTACTTGTTCGAGCAGGGCCTTGCGCCGCGTATCGTCAGCCCCGACGAGCTGTTCCTTCCAGGCTGCGAAACGCCTTTGTCATGCTGAGCGTCGAGCGAAGCATCCCCAAGCGCCACCGAGGGGACTCTTCGCTCGACGCTCAGAGTGACACGCCGTCATCGAACGGTCATCCAGCGTTCACGTCGAGATCATTCGTCGCCGTCATCCTGCACCCTGATGCTGGTACCGTCATCCGTGATGGCCGACACCAGGACCACGAGCGGGCGCGGACCGGCGAGCGGCGGCAGTGTCCTGGTCGTGGACGACGATCCGGGCGTCCTGAGCCTGCTGCGGCGCGCGCTGGTGCTGGCCGGCTACGAGGTGCTCGTGGCGGAGAGCGGCGAGGCAGCCCTCAACCTGGCGGCCACCCAGGAGCCGGTGCTGGTCGTGCTCGATGTGATGCTGCCGGGCATCGACGGCTTCACCGTCGCTCAGCGGCTCCGGGCCGCCGGCTCAACCCCTATCCTGATGCTGACCGCCAAGGACACAGTGCCGGACCGGGTCACCGGCCTGGACAGCGGCGCCGACGACTACTTGGTCAAGCCCTTCTCAGTAGAGGAGCTGCTGGCGAGAGTTCGCGCCCTGCTGCGGCGTTCTCACGCCGAGGCCGATGGCGACGTGCTCACCTTCGAGGACCTGCAGGTGGACGTCAAAGGCCGGCGCGCCTACCGCGGCAGCCGCCTGCTGGATCTCACGCCGCGTGAGTTCAACCTGCTGCTGACGCTGGCGCGGCACCCCCGCCAGGCCCTGTCGCGCGAGCAACTGTCGCAAATGGTGTGGGGCTACGCCTTCCAGGGTGAATCCAACTTCGTGGACGCAGCGGTCAAGGACCTGCGCCGCAAGATGGAGGAAGCCGGCGAAGCCCGCCTCGTCCAGACCGTGCGAGGCCACGGCTACGCCCTCCGCGAAGATTAGCGGGCGCAGTGTCGTGTCATGCTGAGCGTGGAGCGAAGCATCCCCACTCCTCCAGGGGACCCTTCGCTCGACGCTCAGGGTGACACCCGTGAGTACTAGCAGAGTCTCCCTCCGGTTCTGGCTGGCGGCCGGCTATACGGCCCTGCTGGCCGTGATGCTGGCGGTCTTCGGCGTGCTGCTGTTCTTCGGCATGCAGCGCGCCCTGCTCGACGAAATGGACAAGCGGCTGCAGGTGCGAGCCGACCAGCTGGCGGCGCTGCTGCAGCCGGAACCCGGCACCAGCGGATCGTCGAGCCTGCCATCGGGCACGATCGACGTCTCGGCCATCAGCAGCCTGGACGATCCGGTGGTGTACGCGCAGCTGCGCGACCTCGACGGCGGACTGCTCGCCTCGTCCGGGAACCTTGCGGGCAACGTGCTGCCGCTCTCGCCCGACGCGATAGCCCGCATCACGTCCGGATCGCAGCCCTCGATTCGCGATGCCCGGGTCGGCAACCAGCGCCTGCGATCGCTGGCCACCACACTGGACGTGAACGGCCGTCCCGCGGCCATCCTGCAGGTGGCCGAATCACGCCGGCCGCTGGACCAGACGCTGGGCGATCTCCGCCTGCTGCTGATCCTGCTGGGCGCGATCGCTTGCGGGGGCGCCGGGCTGTTGGGCTGGGCTATCACCCGCCGGGGGCTGCGGCCACTGAGCTCGGTGGCCGACCAGGCATCGTCCATCGCGCGCAGCCGCGAGTTCGAGAAGCGAGTGGAGGCGCCGAACCCGGTGGCCGAGGTCGAGCTCCTGGCGACGACCATCAACGAGCTGCTGACGACCATCGACGCCGTGCTGCGCAGGCACCGCGAGTTTCTGGCCGACACCTCTCACGAACTGCGCAACCCGCTGCTGGTAGTGCAGGGCAACCTGGAGCTGCTGGACATGATCGACGACCCAGCCGCCCGCGAGGAATGCGTCCGCGAGGCCCGCCAGCAGGTGGAGCGCATGACCCGGCTGGTGAACGACCTGCTGTCGCTGGCGCAGATGGAGTCCGGCCTGCTGCTGGAGCCCAGGTCCATGGACCTGTCCGAGACGGTGGCGCGGACGGTCCGCTCCTTCGAGCGGCGGGTGACGGACCGGACGTTCGCCGTCGAGCAGTCAGGCCCCGTGCTGCTGACGGCCGACGAGGGCCGCATCGAGCAGGTGCTGGTCAATTTGCTGGACAACGCGGTCCGCCATACGCAGCCGGGCGGGAACATCACCATCCAGGCGGGCGCCGACAAGCTCAACGCCTGCCTGCGCGTGACCGACGACGGCGAGGGGATCGTGCCCGAGCACCTGCCGCACCTGTTCGACCGCTTCTACAAGGTTGGTGCGGGCGAGCACTCGCTGCGCATGGGCTTCGGGCTGCCTATCGTGAAGCGGGTGGTGGAGGGGCACGGAGGCACGGTCAAAATCGAGAGCCAGCCGGGTGCAGGCACATCTGTCACCATCTCACTACCGCTGCAGGGGCCCGCCAGTCGCGATTGATCCCTTCTTGCGGCCGAGGCTCACCAGCCACTGCCCGGCAGGCTCGCTGAGCCTGGCCCATACCGGCCCGGCGACCGCCAGGATCAGCACGTAGGCCGTCGCCAGCGGGCCAAGACCTGGCTCCGCGGCAGCCGCCAGCCCGGCGATCACGATGTTGAATTCGCCGCGAGCCACGATCGCACTCCCGGCGCGAATGCGGCCGAGCAGGCCAACCCCAGCGCGGCTGGCAGCCCACCAGCCCGTAGCGATCTTCGAGCCAGCGGTGACGGCGGCCAGCACGGCGGCAGGGGCCAAGACCGGCGGGATGAGCGACGGATCGGTGCTCAGGCCGAAGAAGACGAAGAATACCGCCGCGAACAGATCCCGCAGCGGCGCCAGGACGGCTCGCGCGCTCTCGGCCACCCGGCCGGACAGGGCGATGCCGATGAGGAAGGCGCCGACCGCCGCGGACACCTGCACCTCCTCGGCGAGCCCCGCCACCAGCAGCGCCAGCCCGAACACCCGCAGCAGCAGCACCTCGTCGTCGGTGCTGAACACCACGCGGTTGATGACACCGCCAAACCGCAGCGCGACGAACAGCACCAGGACGATCGCTCCCACGGCCACACCTTCCGCCGTGAGCCCCCGCTCGACGCCTGCCCCCGCCAGCAGCGCCGTGAGGATCGGCAGGTAGAAGGCCATCGACAGGTCTTCGAGGACCAGCAGAGCCAGCACCGTTGGCGTCTCACGGTTGCCGAGACGGCCGAGGTCGGCCAGCAGCTTGGCGGCGATCCCTGACGAGGAGGCATAGGTCACGCCCGCCATGGCCAGCACGGCTACCGGTGGCCAGCCCAGGAGCAGCCCGGCAAGCGCGCCCGGCGTGGCGTTGAGCGCGATGTTCACGATCCCAGCCGGCGCCTGGCGGCGGAGGGTGGCGAGCAGCTCCCCGGCCGAGTACTCCAGCCCCAGCAGGAGCAGCAGCAGGATCACGCCGATCTCGGATCCGATCGCCAGGAAGTCCTGGCTGGTGGTGATCGGCGCCAGACCTCCCTTGCCGAAGGCCAGTCCCGCCAGCAGGTACAGCGGGATCGGCGACAGCCCGATCAGGTGCGCCAGCCGGCCGAGTATCCCGAGCCCAAAAATGACCGCGCCCAGCTCGAGAAAGACGGGGCCAGGATGCACGAAGCCTCAGCTAGCCGTCGGTCAGAATGCGCGCCACGGCCTCCACGCCGGCCTGGGTGCCGACCACGACGATGCCGTCGCCCGGCTCCAGGCGGAAGTCGGGGCCGGGCGAGGCGATCACCTCGCCGCCTCGCAGCACGGCCACGATGGACGCGCCGGTGCGGGTCCGCGCCCTGGTGTCGCCCAGCGGGCGGCCCGCGTAGGGCGACTCGGTTGTGAGCGTCAGCTGCTCGCTGAGCAGGCCGGCCAGCTGCTCGTGCAGGCGCGCCAGCCGCTCGACAATGCGCGGCGCGCCCAGCAGCTGGGCCAGGACCTCGCCCTCCTCGGTCGTAAGCGCCACCGACTCACAGCAGCGGTCCGGATCCCGCTGGTCGTACAGGACCAGGTCGCGGCGCCCGCCGCGGTGCGCCACCACGCCGATGCGGCGGCCGGCGCGAGTCAGGAAGTCATGCCGCTTGCCGATGCCCGGCAGGTCCGCTTCCTCGATGGTGACTGGATCGGGCTCGCTGCGCGACTCGCTCATGTCCTCGATTGTGCCGCCTGGGTCACTCGCTCAAGGCGGGCAGCAGCATCGACAGGATGACCACGGCGCCGATGACGGCGAATGTGATCCTTGACCACGTTTTCATGCGGCGGAGGTCACTTTCTGCCGCGCCCAGAAGCTGATGCTCATGAGCAGGCGACGCGCCCAGGCAAATTGCCCTGCCAGGACCGACAGACCGAAGAGGATGCTCAGCACGCCCGGCCCAGGCAGCACCAGCATGGGAATGCCGGCCACGATCAGCGCCAGGCCGGCGCCGAGCGCGGCCGCACGCCGAGGCCAGTGCTTGGAGCCGCCGCCTTCGGCTCGCTTCCGCAGCATGGCCTCCGCCAGCCGTTCGTCCACCTGGTCCAGCATGCGCAGCACCGCGCGGTGTATGCCAGCTGGAACGGTGAACCACGGTGTTGTCGAGCTCATGGCCTGGAGCTTCGCGGGCGCAGATGACCAAACGATGAAGGCGCAGTGACCGTTCGCTGAAACCGCCCCAAATGGCTTGATCTGGCGCTTTCGGCGGGCCTAGACTGCGGGTGCGAAGGGGAGTAGCCCCGGCGGACGACGAAGTCCACCGCGGATGGCCCGTCAGCACGGCCCGTCAGGGCCCGGGCCACCGGCCGGCTGCAAAGCCGGCGGGCGAGACCTCGCCGAAAGCCAAGGGTCTTTGGGGCGAGGTCCTCCTGCGTCCTCACCCACGAGACTGCAGGAGGTTCGTAGACATGGCCAAAGCAACAATGCTCACCGCCGCCGGGAAACGCCGGCTGGAAGCGGAGCTGCAGCATCTGCGAGACGTCCAGCGGCCGGAGGCCGCGCGCCTGCTGTGTGAAGCCGGCGAGGATGGCGAGCTCGATCACCCAGCGTACGTGGACGCCCAGTACCGCTTCGAGGTGCTGAACGCCCGCACGGAGCGGCTGGCGCGCCTGCTGGCCAGAGCCGAAGTGCTGGACGACCACCGCGGGGCGGCCGACGGAAGCGCAGGTCTTGGCTCCGAAGTGACCGTCGTGGACCAGGACGGCGTGCGCTCGCGCTACACGCTGGTCAGCTCCTTGGAGGCGGATCCGGCGGCCGGCCGGATATCGACAGACTCGCCGGTGGGGCGAGCCTTGTTCGGCCAGCGGGCCGGAGCCACAGTGGCGGCCGTCACCCCGGCCGCCACCGTCCGCCTCCAGATCGTCAGCGTGGGCGCAGGAGCCTGAGATGCTCACAGCTGGAACAGAGGCTGCGACGGGCGAGGGAGTTTGAGAGCCGAGGTTCGATGATCCTGCTCAGTCTGCTGCTGAGCATGGCGGCCATGATTGTGGCCGCCGAGGTGTTCACCAACGCGGTCGAGTGGCTGGGCCACCGGCTGCGGCTGGGTGATAGCGCCACCGGCAGCGTCCTGGCCGCGGTGGGCACGGCGCTGCCGGAGACGCTCGTGCCCATCGTCGCCCTGGCCGGCGGAGGCGAGGGCGCGCACGCGGTGACGGTGGGCGCAATCCTGGGCGCGCCCTTCATGCTGGCCACCGTCGCCCTGTTCCTGTCCGGGGCAGCGGCGGTGCTGTTTCGCGGCTTACGCCACTCGAACCTGGAGCTCGACCTGGCCACGACCCGGCAGGACGCCGGCGTATTCCTCTTGATGTTCGCGCTGCTCGTGACGAGCACGGCCTTGCCCGCCGGCTGGCCGCGCTGGCTGGTGGCAGCGGCGCTGCTGGCGAGCTACGGCTGGTACGTCCGGCGGCTGCTGACTTCGGGGCCGGCCCACGCAGCCACTCCCCGCAGGCTGTACTTCGGAGGAAGCTCTCCTCGGGTGGGCGTCATCGTCCTCCAGCTGCTGCTGTCGATAGGGCTGCTTGCCGCCGCGGCCCACTACTTCGTAGGCGCCATCGAGAGCGTGGCGGCTGTACTCGGCCTGCCCCTGCTGGCGCTGTCGCTGCTGCTGGTGCCCCTGGCCACCGAGCTGCCGGAGAAGTTCAACAGCATCATCTGGCTGCACCGCCGCCAGGACACTCTGGCGCTCGGCAACATCACCGGGGCCATGGTTTTCCAGACCGCCATTCCAGGCAGCGTCGGCCTGCTCTTCACCGACTGGCGCTTGGACAGTTTCAGCTGGCTGACGGCCGGCTTCACGCTGGCCGCCATGCTCGCCCTATGGACGTGGTTGGCGACGCACCCCAAGCTGCCGGCCGCCGTGCTGCTGCCGAACTGCGGCTTCTACCTGCTCTTCGCCGCCCTCGTGCTTCGCTGAGGCAGGCGGGCGCTAATCCTTCGGCTTGTCGCGCGCCTCTTCCAGCGAGGTGGTGCGGACCCACTGGTCGGCAGGCCGGCTGGGCTGGCCGGGTGCGATCTGGTCGATGTCGCAGTACAGCTCGAGCGAGTTGCCATCAGGGTCCAGGAACTCGATGCCGGTGTTGGAGCCGGGGCCGCGGCGGCCCTCAAAGGTGATGGTCACGCCCTTCTCGCGCAGGAACTCGCGGATGGCGAACAGCTCGTCCATACTGCCCACTTCCATGGCGAAGTGATGCAGGCCGGGCCGGCCTTTAACCGTCTCGCCCTGATCGGGCGCCTTGGCGATAGCGATGGTGTGGTGGTCGCCGCAGGTGGTGAAGAACACCATGCCCTTCTCGTTCACGTCCGAGACGCGGAAGTTCAGGACTTCGGTGTAGAACTTCTTGGAGCGCTCGACGTCGCGCACCCACAGGACCACGTGGCCGATCTTCCGCACCTGGACCGGACTGCTGCGCTCCGCCGCCGTTCCCTCACGTTCGCTAAGATGCAGCATATTTCGCCTCCGCTTTCCGGGTGGAATCGGCGGAAGCGTACCACGATGAGCACGGAGAGAATCGCATGCTGACCGCCCAGGACCTGCACGGGATGATGGCTATGATGCCGGCCTTCGCCACGCCGGACGCGGGCGACATCAACGCCCGATCGACCATCGCCGTCGACGATCTCGCCGCCGGGGTGGACCGCATCATCAAGGACGGTATCGACGTCATCTCGACCAGCGGCAGCTTCGGCGAGTTCCACACCCTCCTGCCAGATGAGTTTCAGACGCTGGTCCGCACGACCATCGACGTGGTGAACCGGCGCGTGCCGCTGTTCATCGGCTGCACGGCCCTGAACTCGCGCGAGGCGGCGGAGAAGATGCGCATCGCGCGGGACGCGGGCGCGGAAGGCGTGCTGGTCGGGGTGCCGTTCTACTTCCCCTCGACACTGGACAACGCCGTGCGCTTCTATCACGACATCGCCAGCCTGTACCCCGAGCTGGCGATCATGATTTATCACAACCCCGCCCTGCACAACGTCACGCTGGCGGTGAGCGCCTTCAAGCGCATCTGCGAGAAAACGAACGTGGTGGCCATGAAGGACAGCCACCGCACCACGCCCGAGTTCATGAAGCTGATGGACGTGACCAAGGGCCGGATCAGCGTCTTCGTGAACACCCACCAATACCATCCCTATGCCGACCTGGGCGCCGCGGGCTTCTGGAACTACGACGTCTGGATGGGCCCCGTGCCGGCCATCGCCCTGCGCGAAGCAGTGGCGCGCGGCGACAAGGCGCTGGCCCGGCAGATCATCCTGGACATCGGCGCGACCAACGTTCAGGGCGGCGCGAACGCCGGCCTGCAGTGGCGCGAGACGGCCGCCAAGCTCGCCATCGCCGAAGCGGGCTACTGCCAGCCGGGGCCGCTCCGGCCGCCGTTCGTGGAGATCCCGGACAGCGTGCGCGAGAACGCCCGCAAGTGGGCCGCCCACTGGAGGAGCCTGTGCGCCAAGTACGGCACGCCGGCTGGCCAGGAATCGCTCGTCGCGGTCTGAGATGATCTCCGCCCCGCTGGTCGATACCGCCAACGGCACCGTCAGCCGGCTGGCGTACTCCGATGCCGAGGTCTACGAGCGGGAGATGGAGCGCGTCTTCGCCCGCTCCTGGCAGTTCCTCGGCCACGACTGCTACATCCCCAACTCGGGCGATTACCTGGCGACCTACATGGGCGAGGACCCGGTGATCCTGTGGCGCGACGAC
>Ga0209062_1002879_pt1 | contig 21460 bp, 19 predicted proteins | sample Coa_R2_2_FD_187158 | JGI IMG/M metagenome (GOLD analysis project Ga0209062, IMG submission 187158) | Surface soil microbial communities from Centralia Pennsylvania, which are recovering from an underground coalmine fire - Coalmine... | ecosystem: Environmental > Terrestrial > Soil > Unclassified...
TGAGCCTCGGCAGCTTCGAGCCCGGTCAGGCGCGCGCGATACAGCGTGTGCGTGCGATGGGGCAAGGCGGCGATGACCGCTGTCGCATGGCTGAGAAGCTCCGGCGCGCCCTTGACGGCCCGCTCGATGGCCTGCTCGGTCGCCCGGCGAGTCGCGAACGCGCCCACCTGGATGGTCCAGCCGGCTTGCTTCGCGGCCGGCGAGGGCGACAAGGCGTGCGGAGACGACAGCGTGGCGACCTTGGGCGTTGCGACGGGGCGGACATCGTCGGGCGCGGTCGTATCGCCCTGACCGAGCGAGGCCGCGGCGGCAAGGCTTGCAATGTCGCTCGGCTTGGCGGCCGTGGGCGCCGGCGGCGGCGCTTCGGCGACCTCGGTCGGTTTGTGGCCCGGCACGGGCACCGGCGTGGCCGACGCCATCGCCACCCCGCCCTTGCGCGCGAAGCCGTCATCCAACAGATCGGCCATATAATTGTCGCGCTGCGCGGCGCTGGTACCGCCGAACACGACGCCGATCAGGCGCCGACCACCGCGGACCGCGGAGGCCGCGAGATTGAAGCCGGAGGCGTTGGTGAGGCCCGTTTTCAGCCCGTCCATACCTTCATACCGGCTCATCAGATGGTTGTGGTTGGGATAGACGACGCCGTTGTAGGCGAACTCGCGCACCGAGAAATAATGGTAGTATTCCGGGAAGGTGCGGATGATCGCGCGCGCCAGGATGGCCATGTCGCGCGGCGTCGAAATCTGCGCCGGGTCCGGCAGCCCGCTGGCATTGCGGAAATTGCTGTTGACCATGCCCAGCTGATGCGCCTTGCGGGTCATGAGCTGCCCGAAACGTCCCTCCGAGCCGCCGATCGCCTCGGCCAGAACGACCGCGACATCGTTGGCCGAATGCGTGGTGAGCGCCAGAATCGCGTCATCGACCTTGATGGTGTCGCCGGGCTCGAGACCCAGCTTCGAGGGACTCATGGAGGCGGCGTGAGCCGATACCGGCAAGCTGCGCTGCAGCGTAAGCCGGCCCTGCTCCAACGCCTCGAAGGTGAGATAGAGCGTCATCAGCTTGCTCATCGACGCCGGATGCAGCAGCCGGTCGGGATGATCCTCGCTGATGACGGTATTGGTGTCGGCGTCGATCACGATCGACCCGTCGATCGCGCGGGCGGCGGGAGCGGCCAGAAAAGCGCAAATGACCAGCAGGCAGGACAGGATGGCGCGGCCTGTATGCCCAGGAAGCCGCGGGAAGAATCTTCCCGTGCCATGCGCCCCGACGTCCATCTCCTGCCTCCGCTACCTCAGCCCCCGTCATGGTCGGCCCGACATGGTTACGAGTCAGTGAATCGCCTGTCCAGAAAAAAATGCTTCAGAGGCAAGGGATTGCAGCACGGCTTGACAACCACGTCTCGGGTAATGGCGATCTATTCGGCGCTGCAGCATCAGAAAAACGGCCGCACTGAAACGGAACTGCGAATTGTCCGGCTAAGCCCCTTGTTACGCGCCGCGTCTCCTTGCTAGTGCTTTCACGTAAAAATCTTGGGAGGGTGCGACGCAATGAACCGGCTTATGGCTCTCGCGACTTGCGCCGTCGCGCTCACCTGCGCGGCCGAGTCGCGCGCGGCGGACGATCTGTGGCGCTCGCAACTGGAGGTGGGCGGCTTCGATTTCGACCATAAGGCGAATTCGGCGAGCTTCGACCTTCAGCTTCGGCCGGGCTGGCGCCTCTGGGATTTCGGCGTGTTCGCGGGCGGCATGATAACGACCCGCGGCGCGCTTTTCGGCTATGGCGGCGTCACGCTCGATCTCAAGCTGACGGACCATATCGTCCTGCTGCCCGATGCGGCGGTCGGTTATTACCAACACCGGGGCGACAAGAATCTGGGCAACACGGCCGAGTTTCGCACCGGCCTTGGCCTCGCCTACGAGTTCGATGACGGCTGGCGCCTCGGCGCCGATTTCCACCACATCTCGAATGCGGGCCTGGCGACGAAGAACCCGGGTGTGGAGATCGCGGCGCTGACGCTCGCGGTACCGCTGTTCGGGCCGCCCCATCCGGTCAATTTCGAATCCTCGACCACCACCGCCGCCCCGCCGCCGGCTCCGGCCCCGGAAGCGCCCAAGAGCTATCTGGTGTTCTTCGACTTCGACAAATCCGACCTGACCGCCGAGGCGCAGAAGATCGTGCGGTCCGCCGCCGACAACGCGACCAAAGCGAATACGACCAAGATCGAGGTGACCGGTCATACCGACACGTCGGGTTCCGACGCCTACAATATGCGCCTGTCGAAGCGGCGGGCCGTGTCGGTCGAGGAAGAGCTGGTCAAGGACGGCGTCTCCCGCCAGGAGATCGCGATCTTCGCCAAGGGTAAGCGGGAGCCTCTGGTTCCGACCGGCGACGGCGTCAGGGAGCCGCAGAATCGGCGGGTTCAGATCGTTCTGGACTGACGCCCGCGCGGCGGACGGGACCTTTCATCCGGCCTTGGGGTGCGCGGCCCTAAGCTCGCCCGCATGATGTTTCCGGCCTTCCAACCTGGGCCGCAAAGACCATATGATGCGTTGGATGCACGCCGGGGTCCGGCCCAGGCGTTGGGCAGAGCAATTCGAGCAATGGCGAATAGCGACAGGCATGATGAGGATGGCGGACCGGTCGTGGGCGCGGTCATCAAGACCCGCGTCGAGACCAAGAAGCCTTCGATGTACAAAGTCTTGATGCTCAACGACGACTACACGCCGATGGAGTTCGTCGTCCATGTGCTGGAACGGTTCTTCCGCAAGAATCGCGAGGAAGCCACTCGAATCATGCTTCATATCCACCGTCGAGGCGTCGGCCTCTGCGGCGTGTTTACCTATGAGGTTGCCGAAACGAAGGTCACGCAAGTGATGGACTTCGCGCGCCAGCACCAGCATCCTCTGCAATGCACATTGGAAAAGGATTAGGACGCGCATGCTCTCCAGAAATCTCGAGCAGACGCTGCACAGGGCCTTGGCGGAGGCCAATTCCCGCCGGCACGAATATGCGACGCTCGAGCATCTGCTTCTGGCCCTGACGGAGGACCAGGATGCAGGCGCCGTGATGCGAGCCTGCGGCGTCGACCTGTCGCGGCTCCGCGAGGACCTCAGCGAATATGTCGACAACGAGCTGTCGAATCTGTCGATCAACCGGTCCGAAGATGCGAAGCCGACGGCGGGCTTTCAGCGTGTGCTGCAGCGCGCCGCGATCCACGTCCAATCCTCCGGCCGCGAGGAGGTGACCGGGGCCAACGTGTTGATCGCTCTCTTCTCCGAGCGCGAGAGCCACGCCGTCTATTTCCTGCAGGCGCAGGAGATGACCCGTTTCGACGCGGTCAATTTCGTGTCGCACGGCATCGCGAAGATTCCGGCACATTCCGAGGCGCGCCGCGTCGGCGGAGCGGACTCCGACGCGCAGGCCGAGAAGGTGGTCAAGAAGGGCACCGAGGCGCTCGATGCCTATTGCGTGAACCTCAACCGCAAGGCGTTGTCCGGCAAGATCGATCCTCTGATCGGGCGCGAGCTCGAGATCGAGCGCACGATTCAGATTCTCTGTCGCCGCTCCAAGAACAACCCGCTCTATGTCGGCGATCCCGGCGTCGGCAAGACCGCGATCGCGGAAGGGCTCGCGCGCCGCATCGTGCACGGCGAGGTGCCGGAGGTGCTGAAATCCTGCACCATCTTTGCGCTCGATATGGGCTCGCTGTTGGCGGGGACGCGCTATCGCGGCGATTTCGAGGAACGGCTGAAGGCCGTGATCACCGAGATCGACAATCTGGCGGGCGCCATTCTGTTCATCGATGAAATCCATACGGTCATCGGCGCCGGCGCCACGTCGGGCGGCGCGATGGACGCTTCCAATCTGCTGAAACCGGCGCTGGCCAGCGGGACCCTACGCTGCATCGGCTCGACGACCTACAAGGAATATCGCAGCTATTTCGAGAAGGATCGGGCCCTGGTCCGCCGCTTCCAGAAGATCGACGTGAACGAGCCTTCGATCGAGGATTCGGTGAAGATCCTGATGGGGCTCAAGCCCTATTACGAGAAGCACCACAAGGTCCGCTATACGGTCGAGGCCGTGAAGGCGGCGGTGGAGCTCTCGGCCCGCTACATCGGCGATCGCAAGCTGCCCGACAAGGCGATCGACGTGATCGACGAGGTGGGCGCGGCGCAGATGCTGCTGCCGGAGCACAAGCGCCGCAAAACGATCGGCCTCAAGGACGTCGAAACCATTATCTCCAAGATCGCGCGCATCCCGCCCAAGAGCGTCAGCCGCGACGACAAGGAGGTGCTGCGCAACCTCGAATCCTCGCTGAAGACCCTGGTCTTCGGACAGGAGAAGGCGATCGACGCCCTGACCAGCGCGATCAAGCTGGCCCGCGCCGGTTTGCGCGATGCGGAGAAGCCGATCGGCTCCTATCTCTTCTCCGGCCCGACCGGCGTCGGCAAGACCGAGGTGGCGCGACAGCTGGCCCGCGCGCTCGGCATCGAGCTCACGCGCTTCGACATGTCCGAATATATGGAGCGCCATACGGTGAGCCGGCTGATCGGCGCGCCCCCGGGCTATGTCGGGTTCGACCAGGGCGGATTGCTGACCGATGCAGTCGATCAGCATCCGCACCAGGTGCTGCTCCTGGACGAGATCGAGAAGGCGCATCCCGACCTGTTCAACATCCTGCTGCAGGTCATGGATTACGGGAAGCTGACGGACCACAACGGCAAGACCATCGATTTCCGCAACGTCATTCTCATCATGACCACGAATGCCGGCGCGGCCGACATGGCGAAGCCGGCGATCGGCTTCGAGCGCACGATGCGCGTCGGCGAGGATGAGGAGGCGATCAACCGGATGTTCACGCCGGAGTTCCGCAATCGGCTGGACGCGATCATTCCCTTCTCGGCGCTGACGCCCGAGATCATCCAGCGCGTGGTCGACAAGTTCATCATCGAGCTCGAAGGCCAGCTGGCCGATCGCGGCGTGATGATCGAGCTGACCGACGAGGCCCGCGCCTGGCTCGGCCGGAAGGGCTATGACGAGCGCATGGGCGCCCGTCCGCTCGCGCGCACCATCCAGGAAAACGTCAAGAAGCCCTTGGCCGAGGAGCTGCTGTTCGGCAAGCTCGCCAAGGGCGGGCTGGTCCGGATCGGAGTACGCGACGACAAGATCGCCTTCGACTATCCGGAGACGAAGCCCACCGAAAAAGCGCCCGAAAAGCCCGAGCCCGAATTCGTCGAATAGTCCAGCGGGCGCCTTTTCTCGATTTATCAGGTCGTTAACCGTCGCCCGACGATAGTTCGCGGCTGGCGGGTCGGGTGGTGGCTCGCGAATTCGCGACAGGACGCATGTTTCAGGCCTATGACAGCCGCATGCCGTGGAGCCGCACGCCGACGACACAGGCCGAGCTCGACGAGATCATGGCGAAGCACGAGGCGTTCCTCGCCGGCCGTCCGGGCGGCCAGCGAGCGCTCTTGGTCAAGCGCGATATGTCCGGGCTCGATCTCTCGGGTCGGAACCTCTCCGATCTCGACCTCACGGGGGCGAGCCTGGCCGGCGCCAGCCTGGTGGCGACGAACTTCAAGAACAGCATCCTGTTCTGCGTCAACCTTGGCCGCTCGAACCTGCGCGGCGCGAATTTGCAGCGCGTCGATCTCCGGGGCGCGAGCCTCCGCGGCGCCGACCTGACCGATGCCGACCTGTCCAGGGCCGACATGCGCGACGGCTCGATCGCCCAGAAGACGATCGGCGGCGAGCTGAAGATGGTCACCGTCGACGAGGCCCACGACATGGCCGGCGCCACCATGGTCCGCGCCAATCTGACCGAGGCCAAGATGGCCGGCGCCATCGGTTTCCAGACCGACTTCACCGATGCGGTGATGAAGAATTGTTCGCTGGTTCGCGCCGATCTGCGCAGCGCGGTGCTCGACGGCGCCAATCTTGAAGGCTCCGATCTTCAGGGCGCCGATCTGCGCGGCGCCAGCCTGAAGAACACGGTCATGGCCAACGTGAAGATCATGATGGCCGAGACCAACGGCACCGACATGTCGGGCCGTATGGACGAGAAGGCTGTCGGCAAATCGATGGATGGACTGCCGGCGATGATTCAAATTCTGCTGCAGCGCCACGCCAAATTCGTTGCCTCCAATGGCGCCGAGGGCACGCCGCTCGACGTCAGCGGCTTCGATCTGCGCAAGTCCGACTCTCTGGCCGGGCAGATCCTGACCGGCCTGAAGGCGAACGGCGCCGTTCTGGTCGGCCTGGACCTTTCGGGCGCGTCGCTCCAAGGCGCCTGCTTCGAGGGGGCGGATCTGCGCTATTGCGATTTCACGAACGCGGATTTGAGGGGCGCCAATCTCAAATCGGCGAAGCTCAACAAGGCGAAGTTTGCCGGCGCCGATCTCTCCGCGCTCCCCTTCGGCTCGGGACGCTTTTTCCCGAGCCGCCTCAACGATGTCGAGGCGCGCTTCGCCGATTTCTCCGGAGCCAAGCTCGTCCGCGCGGTGCTCACGGGCGCCGATCTCGGCGAATCGAATTTCACCGGAGCCGACATCCGCGAGGCCAAGTTCAACCTGGCCAAGCTCGACGAGGCGATCGGCCTCCATCTGCCGCCGACCGCAATTAGCGCCTGACAGCTGCGAATTCTTCTCCCCGATTCCGGTTCTGCACGCTATAGTTACAAAAACCGGCTGATCCACGCCGACATGAAGGGGGAGGGCGACCCATGACAGACATCTCTGCTCCGATCCTGGAGCCCGCAGGCGAGTTCCGCATCGGCCGGGTCTTGAGCCGGGCGCTGACGATTACTTCGCGGAATATCGTAAAGATCGCGATCATTGTGGGCGTCCCCTTCCTGCCGCTACTCCTTGTGGGCGCAAGTTTCGCTGGACCGAGACCCGACCTTCATAGGATGGCTGGCCCGCTCATCTTCTCCGGCATCATCACGATACTCTTGGCGGCACTCAGCCAGGTCGTCGTGATCCACGCCGCGTTTCAGAGCATGCGCGGACGGCCGATCTCGATCGGGGAGTCGCTGAGCAAAGGCTTGGTGCGATTCCTGCCGGTAATCGGCCTGGCGATTGTCATGGCATTCGGCATCGTCATCGGGTTCGTTCTGCTGGTCGTTCCCGGCTTCATGCTCCTGACCAGGTGGTACCTGGCGATTCCAGCCTGCGTCGTCGAGAGCGCTCCAGTATTTGGAAGCTTAGAACGAAGCGCGCAGCTGACCAAAGGTCACCGCTGGCAGATTTTAGGGCTCTATCTCGTAGTGGCGGTCGTCGGCGGAATTCTCAATGCCATCGCCGGCGGGATCTTCCGCGGAATTTTCGGTACCGTCATCGGGTCTCTGCCTGCCTTCGTGGTTCAGGTCATCATCGGGGCCTATCAGGCAGTCGTCGTGGTCGTCGCCTATCACGATTTGCGCTCCGCCAAGGAAGGCGTCGACATCGACCGCATCGCCGCCGTGTTCGATTAGGTGCTCCTTTCTTCGTCATTGCGAGCGAAGCGAAGCAATCCAGGATTTCAGCGCTAGCTAGCTGCTTTGGATTGCCGCGTCGCCACGCTCCTCGCAATGACAAAACGCGATCCGCTAGTTCCGCGCGTCTAACCCGCCTGCCCTCTCCGCCGCGGCATCCTTGTCGGCCCGATGCCGTCCATAGAGCTGCTCGCGCTCCAGGTGGTTGCGCTCGGCGGTGTAGAAGTCGCGGAGGAAGGCGGCGCAATCGGTCGAGGCGATCGGCTCGGGCCATTCGATCTTTCGGCAGATCTTGTCGCACACTTCGCGGCGCAGACGCTCGGCGTCCGGCGCATTCGGCCGCCGCAGCAATTCCTCCAGCACCTGCAGCTCGAAGGCGCCATAGGCGCCGAGCTGCCGGTCGCTGAAGGCATAGCGGGCGGCGCGTTCGACGAGGTCGGCCAGCAGGATGCGCTTCGGCACGGCGATCACCGTCGTGCCCGCGATCAGGTCGCCGGCGCGCATGCGGTCGCGATTGAAAAGCGGCAGCAGCAGGAAGAGTGTGAACCAGACGCCGAGCGACAGCTTCTGCCAGACGCCGCTTCCCTCTCCCAGGCCCGACAGAAGGCTGAGCGGCAGGAACATCTCGATTTCACGCGTCAGATTGCGCGCGACGATCGCGGCGGGCCGAAGCGGACCCCCATGTCGGTCCGCCACCCTGATTCCTATGATTCGCTTCCCGGGCGTGGCGCCCTGCCAGGACAGCTCGAAATGGATGAAATAGAAATTGCGCACCAGGAAGGCCGTGAACAGCGTGATCGCGATCATCACCGGGCCGGCGATGTCGCTGAACGCCTTGTGGCCTCCGAAGAAGGCGAAGATCGCGACGAGCAACAGCACCATCGTGATCACGTTCTGGAAAACCACGTCCAGCACGAAAGCGACGGCGCGCTCGCCATAATCGGCGAGATCGAAGGGCAGCGAGACTCCTTCCGGCGTGACGATGTCGCGCCGCCGCCGGCGGCCGCCTTCGAGAAATTCCGATGCGCGTTCCCAGCTCTGGGCCGTCATCGCGCACGTCGTCCCGACAGCATGAAATAGGCGAGCCATAGGAGACCGCTCGTCCCGCCGATCGCGAACCGCCAGGCGGTGCTCTGCACGAGCTGGCGGAACCCGCCTTCCAGAATGCCGGCCACGAAAAGCAACGGGATGGCGCCGATCGCGATCTGCGCCGCCGCGCGTCCTTCGCGCGCCACCGTGTCGAGGCGGGAATGGCGGCCGGGGAAAAGGATCTTGTCGGCGATCAGCAAACCGCCTGCGCCGCAGAGGGTGATGGCGGTGATCTCGGTGATTCCGTGGATCGAGAGCCAGCCCAGTATCTCGACGAGCAGACCACGGTCGGCGTGCAGCGCCAGAAAGGCGCCCATGATCAGCCCCTGATAGATCAGCAGCAGGACGCTCGGCGCCCCAGCCGCGACGCCGAGGCTGAAGATGAGGATGCCGACCACCGTGTTGTGGCTGAACAGGAAGTTCGCCGTCAGCGCGAAGGATTCGGCAAAGCCGGGCCAGGGCGCGTGAATCTCGTCGTTGTAGAGGCTGTCATGCGTGCTCGATGGCCCGCGATCGCCGGCGAGCGAAGCGGGCACGATCGCGGTGAACCAGCTTTCGTCCGCGATCGTCAGAAGATAGCCCGCGACCCCGCCCACGATCTGCAGCAGCAGCGCGATCAGAAAATGCCAGCGCGCCCGGCGAACCGCGGCGGGAAATCCGCGAAGCAGGAAATCGACGACGCTTTCGAGCTGCCGCGCATGCGGCGCATAGACGACCAGGAACGCGCGCAGCGCCAGATTCTCGAGATAGAGAAGGAGATTGCGATCCAGTGCTACGCTCCGGGCGACCGACAGCGAGGACAGCGTCGCGCGGTAGAGAAGCGGAAGCCGCTGCAGCTCCTCCGCCGATAACGACCGCGCGCCTTTTTTCTCGGCGCGCGCGATCAGCGATTCGAGATCGCGCCAGCTCGCCTCGCGCGCCTTGCGGAATTCGCTGCTCTTGAGCCGAAGACCCTCGGTTTCGGTAGCGCCGCTCATATGAGGCCGCGCTCCTTGACCGCGAGATAGCGATTCACCAGCGCGACCGAGAGACCGCCGCTCGCGACGTCCAGGCAATGAATGCCGAGTCGGTCCAGCCTTTCGAGCACGACATTACGCTCGCGTAGCAGATCATGCCCGACGACCGCCTTGGCCACCGAGTCGAATCCGTCGGGCGCGGCGTCGATCGTGTTCTCGAGCAGCGAATCCCGCAGCGTCACGAAGACGACGACATGACGGCTCGCCATGCGCTCGAGGCTTTCAATGAGCAGTTCCGCGGTCACGGTATCGACGAAATCGGTGAACAGGATGACGAGGGCGCGGCGCTTCAGCCGGATCGTGAGCTCGGCCAGGCCCAGCGTGAAGTTCGTCTCTTCCGCATGATAATCGAGCTCCGCCGTCGCCTGCTGGATTCGCGCGAAGCTCCGCGCGCCGTGGAGCGGTCCTTGATACTGGCGCGCGATCGCGTCGAACCCGTAGGTCCCGACCAGATCGCCCGAGCGCAGCGAGATCCAGGCGAGCAGCAGCCCGGCATTGATCGCGTGGTCCAATCGCGCGAGTCCGTCCACCGGCTCGGCCATCAGATAGCCGGTATCGAAGGCGAGGATGATGTGATGGTTGCGCTCGGTCTCGAACTCCTTGGAGAGGAGCTTCTTGTGGCGGGCGGAATGTTTCCAGTCGATCGTGCGGCTGTCGAGCCCGGCCATGTATTCGCGCAGCGCCTTGAACTCCGATCCTTCGCCCGATTGGTGCTGCGCCTTGTTGCCCAAGACGGCGTCGCGGGAGAAGAAGCGGATCGCCGCGCGCTGAACGGCCCTCACATTCGGGACCACCGGAACCGATTGCCCGACGCCGATCCGACGCACGGTCTCCACCAATCCGATCGGCCCTTTCCAGCGGATCCAAAGCGCCTCGATCCGCACGATGCCGCGCCGTGTCGGCAGTAAACGAAGCTCCCTTCGCGCGCTCTCGCCAGGGCGAAGCGTGATGGCTACAGGCGCCGGCGGTTCGATTTCGCCGGTCTGCTCCAGAAGAAGGTCGAACCGGGTCGCGAGACGATGTCGAGTGGGTCGAACCGACGCGACGGCAAAATCGGCTTCGCCGACCAAGAGCCGTTCCGGCAAGGCGAAATCGACCTCAAGGAGCCGCTTCGGAAATCCGATCGCCCAATCGCTCGCCATCGCGATCAGCACGAGCGCGCCCGCGTCGAGCGAGAAGGGCCAGAGCGTCTTGTCGTACGCCAGCATCAGGATCGCGATCGGAACGCCGATCGCGAAGATCAAAATCGCGCGGCGCGTCGGCTTGCTCATCGCGGTGCCGGCACCTGTTCCAGAATCTGACGCAACACGCGATCGGTCGTCATGCCCTCGATCTCCGCCGCCGGCGAAAGCATCACGCGATGCCGCAGGACCGGCGGCGCCAGGATCTTCACATCGTCGGGGATGACGAAATCGCGTCCCTGAAGCGCGGCTGCCGCGCGCACCGAGGCAGCGAGCATATTCGCCGCGCGAGTCGAGGCGCCGAGCTCGAGCGAGGAATGCTCGCGGGTTGCGCGGATGATGTCGACGATATAGTCGATGAGCGCGTCCGACAGGCGGATCGCGGCGACGGCGTCGCGGACCTCCGCCAGGCGATTCTTGTCGGCGACCGACCGCAGATCGAAATCGGAAAGCCGCGGCATCGCCGACCGATGGCCGTGGCGCCGGACGACTTCGCGCTCCTCGTCGCGGCTGGGATGTTCCAACAGGATCTTGAACAGGAACCGATCGAGCTGCGCTTCCGGCAGCGGATAGGTGCCTTGCTGCTCGATCGGATTCTGAGTCGCCACGACCATGAATTCATCGCCCAGCGGATAGTCGCGGCCGTCGATCGTGACCGTATGCTCGTTCATGGCCTGGAGGAGCGCTGCCTGAGTCTTGGGCGGCGTGCGGTTGATCTCGTCGGCCAGCAGGAGCTGCGTGAAGATCGGCCCCTTGGTCAGCGTGAAGCTCGATGTTTGGAAGTTGAAAAGATTGGTTCCGATCACGTCGCCCGGCATCAGGTCCGGCGTGAACTGGATGCGCCCGAACTGCAAGGACAGTCCGGCGGCGAAGGCATGGGCGAGCAGAGTCTTGGCGGTGCCGGGCGGGCCTTCCAGCAAGATATGACCGCCGACCAGAAGGCTGGTCAGCATGAGGTCGATCACCTCATCCTGCCCGACCACCGCCTTCCGCACCTCGCCGCGAAGGTCCTCGGCGAGCCCGCCTATCTGCTGAAGGTCCATTCATGATCTCCGTCTTCCAGCGATGGATGTTTTGCGCGAGCTCGGCGAGCGACGCGCGATCCGGTTCGAGCGCGTCCGACAGCATCGCGGCCTTGCGCGCGATTTCGGCGAGATCGGTCGGCACGCCGCGGGCTTGACCGACCCTCTCCAGCCATGCGACCAGCCCACGATCGTCGAACTGTCTCGGCGCATGGAGCTGCCGCGCGGTATCGCGGATCGTCGCGCGGACATAGCGTTGCGTGACGCTTCGGAAATGGCCCGTCGATGCGATGAGCCGCGCCGCGTTTTCGATCAGCCCCTGCTTGCCCGCAGCCAAGGCCGGCGCAGTTGTCTCGGGCGCGCCGAACCGGCCGGTGGTGCCCCACAGCAGCAGCAGAAGCGCGGCAGCCCCAAGGGCGGTCACGATCACGTACGGAAATTTGAACAGCAGCGTGAAAGGCGAGGGCGGCGTCGCGACATAGCCGTGAATCGTCTCGTCGAACACCACGCGACCTTTATGCCCCGTGAGCGCGTCGATCAGCGCCAGCGCGAAGCCCGGATTGCCGGCGACGGCGAGGCCGTGATTATCGATCGCGTCCGGATCGCTGACGATCCAGATGCGCCGTTTGCCGATCTTGTATTCGCCGATCAGCATCTCATCGCCGCTGGCGAGAATGGGGCGAAGCCGGTCGGATTTCATGACCTGAACCGGCTCGGTCAGTTTGGGCGTCGGGCCGAGCTCGTTCTTGTCCCAATGGGGCGCCGTGTCCGTGCGCACGATCTTGCTTTGGCCGACCATGAAGTCGATCGTGGCCTCGGCGTCCGCCGCCGATGCGAGATGGACGGCTTCGATCCAGCGGTGATCGTCCTTGCTCTGCTCGCCCTGCCATTTGGGCAGGATCACCAATACCGATTTGGCCTCTAGCAGGCCGGCAAACCTCGAATCGATCGGACCCATGGGCGGCGGTTCGGCAAGAACCAGCAAGCCGCCCGGTCCGACTTTGCTCAGCGAGTCGTACTGGCTCTTAACCGTTTCGATGCCCAGCCGGTTCAGCATCTCGGCTAGTCCCGCATAGCCGATCGCCGATCGCGAAAAGCTGGTAGCGCGGAAATCGCCCTCCGCTCCGGTGTCGCCCGGGCGCAACATGAAGTAGACCGACAGCGCGAAAGTCATCAGCGCCGCGGCGATCCAGATAGCGAGCAGGCGCGGGGAGAAGATCGCGTTCATGCGGTGACGCTCGCCAGCGCGCGGCCCAGCGCTTCGAAATGCTGCCGGCATCGTCCGTAGTCCGACGCGTCGGCGGGGTGCTCGCCGAAATAGGTCCACTCGACCGACAGGATGATCTCGCGCAGCGCGGCTGCGCCCTCAGCCGTCAGCCGGACGCGCCGCAGGATCTCGCGGCTGGTGAGCGAATCGGCGATGCGCGCGTCGAGCCGACTGCGGATCTCCATAACGCTCTGGAGCAGAAGCGCGTGCATCGCTTCGGCAAACCGTCCATCGCGCGCGAGCGCGTCGGCTTCCTCCGCCTTTTGCTCGGCCGTCCGCGAATTCTGGCCGGCCCCGGCCCCGGCGCCGGCACTGAGCCAATCATCCGCGCGGCGGCGGCCCCAAACCGGAATCATGTCGCGAAAGGCGTAGAGGAGCAAAGCGAGGCTCAACAGCGCGGCGAGCCAGAGCGCCTCGTTGGGAAGGTCGAGCTTGAAACGGCTGTCCTGGCTCCGGTCGCGGATCAGGTCGCGCTGCAGATCGAGCGCGCGGACCACGTCGGCGGCGAGCTTGTCCGGATCCGGATGCGAGGCCGCGCTCTCGCCGAGCGCCGGCGTCGCGGCGACCGCCAGCCCGAACAGCATCGCCATCCCGAGATGTCGGGCCGATCGCCGCATCCCCCACCGTTATTGTCAGGTCCTAAGGCGGCGTTATACCCTCATCGATTGAAGAATGCTCGAAGAAAGCTCCGCAAAAGGATCACCGCGCCGTTCTGAAATATGCGCGCTCTATGTCCTTGCTCGGATGGCCGTGATGGATGCCAAGGTAATCGCAAGGGGAAGCGGGATGGCCGAATTCATTTTGGTTCATGGCGGCCAGCATGGCGCCTGGTGCTGGGATCTGCTGCGGCCGGAGCTCGAAGAGCTCGGGCACAAGACCCACGCCATGGACATGCCGGTCGATCAGGCGGGCGTTTATATCGACGGCTATGTGAAGGCCGTGGGCGCGGCGGTGGCCGGCAAGGCGGCCGACGATGCGTATCTGGTCGGTCACTCGATGGGCGGTCTCATCGTCCCGAGAGTCGCGGCGGAGCGCCCGCGAGCCCGGATTATCTTTCTCTGCGCCGGTTTCGCGCATACGAGCGCCGAGGAGCAGCAGGAGAATATGGCCGCGATCGACGGCGATCTTTTCTCGCGCTCGCTGGTGGCGGATTCACAGGGGCGGGTGACGATGTCGCGCGAGAACGCGACCAACGCCTTCTATCACGACGTTCCCGCCGACATCGTCGACTGGGCCTATGGCAAGCTCAGGCCGCAATGGGTCGAGGGCTATGCGAATGTTCCGCCGATCGCGCCCTACCCTGAGCGCGTCGCGGGCATCGTCGCCTGCAGCGACGACCACATCGTGCTGCCCGAGCCGCACGCGAAGCTCGCGCGCCGGCGCTTCGGAATGGAGCCTCGCTTCCTGCCCGGCAGCCACTCGCCGTTCCTGTCGCGGCCGGCCGATCTGGCGCGCGTTTTTGACGAGATCGTGCGGGCGGATCGCGCGTAACGCCAAGCTCTGGCGCTTGCCTGCGTTAGCTCAGCATGTCGGCCGCGCTGCGCGCGACGAGCTGCACGGCCTCCGCGTCCGAAATCGTGCGCAAATGCGCAGCGAAATCACGCGCGTCGCTCACGACCCAAAGCGGTTCGCGGCCCAGATGCGCGAGTCCTTCCTCGACCACGACATCGGGCTCGGTCGGCGGGAAGTCGGGATGGTCCGTCTTGAGATTATAGCGCTCGAAGGCCGGTGTTCGGGTCGCGCTCAGCACCAGCCCCAGCACGTCCACGCCGTAGGGCTTGAGCTCGAGCCACAGGCCCTTGGCCAGCGTGTGGCTGTAAGCTTTGCTCGCCGCGTAAATGCTCATCTTGCCGCCGCCGACATAGCCCAGCAGCGAGCCGACCAAGATGATCCCGCCATGGCCGCGCGCGCGCATTTTCTGTCCGAAATGATGCGCAAGCCGGGTCTGTCCTAGAACATTGAGCGCGATCGTGCGCTCGGCTGCCTCGATCGAGCGGTCTAGGAAGTCCTTCGACTTGTTGTCGGTGCCGGCATTGTAGACCAGCATGCCGATCGCGAGATCGTCGGTGACGGCGCGGATGCGGTCATAGGCGTCGAGAGCGGTCAGATCGAGCGAGAGGGTCCGCACCTCGATCTTGTAATCCGCTTGAAGAGCTCGCTTGGCGGCTTCCAGCGGCTCGGGCTTGCGGGCGACGAGCACGACATTGATGCCTTCGTCGGCGAATTTGCGCGCGAAGCTGGCGCCGACCCCCTCAGAGCCGCCGGCGATGAGGGCCCAGGGCCCGTAGTGTTTCGCAAAGCTCCGCTCATCGGATTCTTCGGTCATGACCCTCCCCTTTCGGCCGCAGCATATTGGGCCAAAAAGATTACGACCGCAATGTAATCCTATCCGAAACGGTAGCCCGAGACGGCCGCGCCCATGAGATTGTCGGCATAGACCCGCTTGCCCGCATCCCGTCCCGCGGCGCCCGCCGCGACCATCAGCGGGATCAGATGCTCTTCGCGTGGATGCGCGCCGCGCGCCATCGGCGCCGATTCCCAATGACGCAGCCGGTCGTTGCGCTCGGAGGGCTCGGCCTCGACCGTCTCGGTCAGCCAGCGATCGAAGCTTTCGGAAGCGCTCGGCGGCTGGCCCGACATATAGGCCTGCATGTTGTGATAGCTCATGCCGCTGCCGACGATCAGCACGCCTTCGTCGCGCAGGGGCGCTATCGCGCTTCCAGCCTCGATATGGGCTTCGGCGTCCAGCCCCTCCTTGAGCGACAGCTGCACGATCGGGATTTGCGCTTCGGGATAGATCAGCTTGAAGGGGATGAAAACGCCATGGTCGAGGCCCCGGCTCGTGTCGCTGCGCGATGGAATGCCGGCTTCGGCGAGCAGGTCGCCGATGTCGGCGGCTAGCTCTGGGGATCCGGGCGCCGGATATTGGATCGCGTAGGTATGGGGCGGAAAGCCGTAATAGTCATAAAGCAGCGGCGGCTGCTTCTGGGCGGTGACGGTGAACTCGCTCTCCTCCCAATGAGCCGAGATGACGATGACCGCGCGCGGCGCGACGCCGACGGTTTGCGCCAGGCCGCTGAGATGCGCGGCCATCCGGTCCCAGACGTCGCGCGGGCCCATGGTCCATTCCATGAAGAAGCACGGGCCGCCGCCATGCGGGATATAGTGGACGGGCAATCTCGGCATCTGAATCACATGATCATTCAGAAGGAGAATTTCACCCGGCCCAGGATCGAATAGCCTTCGTTGCGACCGTCCGCCACGATGCTGTCGAAATCGAGCAGCGCGGTGAAGGCATCGGCGAGGTGGACGTCGACACCCGCGCCGACCCGTGCCCAGCTGTCGGGCGTCGCCGCGATGTTGGTTGCGACAAAGGTCTCCGGCTGGCTGACGAGCGTGGTCACGATCGTGCGGATCGGGTTGCGGAATTCGTGATCGAGCGCCACATGCAGCCGCGGCGTCACGGCATAGCCGCCGATATTCGTGTCCGTCCGCGCTTCCATGCCGATCTGGCTGATCAAGGATTGCTCGCCCTGGCCGTCGACCGCCTGGTCCAGGCCGACGGCGCCGGATTCGGCATAGCCGCCGATACGATAACGGGCATAGCGCAGCTCGACCGCCGGGATCAGCGTGATGCTGTCCCATCGCGCTTCGTACCCGCCCTCGAGCCGCGCTCCGAATACGAGGCCGCCGGAAGTTGCGGCGGCGGTCTGACCGACGACGAAAGCGTTGCGGTGAAGCTTCGTCCAGTCGCTATAGGTGTAGGTGCCGGCCGCGGAGCCGAACCAGCCGTCGCTCCAGGCCGTGACGTGAAGCGCGAGCTGGTAGGAATCGACGGTCTGCTTGCCCATGGCGTTCGCGAGATCCGCGTTGGTCTCGGCGTAGCCGAAGGCGCCGCCGACGGCGAGCCGATCGGTCAAGCGATAATCCACGCCGCCGACGAACTGCGTGTTCTGCCAATCGAAGCCGACGACATTCTGGCGTGTGCCCTGCGATCCCCATCCATAGGAGCCGGTAAGCCAGGCCGAAAGCGGCGAATCCCCGTCGGCCGTGCCCGACAGGCCGGCGACATTGTCGATCGCGAGACCCGACGCGCCGGTGCGCAACGCCGTCTCGCGCGCGGAGAGCCTGTCGAACAAGCCTCCTTCGGCGATCTTGTCGAGCTCGAGCTCCGAGCCGATCGTCGTCGGGCCGGAGACGGACGCGAAATACACATCCGACAAGATTTGCTGGATATATCCGGTCGGGTGCACGCCGTCCCAGAAGACATAGTGCAGCTGCTGCGCGACGCAGGTCGCATTCAGGATGCATTGGTCGGTGACGTTGATGAGGCCGTACTTCGCCGGATTCGTGACGACGTCGTTGAACACGGTTCCGATATCCACGACCGTCACATTGACGTGCAGCTGCTGCTGGAGCTGCGCCATCGCTTGCGCCAGCTGCTGATTGTGCAGCGATGCCAGGAGCGTCGCCGGCAGCGATGTCGTCGGCGATCCGTTGTAGCCCGGCGTGACGCCGAGATAGGGCAGGTTCGGAACGACGAAATTTCTGACGCCGATCGCGGCGAGCCGGTCGATGTCCGCGACCAGATTGGCGATCGCGCTCGGGACCGGACCGCCCGGAGCGGTGAAGATGCTGGTCAGCTGCGCGGCCGTGGCGCCCGCCGGCGGCGTGAATTTGCCGAGATAGCCGAAATAATCATTGGCGCCGGCCCAGACGATGAAGAGGTCGCGGGACGTCGGGTGCGGGTTGGCCGACAGGTAGAGCGTGATTTCGCCGTTCACGCCTGCATTGGGCAGGCCGATGGCCGGGTTCCCCGGCAGGCCGCCGACATTCTGCGTGCCGGTATAGGCCCCGCCGATCGCATAGTCGGTGAATGGCGCCGAGATGCCGAACTCGCCGCCGAGATAATAGGCGTAGACGGGGCCGTTGCTGAACTGGTTCTTGTAATAAGGCGGTGGCGGCACGTCGAGGCCGAAGAAGAATTTCGGAATGTTGCCGGGATCGGAGAGGCTGTCGCCGAATATGGTGATGCTGGAATATTGATTTTGGGCGGTCGCTTGGCCCGCCCATACCGTGAGACACAAGCAAGCCGTCGCCAGGACATTGCGCATCATCGCCGCTCCCTTCCGCGCTCATTCTTGATGCCGAGCGCTGCAACTCCGGATTGACACTGCCACAGATCGGAAGGCGGCTGAAGGGAATGCTGACGGCGACGTCCCTCGCTACCTCTCCGCCTGCCGAAAAGGCGAATGCTCGGCCAGCATTTCGATCTCGGCCTTCATCGCGCGGGTCTCGCGCTTGAGGAAATCGGCGATGGCGTCCTTGAGGCCCGAATGGCCGATCCAGTGCGCGCTTACCGTCTCGACCGGCAGATACCCGCGCTGGATCTTGTGCTCGCCCTGCGCACCGGCCTCGACACGGGCGAGGCCGCGGCCGATCGCGAAATCGATCGCCTGATAATAGCAGGTCTCGAAATGGAGGAAGCGAAAGTCGGCGCCGCAACCCCAGTTGCGACCATAGAGCGTGTCCGAGCCGAGGAGGTTGAGCGCGCCCGCCACCCATTCGCCGCGATAGCGCGCCATGATCAGCACGACGCGGTCCGCCATGGTGCGGCCGAGCCGGCGGAAGAAGTCGCGCGTCAAATAGGGGCTGCCCCACTTGCGGTCGGACGTGTCGATATAGAAGCGGAAGAAGACGTCCCAGTGCTTGTCTTCGAGATCGCCGCCGGTCAGCGTCACCAGCTCGACGCCGGCGTCACGGACTTCCTGCCGCTCCTTGCGGATCTGCTTCCGCTTGCGCGACGCGAGCGCGGCCAGGAAATCGTCGAAGCACTCATAGCCGTCATTTTGCCAATGATATTGACAGCCGAGCCGCGTCATCCAGCCGGCCTTTTCGAAGGCCGCGCGGTCCTGCTCCTCCAGGAAGGTGGCGTGAATGGAGGAGGCCTTGCGTGAGCTTGCCAACGCCTCGAGCCCGGCAATCAGCCCGCCGCGCACCGATTGCTGATCGGCGTCGGGCCGAACCAGCAGGCGCGGCCCGGTCGCCGGCGTGAAGGGCACCGAGACCTGGAGCTTGGGGTAATAGCGGCCGCCGGCCTGCTCGAACGCGCGCGCCCAGCCATGGTCGAAGACATATTCGCCATAGGAGTGCGATTTGAGATAGGCGGCGACCACGCCCTGCGGCCGACCGTTCGCGTCCTCCAGGACCAGATGCTGCGGCAGCCATCCGGTCTTGGCCTTGGCCGATCCGCTTTCCTCGAGCGCAAGTAGGAAGGCGTGGTCGAGGAACGGGTTGTCGGTGCCCGCGCAGGCATTCCACTCGGCCGCCGGGACGGTCGAGATGTCGGTGACGACGCGGACCTCCACGCTCTCAGGAAACGCCAAAGACCGCCTCGATCTCGACCGCGGCGTCGCGGGGCAGCGAAGGGACGCCGACCGCGACGCGGGCATGCTTTCCGGCATCGCCCAGCACTTGCGCGACCAGGTCGGACGCGCCGTTCATCACCAGATGCTGGTCGGTGAAGTCGGCCGTCGAAGCGACGAAGCCGCCGAGCTTCACGCAGCGCCGCACATGGCGAAGATCCCCTAGCGCGGCTTTCGCCTGCGCCAGGATATTGACCGCGCAAAGCCGGGCGGCCTTTTGGCCGTCCTCGAGGGATACGCCCGCGCCGAGCTTGCCGGTAACCGCAACCGCGCCGCCCTCGATCGGGAGCTGTCCCGAGATCGTGAGAAGACCGGCTTCGAGCACAAAAGGCACGTAATTGGCCGCCGGGGCGGGCGCCGGCGGAAGAATGACGCCGAGCGCCGAAAGGCGCTCTTCGATCGGGTTCGACATGGGATCGGTCCGGTATGGATGAGACCGAAACCGAATCTGCGCGCGTAAGAGGCCGTTATCAAGGCCGGTCCCGTCCGGTCCTCAGGCTCCCACTCCCGACGCATAGCGGTCCGGAATCCCTTCATCCGCCGGCTCAGGCCTCAGAAACGGATCCCGGATCAGCGCAGCTCCGAGCCTTAAGAAAACTTCAGCTCCGTTTTCACCATGCTGGGCCGGGCGTTCATCCGCTCGAGCCAGGCGCCGAGCGCCGGGTGACCGGGCAGAATCTCGCGCCCTTCGGGCGTCATGGCGAAGAAGACCATCTGAGGCGCCAGCATCAGGTCGGCGATGGTGGGCTCGCTGCCGACCATATAGTCGCCGCCCTCCTTCACGAACCCTTCCAGCACCTTTGCGCAGTTCTTGGCGTCGGGCACGGCCGCCGCGATCGCGGAAAGGTCGGTCGGGCGGCCGACCATCGGGGCGATCAGACGGTTGAAGCCGATGATCGCCGTGACCTGGCGGAACATGTACCAATCCGAGATGCCGATCAGCTGATCCATGCGGGCCAGCTTCTTTGGATCGGTTGGTTTGAGCGCCGGCCCCGGGAAGACCGCATCGACATAGCGGAGGATCGCCTGAGTCTCGTAAAGCGAGAATCCGTCATGTTCGAAAAAGGGTACGCGCCCGAACGGATGCTTGGCGAGATAGGGCGGCTCCTTGGGCTCGCCGAAGCCCATCTTGACCAGCTCGTAGGGCGCACCCTTCTCCTCGAGCCCCAGCTGGACCGACCGCAGAAACGGACTTCCGACGATGCCATAGACTTTCACGCCCATGCCCGGTCTCCTTCATATATGTAAGCGTAGACTTACATTAAATTCGGATGAAGCCGGCGTCAAGACGCTCACGCGCTGACCCGAATTCCATTCAGGGTTGCCATTTCGGCCGCGTCGGGCGGCTCCCATAAGCTTTCGACCAGGTCGAACATCTCGCGCGTCACTTCCAGTCGGAAAGTCTCGCCCTTCGCGGCATTGCGCGACGTGACGCGGCGCCAGCGCTCTTCCTTCGGAACATCGAGATAATGCAGTTGAATGGTCAGTCCCGCGTCGCGCGCCAGATTTGCGAATTTTTTGCGCTGCGCCGCCGTCGCGCAGCCAATTTCGAGGATGGAAGGAACGCCGTGCGCGGCAAGCTCACGCGCGAGGGCGAAAATTCGCTTTTCGCAACGGCCGATCCGCTCGATGTTCCATTCGAACTGCATGGGCTCGGGGCTGTCCATCCAGAACAAATCCCCCATCCAGTCGTCGATCGAGAAGCGGACCCCGGCAATCTGCTCCGCGAGCGCGAGAGCATAGGTTGTCTTGCCCGCGCCGGTGCCGCCGCAGACGAGATGCAGATGGTGGGTTTTGTCTGCGGCTGGCATCGGTCGAAGATAGCGCCCGAGAGGCCCCGGCGCGACGCCGTTTTGAAGCTCTGTCGCTAGCTTGTAAAGATGTCCGGTTTTTGTAGCTCATGATCTGTCCGCTTCGTTTTTGCTTCTTTCTCCGGGGGGCATGCCCCCCGGAGAAAGAATTGCCGGCGTGGAGGCGTGTCACGCGGCT
>Ga0209062_1002880_pt1 | contig 21457 bp, 15 predicted proteins | sample Coa_R2_2_FD_187158 | JGI IMG/M metagenome (GOLD analysis project Ga0209062, IMG submission 187158) | Surface soil microbial communities from Centralia Pennsylvania, which are recovering from an underground coalmine fire - Coalmine... | ecosystem: Environmental > Terrestrial > Soil > Unclassified...
ATGACCGACGTCTCGTTCAGGCCCCGCGTCTCCGTGCCGGAGCAAATTCGGGCGAAATTCATCGCGCCCGCGGTGACCGGCTTCGGGTCCATGGCGCTGGTCGGCTTCTATGCGGCGCTCGCGCCGACGCTGCTTGCCAACCAGCTTCACATCACAAACCATGCGATCGCGGGCGCAGTCTTTGTCGAGCTCGCCGTGGTGGTGGCCGGCGCGATCGTCGCCACGCGAAGCCTTGCGAGCCGCAGCGCGATGCTGATCGCGCTCGCGCTGATGCTGCCAAGCGTTGCCTTATTGGTCGCGGCCCAGCTTGCGAAATCGTTCGCGCTGCTGATCATCGCTACCGCACTGTGCGCGGTCGCCTCCGGCCTCGGCTATCGCGGCAGCCTGCAGGTCACCAACCAGATTGCGCCGGCCGACCAGCGCGCAGAGATCGTGTCGGCCTATTTCATCTGCGGCTTCGCGGGCAACGCGCTGCCGGTGATCGGCGTCGGCGTCATCTCGACCCTTGCCGGGCCGATCCAGGCGAGCCTTGCCTTCGCCGTCACCATCTCGATCTTTGCGCTGGTGGCACTCGCCTTCGAGCTGCGCCGCCGGCCGACATGACGATTTGAGCGAAACGTCCAATTGATCGTGGAAACCGAAAACGTCGCGCAAGAGGCTTGCGCGACGTTTTGTCTCAAGCGGCGGTTTGCGGCCGGCTAGCCGGCCGCACGCAGGTTGACGCGGCTCTCGGCGAGAGCGGTCAATTTCTTGTCCGTTGCCTTTTCCTCGTCGAGCGTCTTCTGCAGCACGCTCGCGCAATCGTTGCGGCCGAGCTGCTTGGCCCAGGCGATCAGGCTGCCATAGCGTACGATCTCATAATGCTCGGCGGCCTGCGCCGCGTTGATCAGGGCGGCGTCCAGCACGGCCTTGTCGGCGACCTCGCCGGCGGTTTCATTGGCTTCCTCGATGATGCCATCGATGGCGGGACAATCGACCGCCTTCACCGCGACGCCATGCATCTGGAACACCTGCTCCAGCCGTTTCACATGTTCCTTGGTCTCGTTCAGATGGGTGAGAAAACCCTGTTTCAGCTGGGGTTCCGTCGCCTTCTCCGCCATCTTCGGCAGCGCTTTGACGAGCTGCTGCTCGGCGTAATAGATGTCCTGCAATTGATGCACGAACAGGTCGTTCATTGTCTTGATGTCTCTGGTGAACAGTCCCATTGCACGGATCCTCTTCTTGGTTGGACGACATCGCTCGCATCACGCTTTCACGTGTCCCCCTGCGCGATGTTCTCCTGGCTAACCGATCGGCAACGGCGGTCGTTCCCGGGAACGGGAAAAACCGGGCCGTGTCGCGAAAAGGTCGACGATGGCGGGCAAGTCACGCAAAGGGGGCTGTGGCGCCTCGACGCGGGGCTCGAAAGTTCGCCCTTCCGACATATTTACCGGTCTTGGTGCCTGTGGCCCCGGGGGGCCAGCCAACCGTTGTCAAGGACTGCACAACGGATGCTTTTTGCCTTATGGGAACTAATCCCCTTCGATCGATGACGGTTTTCGAGTGGTGGTTTGGACGGGCCTATCGACTTTGAGCTTCCAATCTGTGCCGCCCCGCCGGGAGGATGAATGCAAGGACTGCTGACCGGGCTCTCGCACGGCTTCAAGAAATGGATCGGCTGGAAACGGCTCGGGATCGCGGCAAGTGTCTTTATCATTGCCTTTGCGATCACGACGCTGGTCCGGACGCTGAAAGGCGTCGATCGGAACGCGATCCTCACCGCGCTGACCGACATCCCGGCCCATCACATCGCGCTCGCTGCGCTTTGCGTGGTGGGCGCCTTCTGCACGCTGACGTTCTATGACTTTTTTGCGTTGCGAACGATTGGCAAGAAGCATGTGCCATACCGCATTGCAGCGCTTTCCTCGTTCACCAGCTATTCGATCGGCCACAATATCGGCGCCACCGTCTTTACCGGTGGCGCCGTCCGTTTCCGGATCTATTCGGATTATGCGCTCAACGCCATCGACGTCGCGAAGATCTGCTTCCTGTCCGGCCTGACCTTCTGGCTGGGCAACATCTTCGTGCTGGGGATTGGCATGATCCTGCACCCCGGGGCGGCCTCTGCCATGGACCAGCTGCCGGAGGCCATCAACCGGCTGATCGGCATCGGCGGGGTTGGGGCCATCTTCGCCTATCTCGGCTGGTTGTCCCTGGGCGAGAACCGGCGCGAGCTCGGGCAGAACGGCTGGAAGGTGGTGCTGCCCTCGGCCCGCTTCACGCTCTTGCAGATCCTGATCGGCGTGGTCGACCTCTCCTTCTGCGCGACCGCGATGTATCTCTTGATGCCCGCGGAGCCGCATATCGACTTCCTGTCGCTGGCGGTGGTCTTCATCCTCGCGACGCTGCTCGGCTTTGCCAGTCATGCGCCCGGCTCACTCGGCGTGTTCGACGCGGCCATGCTGGTGGCGCTGCCCCAGTTCGGACGGGAACAGCTGGTCGCGACGCTGCTGGTGTTCCGGGTTCTCTATTTCGTGATCCCATTCGGTACAGCAATCTCGATCATGGGCACGCGCGAGCTCTGGATGAACGTGGTGGTGCCCTGGCAGGAGCGGCGCAAGCTCAACGGCAATTCGTCGCAGCGGGTCGCGACGCCAGTTCCCCCGCCACCGGCCGCCACCGCCACCCCCGTGCCGCAGCGGGTGACGCGGATGAAGTCCAGAAGATGACAGCGGGATGATCGTCATCGGGACGATCATCGCATTTGTCCAGGACCACGGCCCCCTCTCTTATTTCCGCCCCAACTCTGCCGTCAAAGGCGTCATGGTTCGATTTTCCCTCCGCGCCGTGCTTCTGGGAGCGCTGATCGCAGGCGCTCTTGCGTTTCCCCAAATTCCGCGCGCGGCAGCGCAAGACGTCGCTGCCGACGCGCCGATGCAGATCACCTGGGAGGTGCGCAACCGCTTCCGCCTGTTCCGGGAGGAGCGCGACTTCCAGCTGCATGTCGAAGCGCTGCGGGACCGCTCGATCCTCTCGGCCGAGGATGTCCTGGAGCTACAGAGCGACGGCCGCGGCTGGGCGCGCAACATGGTCAACCGCCTTTGCATCGACAACCAGGGCCGCGTGGCCGAGCCCTGCACCCGCGACAACGTCAAGGAAAGCTATCTCACCCCGGTCGACCATCCGATCACCGCGCGGCTGGCCGGCGTCGTCCCGGTCGGCGCCACCTGCGCCTGGTCGTTCGACGACGGCGACGGGCCGCAAGCCTCCACCTTCGACTGCGCCGAGCCGGTGAACCTGCGCGTCCGCTATGGCAAGCAAACCGTGGCCAGCGTCGACGTCACCAGCGGCCCCGATACCCCGCAGCATTTGTCGACCGTCATCCAGGTGCGCGACATCCTGATCGCGGGCCTCGGCGACAGCATCGCCTCGGGCGAGGGAAATCCGGACCGTCCGGTCGCGCTCGCCGACGAGGGCTTCTGCTTCCGCTATTATCTGGCGACCGCGACTGCGCAATATTTCCGGCCGAGCCGTGCCGGCTACAAGGGCGGACGCGCCTGCGAGGCGCCCGACAGCCTGCAGAACTGGCAGCGCTACGGCGCAGTCTGGCTCAACCCGGCCTGCCATCGCTCGCTCTACAGCTATCAGACCCGCGCGGCGCTCGCGCTCGCCGTCGACTACCCGCATATCGCGGTGACCTATCTGCCGCTCGCCTGCACTGGCGCGACAATCGCCGATGGCCTGTTCGGCGGTCAGCGCGCGCGGGAATGTCCACCGGGCAAGTCGGCCACGACCTGCCAGGTCGGCGTCAACGGCCAGCTTTCGGAACTGAAGGACGCGCTCGCCGCCGCCAAGCGTCGCCAGCCTGATCGCAAGCTTGACCTCCTGATGCTCTCGATCGGCGCCAACGACATCTATTTCTCCGGCCTTGTCGCCGACGTCATCGTGGACACCGCGACCGAGCGCACGCTGTTCCGGCGCTCCGGCGTGATGGCGACCCTCGATGAATCGCGCGACGCCCTGACGCGCGACCTGCCGCAGGGCTTTCGCAAGCTGCGCGACGCGCTAAAGCCGATGGTCGGTGGCGATCTGTCGCATGTCGTCTACACCACCTATGCCAATCCGGCGCTTTACCAGGGCGGTACACCGTGCCCAGGCGGACGCGCCGGCTTCGACATTCATCCGTCCTTCAACGCCGACCCGCAGCGGCTTGCCAATGTCTCGGCCTATGTCGACAATGAATTCCTGCCGCAGCTGAAGGCGCTCGCGACCTGCCAGTCCGGCGTGCTGTGCCGCGATCCGGCCTCAGACCGCATGACCTTTGTCGATGCGCATCAGGCCGCTTTCGCCGATCACGGTTTCTGCGCACGCGGGCCCAACGATCCGGCCTTCGACCAGCAGTGCTTCTCGCCCAAGGGCGAGAGCTTCGACCCTGATATCGTCAACTCCGCGAGCCAGCCGATGCTGTGCGGCCGCAGCGCCGCCGAATACCGGCCTTACCTGCCGCGCGCGCGCTGGATCCGCGACGCCAATGACAGCTATTTCGCGGCCATGACCTATCCGCAGGGGTTGCCGTCTTCGATGCAGCCCGCCGACATCCATGACGCCACCTGGGGCGTGCTGTCGGCCGTCTATGGCGGGGCGGTCCACCCCTCCGCGGAGGGCCATGCCGCGATGGCCGACGCCGTGCTGCCGGCCGCGGCCGCCGTGCTGCGACTGGACGCGGGCGTGCCGGATGTCGCCAGCGAGCCGACAGCTCCGGTCGCGCCGGCGCCCGTGCAGCAGTAAGGGCGGTATCACAATACTTCACTGCGTCTCTAACCGCGAACCTTTTGGCGTTGCGGCAGCCAGAGAGTAGAGTGTGCGCCTGCAGGCGATACTGTGTTTGATTTCATACTTGCGCGGGGATGAAGGGCATACCTTGCCGGGGATCGCTTCACAGCAACCGACGCAGTGACCAGCGAGCATCACATTCGTCTGCCCGGAATTCAGGACATTTAGACAAACGCTTTCTCTGCTGTGTTTTTGCGCTGTCGGCGGGCTTCGCAGTCGTACTGACTATCGAGGAAGATGGCCCGATGGCAATCGAGGCGCTCACCGCGACAACGGTCCCGACGGCAATCGAGCCAATTGCCGCGCGGCGGCGACTGATGGCTGTCATGATCGCCGATGTCGTCGATTACAGCCGCCTGATGAGCCGCAGCGAGGACGAGACGCATGCGCGGCTGGCAAGCCACGCAGAGGAATTGATCGAGCCGACAATCGCCAGATATCGCGGCCGTCTCGTGCGCAGCATGGGCGACGGGCTGCTGGTTGAATTCGGAAGCGCGGTCGACGCGGTACGCTGCGGGCTCGATATTCAGCGCGGGCTGGCCGCGCGCCAGGCCAACCTGAAGGACCGCATCCGCCTTCGGATCGGGATCAACACCGGCGACGTCCTGGTCGATCAGCGCGACATCTATGGAAACAGCGTCAATATCGCGGCGCGACTCGAGGCACTCGCGACGCCTGGAACGGTCTGCGTCAGCCAGAGCATCCATGACCAGACCCGCGCCTTGCCGGAGTTCTTTTTTGCGGACCGCGGCGCACAGCGCGTCAAGAACATCCCCTACCCGGTCCACGTCTACGAGGTCGCCTATGAGCGGATACGGACTCCTCTCCTCACCAGGCTTGCAGCCCATTGGTTCGGATTGACCATGGGCGCCGCCATCACAACGGTCGCTGCCGCTGCCGTCGCGACGGTGCTGATCGTGCAACAGCAGCATCAGGTGCTGCCACGGACGAACACAATCGTCGTCCTGCCATTCAAGAACGCCGACGGAAATGCCGCCGACGAATATCTGGCCGATGCCATTACCGACGACCTGACGACAGAGCTGTCGCGGTTGCGCCGGGCCTGGGTGATCGCCTCGGGGACGGCGTTCGCATACAAGGGCAAATCGACGGACCCGCGAAAGGTCGGTCGCGAACTCCGGGTTCGTTATGCGCTTGAGGGTAGCGTGCAGCGCGCCGGCTCGAAGGTCCGCGTCAGCGCGCAGCTGACCGATACGGAAAGCGGCACGAATCTCTGGGCCAATCGCTACGAGCACGAGACCAGCAGCCTGCTCGACCTGCAGGACAGCGTACTGGAGCGTATCGCAGCGTCTCTGAACGACGAAATGGTGCAGGGTGTGCGACACGAGGTCGGCACGCTGGCAGCTGATGGAAACCCGCTGGATGAAAGGATGAGAGCAATGGCTGCCTATACTGGTTTCCCGACGCCCGAAAAGTCTCTCCAAACCCGCCAACATGCGGAGGCCGGACTGAAGGCCGATCCTGACAATGCGCGATTGCTGGGTCTGCTCGCCAACGTCCTTGCATCGGATGTGCTCAATGCATGGAATGGCGCTGGGGAGGCCGAGGTCGATCGCGCCGAGGAAGCTGCGAACAAGGCGATCAGCCTCGAGCAGAAAACGCCGCTCGCCCATTACGCGCTCGGCTTTGTCCATCGGCTGCGCGGCAATCACGACGCGTCACTGCGCGCCTTCCGTAAGGCAATCGAGCACGACCCGAATCTCGCGAAAGCCTATGCGCAGGCCGCAAACGAGCTGGTCTTCATCGGAAAACCAAGCGAAGCGATTCCGCTGGTCGAACAGGCCATTCGATTGAGCCCGCAAGACCCGTCAATGGGGCCCTTCCTCTGGGTCAAGGGACGCGCCCATTTCACCCTTGGTGACTATCCCAGCGCAATCGAGGCGCTTGAGGAATCGGTGCGCGTGCGGCCGAACCTCTGGTTCAGCCACGCCTGGCTGGTCGCCGCCTATGCCCTGACAGATCGAGATGCCGAGGCACGGAACGCGCGCGCCGTGTTTGAGAAAACCCATTTCAGCAAACGCTTCGACCTCGAAGGGATCACCCGGTATTATCAGGAAGAGCAATACCAAAACCCGACACTGCAGGCTGCCACGGCCGAGCTGTTGAAGGGATTGCGAAAGGCCGGACTGAAGTAGGGATCCGATCGAGTCGGCGCCCTATCCCGCCAGCGCATGCCTGAATGGCAGGCAGCGGCAAAGGAGATGCTTCCCAAGCCGCTGCCCTCCCGCGTAGGCTTGACGCACCGCGCCCGGCCGCTTGCCGCGCGCGCAAGCAAAAGAAGCAAACGCCATAAGCAAGACAAGAATCGTCAGGGAGACAGAGATGAACCATCATCGCGAATCGAGCTGGTCCGCCGGCGGCCTTGCCGCGATCGCCGCCGCCCTCCTCGCAACCGCTGTTCACGCGGAGTCCACCGATCCGATCAAGATCGGCGTGATCGCCGAGGTGCAGTCGATCGCGGGCGCTGCGACGCCGGGCGGCGCGCAGATCGCAGCGGACGAGATCAACGCCAAGGGCGGAATCCTCGGGCGCAAGATCGAGATCGTCACCTATGACAACAAGAGCTCGTCGGCGGATTCGGTGCGGGCATTCCAGCGCGCGGTTTCCGAGGACAAGGTCTCGGCGGTCATTGCGAGCTACATCAGCGAGGTCGTGCTGGCGCTTGAGCCGTGGGCGGCGCGGCTAAAAATGCCGCTGATCACGCCCGGTGCCGCATCAAACGAGATCACCAAGGCGATCCACAACGACTATGAGAAGAACAAGTACACCTTCCACGGCTACCTGACCTCGGCTGCCCAAGCGCAACTCGTCTGCGATGCCACCAAGGATCTCCTGGTCGACAATCTCAAATTCAAATCGGTCGCGATCATGAGCGAGGACGCGGCCTGGACCAAGCCGCTCGATGCCGGGTATGAGGCCTGCCTGCCGAAGGCCGGATTGAAGGTGGTCGAGCACATCCGCTTCTCGCCCGACACCACCGACTTCACGCCGATCTTCAACAACATCGAAGCCAAGAAGCCCGACGTGATCGTGACCGGCATCTCCCATGTCGGCGTGCAGCCGACCGTGCAATGGAAGAACCAGCAGGTGCCGATCCCGATGTTCGGCATCAGCGCGCAGGCCTTCAGCCCGACCTTCTGGAAGGACACCAACGGCGCCGCCGACGGCATCCCCTCGCTCGCGGTCGCCACGTCCGAGGTCGCGGTGACGCCGAAGACAAAGCCGTTCGCAGCCGCCTTCAAGGCCAAGTACGGCATCGATCCGGCCTACACCGGCTACACCGCCTATGACGAGGTCTACATCATCACGGATGCGATCCAGCGCGCGGGCGGCACCGATCCGGACAAGATGGTCGCGGAGATGGAGAAGACCAATTTCGAGGGCACCATCGGCCGCATCCAGTTCTACGGCAAGGACGACGAGTTCACCCATGGCATCAAGTCGGGCCCGGGCTTCGTCACCGGCCTCGTGTTTCAGTGGCAGAACGAGAGGCAGGTCACGGTCTGGCCGAAGGCGATCGCGGAGGGGAAATTGAAGTTTCCCGATTTCGTGAAGCTGTCGCAGTAGACGCGCACCGAAACGAACGGCGGTCGTCCCGGCGAATGCCGGGACCCATAGCCCCAGGAAGCAATCGGGACGAAGACAGCAGAAACGGCCAGCCTGCAAAACAAGATTAGCCGGTGGTTATGGGCCCCGGCTTTCGCCGGGGCGACGGCTACTACCGACTGCCCGGCGGGCAAATCACTTCGACTTTTCCGATTCCAATTTCTTTCACTTGTCCAGCCCTCGCGCGAAAAATATTTGCCTTTCGTTTTTCCGAAAACCATGATTTAACTCTCCGCGTTCCGCACCGGCACGAGGGGCGTACGCGTCGTCACGAACGTGGGGTGGAATGCGGTGGACGGGTCGATGCTGTCAGACGTGCGGCATCGGCGCGGACGGCGAAAGCGCGTGGTCCTGGCGCCCCAAAGGCTCGGCGCTGAAGTCCAAGCGAAGCTCACAAGCTTCGCGCGGGCGACGGTGGCAATCGGCAAGGTTCACCGAGGAGAGCGCGCTATAAGCCGTAAACCATCGCGCAGGGAGGGCCGGTGTGATCACCGCCTGTACCTGTGGTTCTTGCGCTTGCGCAGTTTTTTCTGCGCGAGGGCCCCGGGTGCAGCGGCCACCCGGCCTTCCCTGCGCCCTCGTCTGTTCGAGGGCGACGGACCATACAAGCCTCGGACGCGAATGCGTCGCGAGAATGCAAAGTCGCATCCACTACATTGTTTGACAATTGGATCGGGAACGATCCGCACGTCGTCCCCGCGAAGGCCGGGACCCATAACCACAGGACCTCATCGTGACGAAAGTCGTCTCCTACCCGGCGCCACAGTTAGATTCCGCGGTATGAGTCCGAGCTTCGCCGGGACGACGACGGAAGGAGATCACGAGGAGAAAGCGGAGCCGACGGAGAGAACAGCTAATGCGACGGCGCCATCTTCTTCATCGCAGGCGCCGCGACCGGTGCCGCGGCCGGCTTCACCGCAGCGGCTTGTGCCGGGAGATATTTCGCGATGATCGCAGGATCAATTTGCGCGATGGCGGAATCCGGCAGGCGGGTCCAGGTCTCGTCGCGGCCGAGCAGCGAAATGCCGATATAGCCGCGCAGCGTCAGCGTTTGACCATCCTCGCTCAAGGTCATCTTGGCGCTGTAGATCTTGCCGTCGCGCGGGTCGAGCACGTTGCCATCCTCATATTTCAACCCGTTGCGCTTCATGTCGCGGATGAAGGAGATGCCGAGCCAGGGCGCGTTCTTGCGGTCGTCGGTGCATTTCGCGCAGGTCGGCGTACCGGTATCGCCTGGCTTGGGAAACAGCTTCGCCATGACGCCTTCGAAGGTGCCGCTGTGATCGACGACAAGGATGTAAAGCACGGGCTGGCCACCCTCGACCTTCTCCCACAGCCCTGCCGCCGACGGCTCCGCCGCGGCAGGCCAGGCGGCAGCCGCCCAGAGCGTGATGCCCGCGATCAGCGGCAGCAAGCTCCGGACCCTGAAAGACACGTTCCGCATCATCGTCACCTTGACCAATCCATCAACCCGAATGGCAGCCCTCAATCACCGCAGACTAAGGCCATTTCGAGGATGGTTCCAGTGCTGCCGCGCGAACCTTTCCATCACGTAATGTACGAGGTCGCGCGAGGGTCACAAAAGTCGCAGAAATCAGCTCACGCCGAGCTTCTTCTGCAGGCTGGACGAGGACGTCGTGTATTGGAACACGAGCCGCTTGTCGGGATAGACATAGCGATGCGCCTTCTGTGCCATCAGCGCACCCTCATGGAAGCCGCAGAGAATCAGCTTGAGCTTGCCGGGATAGGTGTTGATGTCGCCGATCGCAAAAATGCCGGGCACGCTGGTCTCGAAAGCCGATGTCTCGACTGGCACCAGATTGTGCTCGAGCTCAATGCCCCACTCGGCGACCGGGCCGAGCTTCATGGTGAGTCCGAAGAAGGGCAGCATGGTATCGCAGGTTATTCTCGTCTCGGAATTGTCATTGCCCTTGATGGTGGCTCCGGCGAGCTTGCCACCCGCGCCCTCGAGCGCCGTGACCTGGCCAATCCTCAGGTCCATCCTTCCGCTCGCGACCAGGGCGCGCATCTGCTCGACGCTGTGAGGCGCGGCGCGGAAATCGTCGCGCCGATGCACCAGCGTGATGCGCTTGGCGAGCGGATGCAGATTGAGCGTCCAGTCGAGGGCGGAATCGCCGCCGCCGACGATCACAATATCCTTGTCGCGGAACTGCTCCATCTTGCGGACCGAATAGAACACCGAGGTGCCCTCGTAGGCCTCGATCCCCGGCACTGGCGGGCGCTTGGGCTGGAACGAGCCGCCGCCGGCGGCGATCACCACCACCTTGCACTCGAACACCTTGCCGGCATCGGTGGTGACGCGGAAGCCGGGATCGCCGATCTTCTCGACCTTCTCCACCATCTCGCCGAGATGGAAGGTCGGATGGAACGGCTTGATCTGCTCCATCAGCGCCTCCGTGAGCCCCTGCCCGCTGACGGTCGGAATGCCCGGGATGTCGTAGATCGGCTTCTCCGGATAGAGCTCGGCGCATTGGCCGCCGACCTTGTCCAGAATGTCGATCAGGTGCGCCTTCATATCCAGGAGGCCCAGTTCGAACACGGCGAACAGTCCGCAGGGACCCGCGCCAATGATCAGCACATCGGTTTTGATTGCTTCGCTCATATCGCTTCTTTGTCAGTTGGACCGCGGGCTGCAAATCTGTCCCGACGGAATGGGGCTGGGCTTGTTCGTGGCCAAACATAAAGGCCGTGCCCACCTGTCGGCAACCCACTTGCGAGGACCAGATAACTCGGCTGTAAGGGAGAGAAAATGATGGAGATCAATCGGTGAACGCACCCGCCCGCCTCGATTCCACGCCGCTTCTGGAGGATTTCCCTTACCGGCTGACCGACAATGTGCGCTTTGCCGACCTCGACCCCAATCACCATGTCAACAACGCCGTCTATGCAACCTATTTCGAGACGGGCCGCGTCACGCTGATGAAGGACCGTGCCTCAGGCTTGATGCCGGAGGGATTCGCCTGGATCATGGTCCGGCTCGACATCCACTTCCGTGCCGAGCTGCGCTGGCCCGGGACGATCGAACTCGGGCTCGGCGTCTCGAAATTCGGTCGCACCTCGGTCACCTTCGACCAGGTGGTGTTCTCGGCCGGCCAATGCGTCGCCTCCGCGCAGTCGGTCAGCGTGCTGCTGGATGAAGCGACGCGCAAGCCAACGCCGCTGACCGAGCAGATCATCAGGAATTTCACGCCGTGGCTGCGCCGCGGTGTTACGCTGCCGGCGTAAACAGAATGAGGGTCTCGCCATGACGCTCGCAACACGCACCGCATCCCTTCTCGCAACACTTGGAGTGAGCCACGATCGCCTGACCGGCGGCGATCGCGCGCTGCGCTCGCCACTGACCGGCGAGATCATCGCGCATGTCGCGGATACGGGTCGCGCCGCCGTCGGCGAAGCTGTCGCGCGGGCGGATGCGGCCTATGCGCAATGGCGCACAGTACCGGCGCCGCGTCGCGGCGAGTTCGTGCGCCTGCTCGGCGAAGAGCTCCGCGCGGCCAAGGAGGCGCTTGGCGAGCTCGTGACCATCGAGGCCGGCAAGATCACCAGCGAGGGGCTTGGTGAAGTCCAGGAAATGATCGACATCTGCGACTTCGCAGTCGGCCTGTCGCGCCAGCTCTATGGACTGACCATCGCCAGCGAACGCGCCGATCACCGCATGATGGAGCAATGGCATCCGCTGGGGCCGGTCGGCATCATCACCGCCTTCAATTTCCCTGTCGCGGTGTGGGCCTGGAATGCCGCGCTGGCGCTCGTCTGCGGCAATCCGGTGATCTGGAAGCCGTCGGAAAAGACCCCGCTCACCGCGCTTGCGGTGCAGGCGCTGGTCGAGCGCGTGGAGTTGCGATTTGGCGATGCCCCGGCGCATCTGTCGAGCGTCGTGATCGGCGGCCGCGAGGTCGGCGAGCAGCTGGTCGACGACGCGCGCGTTCCGCTGGTGTCGGCGACCGGCTCGACCGCGATGGGCCGCATGGTCGCACCCAAGCTCGCGCAGCGCTTTGCGCGCGCCATACTTGAGCTTGGCGGCAACAACGCCTCGATCGTCTGCCCCAGCGCTGATCTCGCCCTGGCGCTGCGCGCGATCACCTTCGCCGCCGCCGGCACCGCCGGACAGCGCTGCACGTCGCTTCGCCGCCTGATCGTCCATGAAAGCGTGCATGATACGCTGGTGGCACAGCTCAGGCAGGCCTATGCGTCATTGCGCGTCGGCAATCCGCTTGAGGATGCGAACAATTTGGTCGGCCCGCTGATCGACGAGGCCGCCTTCCACAGGATGCAGGCGACGCTTGAGGATGCAAAGAAGCATGGCGGCAAGGTTAGCGGCGGCGAACGCGTCGACGTCGCCGGCACCGTCTCGGCGTACTACGTACGCCCTGCGCTGGTCGAGATGCCCGCGCAGGTCGGGCCGGTGCTGGAGGAAACCTTCGCGCCGATACTCTATGTGATGAAGTACACGAACTTCGACGATGCGCTCGCGATCCACAATGGCGTGCGACAGGGCCTGTCGTCCTCGATCTTCTCCATGGACATGCGCGAGGTGGAGAAGTTCACGTCGGTCGCCGGATCGGATTGCGGCATCGCCAATGTCAACATCGGCCCCTCGGGCGCGGAGATCGGCGGCGCGTTCGGCGGCGAGAAGGAGACCGGCGGCGGCCGCGAGGCCGGGTCGGATTGCTGGAAGGCCTATATGCGGCGCCTCACCTCGACGGTCAATTACGGCCGCGACCTGCCGCTCGCACAGGGTGTGAAGTTCGACATCGGATGAGCGCGTGCCTGAACTTACGCCGGCGCGGCGACGGCCGCGTCCGACACCATCTCGTCAAGCACCTCGGCGAGCCGATCGATTGCCCAGTCGACCTCGCTCTCCTTGATGATCAAGGGCGGCGCGAAGCGGATGGTGTTGCGATGGGTGTCCTTGGTCAACACCCCTGCATCCACCAGCCGCCGCACCACGGCGCCCGCACTGGCGCGCGCCGGATCGAGCTCGACGCCGGCGAACAGGCCGATGCCACGGACCTCGCGAACGACGGGATTGTTGATGGCGCGCAACCGCCGTAACAAATGCGCGCCGCTCTGCGCCGCGCGCTCGCTCAGGCCCTCCTCGACCAGCGTGTCGAGCGCGGCAAGTCCGACCGCGGCCGCGATCGGATTGCCGCCAAAGGTGCTGCCATGATCACCGGGCTTGAACACGCCCATCACCTCGTGCCGCGCCAGGAACATCGAGACCGGGAGCAACCCACCGCCGAGCGCCTTGCCGAGCGTCAGCGCGTCCGGCATGACACCCTCATGCTGGCAGGCGAGCAGCTTGCCGGTACGGCCGAGCCCGCTCTGCACCTCGTCGGCGATAAGCAGCACATTATGCGCCCGACAGATCCGCGCCGCCTCGGTGAGATAGCCCCTCGGCGGCACGATGATGCCGCCCTCGCCTTGCACCGGCTCGACCAGGAAGGCGGCGGTATTGGCCGTGATGGCGGCTTCGAGCGCCGCTGCGTCACCAAAGGGCACCAGCTTGAAGCCCGGCGCAAACGGCCCAAAACCGTCGCGGTATTGCGCAACCGACGAGAACCCCGTGATGGTGATGGTGCGACCGTGAAAATTGGCTTCGCAGGCGATGATTTCGGCGCAGTCGGTCGGGACGCCCTTGACCTTGTAGGCCCACTTGCGGGCAGCCTTGAGCGCGGTCTCGACCGCTTCCGCTCCGCTGTTCATGGGCAGCGCTGCATCCATGCCGGTGAGCTCGCAGGCCCGCGCCAGGAACGGACCGAGCCGGTCATTGAAATAGGCCCGGGAGATGGTGTCGAGCCGGCGCGCTTGCGCGGCGAGCGCCTCGACCAGGCGCGGATGGCAGTGGCCGAAGCTGACGGCGGAATAGGCGCCCATCATGTCGATGTAGCGCCGGCCCTGCTCGTCCCAGAGGTAGACGCCCTCGCCGCGAACGATGGTGACGGGAAGCGGCGCGTAATTGCCGGCGCCGAAACGGGCCTCGAGGTCGGAACCGCTCATGACACCCTCCGTCGCAAGGCTAAGGATGCCCCTGCCCCATCACATGGGGAGTGGGGGCTCCCGCCGGGAGACGGCAGCGTGAGCGATTCGTGGGGTAAGCTTAAGGCCGGGTGTTTCCGGGGATCACGCCTGGCGCTCGGGCGTCGAGACGGTCAGGCCGTCAAGCTCGTCCGTCACCTTGATCTGGCACGACAGCCGCGAATTCGGCCGCACGTCGAAGCCGAAATCCAGCATGTCCTCCTCCATCGGCGAGGGCGGCCCGACCTTCTCGCGCCAGGCTTCGTCGACATAGACGTGGCAGGTCGCACAGGCGCAGGCACCGCCGCACTCGGCCTCGATGCCGGGAATGGCGTTGCGGATGGCCGCTTCCATGACGGTTGCGCCGTTCTCGATCTCAACAGTGCGGGTTTCGCCGTGATGGTCTTTGAAGTGAATCTTGGCCATGGTCGCTCGTGCTGCCGGAATGCGTGATTGATGGGGTCCGGGCTGTCCTATAACGGGTCGTTCCGTCCGGCGCTAGCTCAGGACTGGGCCAAAATGGCCTCGATCGAGCCGCCCACTTCGGCAACCCCGGCCTTGAGATCGGCCATTGGCGCTGAGAGGTCGCCGCCGCCGCGGATCGCGCCTTCCAGGGCCTCCGCGCAAGCTGCGAGGCGGAATGCACCAATGGCGCGCGCCGACCCTTTCAGCGTATGCGCCAATGCCCCGCCCTCGGCCGGTCGGGCGGCGAGCCGGTCCTCGAGATCCCGGCTCTGTTTGAGAAACATCGCCAGGACCTCGCGCCTGAGCGCGCCATCGCCAAGCGTCATGCGCGCCAAATGAGCGAGGTCGATCGGGGTCTCGCCTGGAACGAGCGGCGGCGACGGAATCGGGTCGTAAGGCAGCGACGGCGCCATGGCGAGGTCCTGTGGCCTGCCCGGATCCGGCGGGAACCCAGGCTCAAGGCGAGCCAATCACGGCACCGGTTAACGACCTGTTTCGCAGCTGTCGCTGTAACGCCTCTATTTTGACGAAGAGTCGCCGCAATTCCCGAAGGACTACGGGAAGTCCGTGGATTTCTAAGCCGTTACGGCGAAATGCTGTTAACGATGATTAAGATTGTATTAATTGGAGCCATTCCTTTCGGTTCATTCAGCCAATAGGATGTTGGCAATGTCGTGGACAAGCCGGCCGGCGGCCGCGCCTTGATGCCACAGCGGGCGTAAATACCGATCTCGAGTCTGCGAGGGCGCTCGCGGCGGACTCGACGTCGCGTGAGTACAAAGAGGGCTCAGACTGAACATGGCGAACACCCCCAAGAAGGTCAAAGACCCTACGGAAGTCGCGCTTTCTGCCATTCAGGAAGCTTTGAACATCAACGATGCCTCGGCCGACAGTTCCCTCGCCGCGCCGCACGTCGACGCGCCGACGAGCCCGGTGGTCGTGCCCACGCCGTCTTCCTTCAACGAGCCGAGCTTCGAGACGCGCCCGAACACCGATGCTGCAAGCTTTGAGCCGATCGAGGACATCAGGCAGACGCGTCGCGCCGCCAATGACGACCGCGAGACCATCGGCCAGATCCTCCAGGCGATCCAGAAGGGCCGGCCCGCGCGCAGCGTCTATACGCTTGCGACCGTCTTTGCCGGCGTGTGGGTGGTCGGCTGCGGCCTGCTGACTTTTGCCTTCCTGCCTTCGCTGCATGCGGCGATGGGCCAGGGCGTGAGTGGCGCGCTGGTGCTCGCAGGCCTTGCCGCGCTGTTCTTTGCGCCCGTTCTCCTGATCTATTTCCTCGCAAGCCTTGCCTGGCGCGGCCAGGAACTGCGCATGATCGCGCAATCGATGGCCCAGGTCGCGATCCGTTTCTCGGAGCCCGAGGGCACCGCAAGCGATTCCATGGTCACTGTGGGACAGGCAATCCGCCGCGAAGTCGCGGCCATGGGCGACGGCATCGAACGCGCGATCGCGCGCGCGGGCGAGCTTGAAACGCTGGTCGCCAACGAGGTCTCGGCGCTCGAGCGCGCTTATAGCGACAACGAGGTGCGGATCCGCGCGCTCCTGCAGGACATCGCCCATCAGCGCGACAACCTGGTCGGCCAGGCCGAGCAGGTGCGCAGCGCGATCTCCGGCGTGCAGATCGATCTTCGCCACGACATTGCCCTGATCTCTGACGCCATCGCCTCGCGCGTCGACGAGGTCGCCAAGAGCATCACCAGCGCGCTGGAAGAGCGCGGCGCCCACATCACGGCGGCGCTCAGCAATGCCGGCGACAATATGATCCTCGCGCTCGGGGAGCGCGGCGGCGACCTGCTCGACCGTCTCGAGGAAGCAAGCGCCGAGACCACGCGCGCCGTGCTCGACGCCAGCGAGCGGCTGACCACGAGTCTCAACTTCAAGACCGGTCACGTCCACGACGAGTTCGTCGACCTCGCCGACCGCGTCCACGACATGCTCAACGAGCGCATCGACCGCATCACTGCCGAATTCGAGCAGCGCTCGTCAGCCGTGGTCGAAGGCATCTCCGAGCGCACCGAGCAGGTGCACGACTCCCTGAAGAACTCCGGCGACTCGCTGCTGCTCGAGCTCGAGCTGCGCAGCGATGATCTCGTCACCAAGATCGACGAGGCCGGCAACCGGCTCGCCAACCATGTGCTGACCAGCGGCGACAAGGCGAGCGAAGCGCTGGATGCGACTGTGAATGCGCTGGTCACCAAGGTCGTGACCCAGACCGAGAGCGCACATGATACGCTGTCTCTGCAGATCAATGCCTTCGACGAGCTGATGCGCAACCAGGGCGCGGAGCTCGCGGAGAAGTTCGCCCGCGACTCGAATACGCTCGGCGCGTTGATCACCCGCCACGTCTCGGAGTTCGACCGCACCGTCAAGACCTTCGGCGGCGAGATCGTCGAGCGCATGGGCCAGCGCACGCAGGATATCGCCGACAGCCTGAAGAACTATGTCGATAATTTCGACAGTCGTGTCACCATCGGCGGAGACGGCATCGTCGCCGCGATGGATCAGCGCCTGACCCAGTTCGAAACCGGCCTGCAGGATCGCGTCGCGAGCCTCGACAATTCGCTCGACAGCAAGATCTCGACCCTCGACAGCTCGCTCGAGAGCAGGATCACAGATCTGCACTCCGGGCTGGACAGCCGGATCACCCACCTCGACACGGCACTGGACGGCAAGATCAGCCATCTCGACACTGCGCTCGACGGCCGGATGCGGTCATTCGACCAATCTGTCGATGGGCGGCTCAAGGCGATCGAACAATCCTTCGATTCGCGCGCCCAGTCGGTCACCGAGACCATCGACAGCCGCGTCGGCCTGCTGTCCTCGTCGATGACCGATGGCGCAGCGCAGATCATCCATTCGATCGATTCGCGCCTTGCCAACCTCACCTCCTCGCTGACCGCTGGCACGGCGCAGGCGATCGAGGCCATCGATCGCCGCATCGCCGGCGTCTCCGAGACCATCAACGGCCGCAGCGCTGAGCTTACCAACACCGTCACCGCGCGGTTCCAGGACATTCACCAGAGCATCGAGACCCGGGTCGGCGGAATCGCAAGCGACATCGATCAGCGCGTCTCGCAGTTCGAGGACCTGCTCGGCTCGCGTGTCGAGGCCGTGGCGGGCCGTATCGAAAGCAGCGGCCGCCAGGCGAGCGAAGACCTGATGGCGCGCGCGGAGCTGTTGTCGACCAGCATCAAGTCGCATGTCGAGGACGCCGAGCGCTCGCTGACCAACCTCGTGGTCAACACCAGCGAGACCATCCAGACCGGCGCGCGCGCCGCCCAGCAATCCCTGCTCACGGTATCCTCGGATGTCGGCGCGCAGCTCAAGATGACCTCGTCCGAGGTCGAGCGTGCCCTGACCACGGTCGGCACCGGTTCGGCCAATGCGATCCTCAACAGCGCCCGCGAAGCGCAATCGACGCTGGTGACGGCGTCCAGCGAAGCGGCCAACCAGATCAAGTCGCTGTCGATCGATATCGAGCGGACACTTTCGGCCGCGGGTTCGGCAACCGCCGCATCCATTGTCGCCAGCGCCCGCGACGTCCAGGGCACGCTGGTCAACGCCTCGGCCGACGCGGCCAACCAGGTGAAGTCGCTTGCTGTCGATATCCAGCGTTCGCTGTCGATCGCCGGCGCCACGACGGCCGAGTCGATCACCTCGGGCGCTCGCGAGGCGCAGAGCACGCTGATGAACGCCTCGTCGGAAACCGCCAACCAGGTGAAGGTGCTCGTGACCGAGGTGCAGCGTGCGCTGACCACGGCCGGCACCACCACGGCCGAGACCATCGCCAACGGGGCGCGCGAGGCCCAGGCCACGCTGGTCGCGGCTTCCGCGGATGCCGCGAGCCACGTGAAGTCGCTCACCGCCGACGTGCAGCGCTCGCTGTCGCTCGCCGGCACAACCACTGCGGAGACCATCTCCAGCGGCGCCCGCGAGGCGCAGAGCACGCTGATTGCGGCTTCGTCTGAGGCGGCAAGCCACGTCAAGTCGCTGGCGGCGGACGTGGAGCGCACCCTCTCCGCAGTCGGCGCCGACACCGCCTCATCCATCCTCAACAGTGCACGCGAGGCGCAGAGCTCGCTCACCGCGACCTCGGCGGACGCCGCAAGCCAGATCCGCGCGATCTCCTCGGAGATCGAGCGCACGCTGGTCGCAGCCACTGCCAACTCGACCGACAGCATCCAGTCGAGCACCTATAGTGCCCAGAACTCGCTGATCGCCGCCTCCAACGAGGTTGCCGCGCGCATCAAGACGACCTCCGCAGAGGTCGAGCGTTCGGTGCTCGCCGCCGGCTCGGCGTTCGGCTCGACCATGACCGGCAAGACCGACGAGATCGTCAGCTACGTTCAGCAGCAGACCGACCGCCTGTCGCAGATGATCGACGCCAAGCGCGGCGTGCTGGTCGACGCATTGGCCGGCAAGACCAGCCAGCTGACGCTCGATATCGACCGCGTCACGTCGGACGCGCTGAAGTCGATCGAGACCCGCGGCCAGAGCTTCTCGCACTCGATGATGGGCAGCGGCAGCGATGTCGCGCGCACCATCACGGCGGCGGGCGAAATGGCGACCAATGCCATCAACAAGTCGCTCAAGGACCTGGAGCAGGCCTCGCGCACGGCGATCGAGCAGTCGCGCCAGGTCTCGGTCGCAGCGGTCACCGAGATGCAGGAGACCAGCAAGATCCTGCGCACGGACACCGTCGCGCTGTTCGAGCGGCTGCGCGAGGGCAACATCCTGCTGCAGGAAGTGCTCACCGGCGCCCATGACAACCTCAACTCGCTGGAGCGCGCACTGGTGACGCGCGTCGCCGACTTCGTCTCGGCCATGAACGACGTCACCTCGCGCAACGGCACGGCGACGCAGAACCTGGAGGACCAACTCAACGTCTTCAACGACAAGACGAGCAAGGCGCTGGTCAATCTCGGCGAGCTGTCCAGCCAGTTCGACGCCCATGGCCGGGCTCTAATGGAGGCCGCCGCCGTGGTCGAGCAGGCCAACCGCAACACGACCACGTCAGTCGCCGAGCGCAAGGCGACGCTGGAATCGCTCGTCACCACCATCGACCTGCGCACCACCGATCTCGATCAGCGGCTGTCGCGCTTCACCAACCTGCTCGATGAATCGCTCGCCGCCGCCGAAGAGCGCGCCCGCGACATCGCACGTGTCGTCGCAGAGACGGCGGGCGCCGGCTCGGCGGCGATCACCCGGCAGTTCGAGGCGGTGCGCGCGGCTTCCGAAGAGGAGCATCGGCAGACCATCGAGGCGATGCACGACATCTACCGCACGACCACGGAAGAAGCGGAGTCGATGTTCAAGCAGTCCGCCGACAAGTTCGCCAATCTGGTCTCCAGCATGAAGCAGATGGCAGCCGAGATGCACCACGAGCTCGAGACCACGCGCAACGAGCTGCGCCGCGGCGTGCTCGAGATGCCACAGGAGGCCGCCGAAAGCACTGCGCAGATGCGCAAGGTGATCGTCGACCAGATCGAGGCGTTGGCGGAGCTGAACCGCATCGTCGCCCAGCACGGTCGCGGCCTCGATGTCGTTGGCCAGGGCCGTCCGAGCGTGCAGCAGCGTCAGGACGAGCCGGTGATGGCCGCGGCCGTCAATGGTCGCAACGAGACGCGGATGCGCGATATCGGCAGCGCCTCGACCCTGCCGCCGCCAGATCTCGGCGTGCCCGCGTCACGCCGCACCGAGGCTCCGCCGGTCAGCCCAGCGACATCGGATCAGGGCCGCGACGGCTGGCTCTCCGACTTGCTCAACCGCGCCGACGCCGCCCCCGCGCCGGGTTCGGCCCGCGAGGCGCCGCGCGGCCGTTCCGCCCAACCGCAGCCGCAGCCCCAGCCCCAGCCCCAGCCTCAGGGTGGCGGTAATCCGTTGGAGTCACTGTCGCTCGACATCGGACGCCTGATGGACCGCAACCTCGCCGCCGAAATGTGGGACCGCTACCAGCGCGGCGAGAACAAGGCCTTCACCAAGCGTCTCTATACGCCGGCCGGTCAGAAGGCGTTCGACGAGGTCGCCCGCAAGTACCGCGCCGACCGCGCCTTCAAGCAGACGGTCGACCGCTACATCGCCGAGTTCGAGCGCCTGCTCGACGACGTCGCCCGCGAGGACCGCAACCCGCAGGCGCTGCGCGGCCACCTCACCTCGGAGACGGGCCTGGTCTATACGCTGCTGGCCCATGCCGCGGGCCGGCTGGGTTGAAAGGCGAATAGCGAACAGTGAGTAGCGAAATGAAAACGGAGGCCATACGGCCTCCGTTTTGCTTTGACGATCACAAGGGGCAGCAAGCGCAATTCCCACTCGCTATTCCCCAGTCGCACCCTACGGCCGCCTCCGCTCATTCGCTGCGGCAGCCGGTGGCGGCGGAGGCGGCGGGGGCGGTGGCGCGGCTTGCGAGCCGTTACTCGCGCCGAACAGCACGCGGGTCGGGTTGCGATCGAAATTGTTCACGGCGCGGCTGATGTCGGAGAGCGTCTTGCGGCCGTCGGTCATCAGC
>Ga0209062_1002882_pt1 | contig 21447 bp, 14 predicted proteins | sample Coa_R2_2_FD_187158 | JGI IMG/M metagenome (GOLD analysis project Ga0209062, IMG submission 187158) | Surface soil microbial communities from Centralia Pennsylvania, which are recovering from an underground coalmine fire - Coalmine... | ecosystem: Environmental > Terrestrial > Soil > Unclassified...
TCAATCGTCGCAGCCGGCTGTGGCATGGGGGTGCTCCTGTCGTGGACCTTGGTCGGCCACAGGGAGTACCCCTTTCATTGCCTGACACACATATCCTTACGTCACCGAGAGGGGAAGACAGCTTGACTCGTCCGGTCATGCCCGCGATGCTCACGGAGGTGACGGTGGCGCAGGGCCGGCTTTGATGCTCGCCGGGCGATAACGTCTCTGGATCAGGACCGTGAGCGGCGTCGGCGGTTGGTTAACATCGCGGCGTCGTTCGGTCGTGTCCGCTCATCCGCGCCGGAGGAAAAGCGCGGTCGCCATAAGGGGGGCGAATGGTTGGTTCGGTAGGACCGGTAGGGCAAGGCTTGTACGATCCGCGCCACGAGCATGATGCGTGCGGCGTCGGCTTCATCGCGCATATCAAGAACAAGAAGAGCCACGGCCTCATCGCCGACGGCATCCGCATCCTCTTGAATCTCGCCCATCGCGGCGCGGTGAGCGCCGATCCGCTCGCCGGCGACGGCGCCGGCATCCTGGTCCAGCTTCCCGACAAGCTCTTCCGCGCCGAGGCGAAGCGCCTCGGCTTCGCGCTGCCGCCGGTGGGCGAATACGGCGTCGGCATGATGTTCCTGCCGCGGAACGAGGCCACCCGCAACGCCTGCCAGGCGACGCTCGAACATTACATCGCCGCCGAGGGCCAGCGCCTCCTGGGATGGCGCGATGTGCCGGTCGACAGCTCCGTGCTGGGCGAGAGCATCAAGCCGATCGAGCCGGTGATCCGTCAGATCTTCGTCGCGCGCGGCGCCAATTGTCCCGATGTCGATGCCTTCGAGCGCAAGCTCTTCGTCATCCGCAAGCAGACGCATCTCAACATCCGCAAGCGCGGCCTGCCCGAGCAGAGCGCCTTCTATATCGCGAGCCTCTCGGCGCGCACCATCATCTATAAGGGCATGGTGATCCCCGAGCGGCTGGCGCTCTATTACAGCGATCTCGGCGATAAACGCCTTGAATCCGCCTTGGCGCTCGTCCATGCGCGCTTCTCGACCAACACCTTCCCCTCCTGGGAGCTCGCGCATCCCTTCCGCTATCTCGCGCATAATGGCGAGATCAACACGCTGCGCGGCAACATCAACTGGATGATGGCACGGCGCCATTCGATGACATCGAAGCTGCTGGGCGCCGATCTCGAAAAGCTCTGGCCCTTGATCGGCGACGGCAATTCCGATTCGGCGACGCTCGACAATTGCCTGGAGCTCTTGATCGCCGGGGGATATTCGCTGCCCCATGCGCTGATGCTGATGATCCCCGAGGCCTGGGCCGGCAACGAGCTCATGGACCCGATGCGGCGCGCCTTCTACGAGTATCACGCGGCGCTGATGGAGCCATGGGACGGGCCGGCGGCGCTCGCCTTCACCGATGGCCGCCAGATCGGGGCGACGCTCGACCGCAACGGCTTGCGCCCCGCGCGCTTCCTCGTGACATCCGACGATCTCGTGGTGATGGCATCCGAAGCGGGCGTGCTCGACATCCCCGAGGAGCGCATCGTGCGCAAATGGCGGCTCGAGCCCGGCAAGATGCTGCTCGTCGATCTGGAGCGCGGGCGCATCATCGACGATGTCGAGCTCAAGGCCGATATGGCGATGGCGCAGCCCTATCAGCAATGGCTCGATGCGACGCAGATTCGGCTCGAGACCTTGCCCGACGAGATCGCGCCGATGGCGCCGCCGCAGAATGTCCTGCTCGACCGCCAGCAGGCCTTCGGCTACACGCAGGAGGATATCAAGTTCTTCCTCCGCCCGATGGCGCTCGCCGGCGACGATACGGTGGGCTCGATGGGCCGCGACACGCCGCTCGCCGTGCTCTCGCACCGCCCGAAGCTGCTCTTCGACTATTTCCAGCAGCGCTTCGCGCAGGTCACCAACCCGCCGATCGATTCGATCCGCGAGGAGCTGGTGATGTCGCTCGTCTCGCTGGTGGGGCCGCGGCCGAACCTGCTCGATCTCGAGACCGGCGGCAAGCACATCCGCCTGGAGCTCAAGCAGCCGATCCTCACCAATATCGATCTCGAGAAGATCCGCCGCATCGAGGACAATACCAGCGGCGCCTTCCGCACCTACACGCTCTCGATCTGCTATGATGCGAGCGCGGGTGCCGCCGGCATGGAAGGAGCGCTCGAGGAGATCTGCCTCAAGGCCGAGCAGGCGGTGCGCGCCGGGCACAATATCGTCGTGCTCTCCGATCGCGCGGTCGATGCCGAGCACATCGCCCTGCCCTCGCTCCTCGCCGTCGCCGCCGTCCATCACCGCCTGATCCGCGGCGGCTTGCGCACCGAGGTCGGCCTCGTCGTCGAGACCGGCGAGGCGCGCCAGCTTCACGATTTTTGTCTCCTCGCCGGCTATGGCGCGGAGGCGATCAATCCCTATCTCGCCTTCGATACGATCTCATCGCTCCGCCGCGAGCTGGGCGAGGTCGGCGAGGCGGACGCGCATAAGCGCTACATCAAGGCAATCAGCAAGGGGATCATGAAGGTGATGTCCAAGATGGGCATCTGCACCTTCCAATCCTATTGCGGCGCGCAGATCTTCGACGCGGTGGGGCTGTCGAGCGCGTTTCTCGACAAGTATTTCACCGGCACCGTCTCGCCGGTCGAAGGCGTGGGCTTGGCCGAGATCGCCGCCGAGACCCAGCGGCGCCACGCCCTCGCCTATGGCGATGCGCCGCTCTATCGCAACGCGCTCGATCCCGGCGGCGAGATCCTCTACCGCATCAATGGCGAGCAGCATATCTGGACCTCGGACACGGTCTCGCTGCTCCAGCACGCGGTGCGCGGCAACGACTACAAGAAATTCAAGCAATATACGCGCAAGGCTGGCGAGCAGGATGAGGGCGTGATCGCGCTGCGCGGCCTCCTCGATTTCAAATTCTCGGAGAAGCCGATCCCGCTCGACGAAGTCGAGCCGGCGGAGCAGATCGCCAAGCGCTTCTCCGGCGGCGCCATGTCCTTCGGCTCGATCTCGTGGGAGGCGCATACGACGCTGGCGATCGCCCTCAATCGCCTTGGCGGCAAATCGAATACCGGCGAAGGCGGCGAGGATCCGCAGCGCTACAAGCCGCTCGCCAATGGCGACAGCATGCGCTCGGCGATCAAGCAGGTCGCCTCCGGGCGCTTCGGCGTCAATATCGAATATCTCGTCAATGCCGATGATCTCCAGATCAAGATGGCGCAGGGGGCGAAGCCCGGCGAAGGCGGGCAACTTCCCGGCCACAAGGTCGATGACTGGATTGCGCGCACGCGGCACTCGGTGCCGGGCGTGGGCCTCATCTCGCCGCCGCCGCATCACGACATCTATTCGATCGAGGATCTGGCGCAGCTCATCCACGATTTGAAGAACGCGAACCCGCGCGCGCGAATCAGCGTCAAGCTCGTCTCCGAGATCGGCGTCGGCACGATCGCCGCGGGCGTTGCCAAGGCCTATGCCGATCACGTGACGATCGCGGGGCATGAGGGCGGCACGGGGGCGAGCCCCCTGACCTCGATCCATCATGCGGGCGAGCCCTGGGAGATCGGCTTGGCCGAGACGCATCAGACGCTCGTCCTCAACGGCTTGCGCGGGCGCATCGCGGTACAGGTCGATGGCGGCTTGCGCTCGGGCCGCGATGTGGTGATCGGCGCGTTGCTCGGCGCCGACGAGTTCGGCTTTGCGACAGCCGCGCTCATCGCCGCGGGCTGCGTGATGATGCGCAAATGCCATCTCAATACCTGCCCCGTCGGCGTGGCGACGCAGAACCCCGAGCTCCGCCACCGCTTCGTCGGCAAGCCCGAGGATGTCACGAACTTCTTCCTCTTCATCGCCGAGGAAGTGCGCGAGTACATGGCGAAGCTGGGATTCCGCACGGTCAACGAGATGATCGGGCGCACCGACAAGCTCGAGCCGCGGCGCGGCCTCAATCACCCGAAGGCGCGGAGCCTCGACCTCGCGCGCGTCCTCCATCGCCCGCAGGTGAAGCCGGGCACGGCCACATACCAGTGCGAGAAGCAAAACCACCGGCTCGACGGCGCGCTCGATCACAAGCTCATCGCCAAGGCGAAAGCGGCGATCGAGAAGCGCAAGCCCGTCACGATCGAGCTCCCCATCCGCAACGTCCATCGCACCGTCGGCGCCATGCTGTCGGGCGAGATCGCGCGGCGTTATGGCGATGAGGGTCTGCCCGACGACACCATCCATGTGAAGCTCAAGGGCACGGCCGGGCAAAGCTTCGGCGCCTTCCTGGCGCGCGGCGTGACCTTGGAGCTCGAAGGCGCCGGCAATGACTATGTCGGCAAAGGGCTTTCCGGCGGACGGCTCATCGTCTATCCGCCGCATGACAGTCGGCTCGAGCGCGACAAGGCGATCATCGTCGGCAATACCGTGCTCTATGGCGCGATCAATGGCGAATGCTTCTTCAGCGGCGTCGCCGGCGAGCGCTTCGCCGTGCGCAATTCGGGCGCGATCGCCGTGGTCGAAGGCGTGGGCGCCCATGGCTGCGAATACATGACCGGCGGCACGGTCGTGGTGCTGGGCGACACGGGCAGCAATTTCGCCGCCGGCATGAGCGGCGGCATCGCCTATGTGCTCGACGAGCGCGGCGATTTCGAGCGGCGCTGCAACCTCGCCATGGTCGAACTCGAGCCGATCGCGGATGAGGATGCGGCGCTCGAAGCCTTGGAGCATCGCGGCGGCGATCTCGAAGCGCATGGACTCGTCGATGTCGCGCACAGCCTGACGCAGGCGGACGCGCAGATCCTGCGCCGCCTCATCGCGCGCCATCTCCGCTACACCGGCAGCCCGCGCGCCAAGATGATCCTCGCCGCCTGGGACAGCTACCGGCCGAAATTCGTGAAAGTGATGCCCGTCGAATATCGCCGCGCGCTCGAAAAGCTCCAGGCGCGCTCCCGCGTCACCGAACGCCCCGAGGTGAGCGTGGCGGTCGGAGACTGAGATGGGCAAGCCGACCGGGTTTCTGGAGTTCCAAAGGCGCGACCGCGGCTACGCGCCGGTCGCCGAGCGCGTGCAGCATTGGCGCGAATTCGTGAAGCCCTTGCCCGAGGACGAGCTGCGCCGGCAGGGCGGGCGCTGCATGGATTGCGGCACGCCCTTCTGCCACCCCGCCTGTCCCGTCCACAACAACATTCCCGATTGGAACGACCTCACCTATCAGAACGACCCGCGCACCGCGCTCGCCGTGCTGCACCAGACCAACAACTTCCCCGATGTGACCGGCCGCGTCTGCCCCGCGCCTTGCGAGGCCGCCTGCACGCTCAACTTGATCGAGCAGCCCGTCACCATCAAGACGATCGAGCATTCGATCGTCGAGCGCGGCTGGAGCGAGGGTTGGGTCGAGCCGCAAATCGCCAAGCATCGCACGGGGAAGCGCGTCGCCGTGATCGGCTCGGGGCCTGCGGGTCTCGCCTGCGCGCAGCAGCTCGCGCGCGCGGGACACGTCGTCGCCGTCTATGAGAAGGCGGCGCGCATCGGCGGTCTGCTGCGCTACGGCATTCCCGATTTCAAGCTCGAGAAATTCGTCATCGACCGCCGCATCGCGCAGATGCGCGCCGAAGGCGTCGAGTTCCATCCCAACTCTCATATCGGCGTCAACGTGCCGGTCGAGCGCTTGATGCGCGAGTATGACGCCGTCGTGCTGGCGATCGGCGCCGAAGCGCCGCGCGACCTCCCCGTGCCCGGCCGCGAGCTCAAGGGCATCCATTTCGCGATGGAGTTCCTGACGCAGCAGAACCGCCGCGTCGCCGGCGAGAAGGTGCCGGAAGCCGAGGGCATCATGGCGACGGGGCGCGATGTCCTCGTCATCGGCGGCGGCGATACCGGCTCCGACTGCATCGGCACCTCGAACCGCCACAAGGCGCGCTCGGTGGCGCAACTCGAGATCCTGCCGCTGCCGCCCGTCCATGAAGAGAAGCTCATCACCTGGCCCAACTGGCCCTTGAAGCTCCGCACCTCGAGCTCGCATGAGGAAGGCTGCGAGCGCGATTTCGCCGTGGCGACCAAGGCCTTCACCGGCAAGGATGGGCGCGTTACCGGTCTCGACGCCGTGCGCGTCGAATGGGTCGCGGGCGAAGGCGGCCGCCAGACCATGCGCGAGGTGCCCGGCAGCCAGTTCCACATCAAGGCCGATCTCGTGCTGCTCGCCATGGGCTTCGTCCATCCCGTCCACAAGGGCGCCGTCGAAGCGCTCGGCGTCAAGCTCGACCAGCGCGGCAATGTCCAGGCGACCGACCGCGACTACGCCACCTCCGTCAGCAAGGTCTTCGCTGCCGGCGACACGAGGCGCGGCCAATCCCTCGTCGTCTGGGCCATCCGGGAGGGCCGCCAATGCGCCCGCGCGGTCGACGAGTTCCTGATGGGGAGCTCGGACCTGCCGCGGTGAGGTGGGCTGCATGGGCAGAGTGCGTCCTTCGAGACGCCGCCTGATGGCGGCTCCTCAGGATGAGGGACGCCCGTACCGGCATCGTCCTTCGATGCCATGTGAGACCTACCTCATCCTGAGGAGCGCCGCGCCGCGGCGCGTCTCGAAGGACGCACTCTGCCCATGCACAAATAAGTTCGGCCGACTATAGGCCGAAATGCCGATTCAACCCACTAAGCATGCGACCTGCGCGGCTGTCTCACGCGTTCCACGTGGATCTCGCCTTCGCGTAATCGTGCCTGAGCCAGGTCGTAGTCGAGCTGCATGCCAAGCCACGTCTCGGGCGAACTGCCGAATGCCTTAGACAGGCGAATCGCCATCTCCGGTGAAATGCCGCTCTTGCCGCTGACGATATTGTTCAGCGCCTGGCGCGTGACGCCGAGCGCCTTTGCCGCCTCGGCAATACTGAGGCCAAGCGGCTCCAGACAATTGATTCGCACCGAGATGCCGGGATGCGGCGGGTTCTTCATCGGCATGGGTCCTTCTCGCTTCTCAATGATAATCGGGTTAACCTCGTCGATCGTCGTCTTCGTAGAATCGCTTAAGGCCGTGATGCTGAAAGTGCTTGATCATCGCTGAAGCGCGCAAAGTGTAAATTTACGCTTGCCAAGCCGCAAAATTTTTCTGACTTGATACGAGCGTCATCTGATGCTATATCTCACGTCAAGGGAGACAGAAATGGCCGCAAGGGCGCCAAAGCGGCACATGGCCGTCGCCGAACGCCCGGTGCAGACCTTCGCGGACGAGGCCGACCGCGCGCGTCTCACTCCCGCGGCGCTCGAAGCGATTCGGCGCCTCGCCGAGGCCTGGAAGGTCACCGGCGAGGAGATGGCGGCGTTACTCGGGATCTCGCCCAGCACCTGGGATCGCATTCGCGCCGGCGCTTGGCAGCAGTCGCTGAGCCAGGATCAGCTCACGCGCGTCTCGGCGCTCACCGGGACCTACAAGGCACTCCACCTGCTCTTCGCCGACGACATGGCGGACCGCTGGCCGAGGCTGCGCAATTGCGGCCCGCTCTTCGGCAATCTCACGCCGGTCCAAGCCATGCTCGAAGGCGGCATCCCGCGCATGATCGAGATTCGCCGCTACGTCGACGCGCTGCGCGGCGGTTTGTAGGCAAGCCTTTTGCCCTTGGACTACCCGACGATCACGCTGGCGGAACCGCGTACCGTTCGGCTTGTCGCGACAGCGCGGCTGCGCGATCCCGTCCTGCTTGGCCTCATCGACCGCGAGCGGCTGGCCGATCTCGAGGAGATCGAGAACGCGACGAGCGGCCGCCTTTCAGCTCAGCAGCATGGCGCAGAGGGCATCACGGCGGGCGAGTTCCTCGCCACCGTGCCGCATGCCGCCTTTGTCAACGCCGCCTTCGCCTATTGGCGCCCGCGCGAGCTCAATCGCTTCAACGGACCGGGCCGCGGCGCCTGGTACGCGGCGCTTACGGTGGAGACCTGTATCCGCGAGATCGCGTTTCACATGGCACGCGAGCTTGCGCGGGTGAACGATTTCCACGCGACCATTGATTATGCCGAGATGTTCGCGAGCTTCGCCGGCGCCTTTGTCGATTTGCGGAGCGTGGCGCCGACGCCGTCCTGTTTGCATCGTGATCCCGCGATCGGGTATCCGGCCGGCAATGCGCTGGCCGAAGAGGCACGCGCCGAGGGGCTGAACGGCATCGTCTATCCCTCGCGGCGCCATGAAGGAGGAACATGCCTTGCGGCGCTGTGGCCGCATGCGGTGCAGTCGGTCACGCAAGGCGGCGTGTTGCGGCTGCGCTGGGCTGGAACTCAGCAACCCTCTGTTACCTCGATTGTCTGACGCATATTAATCCCCGGAATGTCCTAGTTTAAGGTAGTCGAATTCGTTTCTACCATTTGGCAACCATCCCTACCGTAGGGTGTTAACTTGTCATGAACGCCTCTTACGCCCATAGTATGGACATGGCCCTCAAGAACCTGTCCAACGGCGCAATCGCACTTCTACTGGGCGTCGTCACGGCTGCGGTGGCCGCGGTCGGTATCATTATGACCATTGCGACGACCCAGATGTTCGGCCTCACGGGGCGTATTGACACATTGTACGCGGATTCCGCCGGGGTGAAGGCCGACGTCGCCAAGACGGCCGCCGCCACGGAGTACATGAAGCAAGACATGGCGGAGATGAAGACGACATTGCGCGAGATGTCGACGACGCTGCAATCCATCGACAAGCGGCTCGCGCAGGCCGACATCAAAGGGGGCGTTCCGGCCAGCTTTGTACTGGTCAAAGACCCGTCCATGCTCGCTAAGTTTCTTTGGAGCCAAAAGGTCCAGGGTCCGATCTTGGTCAATTCGCCCGACCCGGACACAGCCAAGCTGCTCGAAAACCTGAATCGCTAATCGTCCAGTGGCATCTCCAGAGTGCTTCCCTTCTTGGGGAAGGCTCGCTGCATGAGGCGGTAAAACTGGTCCCATCCCGAGGCCGCGCGCATGAAGCCAATCACCGCATGAAGGTGTTGGGCAAGCGCGGGATGACCGACATCTTCGGTCAGCCAGCGGTGGTGATGATGCTTTCGACGTCCCTGGTCATCTTTCGGATTGCGCTTCTGGAGTTCCTCCAAAATGCCCGGCGCGAGCCGCTCATAGACCAAGTCATTGGTGTACTTGCCGACAACACCAGGACGGCTAACTGTCATCGGACTCCACTGCCATCCGCGCAAACGGAACATCTCCTTGTAGAACTCGTCGGGGAACCGCTTAGCCCAGGCAGCCAACTCCTTGCGAAGGTAGGCATCGAGGATCGCTTGCAGCGCATGCTTATCGCGTATCTCTTGGTATCCGGTAGCCTCGTCGACCATCGCGATGATGCCGACATGTGCAAGGCCGCGCATGAGCATCTTCGCTTTTGCGGCAATGTGCTTTTGGTTAGCAGCAAGCGCATTCGCGTCGTCGGCATCGAGGAAGACGTCACAGACTTTCGGCAGCAATTCGGCTGGGTAGCCGTAGGCTACGCCACCCTTCACGCGCCGATATTTGACCTGACTTGACGTCACCTCCAACTCTTTGGAGATAAAGGGTTTCAGGTTCTTAGCCGTCAAAAAGGCGGGCATGTTGACGTCGGCGTCGTAGTAGCCGCGCCCCTTGGCTTGGCGGGCGCGTCCTAGCGCCCGCATCATGCTGCTTTGGCTCAGGACGCGGCGGCCGTCGTCGAGCACAGCGCAATTGATCTCGGCATCGCCAATGTGGATGACGCCCTCATGCGTGGCGTGGGCGATCTTCTCGGTCATTATTGGACTCCTACGGCTCGCGCCAGCGTCTTGCCAAACAGGGCATCGGCCTCGACGCTGCGATGATCAAATCTGTAGCTGAACTCGTTGAGATAGGCGGGCAGGTGTCGCACGGTGACGTGATGGTATTGGCCGACGATGCCGCGCTTCACCAGCGCCCAGAACCCTTCCAGCGCATTGATGTGCGTTCCATCCTCGGCGACGTACTCTTTGGCATGGTTGACGATGCGGTGCTCCATGAAGCGCCGGATGCGGATGTAGCCCTGATACTGGTCGGTAAAGAGAACGGCATTCTCGGTATCGACGTGGCGGCTGACAAGCTCGGCCAGCCTCTTGGCCGTCAAGTCTGTCTTCTTGACCACCTGCGCTCTGACCCGGCCGCCACGCTCCAGCAAGCCGACGACGGGCGTCTTGTTGGTGCCGCGCCCGCGCCGGGATTTGTTGCCGCCGCCCTGACCGCCGGACCCAATGTTGCCCTTGCGCGGCTTGCCGCCGATGTAGGTTTCGTCCATTTCGACGACACCGGTGAGCAGTTCACGCTGCTCTTGCTCGCCCATTGCCTTGCGGATTTGCATCCCCATCCGCCAGCCGGTGTTTTTGTTCACTTCGAGGTCGCGAGCCAGTTGCCTTGCTGACAGTCCTTTCTTTGCATTCAGCACAAGCGATACGGCCAGAAACCACTTCTGAAGATCGAGATGCGTTTGGTGGAAGATCGTCCCGACCGTGACGCTGAATGTGGTGTTGCACGCATTGCAATGGTGCCGGCTTTCAGTCGGCATGGCCGTTGTCCGGTCGGACTTGCAATAGGGGCAGATTGGCTTACCGCGCCACCGGACCTTCTCAAGGTGCGCGATGCAATCGGCTTCGGTCGGGAAAAGTTCGTAGATCCGTACAATGTTCATGGCTACCGCCTCGTAGGACGATAGCCATCTTATAACCCACGGTTTCTCAGAAATCAACTACCTTAAACTAGGACATTCCGTTAATCCCGGCCCACCCGCCGCGAACGATCGCGCGACAAACGACGAGGAACTGCCGATCGCGAATCGTTGTCGAGGGCACCATCACTTTTCGTCATGCCCGTGAAAGCAGGCATCCATCGAGCCGCTTCCTGGATGCCCGCTTTCGCGGGCATGACGGTGTTCTATAAAGGCTGCCAGCAATCGGGGAGACAGGTGACATGGCAGACCTCAGATCACACAGCATCGGCTGGATCGGCGCGGGGCGCATGGGGTATCCGATGGCGGAGCGGCTGACGAAGGCGGGCGCCGATGTCGCGGTCTTCAACCGCACGCGCGCCAAGGCGGAGCCCTTGACGACATCGGGCGTCACGCTGGTCGAGCGGCCGGGCGACCTCGCCACCCGCGACATCGTCTTCACCATGGTCTCGGCGTCGGATGATCTGAAGCAGGTGACGCTGGGCCCGGACGGCGTGCTCGCGCGCGCCGATCATGCGCCGAAGATCCTGATCGACTGCTCGACCGTCTCGGAGGAAGCGTCCGCGGAGGTGCGTGCGGCGGCGGGAAAGCGCGGCACCAAGATGCTGGCCTCGCCCGTCAGCGGCAATGGCAAGGTGGTGAAAGCGGGAAAGCTGAGCGTCGTCGTGTCCGGTCCCAGGGATGCCTATGAGACCGCCCTCCCCTATCTCGAAAAGCTCGGCCAGGGCGTCTCTTACGTCGGCGAGGGCGAACTCGCGCGCATGGTGAAGATCTGCCATAATGTCTTTCTCGGCATCGTGATCCAGGGCTTGATCGAGGTGACGGTGCTGGCCGAGAAAGGCGGCGTGCCGCGCCATGCCTTTCTCGATTTCATCAACAAGAGCGTCCTGGGCTCGGTCTTCACGCGCTACAAGACGCCGGCGCTGGTCAATCTCGATTTCGCGCCGACCTTCACGCCCGTGCTGCTGCGCAAGGATCTCGATCTCGGCCTTGCCGCCGCGCGCCGGGTCGAGACGCCGATGGCGGTGACGGCGCTGGTGCGCGAGATCCTTCAGGGCCTCATCGGCCAGGGCCACGTCGATCAGGATTTTGCGACGCTGCTCGTTCAACAAGCGAAGGCGGCGGGCCTGCGGCTCGAAGCCGAGAATGTAAAGGTGAGCGACGGGTTTTCCTGAAGGGAGGAAGCATCATGCGACAGGCGCTGAAGCATACCGCTCTTGCGGTCTCACTTTTATTCGCCCCGACCCTGGCGGCAGCCGCCGAGGGTGACGGCCAACCGCCGGAGAAGCTTGGCACCGTCGCCTTCGCCAATTCCTGCGATGCCGCCGTGCAAGGGGAATTCGAGCGCGGCGTCGCGTTGCTGCACTCCTTCTGGTGGGACGAGGGGATTCGCACCTTCAAGGAGGTGCTCGACCACGATCCCGGCTGCGCCATCGCCACCTGGGGTATCGCCGCGCTCTTGATCGGCAATCCCTTCGCGACCGGCCCCGACGCCGCACGCGCGCAACAGGCGGAAGCGGCGATCACGCAAGGCCGGGCGATCGGCGCCAAGACCGAGCGCGAGCGGCTCTATATCGAGGCGATCTCGGCCTATTACGACCATTTCGCCGAGCGCACGCATCGCCAGCGCCTCCACGCGCTTTCCGATGCTTTTGCCGCCCTCGCCGAGCGTTTTCCCGATGACGATGAGACGCAGATCTTCGACGCGCTCTATCTCGTCGCGACGCAAGACCCGGCCGACAAAAGCTTCGCACGCACGCTCAAGGCGGCCGGCATCCTGGAGAAGCAATTCCAAGAGCACCCCGACCATCCCGGCGTCGCGCATTATCTGATCCACGCCTATGACTACCCGCCCCTCGCCGAGAAGGGGCTCACCGCCGCGCGGCGCTATGCCGACATTGCGCCCTCGGCGCCGCATGCGCTGCACATGCCGTCGCACATCTTCACGCGCGTCGGCGCTTGGGCCGAATCGATCGACACCAATCGCCGCTCCGTGGAGGCATCGAAACGCGAGAAGACGATCGACGATGAGCTTCACGCCATGGACTACATGGTCTATGCCGAGCTCCAGCTCGCGCGCGACGCAGACGCGCGCCGCACCATCGAGGCGATGCGCGAGGTGGCCGGTGGCGCGGTGGCGCGCGGCGGCCAGTTCGCGGCGGCGGCATCGCCGGCGCGCTATGCGCTGGAGCGCGGCGCCTGGACCGAGGCGGCGCGTGTGCCCTTGAGCGAGAGCCCGATTCCCTATGTCCGCGCCATGCCGGTCTATGCCCGTGCGCTTGGCGCCGCGCGGGCCGGCGATGCCGCCGCGGCCGAGCCGGCGATCGCCGAGCTCGCGCAGCTTGCCGAGGCGCTCAAGGCGGCCAAGAACCCGTATTGGGCGACCGAGGTCGAGATCGAGCGCCTGACCATCGCCGCCTGGACGGATTATGCGAAGGGCGGCCGCGACACGGCGCTCGCCTTGATGCGCGAGGCCGCCGCGATCGAGGACAAGAGCGAGAAGAGCGCGGCGACGCCGGGCCGGCTCGTTCCAGCGCGCGAATTGCTCGGCGACATGCTGCTCGAAAGCGGCCGGCCAGCCGAGGCGCTCGCCGAATATGAAGCCTCCGAGCGCCGCGACCCCCGGCGCTTCCGCGGCCTCTATGGCGCAGGCCAGGCGGCGGCGCAGGCGGGCGAGCGCGACAAGGCACGCGCCTTCTATGCGCGTCTCGTCGAGATGGCGGGATCGGGCGATGCTCGGCCAGAGCTCGAGAAGGCGCGGCAGTACCTCGCGGGCAACTGAGCGGTCGAGGCTATTCCTTCGCCGACTGCTCGGCCGAGGCCTTCGTCACCGCCGGCGCCGAGGCCGAGGCCGCTTTGTCCGGGTTGCCGCCCTGCCAATCCCACCAGCCGCCGCCCATCGCGGTGAAGAGCTGGACCGTGTCGAGCTGGCGCTGCACCTCGGCGCGGACAAAGCCGAGGCGCGCCTGCTCGCTCAAACGCTGGGCATCGAGCACCTGGAGCACGCCGACATTGCCATAGGCGTAGGTGGTGCGCGTCAGGCTGAGCGACCGGTCGGCCGATTCGAGCGCGCGGCGCTGCGCCTCGATGAGCTCGGCGTCATGCCCCAGCGCCTGCATCACGTCGGCGACCTGCTGGAACGAGGTCAGCACCGTCTGCTGATAGGTTGCGACCGCGCCGTTATAGGCTTCGATCGCCGCCTGCTTCTGCGCTTCGAGCTCGCCGCCATGGAAGATCGGCGCGGTGAGCTGCGAGCCGACATTGAAGATCTGCGCCATCGGGTTGAAGAGGTTGTGCGGCTGCAAGGCCTCCTGCGTCAGCGAGGCCGACAGGGTGATGTTGGGATATTGCTGCGCCGTGGCGACGCCGATGGCGGCGCTCGCCGCGTGGAGCTGCGCTTCGGCCGAGAGGATGTCCGGCCGCTGGCGCACCAGCTCCGAGGGCAGGCTGACGGGAAGCTGCTCCGGCAGCGTGAATTCGGAGAGCTCGAAATCGGGCGGCACCCAATCCGAGGGCGCCTTGCCGACAAGAACCGAGAGCGCATGGCGCGCCGCGCTCAATTGCTGGCGCACCGGCGGCAGGAGCGTGCGGTCGGCGGCGAGCTGGCTCGCGGCGCTTTGCACGTCGATCTGCGTCGCCTCGCCGGCGGCGAGCTCGCTCTGGACGAGCTTCAGGTTGCGCTCGTCATCGGCGATGATGCTGTTGATCGTGTCGATCTGCGCGCGCGCCGAGGCGATCTGGAGCGCCTGGTTGACCGCATTGCCGGTCAGCGTGAGATAGGCGGCGTCGAGCTGCCATGTCTGGAATTCCGCCAGCGCCTCCTGCTGCTCGACGCGGCGGCGATTGAGCCCCCAGATGTCGAGCGCATAGCTGACCGTCGGGCCGATCGAGAACAGGTTGATGATCGGGCCTTGCTGCTGGGAACCGAACAGCGCGTTGTTGACCCGCTGGCGACTGGCACCCGCGGTGAGATCGAGCTGGGGAAGATAGGCGCCCTGGGCGGTGACGATCGCCTGCTGCGCCTGGGCCAGCGTCGCGCGTGCCGTGACCAGGGTCAGATTGTGCTGCACCGCCATGTCGAGCACCTCATTGAGGCGCTGCGAGCGGAAAAGGCTCCACCATTGCCCGGAGATCTTCTTGCCGAGCTCGAAATGCTGCTCCTTTTCCTTGGCCTCCGGCACCGTCGGCTGGCGGTCGCCCTCTTCGGTATAGGTCTTGGTCGCCGGCGGCTCCGGCCGCTTGAAATCGGGACCGAGCGTGCAGGCGGCGAGCGCCGTCAGGCCGGCGGCGGCGAACCTCCTGACCCATGGGCCCATCGGGGGCCTTTGCCTGGCAGGGCCGAATTCCATCGAAGAGCTCCTATCGGCAACTGGAATAAAGATGCGCTGGCCTAAACTCGCCAGGCATCACCCATGACCGGGAAACCGGCCGCTCGCGCCGCCGGCGGAATACCGGTAGCATCGCCTAGCAATAGTATCACAATGGTTACTGTCCGGGCTTGAGCGGCAAAGGTTCGATCATTCCTCATCTTGTGGATCAACCATTTGGGACGCAACTCAGCGTCGCGGAACAGGAGGATGATGATCCAGGCTGACGCGATTTCGCGCCCTTGGCAATCGGCAAGGATCGGCCGCAATTGATGAAAACACCGGGCGATGCGGGGCGCTCACGCCGATCGAAGGTCGAAGCCGCGGCGGCGGCACCGGTCGGCGACGCCGTCGCCTTCACCACCTGCTACATGTGCGCGTGCCGCTGCGGGATCAAAGTCCATCTGCGCGAGGGCGGCATCCGCTATATCGAGGGCAATCGCCAGCACCCGGTGAACCGCGGCGTGCTCTGCGCCAAGGGTGCGGCCGGCATCATGCAGCATTATTCGCCGGCGCGGCTGACGAAGCCGCTCCTGCGTGTGGGCCCCCGCGGCGCCGGCGAGTTTCGCGAGATCGCGTGGGAGGAGGCGCTGGCGACCGCCGCGGCCTGGCTCGCCTCGATCCGCGACAGCGATCCGCGGAAGCTCGCTTTCTTCACGGGGCGCGATCAATCGCAGGCGCTGACGAGCTGGTGGGCGACCCAGTTCGGGACGCCCAACTACGCCGCCCATGGCGGCTTCTGCTCGGTCAACATGGCGGCCGCCGGATTCTATACGGTGGGCGGCTCCTTCTGGGAATTCGGCGAGCCCGATTGGGAGCACGCGCGATATTTCCTGCTGTTCGGCGTCGCCGAGGACCACGACTCCAATCCGATCAAGATCGGGCTCGGCAAGCTCCGGCGCCGCGGCGCGCGGATCGTCTCGGTCAATCCGGTGCGCACCGGCTACAGCGCGATCGCCGATGAATGGGTCGGCATCAAGCCCGGCACCGACGGGCTCTTCGTCTTCGCCCTCATCCACGAGCTGCTGCGCCTGGGCCGCGTCGATCTTGCCTTCCTTGTCCGCTACACCAACGCGCCCTGGCTCGTCATCCGCGACCCCGGCGGCGCCGAGGACGGGCTCTTCGCGCGCGACGAGCGCGGCCGGCCCCTCGCCTGGGACGCGCGCGAGAACCGCGCCGTCGATGCCGCGCTCCCCGATATCGCGCCGCGGCTCCAAGGCGAGGTGACGCTCCCCGATGGGCGGCGCGCCGTTCCCGCCTTCGCGCTCCTGGTCGAGCGCTATCTCGATCCCGGTTTCGCGCCCGATGCCGTCGCGCCGCGCTGCGGCATCGCCGCCGAGACGATACACGGCCTCGCCCGCGAGCTCGCCGAGGCCGCCTTCGAGGAGGAGATCGTGCTCGACGTGCCCTGGACCGATTGGGCCGGGCGGCGCCACGAGCGCATGGTCGGCCGGCCCGTCAGCATGCATGCGATGCGCGGCATCTCGGCCCATTCCAACGGCTTTCACACCTGCCGCGCCATTCACGTCCTGCAGATGCTGTTGGGCGCCGTCGATACGCCGGGGGCGTGGCGGTACAAATCGCCCTTCCCGCGCGCCATTCCGCCGGCCGTCAAGCCTGCCGGGCGCGCCCATGAGATCGCGCCGGGGCAAGCGATGCCGGGCCCGCCGCTCGGCTTTCCCACAGCGCCCGAGGATCTCCTCGTCGATGACGATGGCGTCCCGTTGCGCATCGACAAGGCTTTCTCCTGGGAGGCGCCGCTCGCCGCGCATGGGATGATGCACAGCGTCATCGGCAATGCCTGGAAGGCCGATCCCTACGCCATCGACACGCTCTTCCTCTATATGAGCAATATGAGCTGGAACTCGTCGATGGATACGGCCGGCACCATCGCGATGCTAACCGACCGCGCCTCCGGCAGCGACACCTACAAGATCCCGCGCATCATCTATGCCGACGCCTATTACTCCGAGATGGTCGCCTATGCCGATCTCGTGCTGCCCGACACGACATATCTCGAGCGCTGGGACTGCATCTCGCTCTTGGACCGGCCGATCGGCAGCGCCGAGGGGCCGGCCGATGCGATCCGTCATCCCGTGGTGAAGCCCGACCGCGATGTGCGGCCCTTCCAGGATGTGCTCCTCGACCTCGGCGCCCGGCTCGGCCTGCCCGGCATGGTCACTCCGGACGGCAAGCCGCGCTATGCCGATTACGCCCAGTACATCACGCAACACGAGCGCGCGCCGGGCATCGGCCTCCTCGCGGGCTGGCGCGGCGCCGAGGGCGATCGCATCGCCGTCGGCGCGCCCAATCCGCGGCAGCTCGACGCCTATATCGCGCATGGCGATTTCTGGAGCCACGAGCTCCCCGCCGATCAGCGATATTTCAAATTCGCCAACAAGGCCTATCTCGAGGGCGCGGCGCGGATGGGCTTCGTCGAGACGCCCGAGCCGATCGTGCTCCATCTCTATTCCGAGATCCTTCAGAAATTCCGCCTGGCGGCGCAGGGCCACGGAAAGACGAAGCCGCCGCCCGCGCTCCGCGCGCGCATCGCAGCCTATTTCGATCCCCTGCCGCTCTGGTACGCGCCCTTCGAGGAGGCTGCGGTCGATGGCGAGGCCTTTCCGCTGCACGCGGTCACGCAGCGGCCGATGCCGATCTATCATTCCTGGGGCTCGCAGAATGCCTGGCTGCGCCAGATCTACAACCAGAACCACCTCTATCTGCATCGCAGCCTCGGCGAAGCGATGGGACTTCGCGACGATGATTGGGTCTGGGTGGTGAGCCATTGGGGCCGCATCAAATGTCCGGTTCGTCTCGTCACCGGCGTCAATCGCGAGACGGTCTGGACCTGGAACGCCGTCGCAAAGCGCGCCGGCACCTGGGGCCTCGCGCCCGAGGCACCGGAAAGCCGCACGGCCTTTCTCCTCAACCACCTCATCGCCGAGCACTTGCCAAAGGGCGCGCGGGAGACTCTCAACGCCGATCCGGTCACAGGCCAGGCGGCGTGGTATGACCTCAAGGTGCGGCTCGAGCCGGTGGGCATCAGCGAGGCGAAGGAAGCGGCGCCGCGCTTTCCCCGCCTCGCCGCGCCGAAACGCCTGGGCGGGGAGGTGCCGTGACATCGCTTCCCGCACCGGGCTCCAAGCGGCTCGGCCTCGTCATCGATCTCGATATCTGCGTCGGCTGCCATGCTTGCGCCGTCAGTTGCAAGGAATGGAACATGGGGGGCGGCGCCGGGCCGCTCTCCGATCTCGCGCCGCACGGCGAAGAGCCCGACGGCGTCTGGTTCAATCGCATCCACGCTTTCGAGATCGGCGAGGGCGAGGAAGGGCACACCGTCTATTTCCCGAAATCCTGCCTTCATTGCGACGAGCCCGCTTGCGTCACCGTCTGCCCCACCGGCGCCAGCTTCAAGCGCGCCGAGGACGGCATCGTCCTCGTCGATGAGGATCTCTGCATCGGCTGCAAGCTCTGCTCCTGGGCCTGTCCCTATGGCGCGCGCGAATATGACGAGCGCATCGGCGTCATGCGGAAATGCACGCTCTGCGTCGATCGTATCGACAATGAGACGCTCGATCCCGCCGACCGCGTGCCCGCCTGCGTTGCGACCTGCCCGGTCTCGGCGCGGCATTTCGGCGATCTCGGCGACCCCCAATCCGCCGTCTCGCGTCTCGTCGCGGAGCGCGGCGGATATGATCTGATGCCCGAGCTCGGCTATCGTCCCGTCAATAAATATCTGCCGCCGCGGCGCAAGGCAGCGGCGGGCCGGTGTGGCACCCCCGAAGCAGCGGAAGCGAGTGCCGGCGGCAAATTCCTGCACTGGCTCGACCGGGTTCTGTCGCGGTGATGGCGGGCGAAGGTGATATCAAAGCCTGGCGCCGGCGCGAGCGCGAAAGGCTGATCGCCGCCCGCCTCGCCGCGAGCGCCGAGCAATATGCGCGCTGGAGCGGCGCGATCGAGCAGCGGCTCACGGCTTTTCTCGCAATATCGACGGCGCGGACCATCGGCCTCTATTGGCCGCACCGGGCCGAGTTCGATCCGCGCCCCTTGGCGGAACGCCTGATCGCGGAAGGATGGCGCGCCGCGCTCCCCGCCATCGCCGCGCGCAACGCGCCGCTCGAATACCGGCTCTGGCAACCCGGCATGGCCATGAGCGACGGGCTCCATGGCATTCCCACGCCCGAGGCCCGGCAGGTGGTTCTCCCGGACCTCCTGCTCGTGCCGATGGTGGGGTTCGACGCGGCGAATTACCGGCTGGGCTATGGCGGCGGCTATTTCGACCGCACCCTTGCCGCCGCCGAGCCCCGGCCGGTCGCCATCGGCATCGCTTTCGAATTGTCCCGGATCGAAAGCATATTCCCAGGGGATCATGACATCGCCATGGATGTCGTCGTGACCGAGGCGGCGCTCCAGGAAAAGCCGCGTTAAGGCGGCGCCCCTAAAGGGGGAAACCCGGCATTAAGAAATTAGCGGTAGAAGGAGGTGACTGGCCCACAAACGCATGGCGGTGGACCGGCGGGGCAAACGCCGCACCAGCTTCGAGCAGCGTCCAGATGTCTTCGCGTCTTTATCCGCGACTCGATTGGTTCGTACCGTCGTCGCTCAAGGGCAATAGTGAAATTCATCGGCGCGCCCGCATGTTCGTCGTCAGCCATCTGCTGGGGACGCCGCTCGGCTACGCCGTCGTCGCCTATCTCTACCTGCTCGACCCCGCGCCCAGCGCGGCGCTTTGGCTGATCGCCGCCGCAATCACCACCTTCTTCTTCTATCCCTTCGCGCTCAAATTCACCGGACGCTTCCATCTGTTGGCGCTGCTCTCGGTGCAGCACCTCGCGATCCTCGTGCTCGTCACCTCCTATGAGTATGGCGGCGCGAACTCGCCGTTTCTGCCCTGGCTCCTCGCGGCGCCGATCGCCGCCTATTTCTATTTCGGCGCGCGGGCAAGGCTGCGCTCCATCGTTCTGGCGCTCCTGGCACTCGATCTTCTCGCCTTCTTCCTGGTCTATGCCATCGGCATTCCCTTTCCGAACCGGCTTCCGCCTTCGGCAATGTTCGGGATCGGCGTCTTCTCCGTATTCTCCGCCGCCTATGTCTCGATGATGCTGTCGTTCAACTATGCCAATATCGTGACGCAGCAGCAGCGCGATCTCGAACGCGAGGTCGCCCGGCGGAGCGACATCGAAGGCGCGCTGCGACAGGCGAAGGACAAGGCCGAGCATCTCGGCGCCTCGTTCCGCCTGCTCTTCGCCGGCAATCCCATTCCGATGTGGGTCTACGAGGTCGAGACGCTGCGCTTTCTCGAAGTGAACGACGCGGCCATCGCGCAGTACGGCTATTCGCGCGAGCAATTCCTCGCCATGACCATCGACCAGATCAGGCCGCCCGAAGACGCTCCTTCGCTGCGGAAAGTGGCGAAGGAGGTTCGCACTGATTTCGAGCGTGCCGGCACTTGGCGGCATCGTAAGGCGGATGGCAGCGACATCCTCGTGGATGTGCTGTGGCATCGGCTCGAATTCCAGGGCCGCCAAGCCGCCATCGTCGCCGCGATCGACGTCACCGAGCAGACCCGGGCCAAAGAGGCGTTGCGCGAGAGCGAAGGCCGGTTCAGGCAGATTCTCGACACCGCCTATGACGCCTTCATCAGCATCGACGCCCATGGCATCATCAATGCCTGGAATATCGAGGCCGAGCGAATCTTCGGCTGGTCGGCGCAGGAGGCAATCGGCCGCGACATCGCCGATCTCACGATCCCCGAGCGCTTCCGGGAGAGCCATGTGGCCGGGTTGCGCGCCTTCCGCGAGACCGGCGAGGCGCCCTTCCTCGGGCGTCGGCTCGAGCATCTGGCGCGGCGGCGCGATGGCAGCGAGCGGCTCATCGAGCTGACGATCGCGCAGATGCGGGGCAAGAACGGTCCCATTTTCAACGCCTTCATCCACGACATCACCGAGCGCAAGGAGCGCGAATGGGCGATCCGCGAGAGCGAGGCGCGCTATCGCCTGCTCGCCGAGAACGCCACCGACATCATCACCCGCGTCGCCCTCGACCGCACGCGCCTCTACGTCTCGCCCGCGGTGCGCGAGGTGCTGGGCTACGCACCCGAAGAGCTCATCGGCAAGCCGATCACCGACCTCCCGCATCCCGACGACCGGATCATGGTCGATGCCGCGATCGCCGCGTTGAGCCGCGGCGACAGCACGACCGTGACCCTTCGCTCGCGGCACAAGAACGGCGCCTATGTCTGGCTCGAAAGCTCGCTGCGGCTGGTGCGCGATCCCGCCACCGGCAGGCCGAGCGAGGTGCTCGCCGTGAGCCGCAACGTGACCGCGCGGCAAATGCTTCAGGAGCAGCTCGCCGCGGCCAAGGAGCAGGCGGAGCATGCGAGCCGCGCCAAATCCGAATTCCTCGCCAATATGAGCCATGAGCTGCGCAC
>Ga0209062_1002883_pt1 | contig 21446 bp, 19 predicted proteins | sample Coa_R2_2_FD_187158 | JGI IMG/M metagenome (GOLD analysis project Ga0209062, IMG submission 187158) | Surface soil microbial communities from Centralia Pennsylvania, which are recovering from an underground coalmine fire - Coalmine... | ecosystem: Environmental > Terrestrial > Soil > Unclassified...
GGACAGCGGCTGGCCGAGCATCGCTGCCTCGGCCTCGATGCCGCCGACCCCCCAGCCGAGGACCCCCAGGCCGTTCACCATCGTCGTGTGCGAGTCCGTGCCGACCAGCGTGTCGCAGTAGGCGCGGCCGTCGTCGGTGCCGAACACCACTCGTGCCAGGTGCTCGAGGTTGACCTGGTGGCAGATGCCGGTGCCGGGGGGCACCACCCGGAAGCGGTCGAAGGAGCCCTGGGCCCACCGCAGCAGCTGGTAGCGCTCGAGGTTCCGCTCGTACTCGAGCTCGACGTTGCGGGCAAAGGCCTCCGGCCCGCGCGCCGACTCGGCGATGACCGAGTGGTCGATCACGAGCTCGACCGGCACGAGGGGGTTGATCCTCGCCGGGTCGCCGCCCAGGCGGACGAGGGCGTCGCGCATCGCCGCGAGGTCGACGACCGCCGGCACGCCGGTGAAGTCCTGCATGAGCACCCGCTCTGGGGTGAACGCGATCTCCTTGGCATCCGCGGACCCCTGGCCGTGGGTCCCGGCGTGGCGGCCCCAGGCCGCGACGGCCTCCACGTCGCCGGCGGTCACCTGGAGCCCGTCCTCGTGGCGGAGCAGGTTCTCGAACAGGACCTTGACGCTGAAGGGCAGCCGGTCGAGGTCGTAGGTGGCGGCGAGGGCGTTCTGGCGAACGCGGAAGATCTCCCAGTCCTTGCCTCCGGCCGACAGCGTCCCCCGGGCGCCGAAGGTGTCGGGGTGCGAGGTGGGGTCGTGTGCCATGGTGCCATTCTGCCCCGGCCCCGCCTCGGCACGCCCCCGCGCACCACCGCAGGCTGCGGCGGTCGCAGCCCGTCTGGCAGAATCGACCCGTGGGTCGTGTGGCGGTCCGACCTGGCGGGTGGCGCTCGCGGGTGCACAGGGCGGGGCAATGGGCGCGCGCAGCACGCGTCGCGGCCGCTCCCCGTGCCCGATCCCATGGCACCCTCGGTGCACCGGCCAGCGTCGCCAGCGTCGCCAGCCTTCTCAGCCGGGCCGGCCTGGTCGCCCTCGCCAGTCTGGTCACCTTCGCCGCCGTGCTCCTCCGGCCGAGCGGCGCCGTCGCGACCTCCCCGCCGCTGCCGGCCGGCACGACGGTGGTGGGCGGCCTCGCACCTCACGTGTACCCCGGCGGCGGCCTGCTTCCCTTCGGCGACGCTCCCGCGCCCCCGGCCCTGACCGGTTCCTCCAACTCGCTCATGGTGGCGGCCGCAGCCTCACCCACCGGCCAAGGTCTGTGGCTGTTCGGTGCCGACGGGGGGGTCTTCGCCCTCGGTGGCGCGCCGTTCGAGGGCTCGCTCGGGAACCTCCGGCTCCAGGGGCCGGTGGTGGCGGGCGTGCCGACGCCGTCCGGGCAGGGGTACTGGATGGCCGCCCTCGACGGCGGGGTGTTCGCCTTCGGGGATGCCGGCTTCTACGGCTCGATGGGCGGCGTGCCGCTCAACGAGCCCGTCGTGGGCATGGCGGCCACCCCGACCGGCAAGGGCTACTGGCTGGTGGCGGCTGACGGCGGGGTGTTCGCCTTCGGGGATGCCGGCTTCTTCGGTTCGATGGGCGGCGTGCCGCTGGTCGCGCCCGTCGTGGGCATGGCGGCCACCCCGACCGGCAAGGGCTACTGGCTGGTGGCCGGCGACGGCGGGGTGTTCGCCTTCGGGGATGCCGGCTTCTACGGCTCCGGGGCCGGTCAAGGGCTGCCGGCGGGGGTGTCGGGCATGGCGGCCACCCCGACCGGCAAGGGCTACTGGCTGGTGACGGGCAACGGTGCCGTCCTCACCTTCGGCGACGCCCGCTCGTTCGGATCGGTGGGCGGGGGCCCCGGGGCGACACCGGTGACCGGCATCGTGCCCACCCACGACGGGGGTGGGTACTGGCTCCTCGACCCCGACGGGTGGAACTACAGCTACGCCAACCCGCCGCCGCCGGCGACCTTCCCCGGCGCTGCCGCCATCGTGGCGGCCGCGCAGTCCCAGGTGCAGCCCGACCCTTCGACCGGGTACTTCTGCAACCCCTACGGGCCCTGCGAGGCCTGGTGTGCCCTCTTTGCCACCTGGGCCCTCCAGCAGGGCGGGATCCCCATCCCGAGCTACGCCTTCACTGGCGACATCTACACCTGGGGGGTAGCGCACGCGACCGTCCTGCCGCCGACGGCGATGCCCGTGCCCGGCGACGTCGTGCTCTACGGCACCGGGCCGAGCTCGGTGGCGACGTCCGTCCATGCCGGCATCGTGGCGCAGGTCTGGCCCGACGGCGCGGTCGTGACCATCGAAGGGGATGCGGGGCCGGGGCAGACCGGCTATCTGGCGGTGGTGGTGAACGGCCCCTTCCTGCCGCCGGACTCGGTCACCTACAACGGCATGGGCATCTACGCGTACGTGCAACCCTGAGGGGCCGCGGCCGGTAGATTGCCGGCGGAGGTTGGACATGCCGCTCTACGACTACCGGTGCCGAACGTGCGGCACCGTCTACGAGGTGCGCCGGGCCATGGCGGACGCCGACGTGCCGGCGACGTGCCCGCAGGGCCATGCCGGGGCCGACCGGCTGCTGCCCGTCTTCGCCACGACCGGGTTCGCCGAGCAGCCGCCGGGCGGCCTCTGCGGCGCGCCGGTGGCCGGCGGGTGCGGCTCCGGCTGCGCCTGCCACGCCGGCTGAGCTCTCGACGCGCGCCGTTAGCCGCCACGTGCTTCGGTCCCGCCGGCGTCGGACCTCCGTGGACCGGGCAACGTGAGGAGCGCTGCCGGTGCCTGATGCCCGCCGGGTGCTGGCCGGCCGCCTCCAAGCCGGCTTCGACGCGCTCGAGCCCGGTGCCGACCCGGTCGTGCGGCCCTCGGAGCACGCGGACTTCCAGGCGAACGGCGCGCTGGCCCTGGCCAAGCGCCTCGGGCGCCCGCCGGCCGCGATCGCCGCCGAGGTGGTGGCCCGGTCCCGGCTCGACGACGTCTGCGGTCGCGTCGAGGTGAGCGGTCCGGGCTTCGTGAACCTCACCCTGTCCGCGCAGTTCGTGGCCCGTCAGCTCCAAGAGATGGCAGCCGACGAGCGGCTCGGCCTGGAGCAGGCGGCGGAGCCGAGGATCGTCGTGGTGGACTACTCGGCCCCCAACGTCGCAAAGGAGATGCACGTCGGTCACCTCCGCACCACGGTCATCGGCGACGCGCTGTGCCGGATGTTGTCGTTCGCCGGCCACGACGTCCGGCGCGAGAACCACGTGGGCGACTGGGGCACGCCCTTCGGGATGCTGATCGAGCACCTCGTCGACCTCGGCGAGGAACGCGGCGCCCACGAGCTGTCGGTAGGGGACCTCGATGCCTTCTACCGGCAGGCCCGGCAGTCCTTCGACGCCGACGAGGCCTTCCGCGAGCGGAGCAGGCGGCGCGTGGTGCTGCTGCAGTCGGGCGACCCCGAGACGCTGCGCCTGTGGCGGGTGCTCGTCGCCGAGAGCGTTCGCTACTTCGACGAGGTCTACGCCAAGCTCGGCGTGCTGCTGACCGACGACGATCTCGTGGGGGAGAGCTTCTACAACCCGATGCTCCCTGACGTGGTCGAGGAGCTGCGCGCGAAGGGCCTCCTCGTCGAGAACGAGGGGGCGTTGTGCGTGTTCCCGCCCGGCTTCACCAACCGCGCCGGTGACCCCCTGCCGCTGATCGTCCAGAAGTCGGACGAGGGGTACGGCTACGCGGCCACCGACCTCGCGGCCCTGCGCGACCGGGTGCGGCGCCTCGGCGCCTCGCTCGTGCTCTACGTGGTCGGCGCTCCCCAGGCGCAGCACTTCCAGATGTGCTTCGCCGTGGCGAGGGCGGCCGGGTGGCTGCCCGAGGGGACCGAGGCAGTCCACGTGGCCTTCGGCAACGTGCTCGGTCCCGACCGCAAGATGTTCAAGACGCGTGCGGGCGCGTCGGTCAAGCTCGTGGACCTCCTCGACGAGGCCGTCGAGCGGGCCGAGCGCGCCGTGGCCGAGCGAACGCCGGACCTGGCACCCGAGGTCCGCCACGAGGTGGCGCGGGCGCTCGGCATCGGCGCCGTCAAGTACGCCGACCTGTCCACCGAGCGGACGCGCGACTACGTGTTCGACTGGGAGCGGATGCTCGCGTTCGAGGGGAACACAGGTCCGTACCTGCAGTACGCGCACGCCCGGATCCGCTCCATCTTCCGCCGGGGCGGCGTGACGCCGCCCGCACCAGACGAGGCGCCGGTGATCGCCGACCCGCACGAGCGGGCCCTTGGTGTGCGGCTCCTCGGCTTCAACGAGGCCGTGCTGGCCGCCCTCGAAGGATTCGCCCCGAGCCGCCTCACCGGCTACCTGTTCGACCTCGCTACGGACTTCACGTCGTTCTACGAGCACTGCCCCGTGCTGCGGGCTCCCGACGACGTCACCAGGCGGAGCCGCCTTGCCCTGTGCGACCTCACGGCGCGGGTGCTGGCGCTGGGCCTGGGCCTGCTCGGTATCGCCGCCCCCGACCGCATGTGAGGCGAGGTGAGCCGCCCCGCCGGCCGTGCTACGCTCGTTGCCGGCAGCGCTCGGCGGAGGTGGAGGTGATGCGGAGGTGGCGGGGCAAGCGGGCGGTCGCGCTGGTGGTCGCGGCCGGTCTCGGGTTGGCGGCATGCGGTGTGAAGGCCACGATCGACCAGGCAGTGTCGTCGCTCGGCGCCTCGCCCTACCTCCAGGTGCACCTGACGGCATCGGCGTCCGGCCCCGGCACCGCGCAGGCCCAGCAGGTGCTGTCGGCGCTCTCGCTGGACATGCAGTACGCCTCGACCTCGGGCGGCGCCCTGTCCGATGCCGCCGGCAAGGTCGACGCTCGCTTCGTCGTCGACGTGCACGGCCAGCCCCTTGCCGACGTCCGGCTCGTCGACGCCAACCTCTATGTGCTGGTCGACGTCGGCACCGTGGACCAGATCCCCGGCGTGCACGTATCCCAGCAGGACCTCGCCGCCGCGCAGCTGCTGCTCGGCGGCCGCTGGTTCGAGCTGCCCGAGAGCCTTCTGCAGGAGCTGGCGAACCGGGCGCAGCAGCAGGCCCCGCCGGGCCGTTCGACCGCCGTGCAGGCCGCGCTGACCGAGATCGTCCACGACGTGACCGGGGTCATCGAGGCCACCCCGTACACCGCGATGCCTGGTGGCGGCTACAAGGAGACCGGGTCCCTGCAGTCGGTCGTCGACGCCGCCCTTCCGGGCCTGGACCAGCTGACCGGCCAGCAGCTGCACCCGGGGAAGGTACAAGGTTCCTACACGATGGCCCTCACCATGTCGGGGGCCACGGCGACCGGCGCGTCCCTCGCGATCTCGGTGCAAGAGGGCGGAGGGACCGGCAGCCTCTCCCTCGACGCGGCGTTCGCCCACGACCCCGTCGCGGTGACGACGCCGGCGGGAGCCACGGTCATCACGCCGGCGCTGCTGCACCAGCTCGAGCAGCTGGGCTCGGGAGCCGTCACGACCGGTTGAGCGACCCTGCCGGCCTCGTTGCCCGCCAACCGGTGGCAATGGGCCGGGCGTGACCTACAGTGGCCAGGTGCCCCCCGACCGCCCGTGCCGCATCCCGCCGCTGTCGCCCGAGGAGCGGTCGCCCGAGGCGGTCGAGCTCCTCGCCGGTGCCAGCGCGCCCGGCAGCCTCGCCGACAACATCTTTGCGACGCTGGTCCGCCACCCCGGCCTGACTCGCAGGTGGCTTCCCTTCGGCGGCAAGCTGCTTGCCGGCAAGCTGCGTGTGCGCCACCGGGAGCTGCTCATCCTACGCACGGGCTGGTGGTGCCGGTCGGACTACGAGTGGGGCCAGCACGTCCTGATGGCGCGCGGGGCCGGCCTGACCGACGACGAGATCGCCCGTGTCGCCGAGGGGCCCGGCGCGGGCTGGGCCGGGGTGGAGGCCGCGCTGCTCCGGGCGGCCGACGAGCTGCACGCCACGAGCACCATCACCGACGGCACCTGGGCCGAGCTGGCCGCCGACCTCGACGAGCGCCAGCTCATCGAGGTGCCGATGCTCGTGGGCCACTACCACATGGTCGCCTTCGTGCTGAACGCGCTGGGTGTGCCGCGCGAGCCCGGCGTGCCGGGCCTCGAAGACTGGCGCGGGGTCGCCGTGCCGGTCGTGGGCGGTGCCGACCGAGTGGGCCGCACGTGAGCGCAGCGGGCAGCACCGGGCTCCCCTCCTATGGCGAGCTGCCCGCGGCGGCGGGCGCGCCCGCGGGAAGCTCGTGGGATCTGTGGGACGACGGCAACCTTGCCGGCACGCTCAACCTGCTCACCCCCGAACGGGTGCGACGGGCGTCCGCCTGCATCCGGACCGGCCGCGTCTTCCCCCTCGACCACGACCTGACCGTGCCCGACCCCCCGGTGTTCCAGGGGCGCCGCCCGCTGCGTCACGAGGTCGTCAGCTCCTCGGGCCGGGCCTTCGACGACGTGATCTCGGACTTCAACACCCAGTCGTCCACGCAGTGGGACGGGTTCCGCCACTTCCCCCATCCCGACCACGGTTTCTACGGTGGGCTACCCGGGGAGCGCCATGGCGTGGGGCACTGGGCGGGACGTGGCATCGCCGGCCGGGCGGTGGTCGCCGACCTCGACCGCTGGGCCGCTGGCCGCGGTCGCCCCCTGCGCCAGGGCGAGCACGACCCCATCGGCGTGGGCGAGCTCGATGCGTGCCTCGCCGCACAGCAGGTGCGGCTCGAAGAGGGCGACATCCTCCTGCTGCGGACCGGCTGGCTGCGCTGGTACCGCGAGCTGCCGGCACCCGAGCGGCCGGGGGCGCCCGGGGGGCCCGCGCCGGCCAGCCCGGGCCTCGAGCCGGTGCCCGAGATGGCGGCCTGGCTGTGGGACCACCACGTGGCAGCCGTCGCGGCCGACAACCCGGCCCTCGAGGCCTGGCCCCCTCATCGCCAGGGGTTCATGCTGCACCCGCACCTGCTCGCCCTCCTCGGGATCCCGATCGGCGAGCTCTTCGACCTCGAGGCCCTGGCGGCGGACTGCGCGGCGGCGGGGACCTACGACGCCTTCTTCACCTCTGCCCCTCTCCACCTGCCAGGGGGGGCGGCGTCGCCGCCCAATGCCCTGGCCATCCGCTGAGGCCGGCTTGGGGCATGGTGCTCTGCTGCAGCCGCCGCCGAGGCCCCGAGGGAGTGGTGCAGGCGAGCCGGAACACGTGCATCTCGGAGGAGGGGAGGACATGTCGATGACGAGGATCTCCATGAGCGAGGCGTCTCGATGAGCCGGGTACGGGTGCTCGTGGGCACGCGCAAGGGTGCCTTCATCCTCACCTCGGACGGGGGCCGACGCAGCTGGGAGGTGGCCGGGCCCCTGTTCGGCGGCTGGGAGATCTACCACCTCAAGGGCTCGCCCGCCGACCCCGATCGCCTCTTCGCGTCGCAGTCCACCGGATGGTTCGGGCAGCTCGTGCAGCGTTCCGACGACGGCGGGGCGACCTGGGAGCCGGTGGGCAACGACTTCCGGTACGAGGGCGTGCCGGGCACGCACCAGTGGTACGACGGCACGCCGCACCCCTGGGAGTTCGCCCGGGTCTGGCATCTCGAGCCGTCGCTGACGGACCCCGACACCCTCTACGCGGGCGTCGAGGACGCGGCGCTGTTCCAGTCGGTCGACGGCGGGGTGACCTGGCGCGAGCTCGCCGGCCTGCGCGGGCACGGCTCGGGCCCGTCGTGGCAACCGGGGGCGGGAGGGATGTGCCTCCACACCATCGTGCTGGACCCCACCCGGCCCGAGCGGATGTACGTCGCCATCTCGGCTGCCGGAGTCTTCCGCACCGACGACGCCGGCACGACGTGGCAGCCGGTCAACCGCGGGCTGCGCTCGGAGGGCATCCCCGATCCCGACGCCGAGGTCGGTCACTGCGTGCACCGCATCGCCATGCACCCCTCGCGTCCCGATGTGCTCTTCATGCAGAAGCACTGGGACGTCATGCGCAGCGACGACGGTGGTGGCACGTGGCACGAGATCAGCGGGAACCTGCCGACGGACTTCGGGTTCGCCATCGACGTCCACGCGCACGAGCCCGACACCGTCTACGTGGTGCCCATCACGAGCGATGCCGAGCACTTCCCCCCCGACGGCCGCCTGCGCGTGTACCGGAGCCGCACCGGGGGCCACGACTGGGAGCCCCTCACCGAGGGCCTGCCGCAGCGGCACTGCTACGTGAACGTGCTGCGTGACGCCATGTCGGTCGACTCGCTGGACCCGTGCGGCGTCTACTTCGGCACGACCGGCGGCCAGGTGTACGCGTCGGCGGACGGGGGGGACCGGTGGGAGCCGCTCGTCCACGACCTGCCCGCCGTGCTGTCGGTGGAGGTCCAGACGCTGCCGTGATCCGGGTCGTCCTGCCCGCGCACCTGCGAACCCTCGCGAACGTGGCCGGCGAGGTCGTGGTCGACGTGGAGGGCCCCGCGACCCAGCAGGCCGTTCTCGACGCCCTCGAACGTCGCTACCCAGTGCTCCGCGGCACCATCCGCGACGCAGCGACCCAGCGGCGCCGTGCGTTCGTGCGCTTCTTCGCCTGCGAGGAGGACCTGTCGCACGAGCCGAGCGACGCGCCGCTCCCCGACGAGGTGCGCACCGGCAAGGAGCCCTTCGTCGTCGTCGGAGCCATGGCGGGTGGCTGAGCGGTCACCTCGCGGCCAGGACGGTGATGCACGACGGCGCGCTCGGGTCGCCCTCGGGCGTGCGGTGCAGCACGGCCGCGCTCGGCTCGATGGCGAGCGTCGGTCCCCCTGACGTCGCGCCCGGCGCCGACGGGCCCGGCGTCGCGCCCGGCGCCGACGGGCCCGGAGCCGCTCGGCCGTCGAGGATGAGGCTGTAGCCTCCGCCCGGGCGTGCCGGCCACAGCAGGGTCACTCGCGGGGCCCGCTCCACGTTGGCCGACGTGCGGCGCCCGGCCCCAACTACGAGGGCCGCACCTTCCCAGCGGACCTGCACCGACACGATGTGCGGCTCCCCCTCGGCGCCGACCGTGACCAGGTAGGCGACCGCACCGAACTCTTCGATGCGCTCGGCGAGGGTGGCGAGTTCGATGGGGATGCTCATGGCCCGAGCCTAGGGGGAAAGCCCGACACGATTTTCTGGGGGCGCTGACCCAGGACTGACCCAGGCCCCGTTGACCCGGGGGGCTCAGGCCCCGGAGGCCCTGGCGGCCCGGAGTTCCGGCAGCCCGGAGGCCCTGGCGACCCGGAGGCTCCGGCGACCCGGAGGCCCTGGCGACCTGGGGGGCTCGGGCAGCTCAGGCATGGAGGGCCCCCTCCTCTGGGCCGGGCACGCGCACAGCACCAGCTGGGCGCTCCGTCGTGGAGGGAACCCTGGCCGTCCAGCGGGCCTCGACGTTGCCCCATCGCCAGTAGGCGAGCGCGGCCGCCCACACGACGACGAACAGGCCGGCGATGCAGAACCCGGTGAGGTTGACGTTGAAGTTGGCCATGGTGTCCCAGAACGCGCCGTGCAGGTGTGCTTCGGTGGTCACGACACCGAGCATCTCGATGGTGCCGACGACGAACGCGGCACCGATGGACAGGCTGGTGACGACGAGGTTGTAGTACACCTTGCGGATGGGCCGGGCGAAGGCCCACCCGTAGGCGACGTTCATGAAGCAGCCGTCGAAGGTGTCGACGAGCATCAGGCCGCCGCAGAAGAGGGCTGGCAGCGCCAGCACGGCGTAGGGGGGGAGCCCCTGGATGGCCGCATAGGCGGTGGCGGCGAGGAGGACGACCTCGGTGGCGGTGTCGAAGCCGATCCCGAACACGAGACCGACGAAGTACAGCTGCCAGGAGTGGTTGATCGACCGCATGAACCGCCCGAAGAACCGGTACATCAGGCCGCGGGACTGGAGGTGGGCCTCGAGCTGGGCCTCGTCGTAGGCGCCGCGGCGCATCTCCTGGAAGACCCTGTAGATGCCGGTCAGCACGACCAGGTTGAGCGCGGCGATCAGGTAGAGGAACGAGGCGGAGAGGATGGTGCCGACGGCGCCTCCAGCCGTCTCGTAGGCGGAGCTCGGGTTGACGACGGCCCCGAAGACGGCCTTGGCGGCCAAGGTGATGCCCACGCCGACCGCCACGACGACGGTCGAGTGGCCGAGCGAGAAGAAGAACCCCGTGCCGAGGGGGCGCTGGCCGTCGGCCATGAGCTTGCGGGTGGTGTTGTCGATGGCCGAGATGTGGTCGGCGTCGAAGCCGTGGCGGAACCCGAGGAACCAGGCGGTGAGGGCCACCCCCAGTCCGACGCCGAGGCCCCGGCTGCCGCCGACGCCCCTGTAGTCGAAGTGGTGCGGCATGACGCCGAGGAGGTAGACGAGCCAACCTGCCACGTTGACGCCCACGACGACCGCGAACATGGCCGCGAGCCGACCCCGCTCACCGGCCTCGAGGGTCCTGCCCAGGCCCGGAAGCCGGGCAACCACAGCTTCGCTCCGGCGACGACGCATGAGCTCATCCTCCTTGGTCGGTGAGGATGAAGAGAGCCCTTGCGAGCACCGTTGCCGGCCTCGCACGAACCGCCCTTCCTCCGAGGACTGGTGTCGGCAGGCAGGCAACCCAGGCGACCGGACTTGCCCCCGAGGGGGACCACCGTTGCGGGACAGTGCCGGGATCGCACCGGACTTCGCTGGGCTCCCTGCCGCCCCGGACGGCGTGGACCGGGGCGGCAGGGACCGTAGGGGATGGTGGGGCGACCGGTCAAGTCTGATGGGATGATCAGATGGGGACATGGCTGTGGTGTGGGAGACTCGGCCCGTGCACCTGCTCCCCACAGCACGAGCCGGCTGGCGCGTCATCGACGGCGAACGGGTCTGCGAGGCGATCGCTGCCCTCGACCATCCCGAGGCGGTCAAAGACCGGGCCCGGCGGTTCGCGTTGCTCGGCGACCCCACGCGGCTCACGCTGCTCACCTGCATTGGCGCGGCGGGCCCGATCAGCGTGTCGGACCTGGCCGCAGCGACGGGCCTCGCGGACGCCACCGTGTCGCAGACTCTGCGCCACCTGCGTGCCAGCCAGGCGGTGACCGCCGAGCGCGAGGGGAGGGTCGTGCGCTACCGCCTGGCGGATGCCTTCCTCGCCGACCTGCTGGCGACTCGGGGGCCCGCCGCAAGCCCGGCGGCACGGTCCAGACGGGCTCGATGACCGCTCGCTCACGGTCGGTGCCGGAGGGAAACGGGGAGCAGGGCCGGTAGCAGGCCGCGTCGCTGGGCGGCACGGCCCGGCGGTTCGGCTCAGCACGGGCACGACGGCACCGGCGCCGGCATCGGCCCGGCGCCCCAGGCAGGACTCGAACCTGCGCACCCGGCTCCGGAGGCCGGTGCTCTATCCGCTGAGCTACTGGGGCCAGTGCGGAGGGACCGATCGTAGCCGCCCGCCGGGCGTGCCCGGCGCCCGCCGGGCCCGCCGCCGGCGTGCCGTATTCTCCCCTCTGTGCGCCGCAGCCGCTCTCGCCTCGCGCCGCTGCCCGAGGCGCCCGCCGGGCGGGGGGCGCCCCTCGAGCGGCAGCTGTTGCCGCTCACGGCTGCCGTGGCACCCGACGGGCGCCTGTCGGTGGGAGGTGTCGACGTGGTCGACCTGGCCGACGAGCTCGGCACGCCGCTGTTCGTCTACGACGAGGCCCATCTCCGCAACGCCTGCTCGGAGGCGGTCGCTGCGTGGGGCGACGGCGTCGCGTACGCCACCAAGGCCTTCCTGTGCAAGGCCATGGCCGCGCTCGCCCACGAGGAGGGCATGTGCCTCGACGTGTCGACCGGGGGGGAGCTGCACGTGGCGCTGGCTGCCGGCGTGCCGGCCAGCCGCCTCGTGCTCCACGGCAACAACAAGTCGAGCGACGAGCTCGGCACCGCCCTCCGGGCTGGCGTTGGGCGTGTGGTGGTCGACTCCTTCGACGAGATCGAGCGCCTCGCCGACGTGACGGCCTCGAGGCGACAGCGCTCGCCTGTGCCGGTGCTCATCCGCGTGACGCCCGGGGTCGAGGTCCACACGCACGAGTTCGTGCGCACGGGCCAGGAGGACACCAAGTTCGGCTTCTCGGTGGCCTCGGGGGCCGCCGCCCGCGGCGTCGCCGCGCTGCGCCGCCTTGCGGGGGTCGAGCTGGTCGGGGTGCATGCCCATATCGGGAGCCAGGTGTTCGACGTGCGCCCCTTCGAGCAGGCCGCCGAGGTCCTGGCCGAATTCTTCGCGCCCCTCGACCTTCCCGAGCTGTGTGTGGGCGGGGGGCTCGGTGTGCCCTACCTCAACGACGAGACGGCCCCGACCCAGGCCGAGTGGGCCCGGTCGACGCGCACAGCTTGCTCGCGGGCGGGGATCGGCCCGCACGTCCGGATCACCGCCGAGCCGGGCCGCTCGATCGTGGCCACGGCGGCGATCACCTTGTACCGCGTCGGGACGGTGAAGGAGCTCCCCGGGATCCGCACCTACGTGGCCGTCGACGGCGGGATGAGCGACAACCCCCGGCCGGTCCTCTACGGCAGCGGCTACGAGGCGTTCCTCCCCCGGCGTGCCGACGCACCGAGGCCGAGGGCCGTCCGCGTGGTCGGCAAGCATTGTGAAACCGGCGACGTGCTCGTCGCGGAGGCCTGGGTGCCCGAGGACCTCGCGGTCGGTGACGTCCTCGCCACGCCGGTCACCGGCGCGTACGGCTACTCCATGGCCTCCAATTACAACAAGGTGCCGCGACCGCCGGTCGTGTTCGTGGCTGATGGGCGGGCCCGGGTCGTCGTCCGGGGTGAGACTCTCGACGACCTCCTCCGGCTCGATGCCTGAGCCCTCACGCCCGGGCGGCGCCGTCGGCACGCGGTTCGCCCCGCGGCCGGGGCCGCTCCAGCGGGCCGGCGACCCCGGCCGGTGCCGAGTCCAGCCGGCCGTCGCCCCGCGGCCGGGGCCGCTCCAGCGGGCCGGCGACCCCCGGCCGGTGCCGGGTCCAGCGGGCAGGTCCCCGTGGCCGGCGCAGCCTCTCCGGCACGGTACCGTGATCGGGTGACCGGCCAGCCCGTCGACACCGCTCCCGTGCGGGTGGCCGTGCTGGGCTGCGGCAACGTGGGCAGTGCCCTCGTCGAGCAGCTCGTGACGGCGCGCCGCGCCATCGCAGCGCGCACCGGGGTGGAACTCGTGTTGGTGGGGATCGCGGTGGGCGACCTACGCCGGCCGCGATCGCCGGTGGTGCCGGCCGAGCTCCTGACCGACGACGCAAAGGGCCTCGTGGCCCGCGAGGACGTCGACGTCGTGGTGGAGCTCATCGGCGGTCTCGATCCCGCCCGGACGCTGGTCGAGGCTGCCCTGCGCAGCGGGCGTCCGGTCGTGACCGCCAACAAGACCCTGCTCGCCGAGTCGGGCCACGAGCTCGCGGAGCTCGCGGCGGCCAATGGCGTCGACCTGCTGTACGAGGCGGCGGTTGCCGGAGCGATCCCGGTCATCCGGCCGCTGCGCGAGTCGCTCGCCGCCGAGCGGATCCTTCGGGTGATGGGCATCGTCAACGGCACGACCAACTTCGTGCTCACTCGTATGGCCGAGGACGGGCAGAGCTATGAGGCGGCCCTGGCGGAGGCCCAGCACCTCGGCCTGGCCGAGCGGGATCCCAGCGCGGACGTGGAGGGCACCGACGCTGCCCAGAAGGCCGCCATCCTGGCCAGCCTCGCCTTCGGGGTCCATGTCGTCGCGGCCGACGTGCACCGCGAGGGCATCACGGGCGTGCGGACCGACGACGTCGCGTACGCCGAGCGCCTCGGCTACGTGGTCAAGCTCCTGGCGGTCGTAGAGCGGGTGGACGGCGGGCCCGACGTGTCGGTCAGGGTCCACCCTGCCATGCTGCCCCGCACCCACCCCTTGGCGTCCGTGCGCGGGTCGTTCAACGCCGTGTTCGTGGAAGGGGAGGCGGCAGGCGAGCTCATGCTCTTCGGCCGAGGTGCGGGTGGGGCGCCCAGCGCGAGCGCCGTGCTCGGCGACGTGATCGATGCAGCCCGGAACAAGCGGGCAGGGTCGGCGGCTCCCGCCCCGCGGCGCCAAGCCGACGGCCGCCTGGTGCCGGTGGACGAGCTTCGGTCGGCCTTCTACCTGAGCCTCGACGTGATGGACCGCCCCGGCGTCCTGGCCGCCGTGGCCAACGTGTTCGGCGACCACGGCGTGTCCATACGCGCCATGGAGCAGCTGGGGCTGGGCGACGAGGCGCGACTCATCTTCCTCACCCACATGGCCCGCGAGGGCGACGTGCGCGCCACGCTCGACGGACTGCGGCGCCTCGAGGAGGTCGACCGGGTGGGTGGCGTGCTGCGGGTCGTGGCAGCCGACGAGGACGAGGCCGGGCAGGCCGGCCCGGAGGGCTGAGGTGGCCGCCGGCTGGCGAGGCGTCATCGAGGAGTACCGCGAGCTCCTGCCGGTCGCGGCGCACACCCCCGTCGTCACCCTCCTCGAGGGCGGCACCCCGTTGGTGCCGGCGCCGCGACTGTCGGAGCGGGTGGGTGCCCGGGTGTGGCTCAAGGTGGAAGGTGCCAATCCCACGGGGTCCTTCAAGGACCGCGGGATGACGATGGCCATCTCCAAGGCGCTCGAGGAAGGCGCCAAGGCCGTCGTGTGCGCCTCCACGGGCAACACGTCGGCCTCCGCGGCCGCCTACGCTGCCCGTGCCGGCCTCGGCTGCGCCGTGCTGATCCCCGAGGGTCACATCGCCCTCGGCAAGCTGGCTCAGGCTCTCGTCCACGGTGCCCGGGTGCTGCAGGTCCGGGGCAACTTCGACAAGGCGCTGGCCATCGTGCGCGAGCTGCCCCGCCGGGCACCGGTGACGGTGGTGAACTCCGTCAATCCCTACCGGATCGAGGGCCAGAAGACCGGCGCGTTCGAGATCGTCGACGTCCTCGGCGACGCGCCCGACGTCCATTGCGTGCCGGTCGGCAATGCCGGGAACATCACCGCCTACTGGCGCGGTTACACGGAGTACGAGCGGGTCGGGCGGAGCACGAAGCTGCCCAGGATGCTCGGGTTCCAGGCCGCAGGTGCGGCACCGATCGTCCTCGGCCACCCCGTCGAGGACCCGGAGACGGTGGCGACCGCCATCCGCATCGGCAACCCGGCGAGCTGGGAGCCGGCGCTGGCGGCGGCCTCCGCGTCCGGTGGCTGCATCGCGGCGGTCACGGACGGCGAGATCCTCGACGCCTACCGGTTCCTCGCGCAGCAGGAGTCGGTGTTCTGCGAGGCCGCCTCGGCCGCCTCGGTGGCGGGCCTGCTCAAGACGGGGGTGCCGGCGGGAGCCACGGTCGTGTGCGTGCTCACCGGGCATGGGCTGAAGGACCCGGACCTGGCGATCAGCCAGATCTCGGTGCCCGCTGTGGTGGACCCTGACATCGACGCCATCCTGGCTGAGCTGTCGCTCTAGGCGCGGCCGCCGACCGGGCCGACCCTTCACCGGTCGGCCACACCGCCGACCCACCGCCACGCCGACCGGGCCGACCCTTCACCGGGCCGCCACACCGCCGACCCCCCGCCACGCCGACCGGGCCGACCCACCGCCGGTCGGCCATCGCGGCGCGGCGATTGTTGCCGCGCCTGCGCCGAACCGCTAACATGATGTGAACCCACTGCTCGGCGGAGCATGCGTCGCGATCTCGCCCGCGACGAATCCCCGGCCGTGGTGACGGGGGCCCGATGGATGTAGGTCCGTCACCCACTCCCTGTTTCCTGCTTGCGTGCGGAACGACCGCCGCCTGCGGGTGTCCCTGACTGACATCTTCTCGGCGAGATGAGGAGGCCGATGACTGCCGAACAGCAGCTCGAACGGTCGGTGCTCGAGAGCAAGGAGCGCGACGAGCTCCAGGCGATCGCCCAAGCCATGTCCCTGCGAACCACGTCGCGGACGAAGAAGTCCGACATCATCGACCGGATCCTCCAGGCCACCGGCGTCATCACCGCCTCTGGGGGCGGCGAGCCGGCACCGGTTGCCGGGCCGTCCGGCCACGTCGCCGGCACCACGAACGGTGCCGGCCCCACCAACGGGGCCCCCGCGACCAACGGGGCCGGCAGCCCGGGGGAGACGAGCGGGCTCGGTGAGCAGGACGGAGCACGGGCCGCGGCGCGCCGCGGCCGTTCGTCGGTCGGCCCCGGGCGAGCTGACCAGGGCGAGGCCGGGCAGGTGCCCGCCGACGCTTCTGGCGGGGCCGCCGCTGGGGAGGAGGTGGGAGCGCCTGCCAGCGCCAACGTGGTGACCGCTGCGGACTCGGCCTCGCCCCTCGTTCCGGCGGCAGTCCAGGCCGAGGCTGCGCGCAGCGACGAGGACGACGGTCGGGTGGCGGTCCCCGATGACCGCGACGAGCGCACCGGGCAGGCACGTGCTAGTGGCGACGGCGTCGGCCACGCCGGGCCGGTGCCGGCCACGCACCTCGGCCGAGCCCCGGGGCGGGTCCCGCAGGGAACCGAGACCGGCAGGCGGGGCCGCCGCCGGCGCGGTCGCGAACGGACGGGAGGCGAGCGCGACCTGCAGGGCGCGGGGCAGGACGCGCCCTACCAGGGCGAGCTGATCGAGGTGCGCGGCCTGCTCGACCTGCGCGACGAGGGTTACGGGTTCCTGCGCTGCGACGGGTACCTTCCGTCGAGCAAGGACGTCTACGTGTCGATCAGCCAGGCCCGCCGGTTCTCGCTGCGCAAGGGCGACTACGTCGAGGGTGCCTGCCGACCGGCGTCGAACAACGAGAAGTACCCGGCGCTGCTTCGCATCGACTCGGTATCGGGCCTCGATCCCGAGGCAGCCAGGAACCGATCGCGCTTCGAGGATCTCACGCCCCTGTTCCCCGACGAGCGGCTGACCCTGGAGCTGCCCGGCGCCAAGGACAACATCACGGCGCGCATCATCGACCTGCTGGCCCCGATCGGGAAGGGGCAGCGTGGCCTCATCGTCTCGCCGCCCAAGGCGGGGAAGACGACCATCATGAAGCAGATCGCGCACTCCATCGAGGCCAACAATCCCGAGGTCCACCTGATGGTGCTGCTGGTCGACGAGCGCCCCGAGGAGGTGACCGACATGCGCCGCTCCGTGGCCGGCGAGGTGGTCGCCTCGACCTTCGACCGGCCCTCGGAGGAGCACACCGCCGTGGCCGAGCTGGCGATCGAGCGGGCGAAGCGGTTGGTCGAGCTGGGCAAGGACGTGGTCATCATCCTCGACGGCATCACCCGCCTCGCCCGGGCGTACAACCTGGCTGCGCCGGCCACCGGACGGATCATGTCCGGCGGCGTCGACTCGGGCGCCCTGTACCCGCCGAAGAAGTTCTTCGGGGCTGCCCGCAACATCGAGGAGGGCGGGTCGCTCACCATCCTCGCAACCGCCCTCGTGGAGACCGGGTCGAAGATGGACGAGGTCATCTTCGAGGAGTTCAAGGGGACGGGCAACATGGAGCTGCGGCTCGACCGGCGCCTCGCCGAGCGCCGGCTGTACCCCTCGATCGACGTCAACGGCAGCTCGACCCGCCATGAGGAGCTCCTCTTCGACCGTGGCCAGCTGCAGCAGGTGTGGAAGCTGCGCCGTGTGCTCAACGCGCTGGCCAGCGAGGGGAGCGCCGCGTCGGGGCTCGAGCTGTTGATGGACAAGATCCGCACGACCAAGAGCAACGACGAGTTCCTTGCGGAGATCGCCAAGAGCCCTGCGCCGAGCGTGTGATGCCCGGCTGGCAGCGTGTGACACCTGGCTGACAGCACCGGAGCCCGGCGCGCAGCAGGCGAGCCTGCCGGCGGGGGCTGCCCCGTGGTGCCCGTACAATGAAGATCGCCGGCACGAAGGCCGGCATGAGAGCCGCTTGGAGCGATCATGAAGGAAGGCATCCATCCCGACTACGTCGAGGCGACCGTGCGATGCTCGTGCGGCAACACCTTCACCACTCGCTCTACCAAGGCTGACCTCCACGTGGAGCTGTGCAACGAGTGCCACCCGTTCTTCACGGGCAAGCAGAAGCTGGTGGACTCCGGCGGCAGGGTCGAGCGCTTCCAGCGCCGGTACGGTCGTCGCGGCGCGAAGTCCAAGGCCGCGCGCGGCTGACCCGGGTCGCTGGCGCCGCAGCCCCCACACCCCACCGGTGGCCGTCGCCTCGTGGCGGGCAGGGGCGCTGCGGGGCGGGGCCCGTGCCCGCGTCCCACCACCTTTGGTGGTGACCGGGGCGTGACGGTGCTCGACCACCGCCTGGAGGCGCTCGAAAGGGAGCTGGCAACCGTCGAGGAGGAGCTGGCCGCGCCCGAGGTGGTCGCGGACAGGGCTCGGCTGCGGGCGCTGTCCATCCGCCGCAAGGAGCTCGACGAGATCGTCGTCGCGTGGCGCGACCTCCGCCGGGCGCGCGACGACCTGGTGGCGGCTCGCGAGATGCTCGAGGGTGCGACGGGCGACGACCGCGAGGTCCTGCGCGCGGAGGCGGACGCGGCCCAGCGCGCCATCGGGGAGCTCGAGGACCGGCTCCAGTCGCTGTTGCTGCCCCGCGACCCCAACGTGGGGCGCAACGTGATCGTGGAGGTCCGCGGGGCAGAGGGTGGGGAGGAGGCCAATCTCTTTGCCCGCGACCTCGTGGCGATGTACGTCCGCTACGCCGGCCGACGCGGGTGGAAGGTCGACGTGCTGGCGGAGGACGTCTCCGAGCGTGAGGGCATCAATGAAGCGGTCCTGCGGATCACCGGGCCCGACGCCTGGTCGCGCCTCGAGCACGAGGGCGGGCCGCACCGCGTGCAGCGCGTGCCGGTCACCGAGTCCAAGGGGCGTGTGCACACGTCGTCGGCCACGGTCACGGTGCTGCCGGAGGCCGACGACGTCGATGTCGACATCGACCCCGCCGACTTGCGGATCGACGTGTACCGGTCGACCGGCCCGGGTGGCCAGTCGGTCAACACGACGGACTCGGCCGTGCGCGTGACCCACCTGCCCACCGGCATCGTCGTCGCGATGCAGGACGAGAAGAGCCAGATCCAGAATCGTGCCAAGGCCATGGTCGTGCTGCGCTCGCGGCTGCTCAAGCTGGAGCAGGACCGGCGGGCGGCGGAGCTCGGGGCCCAGCGGCGCAGCCAGGTGGGCGGGGGAGGCCGGTCGGAGAAGGTCCGGACCTACAACTTCAAGGAGAACCGCGTCACCGACCACCGCATCAACCTCACGCTCCACAAGCTCGACCAGGTCCTGGCGGGCGACCTCGACGAGCTGACCGACGCCCTCATGGCCGACAAGCGGACCCGGCAGCTGGGTGCGGCGACCGGCGATGGGTGATCTCCGGCGGTCGCTCCAGGCCGAGCTGGCCCGCTCCCTCGGCTCGAGCGCCGAGGCTCGCTGGATCGTCGAGGAGGCGCTCGGGCCTCCCGGGCGGTTGGGCGGCGACCAGCCCGCCGTCTCGGCCCGTGCGATCGCGAGCGCCAGAGCCCTGGCCGCCCGGCGGCTGGCCGGCGAGCCGCTGCAGTACGTGCTCGGCCACTGGGCCTTCCGTTGGCTCGACCTCCTCGTCGACCCCCGGGTGCTCATCCCGAGGCCCGAGACGGAGCAGGTCGTCGAGGTCGCCCTGACCGAGCTGGTCCGGGTGGCGGGCAGCCGGGCGGATCCGGTCGTCGTCGACCTCGGCACCGGTTCGGGTGCCGTGGCCCTGGCCGTCGCGGCCGAAGCCCGGCGCACCCACCCGGGCATCAGCGTCTGGGCCACCGACGACGACCGAGGGGCGCTCGAGGTGGCAGCGGCGAACCGCGACCGTGTCGGGGCCGCCGACCCCGCCACCGCCGAACGGGTGCGCCTGCGGCGGGGCGACTGGTTCGGGGCGCTGCCGGGCGAGCTGCGCGGCCGGGTGGACCTCGTGGTCGCCAACCCCCCGTACGTGGCGCTCGAGGAGTGGGACGACCTGGCCCCCGAGGTCCGCTGCGAACCCGTCCATGCCCTGGTCGCCGGCACCGGGGCCGACGGCACGCCGGGCCTCGGGGCCGTGGAGGCGGTGCTGCACGGTGCCGCCGAGTGGCTGGCCAGGCCCGGCACCGCGGTGGTCGAGATCGCGCCACACCAGGCGGTGGCCGCGGCCGACGTCGCCGGACGGGCGGGTTTCGGCGACGTGCTCGTGCGGCTCGACCTCGGGGCTCGAGCGCGTCGTCGTCGCACGCCGGTGAGGCCCATCCTCGCGGCAACCGCTGCGGCCGCCCGCGCCGCCGCCCTGGAGCTGGAGCAGGGGGGTGTCGTGGTCGTGCCCACCGACACCGTCTACGGCCTGGCCGCCCGCCTCGACCGACCCGAGGCACTGGCATCGGTGTTCGCCCTGAAGGGGCGGCCGCCCGGCCTGGCGCTACCGGTGCTCGTGGGCGTGGCCCGCCAGGTGCCCGACGTGGCCGCGACCTGGCCGCCGATCGCGGTCAGGCTGACGGCGAGGTTCTGGCCCGGCCCGCTCACCGTCGTGGTGGCGGCGCGGTCGGGCATCGGGGAGCGCGTCGGGGGTGACGGGGGCACGGTCGGGGTGCGCCTGCCACGGCACGACTTCGTCCGGGATTTGTGCCGGCTGGCGGGGCCACTGGCCGTGACGAGCGCCAACCTCCACGGCCAGCCACCCTGCACCACTGCCGCCGAGGCCGCCGCGGCCTTCGACGTGCCGGTGTTCGACGGGGGGAGGTGCGACGGGCAGCCGTCGACGGTCGTCGACTGCACCCGGACACCCCCTCGGTGCGTGCGCGAGGGCGCCGTGGCCTGGTCGGCGCTGCAGGCGGTGTTCGCCTGACCGAGGACCTGACCGAGGAAGCCCCTGCCACGGGCGCCCCGTCGGCATGTCAGTACACTCGGTCCATGCGTATCGCCGTGGGTGCCGACCACGCGGGGTTCGACCTGAAGGAGCAGGTGGCCCGGCACCTGGGTGGGCTCGGCCACCAGGTCGAGGACCTCGGCACGGACAGCTCGGCCGTGCCCGCCGACTACCCTGACATCGCGGCAGCCGTCGGGCGGCGGGTGTCGGAGGGGCATGCCGACCTCGGGGTGTGCGTGTGCGGCACCGGTATCGGCATGGCCATGGCGGCGAACAAGGTTGCGGGCGTCCGGGCTGCCGTCGTCCACGACGCCACGACGTCGCGCCTCGCCCGCGAGCACAACCACGCCAACGTGCTGTGCCTGGGCGCCCGGGTGATCGGGGGCGCAACGGCCCTCGACGCCCTCGGGGCCTTCCTGCAGGCCTCTCCTGAGCACGGCCGCCACGAGCGGCGCGTCGCCAAGCTGGGCGAGCTGGACCTGTCCCGCCCCACCCGTGACGGCGATGCCGGGTCCGCTCCGTCGGCACTGGCGCCCACCGGGAGCGCGCGATGACCGGAACGGCAAAGCCGTCCCCCTTCGCCACCTGGCTGGCCGGCGATCCCGAGGTGGCCGGCCTTCTCGCCAGCGAGCTGGGGAGGCAGACCTCGACCCTGCAGCTCATCGCGTCGGAGAACTTCACCTCGCCTGCCGTCCTCGCGGCCACCGGCTCGGTCCTCACGAACAAGTATGCTGAGGGTCTGCCCCACAAGCGCTACTAT
>Ga0209062_1002884_pt1 | contig 21441 bp, 26 predicted proteins | sample Coa_R2_2_FD_187158 | JGI IMG/M metagenome (GOLD analysis project Ga0209062, IMG submission 187158) | Surface soil microbial communities from Centralia Pennsylvania, which are recovering from an underground coalmine fire - Coalmine... | ecosystem: Environmental > Terrestrial > Soil > Unclassified...
CGAACATGCTTTTGCTGCCCAGACGCTTGATGAAATCTTCGAGCAGACTGCTCAAGAGCAATATACCGAAGAGTTGACCTTCAGCACCGTGGTTGCGGTTCTCCAAGCGGTTGTCTTCCAGCATCGGCCTTGCTGTTGCCATGGCCCAAGTCATCGCCAAATACAAACCTCACGCCGTTTGGCCCCGATTGCTCATCGTTCTTGGTGCTTCTCTGGTCTTGTTCGGCCTCAGCTTTCTGCTCAAGCGGCCGTGTGTCGTGGGACGCGATCGGGCGGGGAATGAAATCACCCGCGCACCCGAACATTCCCTATATTGGATCCCCCTGGAATACTGGTCAGTTGTTGTTCTCCTTTTCGGCAGCATCCTTGTATTTGCACAATTTGGCCGCTAGGTTTTGATTCCCAGCCGGACGAAACGCGCGACGAGAGGCTCGCAACTACATGCTCGCAGGCTGCGGGCCTTACTCACCTTCCAGATCCGTATCTTTCAAATCTGTCAAAAACATATGGCCCGGCTTGTGTGTAATCGCAAACGGCGGTTTCGCTTGCATGAGCGCGGCCTGAGGAGTCACACCGCAGGCCCAGAACACCGGCGATTCTCCATCACGAATCTCAACAGCATCTCCATAATCTGGTTTGTTGATATCGCGAATCCCAATTGTCAATGGATTGCCGAAATGCACGGGTGCTCCATGCGCCCGCGGAAACCGGCTGCATATCTGCGTTGCCCTGACGGCTTGTGAGGGGATGAGAGGTCGCATCGAAACCACAAGCGGCCCGCTAAATCTTCCTGCCGATTTACACGCGAGGTTCGTGCGATACATCGGCACGTTGACATTCTGCTCGATGTGCCGCACCGGGACGTTCGCTGCCAGAAGCGCGTTCTCGAACGTGAAAGAACAACCAATCACAAACGACACGAGGTCGTCGCGCCAGTATCGGATGATATTGTCGGTTTCTCCGTCCAGCGCGCCGTTCTTCCAGATGCGATAAGCCGGTAAATCGGTGCGAAGATCGCTGCCTGGTGCGACGATCTTTGGCTCGGGGTCGCCCGCCTCGGTCACATCGAGTAGTGGACAGGGTTTGGGGTTCCGCTGGCAGAACAGAAGAAAATCGAAGGCCCAGTCCTTCGGCAATATCACCAAATTCGCCTGTACGTAGCCGAGCGCCAGTCCCGGCGTGGGGCCGGTCAGGTGTCCATTCCGGCACGCGGCTCGCACCTCAGCCCCGCTGGCGTATCGCAAATCCCTGTTCATCACGACTCCATTATTTCGCGAATGCGGATGAGTGGCTTGACGTACTCGTCCCACGTCAGCCCATCCACTGTGGCGGTCTGCTTGCCGGTTACACCATCCACCAGCGGTCCCTCGCGAACCATCACTTCCAGAATTTCGCGCTCGCGGTCGGGATCGAAGAGGTCGAGTGGCGGTGTTACTCCGCGCAGGACATATACACCAGCAGCCAGTGCGTAAGCGCCCCAGTTACTGACTCCCGCCACGATCAGATGATCGGTCGGTACGCGGCAGTGGATCAGGTCGCCATTGGGGATATTCTTCACGATCGTTTCATGCGGAATCTTCCCCATGCCAATCTCATTGCCGCCGTCACCGATGCCGATGGTCGTGACCCCTCCAGGAGGAGCAGGTTTTTGAAACGCTTCGTGGCACGCCACCATATGGTCGGTGATGTCGCGACCCCGCATCGAGTACATTCGTCCGTCGCGACTTGGACCTACTCTTTCGATGGCTAGGAACAAGGGGGGCTCTTCGTTGGCAAGTCTTGCAGCGTTCACCAGAACACTATCCAATTCGCCAGGACGGCTCGCTCGATCGATCTCGTTGTAATACTTGTCGAGGCCGGCTTCCTGAACACCAGCGAAAATCGCATTGCTGCAAAAGCTCTCTCCGGCAAGGCTGACACAACGTTCGCCATTGCACAGCCCTCGCGCGAGGAAAACGGCACCAAGCGGGCCATCGGTTTCACCGGTCGGCGGTGTTCCAGTTGCAATGTAGAAGCCAGTCACGATGTGGATGGGTGATGCCGGGCTTTCCGCAATGCTTCGACACGCCGACTGAAAGTCACCCGCACACGCAGTGAACAAGTTATCGTGCGGATCGCGGGCGAGACCACGATTGCCGGGATCTGTCTGCACGGTCGCCAGAATCGCCGCTAGTTTCTCGTCGATGGTCATATTCACCCCTCTGACGCTCCGGGTTCGCCATTCAGCAGGTAGGCGAACCGACCGCGCCACAGTTTCGGCACTTCGGCCGAGACCGTGATTGGTTCTTTGGTCGTCGGGTGCAAGAAGGTCAGGCTTCGAGCGTGGAGCGCGATGGCGTGCCCAAACGAGTGGTCGCTGCCGTACTTGTCATCGCCGTAAATGGGGCAACCACGCGACGCCAGTTGCACCCGGAGCTGGTGCTTGCGGCCGGTATGCGGACGGAGTTCGAGCCACGTCAACCCGTTGTGCCGGGCACGCACCTGGAATAGCAATCTGGCGAACTGCGATCCCGGCGTTTCGGGCTCGACCACTTCCACACGTGTGTTCGGCTCGTCCTTTTTCAGCCAGTCTTCCAGCGAACCAACATCCGCGGAAAGCCACGGGGCCGCTCCCGCTGTTTTGTGTCCGCGCAACTGATCTTCGACCACTGCCCAGTAGACCTTTTCGACCATCCCCTCACGAAATTGCTCGCTCAACCGCGACGCGGCCTTGCTGGTGCGTGCAAAGAGCAGCGCTCCGCTCACGGGTTTATCGAGCCGATGCACGACACCGAGGAACACGTTGCCGGGCTTGGCGTACTTCTCTTTGAGATAGGCTTTCACAAGCCGGTCAACGGTTTCGTCCTTGCCATCGAAATGCGTGGTCGGCCACCCGGCCGGTTTGTTGACGGCCACGCAGTGATTATCTTCGTACAGGATGTCGAGCGCGTCCGCGAACGTCATGCGGCCATCATAGCGGAAGAGGCCGGCGGGTGAAATCGAGACGGTGTTCGAGCCAGACCGCCGCCGCAAACAGATCATCCTCACACATAGAAGGTCCAATCAATTGCACAGCAACAGGCAAGCCATCTTTCGAGAAGTCGTAGGGGAGAGAAACCGTCGGCTGTCCTGTGTAACTCCACGGGGAATTGAATGCAGGATCCCCCGTTGTGCTGGCGTCCGGTGGGAGAGAGGTTGTGGCCGCGGTGACAAAGACTCGGGAACCCAATGCGCGGTCAATTTGGTCCGCCAACCTGTGCGACACTCCAAGTGCCGTGTTGAACACGGTCGCAGGGTGATTCAAACCTTCCTCGATCAATTCTCGGATCTTCGGTGGGTAGTCATCGGGGTGTCGTCTGAGACGCGCGCCGTGATAACACGCTGCCTCCCCCGCCATCACGACTCGGTGAAGCCGGAGCACTTCGGCGAAAGCCGAAGGTGGGACCGCCCGTTCCAGCAGCGCGACTTCTCCTTCGAGCTTTTCGATAAACGTGGAGTAGAGGGGGCGGACCTCGGCACTCAGCATCTCATCGAAAAGGCCACCGAGGATGCAGAACTCGCGTTCGCTCTCACTGTCGGTTTGTGACGAGCTAATTGCTCCGAGGGCGTTGGGTATGAACGTGTTTCCCTCGAACGAGAACCCGCGGCGTTCGTCCGGTCCAGCAATTGTCTGAAACAGAATCGCCAGATCGCGCACGCAGTTCGCCATCACACCGACGTGATCCATGCTCGGCGCCAGCGGCAGCACGCCATCCACACTCACACGGCCATAAGTCGGCTTCAGGCTGTACACGCCGCAATAACTGGCAGGGCGCGTGATGGATCCGCCGGTTTGGCTTGCGAGGGCACCCAGGCACATTCCACATGCCACAGCCGCCGCCGAACCGCTGGAACTGCCGCCCGGCGTACGGTCGAGGTTCCAGGGGTTACGCGTTACGGGCGGATCGAAGCTCGCGTATGCGGTCGTGACTGTTTTGCCCATGATGACCGCGCCGGCCTGACGCAGTCGTTCCACCACGGTTGCATCGCGGCGGGCATAGCTATTGGCCCATAACTTTGACCCGCAACCCGTTGGCATGTCGAAGACATCAATGATGTCTTTGATGCCGACGGGAATACCATGCAACGGACCACGATAGTTGTTCTGTTTTACTTCAGCGGTGAGCCGAGCCGCTTGTTCGCGTGCTCCTTCCCGGTCGAGGTATACCCATGCACGCACCCGTTCTTCGTACCGATCAATGCGGCCGAGGCATTGCTCCAGAAGCTCCGAAGGTGTCAATTCGCCTTTGCGAATGAACTCGGCGGCTTCGGTGATGGTGATGGGTCCTTGGTCATTAGTCATTGGTCCTTCGTCCTTTTAGCAGTTGACCCAAGCGGGTGAGTCATAATGTACCATGACGTATGTCTACGGCATCGTGGTGAGGAGTTATCCTTCCACCAATGACGAAGGACCAATGACCAATGACCAATGACAAGATTCGCATCGCCATCCTCGGCGGGTCGGGCTATACGGCCGTCGAACTCATCAAAATTCTCTTACGACATCCCAACGCGGAGATCGTGGCGATCACGTCGCGGCAGGACGAACACATCGCCGATCTACACCCGTCGTTGTTGGGACGGATCGACTTACGCTGCCAGCCATTCGATGCCGACGCACTCAAGGCGAAAGGCGTGCAGGTCGCCTTCGGTTGCTTGCCGCACGGCACAAGCATGGAGAGCATTCCGCCGTTGCTCGAACGCGGCATACGCGTGATCGATCTGAGCGCGGATTATCGCTTACGCGACGTGAAGGTTTACGAGCAGTGGTACAAGGAAACACACCACGACACGAAGAATCTGAATCAGGCGGTCTATGGACTGCCGGAAGTGTATGGCGATCAACTGGCGAGTGCGCGGCTCATCGCAAACCCGGGTTGCTACCCGCAAACCGCGATTTTGGGGCTTGCGCCGCTGGTGGCAAACAAGCTGATTGAACTGACCGGTATCGTGATCGACAGCAAGAGCGGTGTTTCCGGCGGTGGACGCACGCCAAAACTGAACTTCCATTTCCCAGAATGCAATGAAAGCGTTTCGGCGTATGCTGTAGGTACCCACCGGCATACGCCGGAGATTGAACAGGCACTTTCGGATGTGGCGGGTGCGCCGGTATCGGTCATTTTCACGCCGCACCTGATGCCAATGGATCGCGGTATTCTCAGCACGATCTATGCGACGCCCACACGGCCCGTCACGGAGTCCGCATTGACGGAGCTCTACCGGAACTATTATTCCGCCGCACCGTTTGTGCGCGTTCGAACAAATCCGCCGGCAACGAAGGACGCGACTGGCACAAACTTCCTGGATGTCTGCGTCAAGGTAGTTCGCGGAAAAGTGCTGGTATTCGCGGCCGAGGATAACCTGATTCGCGGGGCAAGCGGAGTCGCGGTGCAGAACTTCAACCGCGTCTTCGGCTTCGACGAGCGAACCGGGTTGCTTTAGGAGAACAGTTGTCTGCTGGGATTGCGCGCCCGGATTGAGAGCGGAGGCCGATTCGCTCGCGGGAGAGGGTCGCGATGGATCTGCTTTTACAGCATGAAGCGTTTCTGCGGGCGATCTTCGACTCGCCCGACGACGATACTCCGCGCCTCGTCTACGCGGACTTCTTGCAGGAACACGGCGACGAGGATCGGGCCACCTACATTCGTTGCGCATGCGAATTGGCTCGGTGCGCGGATGGCGACCCGCGACAAGAATTGCTCCGTGCGACCGTGACACGGTTGGTTTCCCAACATCCTTCCCCCCCGGTTTGGCCGTGGGCTGATGATCGCACCATCCGCGGATTTCCACTGCCGCCATCGCAAGCGGCGATCATGGCGTCAGACCTCGCGAATGTGGAACAGTTGCGGATGAATGTCGTGCGTTGGACGCCGGAGTGGTACGGAGCCAAGGCCATTCGTGTGGCTCCGCCACCACGGCTCGACTCACAGATGCTCGATGTGCTCTTTGCTCTCCCATTCGTGCGACAGGCCACGGAACTGATCATCTGCGGCTGTGAGCGCAACGTCCCCGTTGAGGAGAATCTCCCCACGTATGTGCATAGCATCCTGACGGAGTTTGAGTTCGAGCCGGTGATTACCACGGCGGTTGTGGAATCGCTCGCGCAACACAAGGGTGTGCGCCGACTTACCGCTCTCGATCTCCGCTACAACAGCCTCGACAACGATGCTGCCCGAGCACTGGTCAAATCTCCCTATCTGGATAACCTCAAACGCCTCGATCTTCTTGAAGGCAACCGGCTCCGCGGTAAAGTCTGGCAACAAGTGATCGAACGATTCGGTGAAGATGTGGTGGGGTGAGTCCGCCCTTTCTGCTCAACATCTCAATCTGCCCTGAGACTTTCCGCGCATCCTCTTTTCGGCTACTGCACGATCCAGGGCTTGCGGGTAAGCTCGGCGGGATACGCCCACTCTCCCCAGAGGTTATCGTATGAACCGCCGCGAACTGCTCGCTCGCTCTGCCATTGCTGCGCCTGCCGCGTTGCCGTGGATGCTCTCCTCCGGCCGTGCGGCTCAGCCGCCAGTCCTTCCTGCCAAAGGAGACGCGATCAAAATTACCGATGTGAAGACGTTCCTCACCGCGCCAGCGGATATCCGGCTTGTGGTTGTCAAAGTGGTCACGAGTGAGACGGGTCTTTACGGTCTTGGCTGCGCCACCTTCACGCAACGTGCGCGGGCAGTCGAAACGGCAGTGGAGAAGTATCTCAAGCCGTTTCTCATCGGCAAGAATCCTCTGAACATCGAAGACTTGTGGCAATCGAACTTCGTCAGTTCGTACTGGCGGAACGGGCCGGTGCTCGGTAACGCGATTAGCGGCGTCGATATGGCTCTCTGGGATATCCTGGGGAAACGCGCGGGGCTGCCGGTGTATCAGCTTCTCGGCGGGAAATGCCGCAAGGCGGTCGATACCTACCGCCATGCCACCGGGCAGACCTTCGCCGAGGTGGAAAAGGCCGCCCGCGCGTTGATTGAGCAGGGACAACGATACGTTCGCGTGCAGGTCAACGTGCCTGGCTTGGCCACCTACGGTGTGAAAGGTGGGAAAGCGGATGACAAAGACAACGCCAAACCGCAAGTGTGGGAACCGCGTGCTTACGTCCGAACGGTACCCAAGCTCCTCGAGCACCTCCGCAAGCAACTCGGCGATGAGGTCGAATTGCTGCACGACATGCACGAACGCGTCCCGCCCATCCTGGCGATTCAACTGGCCAAGGACCTGGAGCAATTCAAACTGTTCTTCCTCGAAGATCCATTCAGCCCCGAAGACATCGGCTACTTCGAGAAACTTCGGCCACAGACGAGTACGCCGATCGCGATGGGCGAACTCTTCAACAACCCGAATGAATGGGTCGAACTCGTCAGCAAGCGGCTGATCGACTTTATTCGGATTCACATCTCCCAGGTCGGCGGATTAACGATGGCCCGCAAGGTGGCGGCGCTGTGTGAATTCTTTGCGGTACGCACGGCCTGGCATGGACCGGGCGATGTCTCCCCAGTGGGCCACGCCGCGAACGTGCATCTGGATCTCGCCATACCGAATTTCGGCATCCAGGAAGCACGACTCTTCACGCAAGCGGAGAAAGATGTGTTCCCCGGTTGCCCGGAACTGAAAGACGGTTACCTGTGGGCCAACGACAAGCCGGGGTTGGGGATCGACCTCGACGAGAAGCTCGCCACGAAGTTCCCAATCACTGACGATCCGCCGTTCGATTACCGCTGGGGCAACTTGCGGCGAAAAGACGGCACCATCGTGAAGCCGTAGAGTGAAATTGTGCGGACGCGGATGTCGAAAGGTGCTGACCACCCTGCAGGGTGGTCAGCCGGCCCTCTTGCGCTCCTTTTGCATGAGCGAATCTGGAACTCTGGCGAAATGAGTGCTCGCGTTTTGTGCGACCTGCTACACGGGAAGTGCGATTTCTCTACCAACGGTGGTTGGCGGTGTTATTTGATGATCTCGCACCCGGGGCGCGCTTTCCGGAACTCCTTCATGCCCGCAGCTGTGACGCGGGTCTGACGCAGGTCGAGCGATTTGAGCGATTTCATCGCCACCAATTCCCGCAGCGCTTCATCCGTGACCAGTGTCACGTGCAAAACGACTCGCTTTCTTCGCGCGGGAGCAATCCGTGTGGCGGTCACCTGATTGCCGAGGATGCCTCCCCCGGTCTTGCGCAGTTCACTCTTCAGCTGCGTCGGTTATCTGGCAGGCATTACCACCGAGGCAGGCATCCTACTGTTCGCAACAACTTGCTCCTCACAGTTACCCAGTGCTGGCTTGTTGGGTTTGCCCGTGAACCCGCGCGCGGTAGAATTGCTCCTGAGTAACGACGTTGCTCGAAAGGAAGTGCCGAACATGAAACGTCAAACGGGAAAAATCTAGATTTTAGCCCTCGTAGCTCAGGGGATAGAGCACTGGTTTCCTAAACTAAATCGGCATAAAGAAACCCCGGAAAATCCGGGGTTTTCGCATTTCTGACACATCCAGTCGCCCCTGGCTGTACCTCCGCGCGGGTGTCAACCGGGTGTCAGTCACGCAGCCCTCGTTACTGTCTTGGCGAGAGATTCTGCATTGTGTTTCCTGGTTAGCGGCGTCCTCCTCAGCAATCAATGCAAGACGCATTAACGGTCCGGCAATCGAAACGCGGTGGAGAGCAAACCCGCACACGGGTCGGGATGTGTTCGTCGTGACATTCCGCGGCCATCAAGTCGCAGAGGGAACAAGACGAAATCGCAATCAAGTCTCTCGGGCTATCTCAGACTGTGCCAGGACTAAGGGGGTGTTTGCTTTACCCGCCCCCGCCGCCTCCACCGCCTTTCCCCTTCCCGCCTTTGGCAGAACGCTTCTGCCCGGGTGGCGACTTCAGTCCTTTTGACCGTACCCGCGACTTTGGTTTGGCGGGAGGCATTGTCTTGGCGCTCTTCTCGCCAGGGCGACGCCGACGGCTCCCCGCGTTGAGTTCGTCAATCAGGGTCTTGACCGGATCGGGCTGTTCCTTCGCGTTCACCCCGGTCGGCGCTGTCTTCTCGGGTGGGGCATCAGGAGCAACTCCGGGCTGCGCGATTGGTTTCGGCTGTTGCGATTCTCGCTCTTGTGCGAGTTGCTCCAGGATCGCGATTAGCCGTCGGAGTTCTGCCGGGGTGAGCCCGTCTGCGGCCTGGCGAGCGCGGTCAGTGAGTTGATGATCCGTCATAGGTATCTCGGTAAAATCGACCCAACGTACCGGCTTGGAACTATAGCTTGTCGTCTCCGAGCAATCGCTTTGCGAGTTCGAATCTCTCATGAAGCCGTGCCGCCAGGGATGGTTTGCCATCCTCCAGGCTGCGAAACAGAGTCTCTAACTCCGCCTTGCGCTGCTTGTAGAAGCGGTCAATGACACTAAGATTCTCGGGATCCGTGATGCCCACCTGATGGCATACATAATCGAGGATGGACAACAGGGCCAGCACTTCGGCCTTGGCGAGCATGGTGCCAAAGAACAGGTCGTCGCTGTCGAACTCATCCGCCATTGGGAGAACCTCTCTTGCCGAACATGGGTTAGGTTTTCGAGAGCGTAGCCGATCCAATGCAACACTCAAGCCAGATTTCGCTCGCGTAGCTCATTGGGAATGGCGTGTGTCGCGAGCGATTGGCTTGCCGAGCGAGCAAGACCGGCAGTACGCTTCAACGCTCGTGGCGGTCAAATACGCGAAGTGGGCTTTCCTTGCCGCGATCGCAATTGGGATTCCCTCGCTCATCGTCGCTATCGGTTCTCTCGTCGCTGCCCTTATTCCGCTGTTAAAATGAAGACGATCACTCCTCGCTCACCCGCGCTTCCACCCAGCGTGGCACGAAGGCGAAGAATGAGATTTTGGCGTTTCTCTTCGGCTTTTTGCCGTGGGCTTCTTTGGTGTGATGGCCTTTTCGTCAATCCATCCCCGCGGGTCTCACTGCTGAGGGGCGACTCATTCGTTGAACACACGGTTGTAGGCTTTGTCGCGTTGGGGCGGAATGGGTTTGCGTGTTGCAAACTACTTTGTATAGTAAAGTATGTCTGCGGTCTTTGTGGCGATTTGAGCTGATCCTTACGGCAACGGTTGCCGGCGCAGGCTCGGACTCACGCGGAGGTATTTTTCGATGCGTCACAGTCCCACTCTCTTCACTGCCGCCCTACTCCTGTTCTTGGGCGACATCCCTGTCGTTCGGGGAGACGACAAACCCGCGCCGAAAGACCTCGGCAAGATCCAGCCACCGGGTGGAGTGCCATTGCCTATTTTCGGGCCAAAAGGCGAAGCTACCGTTGACGGGATTGAAAAGGCCCGCAAGCGTCTGGAGGCCGTACCCAAAGAAGACCTCGAGAAGTGGGTCGTCGAACTGGAACGGATCATAGACACAAAACTCAAAGATGGGGTTCCGAGTGCGAGACAAGTTTGCCGTACCGACTTCGTGGTTCACCTGAGCATGGCGTTCGACGATCTCAAGTGGAACGCCAAGGCCGCCGCCCACCTCTTCCAGCGCGCCCAAACCATGCCCGCGGCTGAAGCCAAAATCTGGAAGGAAGCGTTTGAATCTCTGCTGAAGAAAAAGATCGGACAAACGGACACTGAAGTTTTGGACGGAGGGCCGGCGTGGGCTGTTCCACTCGTCCTCGTCCCGGTCGAGGCTCTTCACGAAGGGCAGAAGTACAGCACCGAGCGTGGCAAGAAGTACCTGGCTCGCCTGAAACAACTAACCGCAGACGACGTTTCTCTCTGGAAAGACAAGGTGGACATGTTTGGGGGTACCGTACTCGACGCCGCAGTCAATATCATCCTTCTGGATGATTACTTCGACAAAGAACAGTTCCGGCGGGACAAGTTCAAAGCCGCTATCGGGGCAGGCAAGTAGCCGCTCTTTCTCGTACGGCGCGGCGAACGTACCATCCCGGACCCGACTGAGACGGGACGTACCAACGGCCGTTGCGGAAATCCAACTTGCACTTTTCGGCAATCTCTTGACCGCGCTGTCTTCTCGCGTCCACGGAAAGGACTTTCTGCAATGCGGTGGGCGCGGGTTCGGTGATGACCACCGGGTAACCCTCGATCTCCGCTGCTTCGGCGCGAGCGGACCAAGCCGCTTTCGTCTTCTTGGCCGATGCTGCGAAGCCCGAGAGGATGTCGCTGTTCGACCATTTGCCCCGTCCGCGTGGAAGATCCATGACACCGAGTATGAAGTACATCGCGTGCTTGTGCCCAAGTTCGAGCGTCGGTTCGAGGCATCGGGCCGGGAGATCGAAGGGGTGGTGTGGTACCGTGGGGTCCGCTTTTCGCATCCGGGAGACCACCACACTCAGATGTTCTCGCACGTCGTCGAGCATGATGACGGCCTGGCGCCGAACCCGTCGGACGAGTCCTGAGATAAGTCACGGAGTTGATGTCTCACCCGGTGGCTTCTGCGATCCGTCGCGCTCCTTCTCCCGGGTTCTTGGCATACACCCGACGAGCGACTTCCGGCGAGTTGCCCAGGAGTTTGGCCACCCGCACTTTCGCCCACCGCGGAACCAACACCCCGTTCACGACCACGGCCGGATGATCGATGACGCGCACCTTCAGCCAGTCACCCTCGTTCACGTCATGCAGCCGGTTGCCCTTCAACACAACTGACCACTCCGCACCGTCGTTCTTCTCGGCTGGGCCGGTGATGCTCGCCAGCTTGCCGCCGGTACGCCAGATGTAGAGCGGCGCGCAGCGGTGAAGTAGGCCACAACGGGCTTGCCCGCACTGGAGCAAGTGGCACACGATGTGCATCCTTTAATCCAGCTCTGCATCCCTGCCCGCAGTGACGCACGCCCCAGCCAACCCAACCCACGTTAGGCGATGCCCTATCATCGGGAGATTTCGTGATCAATTTTCCAGAAGACGGACCCACACCTCGGGCTTACGTTCTCTGCGTCGATGACAATCCGGACATCGCTGACACGGAAGCTATGCTCCTCGTTCTTCTCGGATTCGACGCCCGTTCTTGCTACGGAGGTCGTGATGCACTTATTCTGGCTGAGACATTCCGACCCTCCGTCTGCCTGCTCGACATGAATATGCCCGGGATGGACGGGGGTGAGCTGGCCGCAAGTCTGCGCGACCAGGCAGACGGACGCCAACTTTTTATCATCGCGGTAACAGCGATGAGTTCCGACGTTTACCGGACCCGTACTCCCTGGTTTGATCTGCACCTCTTCAAGCCTGTCGAGCCGGAGAAGTTGCTCGCTGCGGTTGTCACCCCTAACAACGGTAAGCACATCCCCCAGTCAAGGCGGACTCCTGCCATCAGCGCGTCGCCCGCCGAATTACTGCCCTGACCCGCGGATTTGTAGATTTGTACTTAAAGCTTTGTGTTCTGCCCGCCGCCCGGGTAGCATCACAAATTGCGGATGTTCTCCGTTCCGTCCCGCCTTCTTCTTGTCGGGACAAGCACCAAACCCTCTAACCCATTCGCAACGCGAATTTCCCGCCGCTGGCGGGGCGCAGACGATATGTACCGAGGATGGGACATGAACCCGCACGACACACCCGCGGCCCCGCCCGACGCCTTGTCGCAGCGTTTCGATCTCCTCGCCGCCGGGGCGACCGACTATGCACTCTTCCTCACCGACCCGGATGGGCGACTGATCTGCTGGAACCTCGGTGCCGAGCGGCTCTTCGGCTATCGGGCGGACGAGGTCGTCGGCCAGCACTTCTCCCGGTTTTTCTCCCCCGAGGATATGATCACCGGCCAACCCGAGTACGAACTCAAAACCGCGCGCGAGGCCGGCCACGCCGACAGCGTCCGCTGGCAGATTCGTAAGAACGGCTCCCGGTTCTGGTGCAAGGCGACCGTCACTGCCCTCTACAACGAGACGCGGCAGGTCTACGCCTTCGCCCGTGTCCTGCACGACCTGACCGAGGACCAGGCGCGCGAGGCCGAGCACGAGCGCGCGGACGGCCTGGCCGAGGCCAACCGGAGCAAGGAGGAGTTCATGGCCCTGCTGTCCCACGAACTCCGCAACCCGCTCTCCCCCATCCTCAACGCCCTCGGCATCCTCCGCCAAGTGCGGACCGACGACCCGGTCATCCAACAGGCCGGGGGGATCATCGAGCGGCAGGTGAAGCAGATGGTCCGACTGGTGGACGACCTGCTCGACATCAGTCGCATCACCAAGGGGAAACTCCGACTCACCCCCGAGCGTGTGGAACTCCGAGCCGTCATGAACCGGGCGGCCGACTCCGTCCGCCCCCTCCTCGCGGCGCGCAGGCACGAGTTCTCGCTGCTCCTGCCGACCGAACCCTTATGGGTGGATGGCGATCCAGTGCGTCTGGAACAGGTGGCCGTGAACCTGTTGAGCAACGCGGCCAAATACACCGACACCGGCGGCCTGGTCCGCATGACCGTCGCGCGCGAGGGGGACGACGCGGTGATCCGAGTCACGGACAACGGGGTCGGCATCCCACCGGACATGCTGCCGAAGATCTTCGACCTGTTCACCCAGGTGGACGGCTCGCTCAGTCGCTCGCACGGCGGCCTGGGAATCGGGCTGGCCCTCGTGCGCACCTTGGTGGAGATGCACGGCGGGCGGGTTACGGCGACCAGCGGCGGGCTCGGTAAGGGGTGTGAGTTCGCGGTCAAGCTACCGATTCCGGTCACTGAGGCGGTGCCCGAATCGACGACGACCCTGGAGCCGGGCGTGCGGGAAGGTCCGTCCGTCCGGGTACTGATCGTGGAAGACAACGTGGATTCCGGGGACAGCCTGAGTATGTTGCTGCGGTTGCACGGGCATGAGGTGCTGGTGGCCCGGTCCGGACCGGCCGCCCTTGAGATAGCCGCCACATTCCATCCCGCGCTTGTGTTGTGCGACATCGGATTGCCGGGCATGGACGGGTACGAAGTAGCCCGGCGGATGCGGGCGGACCCCGCACTGGCGGGTGTAACGTTGTGCGCGCTGACCGGGTACACACCGAGCGACGCCGACCTACTGAAGCCTCGTCAGGCGGGGTTCGATCAGCATTTCGTCAAGCCGATCGCACTGGAGACGCTCCTCGACCTCCTGAAGACCATCAAGTAATTTCTGTACCGAGATTGCCGCTCCACCACTCTCGCCTCGCTGACGCGGGAAAGCAACGGGCGGTGTGCAAATGCGAGTTGATTGTGCCAGGAAGTGCTTCAGGACGGGCATTCAGCCCGGCCGAGGGTTCTCGTTTTTATTGAATTCGGTTGGCCATGAGAGTGATTCCGCTTACGTTGCTCCTGCGGGCGGCAACCCTGCTGACTCGACCTCCGCGAAGTGTTCCCGTAACAAGCTGTTGACCAAGGAGGCGTGAGTGATCGGCAGACCATGCGAGGCCTCCGCCACCTCCACGTAACGTGCCCCCGCCAACCCGTCACGCAGTGCCAGTCCCGCCCGCGGTGGCGCGATTGGGTCGTGGGCGGCGGCTACCACCAACACCGGCAGTCCAGCCAGCTCGCCCAGTCGGTCGGATAGGTCGACCGATCGCAGGGCCCGTAGTTGAGCGGCGGCCACCGGCGGCTGGTCCGCGAGGTCGTGGCCGAATAACTCCGCCAACTCGTCGGTGTTGGCTGTCGACCCAGGAGGCAGGACCAACCGGAGGAACCCCCGGCGTCGCATGGACCGGGTGCCGACCCGTGCCCGAAGCCCCAGCCAGACCATCCGCGGGGTCAGCGGTGCGGCCGTTCGTCTGCCGGTGAACGAACAGAGGAGGGCCAGGCTGCGCACTCGGTTCCGGTTGCTCAGAGCCAACTGAAGGGCGACCAGCCCTCCGAGTGAGTGACCGACGACGTGGGCCGTCGCCACCTGCTGAGCGTCGAGTACCGCTCGCGCGTCATCGGCCATCTGGACGACGGTGATCGCGCCCCCGACGGGTTGACTGCGTCCTATGCCGCGGTTGTCGAACCACAGGCAAGTGTATCCGGCCGCCAGTTCAGTAGTCTGCGGCCGCCAGCCAGCACCCTGCACGCCCACACCTTGGATGAACAACACGGCTGGGCCGTTCCCAGCAGCGAAGTACGCGATCCGACAGCCGCTGTGTTCGACCATCCGCTCCACCTTAAAGCCCTCTCGCCGAACGAACAAAGCCAGACGTTTTTTTGACCCACATGGCTTCATGGTCGAGGCAGCTCACCTACCCGGCCGACACCAGTGCCTGCCGATTGGACCTATGGATGAATGCTTCAAGATTCAACCTGCTCTGGGCATCTGCCTGACGTGCAGGCAATACAGGCGGGTAGACAGTAGGAATGCTGTCTTCCGACATCTTCCCGATCTACAACGCTGGCTCCTCCGACATTCCCGTCGGTGGGCTGTGTCTGTGGTCTGGTGGGTACACCTCACAGGGCGCCCTGATCGTTGTTCAGCCCACAGCCGCCAATCAGGGTAATCTCGTTGTCGCGGTCGACTGGGCTATCCTCGTGGGCGGCTTCGGCAATGGCACATTTCGCAACGACGTGATCCTCGCCTGGGATCCAGCCGGCGGACAGCCGTCGCAGGGTGATTCGCTCGGGAGCCAAGCCGGTAGCTGGTATGCCATTAAGGGCAATGCGGGCTTTACCCTTTACGGCGGCACGTCCAATTCATTCGCGACCTGTGTACGCTCGGCGGTGATCGCGCCGGCTGTCTGCTGTCCGCCTGGGTCGGGTTCGGGATCAGGGTCGGGGGGCGGCTGTGGAACGGCACCTGCGCCCGACAATGACGGCTATCCCGATTCGTGTGCGCCTGGTGATGGCACCGACCCGATGGCCGTGCGCGAAACGCTCTGTATTCTGGGGAAGCTCTATATCACACGCGGTCGATTGCAGATCGTGAATGTCAATGGCCGGCTGCGCAACGACTGGTACAACCTGGAAACCGACCAGCCGGGCTGTTGCGGTTGCTCGGGGTCAGGGTCAGGATCAGGTTCTGGGGGGGGAGGGTCGGGAGGTGGAGGAGGAGGCGCCGGTCCGATAGGCTGCTGCGGCGGCACGAATGGCTCTGCCACCGAGCCGGTATCCATCACCGGACCATTCGGCCCGAACTGCGCGAGTGTCGCACTGCTTGGAACGATCAGTTGGACCGGTTCGGATTGGGAAGGCGCTGTAACTGGAGGCGGACTGACGGCGGTCGTGCAACTTCAGTGTATCGGCAATCTGTGGCGCTGGGCGGCCGTGCTGACAAACGCAAGCGGCACTCTGCAATCCATGAGTGGCAATCTGGCGGTGAGTGGAGATGGATCGCTCCTCAACGGGAACACGGGAACGAGCGGGTGGACAAACTGCAACCCTTCTTCTGTCACGGCGTCGTTCGGCAATCCGTGTTCGAATGGCAGCGGCTCAGGTTCTGGTAGTGGCAGTGGCTCAGGCGGTGGGGGGATTTCAACGACCTGTTGTTCTGGAGTTCAACTGTCATCTTCGGGGACTGTTAGTTTCTCTGGAGGAAGCGGAGGATTGGCCTGTCTCAATGGACAAGTCGTGCCCGTCGCATGGGACGGCGTCAGCCTGACGTGGGTGAACAATTTGGTGACGCTGTGCGGAAATGTCGGCCAAGTGCAGGTGGCTTGTAACAGCATCTCGAATCAGATGGGATTGACGCTCCAATTTGCTGATCCGCCGGGCAACTGCACAGGAACGCTTGTCACAGCCAATTGCGCTACTCATCAGTTCGTTTTCACCGTGACATCGTTAGGCACGAGTGGATCGATCACGGCGACGGTGCAGTTGTGACGGAACCGGTCAAGAGAACGTCCCGGCCTTCGATGGTGATCGTTCCTGTCCAAACCGGGATGCCATCGGAAACGGGGGGACCGACAATCTGCCGCTGCTTTTGATCAACAATCACCGATGGCGCGAATGTAATTGTTTGTGGACGGCCGGTGTTGTGAGTTTGCTGCGTGAATGTAATCCTCTCGATCGCCATCGGGCTGAGTAAGCGAGGGTCTGCGCGGCGAGCCTCTGCGCGAGCTGAGATTAGCAAGCCAGTTGCCAGACCAATTGCGAATGACAAACCCAAGCCGCAAAGAAGCGAACGCCGCACGGCCGATCCTCCTGCAGGAAGGAACCAGCAGAAGTATACAACAGAATTAAAATACACAAGACATCGTTGTCAAAAAATTCGGCGATACTTTTAGCGAGTCGCCAGTCTGATATTTTTAGCGATTTGTTCACGGGCTACGCGAGAGAAAATCGCGAACTGTCTTGGCGGGATGGCAAAGGTAATCTCTGTTCCTTTGATCTCCGAGACGACAACTCCAACTACCTTCCTGGTTGAATCCGCGACTGGACGACATGTTCACGGTGATTTCGCAAAAGCGTCATCCCGACCACTGCACCAACGATGACAGCGGCCAAACCCGCGGAGGAGGTAAAGAGAATCCAACTCGGGGCCCCTCGTGATTTGCGAGCGCGTCGCCGCACGGGTTCAGTCGGTGGTTCTTCGAACGCAGGTGTCTGTTGGACTGGCTGAGGAAGGGGATACTGTGCCGGCACTGTGAATGGCTTGATGCAGTGCGGGCAAGAAACGGCTGTTCCGATTTGCGATTCGTGAGCAACCACCGTCAGTCGGCAATGGGGGCACATGATGCGCAGAGGCACAGCAGCTCCTTCACGCGGGCGGGATCGCGAGCGACCACGGCCCGCATACGGAGTCACTCGTCATTGGATCGGAAAGCATCGGTTTTCACTTTGAGCGCATCAGCTAACCGCTCGACAACTGGCCATGTGGGGATACTGGCTCCCCGTTCGTACTTCGCAATTGTCTGATAAGCCATCCCGGCCTTTTCGCCAAGCTGTTGCTGAGTTAAACCTGCCGCCTCTCGCAATTCGCGAAGACGGAGACCGAACGCTGAGGATGGACGCTTTTTCGCCACTTCTGCAATCACTTGGTCGCCCTCAAAAACACCAAGCTACTTAGCTTGAACGCCAAGCTACTTAGCTTTATTGTTTTATCGGCGGTTGGGTGTTGTGCCTTCTGCCAATATGCCGGAACCGGTGGGAATGCCGCCAAGCTAAATCCCACCGGTTCTGGTACATCCCTTCACGGAGATTGCAATGAAGAAGTCTACCAAGTCCGCCGGTTCCCGCAAGCACAGTGACGAATCCCCACAACTGCCCGCAGCCGAGGTGTTCGAAGGATCGCCCTTCGTGCAACAACTCCTTGAACTGCAGCGTTCTGCCACCGATCTCAGCGAACAATTGCATCAGTGGTGGCTCAACAATGATGATTGCGTACTGGCCTGCGAGATGCGCCGCGTAGGGGTCGACATCCAGTCACCCGACGCCGAAGCGGTGCTTGCGGTCGGCGTGGCGGAAGGCATCCCCGCGGACGTTCAGGGGCTCCGCTGGTCGATCGAGCAGTTCCTCCGAGCCACGCAAGCCAAGCTCTCCGCGGTCATGCTGGAGACTACGCCGGCGGTTATGGTCGCGGCGGCGGCGGCGGAATGACTCGCTCGGATCATGGCGACACTTCGACACACTGCGCCAACGTTGGCGCAGTGTGAGCGTCGATGGAGGATGATTTGCTCACGAGATCCTCTTTTTCTTCTTCCGGTAGTTGATGATCGCGGCCGGACAGTGGGCGGATTGCTCGATTGCGATCTCCAACTCGTCACGGTAAATCTTCCGCTCGCAACCCGCACGACGGTCGGCTTCGGGCCGTGGATCGGTGAACACACGATGCCACTTCTGCCAGAACGTCCCCCGCGAGATGTTCAACCTCTCGCATACTTCGACCCAATCAGTGAACCCGTTCTTCTCTTTAGCCTTCCGTCTGACGCCATTCATCGCTTGTCCCTCTCGGGCTTCTCTTCCTCTTTTTCTTCTTCGGGGGCGGAAGTGAAGCGAAATGAGCAAATTGTTTCAATATCGTCAGTTCGATAGTTGTAGCGGTGCGATATGGGTATCCGAACGAACCAGAGGATTTGGACGGGCAGGATCAGACGGCCGCAATCGCACCATCCATTTCGCTGCTTCGCTTCCTGGTGGCGATCTCGCTTGCGATGCCCAGATGAGAGGCTCGCGGTGATCGCCTCGCAACGATGCAGGCAGGGGCGTTTCCGGCCGCGGGTGCCGTTGCTCGCACAATGGTTACGCCGATGTGACGCGCTGGACCTCGACGGGATCGTCAGCGATCGATGCCAACCACTCGCCGAGTTCCGGATCACCGCCGGCATATGCCGTGAGGATCATCTCTTGAAGGATGGCCAGTGCTTGAGGGTTGTGCTCCGTTTCGCTTGGTGAGGTCGCCTCGTCGGACATGGGCGACATCGGCACCGTTGGCCGCGGTGGATGGAGATTGAGCACACCCAGAATCGTGTTGATTTGCTCTGGCGAAAAGCCTTGCGCCTCCAAGCAGTTCGCCAGATGGGTTATGTCGTGTCCGGTTGCAATTTGTTTCGGAAGCATGACAGATCCGTTTTGGGTAGTTTCTCTTTGTCCTTGGTCACATCCAGGGCACCGGGCAACACTGCATGTTATTATTGACGCATCTTCGCCCGAGGGCTCCAGGCATGGCTTGTCGTTACCAATCGCAATCTGATTCTCTTCCCGCTGATGCTGCCCCAGAGATTGTGTCTCTGGTGCTCGACTCCCTGCCCAATCTGGACGAACTGTTGGCCGATCTTGAGCCAGCGGCCGAAACCGAGCCGGAACCCATGCCCACCGCGGAGGAGTTGCTCGCTGTGATCCAATCGGCTGCTGCGGGTCAGGTAGTCGAGGTCACCACGACAACAACCACGCGGAAGGATGGAGCAACTGTAACCACGGTGGTCGAGCGGTTTGCTCCGCCGAATCGTGCTGCGACTAGGTGGTTGCGCCGCCGCGACTTCCCTCTTACTGCCGCGGCAGATCTGCCGGCGGCTCAACTTCCTCCGGTCCGTCGGCGATGACGAGTGGCGACCAGTGCGGAGCGTTGCGCTCCTTGCAGAGTCGCTCTACGAATGAATCGGGATCCTCTCCCCGCGGACAATCGACTACAAGCGGCAGCGGAGTGAGTCCGACTCCTCTGCTGTCCAGCTTTCGCCTGAGCGAACGAATTCGAGCGCGAAGGTTCATGACTGATCCCTCTCACGGCAAGCACCTCAGATTGCTGCGGGCTCAGTATCGCCCCCGGCCCACGGCAACGCGCCGGCGTAGACATCTGCAGGCGATCCGTTCATCCGTTCTTCGAGTTCCTCGATTCGTCGTTCCTGCTCCGCCGCTTGCCGCTTGAGTTCCTGCAGTTCGACCAGATTGATGCCCAGCTCGATGATCGCACGCGCAGCACCAAGTCGCACGTATTGCGAACTCGCCGACAGGAGTCCCCGAAGAGTATCCGCCGCCTCCGTCATCGCGTCAGAGAGCGTGTTCAGCGCCCGGTCCACTGCCTCCGAACGCAACTCGGTCACGCGACTCGCGAACGCTGGGTCGGCCTTCCACGTCTCCAGGGTACGCCGAGACACTTTCGCTGCGGTTGCGGCATCGTCCACGGTCGCGCCGGTCGCCAGCGCAGCCGCAGCCAGTTCACGATTCCCACTCCGACCACTGCGTGCCATTTCTCGCCTCACTTCACTTCATTGCGGTGCCCAAAGGGGGTTTGCGGGTCAGGCAACCCTATCGAGAGAATCGCAACTACGTCTTCCCTCTGCACTTCTTCCGGGAGCCTCCCATGTCCTTCGTAACCCTCTTCCCGGCGCGTCCGAAGCCGCCACGCGTCCGCAAACGGCGTCCGCCCAAGAGCGAATATCTGCACGTCCGCGAGGTCAAGGGCGGCGCATGGCAGGCCCGCGTATGGCTGGGCGTGCGTTCGGGTGGATCGCTTAACCTCGGACTGTTCACGCGTACCGAGCACCCCGACGATCCGGGTGAACCGGAAGGCCGGATGGCGGAATGGGCCGCGGCACGGGCCAGTCGGGAGTTCCGTCGACGATTCAAGCCGGGTGTGAGCCTACGCGCTGTCATTGGATCACTCATGGCTGATCGGCTCATTCCTGACCACGTTCTGCCTCCCCGCGTGAAGAAGACCGCGGACGGTCGGTACATCGCTCGCGTCCGTAAAGCTGGCCGAATCGTCGAAGCGCAGGGCGTATTCGATTGCCCGTGGGCCGCACACGAGGCGATGTTGGTAGTGATGGCTCGCGAGTTCCCGCTTAAACCCTTGCGTCGGTCGGCGCAGGAAGCGGAAGCGCGGCTCATCGACCTCTCTTCGTTCTTCAATTCGCGGCAGGCGCACGCTCGGGCTCCTTTTTCTCGACCCTCGGAGACAACCAGCACCGCGTGTCTTCACCAGCGTGAATCACCACCGGCCGTTCTGCGGGCGTGAACCCGAATGAGATCATCGGGGTATCGCTGTAAGAGGCCGTCTGGAAATTAGGTTTTTCGTTTACGTTTGGGCCGTTTGAGCAGGTAGTTATCGCGGTCCTTTTGAGGCATCATCGAGCGGGCCATCCGATGGCTGGCCCCGATGTAGATCCAGGCCTC
>Ga0209062_1002888_pt1 | contig 21423 bp, 17 predicted proteins | sample Coa_R2_2_FD_187158 | JGI IMG/M metagenome (GOLD analysis project Ga0209062, IMG submission 187158) | Surface soil microbial communities from Centralia Pennsylvania, which are recovering from an underground coalmine fire - Coalmine... | ecosystem: Environmental > Terrestrial > Soil > Unclassified...
TTTTATGCAGTATTTGCGGTGAAGAATCGAGCCGTATCTGCCGCCGCTGCACCAAGGACACGTGCAATAACCATCTCTGCGAGCGCTGCCTGCGCTGCAGCGATTGCTGCGAATGCGAGCTGGCGCTTACCGATCAGAGCCTGCCGGCCGCCACCGCGCGCTCGATGTTCCCGCGCCCGGAGCCGGAGCCGATACCGGAGCCGCCCGAGCCCCTTCCCGATCCCGAACCGGAGCCCCCTACCCCCGAGCCCGATCCGGTGTAGGCCCGCAGCGGCCCACCGCTGGCGCGCGCCGATTGCTGCGAATGCGAGCTGGCGCTGACGGATCAGGGCCTGCCGGCAGCGGCCGCTCGCTCTATGTTTCCACGCCCGGAGCCGGAGCCGGTACCGGAGCCGCCCGAACCTTTTCCCGATCCCAAACCGGAGCCCCCGAGCCCCGAGCCCGATCCGGTGTAGGCGGGCAGGTGGAATATGAATATGCCACCTGCCCCTGCAAGCTATTGATTCTACGGCGCCCGATTTCGGCCAGCGGCTCATTTTGATCCGGCGGCGGTTCAGGCGGTGGCCTGGCCCGCGGCGCGGCGCGCTCCTATTCGGTTTGCGATTCCGCTTCCGCGGCGGCCAGCGGACCGGCGGCGCGCTGCTCGGCGATGACCTCGCGCGCCTGCTCCACGCGGTCGCGCGGAACCAGGAGAAGGTAGCCGAGGTTCGGAAATCCCGGAGCGTCGTTGGTCATCACCGCCGGAATTCCCGCGGCTTGCAGAATGCCGCGCAGAATCTCCGCCTCGGAAGCCGCGTCGATCGTCTGGGAGAAATAGAAGGGGACCAGGTCCAGGTCGTGGGACGGGTTGAACTCGTCATGGCGGGATACTTCTTCGGGATCTTGCGCCATACCTTCAGGATATCGCAGAATGTACAGGAAGCCCGGAGGCTGAAGCATGTCCGAAGAGTACCGGAAAGAGATCCGCAGCACGGATGACGAAGGCGCGAACCGGCTCGGGTGGTTCCTCACCGGCGCGGTGATCGGCGTGACCATCGCCATGCTGTACTCGCCGCGGAGCGGAAAGGACACCCGCCAGTATCTTTCCGATCAGGGCCGGGAGAAGTTCGGCGACGGCGCGCAGGGCATCATCGAGGCCAGCAAGGAGATGTTCGAGCGCGGGCGGCAACTGGTCGAAGACGCGGCCGAGCTGTTCGAGCGCGGGCGCCGGCTGGTGAATGGATAGCGCGCAGCCCTGCCGCACTTCCATGCGCGCCGGCGCGTTCGAGATCACGCCGGTGCGCCCGGCAATCTACTGGTGGGATGGCGGCGCGATGTTCGGCGTGGTGCCGAAAACGCTCTGGAGCCGGAAGACCGCCGCCGACGAGCTGAACCGGATCCCATGCGGCTTCAACTGCTACGTCGTCCGCACCGGCGAGCACACGGTCCTGATCGAAACCGGCTGCGGCGATAAGATGGACCCGCGGGCACGCGAGCGCATGCGTCTGCAAACGGAGCCCGAGGATCTGCGCGAGGCGATCGCGGCGGCGGGCATCGATCCGGAATCCATCGATATCGTCATCAACAGCCACCTGCACTGGGACCATTGCGGCGGCAACACCATCCTGCGGGACGGCGGCGCACAGCCGGCGTTTCCGCGGGCGCGCTACTTCGCCCCGCGGGGCGAATGGGAGCACGCGCACGAGCGGCTCTCGCGGGACGGCATCAGCTACATCGACGCCAATTACGATCCGCTGGTCGAGGCGGGCCGCATGACGCTGGTCGAGGGCGACTGCGAGATCGTGCCGGGCATCCGCATGGAGCGCGCGCCGGGGCACAACCGCGATATGTGCGTGATCACCGCGGCGAGCCGAGGGCGCACGTTCTGCTTTCTCTCCGATCTGGTGCCCTCCGTGGCGCATCTGCAGCCCACCTGGGTCGCGGCCTTCGACCTGTATCCGCTCGAAACCATCGAGCAGAAGCGCAAATGGCTGGGCCGCGCGGCGGACGAGGGCTGGCTGTGCGGGTTCGGCCACGATCCGGAGGTGGATTTCTTGCAAGTCGTGCGCGATGAGAAGAAGGAGTTCCGCGCGGCGTCCGTTCGCTGACGCCGCCTTGCAGCGGCCGGAGCGGCAGCATCCCGCCTCTCGGTTACCATGAAAGAGATGGCAACCGCGACACTTTCCGAATTCCGCAACGAGCCGTATACCGACTTTTCCCAGCCGGAGAACCGGCGCATGATGGAAGCCGCGCTGGCGCGGGTCCGCTCCGAATTCGGACGCGAGTACGAGCTCCGCATCGACGGCCAATGGGTGGCGACCGGAGACAAGCTCGTCTCCGTGAATCCGTCGAACCCCCAGGAGATCGTCGGCATTCACCACAAGGCGACCAAGGAGCTCGCCAACCGTGCGGTCGAGACCGCTTACGCGTTCTTCCCGGAATGGTGCCGCACACCGGCGGCGGAGCGCATCCGCATGCTGCTCGAAGCGGCGCGGATTCTGCGGCGGCGCAAGTACGAATTCGACGCCTGGCTGGTGCTCGAAGCGGGCAAAACGTGGCCGGAGGCGGAGGCCGACGTCTCGGAAGCGATCGACTTCTGCGAATACTACGCGCGCGAGGCGCAGCGGCTGGCCGGCCCGCAGCCCGTGGTGCAACTGCCGGGCGAAAGCGATGAGATGATCTACATCCCGCTCGGCGTCGGCGTTGTGATTCCGCCATGGAATTTCCCGCTGGCCATCCTGGCGGGGATGACCGTGGCGGCGCTGGTGACCGGCAACACGGTGGTGCTGAAGCCTTCGAGCGAGACCCCGACCATCGCGGCCAAATTCGCGGAAGTGCTGCTCGAAGCCGGTTTCCCGGAGTCCTCGTTCACGCTGCTGGTGGGCTCGGGCGCGGCCGTCGGGGACGTGCTGGTCGAGCATCCCAAGACCCGGTTCATCTCCTTCACCGGCTCGCGCGATGTGGGTCTGCGCATCAACGAGCTGGCGGCGAAGCACCATCCGGGGCAGATCTGGATCAAGCGCGTCGTCGCGGAAATGGGCGGCAAGGATGCCATCATCGTGGACGGCGACGCCGACATCGATAAGGCCGTCGACGGCGTGCTCGCCTCGGCCTTCGGCTACCAGGGGCAAAAGTGCTCGGCCTGTTCGCGCGCGATCGTCGATGCCCGCGTCTATGACACGTTCCTGGAGAAGCTCACGGCCAAGGCCAAGAGCATCAAGATCGGGCCCGCGGACGATCCGGCCAATTACATGGGGCCGGTGATCAGCGCTTCCGCGATGAAGAGCATCCTCGAATATATCGAGACCGGCAAAAAAGAGGGACGCCTGCTGGTCGGCGGCAACGCGAAGCGCGAGGGCGGCTACTTCGTGCCGCCGACGATCATCGCGGACGTCGATTCCAAGGCGCGCATCTTCCAGGAGGAAATCTTCGGGCCCGTGCTGGCGGTAACCAAGGCCCGCGATTTCGAGCATGCCCTGGAGCTGGCCAACGACACGCAGTACGGCCTCACCGGCGCGGTCTATTCGAACGATCCCGAGCATCTGCGCGAGGCGCGCGAGCGCTTCCACGTGGGCAACCTGTACTTCAACCGCAAGTGCACGGGCGCGATGGTGGGGGCGCACCCCTTCGGCGGATTCAACATGTCCGGGACGGATTCGAAGGCGGGCGGCCCGGATTACCTGCTGCTGTTCGTACAGGCGAAATCGGTAGCAACCAAGCTGTAGGAGACCGGACGATGTCCGTTCACTTCCTCGTCCGATTGGCGCCGCTTCCCGGCCGGGAGGCGGAATTTCGCGAGGAGCTGCGGCGGGTCGTCGAGGCGTCGCGGGCTGAGGCCGGCTGTCTCGCGATCCACGCGTTCGAATCGCTGCGCGAGCCGCCCGAATTTGCGATCCATTCCGAATGGGTGGATGAGGCGGCTTTCGAGCGGCACGCGCGGCTGCCGCACACGGAACGCTTTCTGCGCGCGGCGGAGACGCTGCTGACGCACGATATCGCCGGCCTGCGGGCGCGCCGGATTGCCGGAGGCGCCGGTCAGGGCGCTGCGGAGGCCCATGCCGCTCCAGAATCGCGTTGATCCCTACGGCGCCATCTTCCGCACCCCCGCGCGCGGCACGATGATGGGGAACCGCGGCGGCGCGATCCACAACAGCGATCGTGAAATCGTGCGGCGCTACGTAAGCCGGCGATGGATCGCCTGCGTACTCGAATTTCGCGGCCGGCGGCGCGTGGTCATGTCGCCGAACCGGTATACCGAGCTCTTTTTCCTCGACGAAGCCGTGGCGCTCGCCGCCGGCCACCGCCCCTGCGCGGAATGCCGCCGCGAGCGGTTCCACGCGTTCCGGCGCGCCTGGAACACCGAGCGCCCGCCCACCGCCGATGAGATGGATGCGGCCCTGCATCCGGCGCGCATCGGCCGGCAGGGACAAAAGATCACATATGAAGCGCCGCTGGACGGCCTGCCCGATGGCTGTTTCATCGAATCCGAGGGCCGGCCTTGGCTGGTCTGTCGCGACACGCTGGCATTATGGACGCCGGAGGGCTACGCGCGCGCGATCGCGCGTCCGGCCGGCGCGGCGGTCACGGTGCTGACGCCGCGTCCGATCGTCGAATGTCTGCGGCGGGGATACCGGCCCGAGATCCACCGTTCGCTCGGTGCGAGCCCATGATGAAGTCCGTCATCCTCTCGGTTTGTTTCACGGCCGCGGCAGCCTCCGCCGCCAGCCTCACCGGCAACTGGCTGATCGCGATTCCCAATGGCGATGGCACCGTGCAGCGCACGTATCTCAACCTCAAGCAGCAGGACGGCCGCATCACCGGCACGATCCGTTGGACGCTGCACCTCTTCACGATCGACCGCAGCAGCGGCGGACCCGGCGGTTTCACGATCAGCGGGGGCATGCCGATCCTCGGCACCGAGCGGCGTAAGACCTATCGCGGCAAGCTCGCGGGCAATGAACTGCAACTCAAAGAGATCCTCGCCACCGGCCCCGGCCCGACGTTGATCGCCCGCCGCGTTCCGGCCGGCGAAGGCGCTCTGCCGCCGCGCATTCCGCCGCCGCCGCTGCGCCCCGTCCGCTGGAACGGCCTCGCCCGCACGCCACCCATGGGCTGGAACAGTTGGAACAAGTTCGCCAACCGCGTCGACGATGCCACGGTACGGCAGATCGCCGATGCCATGGCGCGCAACGGCATGCGCGAGGCCGGGTACGTCTACGTGACGATCGACGACACCTGGGCGGGCGAGCGCGACGCACGCGGCGAGATCCACCCCAACCGCAAATTCCCAGACATGAAAGCGCTCGCCGATTACGTCCATTCGAGGGGCCTGAAGCTCGGCATTTATTCTTCTCCCGGACCCGTCACCTGCGAGGGCTATGAGGGCAGCTACGGCCACGAGCAGCAGGACGCGAATACCTACGCCGCCTGGGGCATCGATTTCCTGAAGTACGACTGGTGCGGTGCGTTTATGATCTACAAGGATTCGGAAATGCAGGCCGTCTACCAGAAGATGGGCGAGGCGCTGCTCGCTTCCGGCCGCCCGATCGTCTACAGCATCTGCCAATACGGCGTCGGCGAGGTCTGGAAATGGGGAGCCGATGCCGGCGGAAATCTCTGGCGCACTGGTGGCGATATTCGCGACACGTGGGAATCGATGAGCCGCATCGGATTCAGCCAGTACCCGCTCGCCCCCTTCGCGCGGCCCGGCCACTGGAACGATCCCGACATGCTCGAAATCGGCAACGGCGGCATGACGGACACCGAATACCGCACGCACATGAGCCTGTGGTCGATGCTCGCCGCGCCGCTGATCGCCGGCAACGACGTCCGCAATATGACGCCATCGATCCGCGAGATTGTGCTGAACCGCGAGGTGATCGCGATCGATCAGGACCCGGCGGGGCGTCAGGGGAAACGCGCGTGGCAATCCGGCATGCGGGAGGTCTGGACCAGGGAACTCGCGGGCGGCGACACCGCGCTGGCGGTGTTCAACCGCGCGCCGCAGGATGCGCGCGTGACGTTTCGCTGGGCGGATGCCGGATTGGTCAACCCGCCTTCGCGCATCCGCGATGTGTGGCGCCATACCGACGGGAAGGCGGCCGGGCCGGAGTATTCGGCCGACGTTCCCGGACACGGCGTGGTGATGCTGCGGGTGCGCTGAGGTGCCTTCCGCTTATGTCCGCGGGGTTGAAACGCCGCGCCCCGCAACCACGCCGCGCGTCATGCTAACCTGACGCTTCCGAACTCATGAAAACCACTCTTCTTCTGCTGGCGCTACTCGCGCCGGCCAGCGCATCTGACCGCGAATTTTCGATCTTCGGCCTCCAGTGCCAGGCCGTCACGTGCGAGGCGCGGGAGGGCATCATGCCCCACCGGCTGACCACCATCGAAGTCTCGGGCAAGGCCGCGCCGTACGCGGGCTACAGCCTGACGCTGCGGCTGGTGAACCGGCAGAACAACTCCGTGGTATTCGAGCGCAAGACCGGCGTGATGGCGGACGGCGGCTTCACCGCCAGTCTTCCCGCGTATAATCTGCCCGACGGGCAGTACGCGTTCCTTTTCGCCTCGCCGGGGCAGGCGCCGAAGGCCGTCGCGGGCGGCGTCTTCACCATCGGACCGTTCGGCGCGCCGGCGGCTGCACAGACTGCGCCGGCGGCTCCGGCAGGCGGGCTCTCGGGTCACTGGCTCGGGATCGCGGGCACGGCTGCGGATGTCACGATCAAGCCCGATGGCACGTACGTCTCCGGCGGGACCGCCACTGGCACGTGGCGGCAGCAGGGCAGCGACGCATCCTTCACGGGCCCGCTCGCGGCCTGGAACGGCGGCCACGGCAAGCTGAAACCCTCGGGTGACGTGATCGAGTTCTACTGGACCAACGCGGCGGGAGCGAAACAGTATTTCGTGCTCGCGAAGCATTGAAGGCCCGCCAGAGCGCGATTGGCGCTTCCACTCGCGTGCTAACATGGTGATTTCCAACCACCTTGATTAAAGCCGTCAAAGGAACCAGAGACTTACTGCCCCCATCCACGGAGGTGTGGAACCGCGTGGAGGCCGCGGCGCGCGAGATTTTCCGCGCCTACAACTACCACGAGATCCGCACCCCGATCCTCGAAGAGACGCAGCTTTTCGCGCGCGGCGTGGGCCAGGAGACCGACATCGTCACCAAGGAGATGTACACGTTCACGGACCGCGACGAAAGCTCGCTCACGCTGCGGCCGGAGAACACCGCCTCGGTGATCCGCGCCTACATCGAGCACCGGCTCGACCAGCGGCCCGGCGTCCAGAAGCTCTATTACATCGGCCCGATGTTCCGCCGCGAGCGGCCGCAGAAGGGCCGCTACCGGCAGTTCTACCAGATCGGCGCGGAGGCCATCGGCTCGGAATCTCCGGTGGTCGATGCCGAGGTGATCGCGCTCGTGATCGATATCCTCAATGGCGTCGGGCTCGAAGGCTTCCAGTTGCTGATCAACTCCGTCGGCGACGCCAAATGCCGGCCGCAGTACGTCGAGCGGCTGCGCGAGGAGCTGAAATCCGTGGCGCCGCGCATGTGCGGCGACTGCCAGCGGCGCGCGGAGACCAACCCGCTGCGCGTGCTCGATTGCAAAGTCGAAGCCGACCAGCCGATCATCGACGCGCTGCCCCACATCACCGATTGCCTGTGCGACGAGTGCCGCGCGCACTTCGATGCGGTGAAGCAATACCTCGAAGATCTCGGCATCCCGTACGAGGTCCGGCCGCGCCTGGTGCGCGGGCTCGATTACTACATGCGCACGACGTTCGAAGTGGTGCACGGCGCGCTGGGAGCGCAGAATTCCGTGCTCGGCGGCGGCCGCTACGACGGGCTCGCCGAATCTCTGGGCTCCAAGGTGCACGCGCCCGGCATCGGATTCTCGATCGGCGAGGACCGGCTCGTGATGTCCGTCGAAGGCGATCAGCCGGCGGCGGAACTGGATCTGCTGATCGCGCCGCTGGGCGATGCGGCGGTGCGTCACGCGGCCGTGCTGGCGCGCGAATTGCGGCTCGCGGGCGTGAGCGTGGAGCTGGCCGAGGGCAGGCTGAAACGCGCCATGGAGCTGGCCAACAAGCTCGGCGCCCGGTTTACCCTGATCCTCGGCGAAAATGAAATGGCCGAAGGGCGCTACGCGCTGAAGAATATGGCCTCGGGCGAGCAGATCAGCCTCACCCGCGACGAGATTGCCGGTAAGCTGGTAGCTAACGCCTAGCAAGCCGCGACCGTAAGGGAGCGGTGGGACTCACCAAGGCATAGAAGACTACTTTATGGAACCTGTTCGACTCGATTTCCTCGGCGACCTTCGCCGCACCCACACCTGCGGGCAATTGCGCGCCGCCGACGAAGGCAAGACCGTCCTGCTCATGGGATGGGTGCATCGCCGCCGCGACCACGGCGGCGTGATCTTCGTCGACCTGCGCGACCGCGAGGGCCTCACGCAGGTGGTGTTCCATGAGGACGTCGATCCCGCCGTTCACCGCCGCGCCGAAGAAGTGCGGCCGGAGTACGTGATCGCGGTCGAAGGCCGGGTGATGCCGCGCGGCAATGGCGCGGTCAATCCCAAGCTCGCCACGGGCGAAATTGAAGTCGCCGCGTCGAAGGTGTGGCTGCTCAACGAATCGCGCACGCCGCCGTTCCCCATGGAGGACCAGGTGGACGTGAGCGAGGACGCGCGCCTCAAGTACCGCTACGTCGACCTGCGCCGCCCGCGCATGCAGCGCAATATCATGCTGCGCTCGAAGATCGCCTTCGCGGTGCGGGAATGCCTGTACGCGCAGGGGTTTCTCGAAATCGAGACGCCGTTCCTGACGCGGTCGACGCCCGAGGGCGCGCGCGATTACCTGGTGCCCTGCCGCGTGCAGCCCGGCACGTTCTACGCGCTGCCGCAATCGCCGCAGATCTTCAAGCAAATCCTGATGGTGAGCGGCTACGAAAAGTACTTCCAGATCGTGCGCTGTTTCCGCGATGAGGATTTCCGCGCCGACCGGCAGGCCGAGTTCACGCAAATCGACCTCGAAATGTCGTTCCCGCAGCAGGAGCGGGTCTTCGAGGTGGTCGAGGGCATGATGCACCGCATCTGCGCGGTGGCGGGCCACAACGTCACGCTGCCGTTCCCGCGCATGACGTACGCCGAGGCGATGCGCAGCTACGGCAGCGACAAGCCGGACCGCCGCGTGCCGCCGATGTATCCCGTCGAGGATCTGGCGCCCGATCTGGCGACCGCCGGGATGCCGCTCGAAGCCATCGTGATTCCGGGCGTCGGCACGGCGAGCCGCAAGGAGCGCGACGAGCTCAAGGCGTTCGGCCAGGAGCGCGGGCTGCGCGTCTATGACGACGCCAAACGCCTGGAGCGCGATTACCCGGCCGAGATGGCGCAGATCCGCCAGCGTACCGGCGCCGGCGAAAACGATCTGCTGATCCTCGCCACGTGGGCCGGCGAGCCGAAGGGCCACCGTCCCGACGAAACCGCTTACCAGGCCTGCGGCCAGTTGCGGCTCTACTGCGCCCAGAAGTTCAACGACCGCCACAAGCTGCTCGACCCGAAGCGCCTCGAATTCCTCTGGGTGACCGACTTCCCAATGTTCGAGTGGAACGACGAGGAGAACCGCTGGGTGGCCGCGCACCATCCGTTCACCTCGGTGCACGACGAGGACCTCGACAAGCTGGAGACCGACCCGGCCCACTGCCGCGCCAAGTCGTACGATCTGGTGCTCAACGGCATGGAGCTGGCCTCGGGCTCGATCCGTATTCACCGCCGCGACGTGCAGTCGAAGGTGTTCGCCGCGCTCGGCTTCACGGACGAGGAAGCCCGCCGCCGCTTCGGCTTCCTCCTCGATGCGCTGGAATACGGCGCGCCGCCGCACGGGGGCATCGCGCTCGGCCTGGACCGCATCGTCATGATCCTCGCGGGCGAGAGCTCGATCCGCGATGTAATCCCCTTCCCCAAGACCGCGCGCGGCGCCGATTTGATGTGCGACGCGCCCTCGGAAGTGCCGGAGCGCCAGTTGCGCGAGATCGGGATTGCGGTCAGGGCGCCGGGGAAGTAGGACGTTCGCCGCATGTGGAAATGTCCGAGCTGCAGTGAAGCGGTGGACGATTCATTTGACGCCTATTGGAAATGCGGCCGGCGGAAACCCGCGCGGGCGGCGGAGCTCGTCGCCGGCGCTATCCGCGATCTCAACGCCAGCGCGCACGGGCGCGGGATGCTGCTGGTCACCGGCATTGGCAGCGCGCTGGCTCGTGATCCTTTGGCCCGGCGAATGGGCGCGCGCTGCCCGATGGAAGCGGATGTCTATCCGCGCTGCCACTTGCCGCGCGTGAAATCCGGAAACTCCACGGGCGCGCTGCCCTTTGCCACCGACACCTCGCTCAACGCACCGGCCGCGCTCCACGCCGCGGCGTCATACACGTCGATATCCGGCGCCGTCCCTTCGCGCAGGCACTGCACGAGCCGGTAGCACATGATGAAATCCATGCCACCGTGGCCGCCCAGCTTCTTCGCGATTTCTCCCATTTGGGTCCAGATGGGCGGCTCGAATTCCTGTTTGTACGGATCGAGCGGGCCGAACTCCTCGCCGCCGCGCCCGTCGATGTAAATGCGCGGCGGATAGTCCTTGAAGATGCCCTTCGTGCCCGCGATCAGGTTGATGCGGTCGTAGGGCTGCGGGCTGCTCACGTTGTGCTCCAGCCGGATCAGGCGGCCCTTGGCGGTGCGGATCAGGCTGGTGTTCTGGTCGCCGCAGAGGTACGTTTCCTTGCGGCGCGGGTCGTCGGGCGCGGTGTGGGTCTCGCGGTAGGCCGCGAGCGACACCGAAAGCGAGCTCATCGAGACAATCGTCTGGAAGCGGTCGCCGCGGTTGATGTCCATGTAGTGCGCCACCGGCCCGAGGCCGTGCGTGGGATACAGATTGCCGTTGCGGTGGAAATGCTCGTCGCGCCGCCACAGTCCTTCGCCCTGGTGCGAGAAGAGGATGCTGCGCAGATCGTGGAGATAGGCGGCGCCACCGTGGATCAGCTCGCCGAACATCCCCGCCTTGACCATGTTCCAGACCATCATTTCGTTGTAGCCGTAGCAGCAGTTTTCGAGCTGCATGCAGTGGCGGCGGGTCTGCTCGGAGGTCTCGACCATCTGCCAGCAATCTTCGAGCGTGCGCGCGGCGGGCACTTCGATGCCCACGTGCCGCCCCTGCTTCATGGCATAGACGGCGATCGGCACGTGCCAGATCCACGGCGTCGCGACGATGACGAGGTCGAGATCGTCGCGCTTCGCCAAGGCTTCGAAGGCGTGATCGCTGCCCGCGTAGATCTCGACCGGCGCGGTCTGCCCGGCGCGCTGCAGCCGCTCCTGCCCGCGCACGCACTTTTCCCGCACGATGTCGCACAGCGCCGGGATCTCGACGTTCTCGACCGCCGCGAAATTTTGGAGCAGCGACGTGCCCCGCCCGCCGACGCCGACGATGCCGATCCGCACCTTGGGCCGTGCATCGAATTTGACGCCGTACATGCTGGCGCTGCCCGCCGGAGCGGGCGGAGTTTGCGGGGTCGCGGAGGCGGCGCTGGCCAAACCGGCGAGCGACGCCAGGCGCAGCAGATCGCGTCGGGTTGCGCCATCGTCATTCATACGGATGACTCCTGAGAGTGAATTCGTTGCTCAGTATAGCGCGGCGGCGCCGGCCGTCGCGTGCGTCTTGCGGCTTCAATCTCGGCAGGCCGATCACCCCCGGAGTGCTGTCAACAGGCGGATGACTTCGCGATAGCACTTTTCAAATGAAGGAGCCCGTTTTGCCGCTTCGAGATCGAATCGCGCGCTAAAAGATGGCTGATCCACAGTCGGCGAGTACGCGCCGCTCCGGATTCGCTGGTTCAGCCACTCCTTGGCGCCACGGACGGCCTCCGGATTCTCTGGCCGCTCCAGATCGGCGGGCAATCCTTTATGCCCCCGCAACGACTCAGCGGCTGCGAGAAACCACGATTCGAACTCTTTGTTGGCAAGCACCACCGCGGACGGGCGATCGATGCGCGCCGCCTGAACGCGGGCAAGCAGTGACGGACCGAGTTCTGCCGGACAATCATCATCTGCGTCGAGAAGCACCAAAATTCCAGCGCCGGAGGCGGCTCGAACGGCGGCGAATCCCACGGCTCTTTCGAGCTCCGCCTGTTTTAACAGCCGACTCTTGGTAACGCGAATCGGATGCGGCACCTGGACTCTCAAGCCGGGATCGAAACGTTCCGCAATTCTGCGGATGAGTATTGGGACCGATTCACACTCGCCGTGGCCTTCTACAATACAGACAATTTCAACCGGCATCAGCCCCGCTCACGATCGAACAGATCTAGCTGGCGGTCGACCTTATCGGGCGCAGAGTCGGGATCGGGTCGCAGTTGATCCATTCGCAGCAGCTCTCCCGGGGTGTAGAGGCGATCTCGTAACGCGGTTTTGCCGGCAGCATCGAGTGGCGCGATATGCGTCGAACCCTTGTCAGCATAAACGGCAAGAATCGAGGCGGGATCGAGTTCTCCATTATCGAGCAAGTCCCCGCTGTGACTCGTCACGATGACCTGGGTACTGCGGCTGGCCTCGCGCAGACCATCGCGCAACAGGCCGGCGGCCGCGGGATGGAGCGCAATTTCGGGCTCTTCAATGCCGACCAGGGTGACCGGCCCGGCGCCATTTCCGGACTGAAACAGCGCGACGAGGATTCCGAGTGCGCGGACAGTCCCATCGGACATATTTGAGGCGAGAAACCGCCAGGGATCCTTCGTGCCAGCCACTTGTTGACGAAATTCCAGGGTTTCCTTCGGACCGACAACTTTGACATCTACGCCGTGAACACCAGGAACCACCTTTGCCAGATACTCCTCGATGCGAGCTTTCCGCCCATGGTGGTTTTTATTTAATTGCGCCAGAACACTGGTGATATTACTGCCATCGCGAGCCAGCAACTCTCCGGCGTCGGGAGATTGAAGGTCGCGAATGCGGTCCGGATTCAAGCTATAAAAACCCATCCTCGATAAAGCATCGTAGACAGGACGAAATGGGGGCAACCCGGAAGCATTGACCAGGTAGAGACGGTCCAGGGATGCCACGGGTCCTTGCTGGGTCGTGGCAACTACCGTACCGCGTTCGACGCGGAAGTGTTGCGCCTCGCCAAGCGCTTCAGCAGGCCGAATCGTGCATTCTTCCTCCTGAACTTCAAATCCGCCCGCCGGGCGCGCACCGATGCGAAATGAGTAATGCCCGGATTCTCCGCTCGCCAGATTGAACCACAAACGCAATCCGAAGTGATTCGGGTGCCCGCCTGACCTCCGGCGCACTTCATTGATGCCGCCGCGCTCCCGAAGCGCATGTTCGAGCGAGGTTCGAAGCGAATCCGTGACGAAGCGTAATGCGTCAAGAAAATTGCTCTTCCCGGCGCCATTGGGCCCCACCAAAAACGTCAGCGGACCAAGGGCAACGTCACACGCTGCCACGCTCTTGAAGTTCTTTAGTGCGACCCTCGTTAAGAAGGTTGAATCTGTCATACGAGCCGCATCGACATGCGCCTCCCTAGTTGCTCGCCGAATTGCGGTGGGTTGAGCCGTCTGTTTGGAGCCGGGAACGGCTTCCTCTATTCTATCGGTCCGGGCCGCTGCCCCGCGGATTCGAGCAAGCTCCGCGTGGAAATCACTGATCCTCGTCGCCGCCCATCGTCGCCGCCGGACCCGTGGGCGCGCCGCGCGGGTCGGGTTTGACGGTCACATGCTGCGTGTAGGTTTGGCCGTCGACGGTCAGCCGCACGGTGTACTCGCCGGGCTGCAGGCCGGCAGCGCCGCGGCCGAAACCGCCACCGCCACCGCCGGCGCCACGGCCGCCACGTCCGCCGCGTCCGCCCTCGGCCTGCTGCGGGGCTGCGCCCGCCGGATGGCAGGCATCCGGCGCGGGCGGAGCTGCCGCGCCGCGTCCGAAGCCGCCGCGGCCCGCTGCCGCGGCGAGCGCGTAACGGTGCATGCCGGCCGTCGCCGAGGGCGGCTGCGCCGGCTGCATCCACTTGGCCTCCACGTTGAGCGTATCGGTATCGGGCGGGCGCACCGGCGTGTCGCTGGCGGCGCAGGCGCGGACGGCGCCGCGGCCATCCACCAGTTCCAATTTGAGCGGCTGCGCGGGGGCGTTCTTCAGCCAGTAATATGCCACCACGCCCGCCGGCGGGTTTTGCAACTGCGGCTCGTCCATCGGCATGGGTGTGCCGTTCATGCCGCCCGCGCGGATCGCGAAAGTCTCGCCAGGCTGGAACAGGTACGCTGCCGCGCCGGCGATCTGCTGCCCGCGCGCCGCAATCTGGCGCAGCGCCTCGGCATGGTCCATCACCCAGAAGCCACGCCCGTGCGTGGCGATGGCGAGGTCGTCGCCATGCACGATGATGTCCCGCACCGAAGTCACGGGCATATTGTTCTGCAGCGGCTGCCACTGGGCGCCGTCATCGAAGGAGACATACACGCGCAGCTCGGTCGCGGCGTAGAGCAGGCCCTTCTGCACCGGATCCTCCTTCACGGAGTTGACGTACGCCCCCGCCGGGATGCCGTCCACCACGTTCTGCCAGGTCTTGCCGCCATCGTGCGTGCGGTAGATGTAAGGCTTGGGATCGGCGATGCGATGGCGGTCGACGGAAGCGTAGGCCGTATCGGCGTCGAAATGCCCGGCCTCGATCTGCGATACCTTGCTCCACGCAGTCATGGCCGGCGGCGTGACGTTCTGCCAGCTCTTGCCGTCGTCGCGCGTCACGTAAATCAATCCGTCGTCCGTGCCGGCCCACACCACATTGGCGCGCAGCGGCGAGGGGCCGAGGCTGTAGACCACGCCGAAGCGGTCGGTCATCGGCTGGTCGATATCCTTGGCGGTCACGGGGTCGAGCGTCTTCGGAACCTCGGGATGCACGCGCGCCATGTCGCCCGAGATCTTCTCCCACGTCTTGCCACGGTCGCGCGAGCGGAAGATGAACTGGTTGGCGTAATAGAGCGCCTCATCGGCCTGCGAGAACGCCTGCGGCAGCGTCCACGTTTTGCGGTTGGGGTCGTTCGGATCGGGCGCCGGCAGCTCGCCACCGAGCGGCACCGGGATATTCAGCGCCTGATCGCAGCGGCCCGTGCCGCGGCCGTAGAGAATGTTGCCGTCCTTGGGATCGGGCAGCACGGTGTCGCTCTCGCCGGCCTCGCAGATCGGCTCCCAGTTGCGGAAATTGAGCACGCCTTCGCGCGACCACGTGCTCACGCCGACGCCGCCGGAATCCTGCTGCGCGCCGTAGAGCCAGTACGGGAAACGGTTGTCAGCCGCGACGTGATAGATCTGCGCGGTCGGCTGGTTGTACCACGAGCTCCAGGTCTTACCGCCATCCACGCTCACCACGGTGCCCTGGTCGCTCGACAGCACCATGCGGTTGCCATCGCGCGGGTTGATCCAAAGCTGGTGGTAATCGTCGCCGCCGGGCGCGCCCTTGAGCGGGACGAACTTCCTGCCGCCGTCGGTCGTGACGTACACCGCGGTGTTGATCACGTAGGCCTTGTCGGGATTCGCCGGATCGACGCTCACGGCCTCGAAGTACCAGCCGCGGCCCCACAGCCGGTTCTCGCGATTGACCAGCTTCCAGGTGGCGCCGGCGTCATCCGAGACATACACGCCGCCGCCCGTCGCCGGAGGCTCCGCGCCGCGCCCCGCGCCTCCGCCGCCGCCGATGCCGCGCGGCACGCCGGTGCCGAGGTCGTCCATCACCGCCCACAGCCGGCGCGGATTGCTCGGCGCGATGGCGATCCCGATCTTGCCGACGAACTCATCGGTGGGCAGCCCGCCGGTGAGCTGCTTCCAGGTGTCGCCGCCGTCGGTCGATTTGTACAGCCCGCCGCCCGGCATGTTCGAGGGCGCATAGACGGACCATGGCGGACGCCGGGTCGCCCAAAGAGACGCGTAGATTACGCGGGGATTCTTCGGGTCGATCGCCAGGTCGATCGCGCCCACGTTGTTCGGATCTTTGCTGTTGAAGAGGACCTTCTTCCACGTCGCGCCGCCATCGGTCGAGCGGTAGACGCCGCGGTCGGGGTTCGCTTCGTAAACGTGCCCGAGGGCGGCCACGTACACGCGGTTCGGATTCGTCGGATCGACGGCGACGCGGCCGATCTGGCTGGTGCCCTCGAGACCGATATGCGTCCACGTCCTGCCGGCATCCGTGGATTTGAACATGCCGATGCCGTACGAGTGCTGGCTGCGGATCGAGGGCTCGCCGGTGCCGACGTAGACGATGTCGGGATTCGACGGCGCCACGGCGATCGCGCCGATGGAGCCGATCGGGATGCCGTGGTCCGAGATCGGCTGCCAGGTGCGCCCGGCATTCTCCGTCTTCCATACGCCGCCGCCCGCCGAGCCCATGTAGAACGTGTCGGGCTGGGAGGCGTTCCCCGCGACGCCGAACGTGCGCCCTCCGCGCATGGGGCCAACGTCCCGCCACTCGAGGCCGGCGAGCAGGCTGGCGGGGTATTGCCCTCCCGCGCGGGTCTGCTGCGCGTAGATGGCGAGCCCGGCCAGCGCGAGGGCGCAAAGCGGGCTTAAAAGGCTGAGGCGGCGTCGGAACATTCGCGGTCGCTCCTGGTCGATGATAAGGTACAACTTTACCAAAAGGCGTCCGCGAGGGTTCACGCGGGAAGGCTTGACGAGGGGGTCCGGCAGGACACGCTCCCCCGTTTCGCCAAACGAAAAACCGCTAAAGACTAGCGGCGCGTCCCGGCAACCTGCTGATTCTAAAAAGCCCGGTTTGGCAAAACCGCTAATTTTAGCGGTTTTCCGTTGTTGAAACGGTTTCTATGCGTGAATTCCCGGCGCTTCGTGCCCCAGCTTCTGCACGTATTCGATGTACGATCCGGGATACACGAGCGGCTCGCGCTCGGTTCCGCTTTCTCCCCCCAGCTCGAGCACACGCGAGCCCAGCGCGCGCAGGAATGTGCGATCGTGCGAGACGAAAATCATCGTGCCCTCGAAGCCGCACAAAGCCTCGGCCAGCATCTCCTTGGTCGCGAGATCGAGATGGTTCGTGGGCTCGTCGAGCACCAGGAAATTCGGCGGATCGTAGAGCATCCGTGCCATCGCGAGGCGCGATTTTTCGCCGCCCGAAAGCGCCCGGATTTTCTTGTCGACATCGTCGCCCGAAAACTGGAACGCGCCCGCCAGTGTGCGCAGCGAGCCGAGCGAATCCTGCGGGAAATCCTTTTGAAGCTGCTCGATGATGGTGAGGTCCCCGTCGAGCACGTCCAGCGACTGCTGCGCGAAGTAGCCCATGCGCACGCTGGCGCCGATCCGCACCGTGCCGGCGTCGGGCGCGGACGCGCCGGCGATCATTTTGAGCAGCGTGGTCTTCCCCGCCCCGTTGCGTCCCATCACCGCCCAGCGCTCGCCGCGCCGCACCGTCAGATTGAAGCCGGAGTAAATCACGCGCGGTCCGTAGGCCTTGTGCACCCCCTCGATGACCGCCACCTGATCGCCCGAACGCGGCGGCGTGCGGAATTCGAACTTCACCGCCTGCCGCTTCTTCGGCAGCTCGATTTTTTCGATCTTGTCCAGCGCCTTGATGCGGCTCTGCACCTGCGCCGCCTTGGCCGCGTGCGCCTTGAAGCGCTCGATGAAGCGCTGTTCCTTGGCGAGCATCGCCTGCTGACGGGCGAACGCCGCCTGCTGATTCGATTCCCGGATGGCACGCTCGCGCTCGTAGAAATCGTAATTACCGGAGTAGACCGTGATCTCGCCCGAATCGATCTCCGCGATCTTCGTGACCACGCGGTTCATGAACTCCCGGTCATGGGACGTCATCAGCAGCGCGCCCGAGTACGATTTGAGGAACTGCTCGAGCCAGATGATGGATTCGATATCGAGGTGGTTGGTCGGCTCGTCCATCAGCAGCACGTCGGGACGGCCGAGGAGCACGCGCGCCAGCGCCACCCGCATCTTCCAGCCGCCCGAGAGCGCGCCCACGTCGCCCTCGATCTGATCGTCGTGGAAGCCGAGCCCGTGCAGCACCTCGCGCGCCTGCGCTTCGAGCGCGTAGCCGCCCAGGTGGTCGTACTCTTCCTGCACGTGGCCGAAGCGATCGAGGATCTCGTCCATCCGGTCCGCCTGCTCCGGGTCCGCCATGGCGATCTCGAGGCGCTCCAATTCGTGATGCAGATCGCCCACGCGCCCGCTGCCCGCGATGGCTTCGTCGAGCGTCGAGCGCCCGCGCATCTCTTCCACATCCTGGCGGAAATAGCCGATGGTGAGCCGCTTCGGCACGGAAACCTCGCCCTCGTCCGGATCCTCCTCGCCGACAATCATGCGGAACAGCGTGGTTTTGCCCGACCCGTTCGGCCCGACCAGCCCGACGCGCTCGCCGGGATTCAATTGGAATGAGGCATCGACGAAGACGAGTTGCTTGCCGTACTGCTTGTGGATGGAGGAAAGGGAAATCATTGCAGATGAGTCGGTGAAGCAGCTGCATTCCTCACTAGCTGCGAAGTCGCTGCTCTCCCAGTTCGCCCCAAACCAAGAGGGCCGAGGCCGGAACGCCATCACAAAATAGCCTGGAAGTCCGCTGCATCAATACATCGAAGCAGGCCGCTAATCAGGGCGCACAGTCATGCCGTCCATAGCATTGAAGGTAGCGGTACAGTGGGGGCACCTAATTTCTGCCAGTTGCCATCGGGTGAGCCAGCGAATATACTGGGCATACAGCGCCCTCCTCCCGGTATCACTCAAGGAAAGAATCCGCGTAGCTTCTTGAACGAATTGTTTGTTCAGCGTGGTTGAGTGGTTTAAGACAACCACGCTGTCTTCTACGAGGATGTCCCGGTGTTTTGGAAGGTAGAGAAGCGAGAACACCTTGTTCTTCTTGATGTCAGAATGTGATCCGCCGGGGATGACGGACAACGGGACAATCGGTAAGATGATCCAGTTCTCCGCCTTCGGCTTATCAATCTCACAGTCATAGGTCAGGAGCAAGGCTTTTGCTCGTCGACACGAGGCGATCACTCGCTGACCCTTGTCCTTGAAATCCGGATGCGTGTCCGGCTCTGCTTGCAGAGTTCCATCACCACGGTCAAATAATGCGCACAAGGGGGGCACCAAGTGGGCATTCGGGAGCGTGGCTAGAATATCGCCCTGGCTAATTGCGGCCCGCGGGGCTTCGTAGAGGTCCTCGGCCAACCTAGTTTATCCGAAATTGAAGTCAACCGAGGCGGAGTCTTCTTCGACGGGCACGAACACTCCTCCAAAAGTTTGAGCAAGCCGATGTGTCGATAATCCCTGGAGGGCATCAGGAGCGTACTGCTCTCGCTCCCGACGAACTGGCTTCTTTGGAGCGCTGTCTGTTCGTGGAACCCTCTCAATGCCAATAATTGAAGCGGAGGCGACGCCCTCCTCAATGTGGCCGATAGCAGCGTTGCTCAAGCAAAACAGTGCTCCTGTCGCAACGGCTATGACCGTAAAACACGCAGTCTTCCGAGCGCTCGGGCGCACAGTTGTGCGCTGTGTTTCGACAACGGCTGCGTCGAGCTCGTTTTGAATGTCCCACACGGTCGCCATAGGAATACTACTCCTCTTCCATTATACGGTCGAAATTTGGTAATCGCTCAACAATTTTCCCGCATCTTTCAAGCATCTCGAACAACACCCCCCCTGAGAGGACAACCCGGATGACCGGATCCAGCGCGATGTCAGTCTTTTTCTTTGCGTAAGCGTAATGGACTTCGGTTGGAGCGATATAGTAAAAGTCCAATACTCCGTCATCTTTCGTCCCTAGCATCATGACGTTATTAGCTCTGAACGCTTGGACCGTGTCCGTGTCCTTCAGGTCCATTACCGGATCCAAGGGATGCTCCTTGAAGTCCTCCGACAGCTTGGCGTGAAGTTCTCGTGAATTTTTCCACAATTGACGGATGAAGAGGTCCTCGGGAAATACAATTTCCACCTTGTTCCGTAGTACTGACGTGCCTGGCTTCAATTTGCCGAAGATCAAGCTGATTCCAGATCTCCCGCGGATCACATCACAATAATCGGCATAATACGCCCGCGCCGGCACTTCAGCCTTGTCGTACTCAACCCTCAAGGCCAGTGTGTTCTCTTTCGGACCCGTCTGCGTCACGCGCAGGCGAACAGCTCCGGTTCCAAGTTCGTAGGAAGGTTGCTTGACAAGCATCTCTGCCATAGACGACAACCCAATTCTAACAACTGAATTGCAGCGCTTCAGGGTCCGTTCGTTGTCCCTTCACGTTTCGGGGCCTCTGGCACAGTCGCCACCCCTGGGATGAATCGGGTTACTGAGAATCAAATCGCGAACATCGGGAGCCCTCATCCTGTTGGTGCCCGGGGCGGGACTCGAACCCGCACTCCCGTCGCCGGGAAACGGATTTTAAGTCCGTTGCGTCTGCCGGTTTCGCCACCCGGGCCGGAGCGGCGCGCTTCCCTGATTCTATCAGGCGGCTTTAGCCCAATGCCGCGTTACTGCTCGCGCCCGCTTTCGATCTGCTCGTAATATTCGTGCAGCGCCGCCGACCACTCGGCCAGCTCGTCATCTGAGAAACGCGGCCCCAGCGTCGGGAACAGTCCGTGCGTCCGCTTGAAGGCGTAAATCGCCGCGGCATCGACGCCCGCCTGCGCCATCAGCTCCGCGATGCGCTCCACGGCCTCGGCCGCGTCGCACGGGCTGCGGAATTGCGGCGTTTCGGCGTCCGGATCGAAGAAAAAGGGGTCATCCGGACCCATCGCGCGGCCGAATTTGCGCTGAAAGGCGTCCAATTGCGCGCGGTAAATCTCCAGGTCTTCCGGGTTGCGCGGACGGTTCTCGAAAAGCGTGCGGGCGAATCCATTCCTCATAGGCGGGCGACGCCGGGCCACCCGTCCTATTAGTGCGCGCCGCGCGGCAAACGTATCGCCGCCGGCGCCGGTTTTCACACCGCCGCGGCCTGCAAGGCGCGGAAATACTCCACCGTCGGCCGCAGCCCCTCTTCGAGCGGCACGCGCGGCTCCCACCCGAGCAGCCGCCGCGCCTTCCCGATATCCGGCCGGCGCTGCTTCGGATCGTCCTCGGGCAGCGGGCGGAATACGATCGGCGACGCCGCGCCGGTCAGGCTGCGGATCTGTTCGGCGAACTGCAGGATCGTCATCTCGGCCGGATTGCCGAGATTCACCGGGTAGCGCTCGTCGGAGAGCATCAGGCGGTAGAGCCCGTCCACCAGATCGCTCACATAACAGAAGCTGCGCGTCTGCGATCCGTCGCCAAACACCGTCATCGGTTCGCCGCGCAGCGCCTGGTCGAGAAAGGCCGGCACCACGCGGCCGTCGTCCAGCTTCATCCGCGGGCCGTACGTGTTGAAGATGCGCGCGATGTTGGTCCGCAGCCCGTGCTTGCGGTGGTACGCCATGGTGAGCGCCTCGGCGAAGCGCT
>Ga0209062_1002889_pt1 | contig 21414 bp, 17 predicted proteins | sample Coa_R2_2_FD_187158 | JGI IMG/M metagenome (GOLD analysis project Ga0209062, IMG submission 187158) | Surface soil microbial communities from Centralia Pennsylvania, which are recovering from an underground coalmine fire - Coalmine... | ecosystem: Environmental > Terrestrial > Soil > Unclassified...
GATCTGCGACAGCTTCGTGCGATCGGTCTCGATCTCTCCGATGCCTGGCTTGACGACCAGCCGGAGATCGACGCCTGCTTCCTTGGCCTGATGCGACAAGAGCTTGACGCTATCGGCCACGAGCGACCCGATATCGACCATGGATAGCGTCAGGGGTTCCTGCCCCGACTCGGCCTTGGCCAGATCGAGGAAGCCGTTGATCACCTCCAGCACGTGCAGCGTGGCGCTGTGGATGTCCTCGGTATATTCGAGGTAGCGGGGGGCAAGCGCGCCAAATTGCTGGCGGCGCATCAGATCCGAGAAGCCGGCGATGGCGTTGAGCGGCGTGCGCAGCTCATGGGCGAGCTCCGCCAGGATCTCCGCCCGGCCTCGGCTCTGCGCTTCGGCGCGTTCGAGCGACCGCTTGAGTTCCGTCTCTTCTTGCGTGAGCGCGTCGAGAGCTTCCTGCAAGCGCGTTGCGCGCGCCGCAACCTCCTCCAACAGCCGGCCGCTGCGGTCGCGATGCCGCCGCTCGAGCTCGCGCATTTCCGCGGCCGCGGTCACGCGCGCGGCCAGGATCGGCGCGTCGAACGGCTTGGTGACGAAATCGCTGGCGCCGCGATGCAACGCCGAAAGCTGCACCTCGCGCGCCGTCTCGGCGGTCAGGATGATCACCGAGCAGCCGACCCTGCGCGCTTCGTCCTTGAGCAGATCCAAGACGGCGAAGCCGTCCATATCCGGCATGTGCAGATCGAGCAAGACCACGTGAGGCCTTACCTCGCGCAGCAGCGTGACGGCGATCGCCGGTTCGCTCGTCGAATCGATCATGTGGAATCCGGCGCGCCCGAGCACGCGTCTGACGATGTCGACGCTGGTGGGATCGTCGTCGATCACCAGAATGCGGCAACGGCCGGCGATCTCGCTCGTCATCGCGCAAAAATATCAGATCGGCCCTTCGCAAACCTTAATGGTGCCGGGAGGCGCGTCGGCGGAAGGGGCTGAATGCGCTGTCGCGGCCAGGGCGAGGTCGAGCATGGCCTCACCGCCGATCGCGTAGGTCAGGCATTCCTTGAGGTGCCGAAAACCGGCACGCCGATAGAATTTTCGCGCGGGGTTGTCGTCCCTGACGTTGAGCTCGATCAAGGGAATGCCCTTGGCGATTGCCGCCGCCGCAACCTCTGCGACGAGCGCCCGGCCGGCCCCGAACTTGCGGTGTTCGGGCTCGACGAAGAGATCCTGGATGGCAAAGACCGGCCCGCCAAGCGCCGTCATGTAGATTTCGTTGTAGGCGACCATGCCGATGATCGCACCGGCATTTTCGGCCACGAAGAGACCGAACCGCGCCGCCGTGCCAAAAGCGTCGCGCAGCCAATCCTCAGTCGTCGCGCGCAAGGTATCTCCGGCGCCGGCGGCTTGTGCCAAGCGCCGCTTCATCGCAAACAGCGCCGGGACGTCCGCCGGCACTGCCGGCCGTATGCGGAACGCGCGAGTCTGCACGCAATCCTCCGTCGGAAGATTGCTAGGTATCAGATCATGGTTACCGCGCGGTAAATCGGCGGCGCCACGCTAAATGGCGCCTCGCTGGCGGAACTCGGCGATCTCGGCGGCGCCGTAGCCGAGAGCGGCCATGATGGCGTCCGTGTGCTCGCCCAGGAGCGGCGGGCGACGACGGATGCTGCCGGGCGTCGCCGAAAGCCAAAGCGGCGCTTTGGCGATCGGCGCGGGCCGCGCCAGGCCCGGATAGCTCGTCGGCTGAAGAAGCCCCATCGCGCGCACCTGCGGATGATCGAGCACCTCCTGGGGCGTGAGCACCGGTGCGGCCGGGATCTTCTCGCGCCCGAGAATATCGAGAGCGTCCTCCGTCCGGCGTTCGCCGCACCACTCCTGCATGCGCGCGCTGATGATTTCGCCATGCTCGCCGCGGGCGAGATCGTCCTTGAAGCGCGGGTCGGTCAGCCAATGCGGCTCGCCCATCAATCGCGCCCAGCGCTTGAAGAGCGGTTGCCCCACGACCTGACAGATGATCCACCCGTCCCGCGTGCGATAGAGATCGACCGGCGCCGCCGTCTGGCCGCGATTGCCCGTCGGCACGCGGTTCGCCTCGATCACCGCCTGCTCGATTAGCATGGCGTTGGTCAGCGTGACCGCGCTCGCGAGGAGCGCGCCTTCGACCTTCTGGCCGCGGCCGGTCTCTTTGCGTGCCATGAGCGCCGCCATGGTGCCGAAGGCGCAGTGAAGCGCGGTCGTGAAATCGACCCAGGCAACGCCGGCGCGATAGGGCTGATCGGGCGTGCCGGTCATGTAGACCGCGCCCGACATCACCTGGCCCACCCCGTCGAAGCCGACGCGATCGACAAAGGGTCCTTCGCGCCCATAGGCCGTGCTTGTCGTGAGAATGATGTCGGGTTTCGTGGCCACGAGGCTCTCATAATCGAGACGCATCGCCGCAAGCGTCTGCGGCGGCAGATTGGCCACCACCACATCCGCCGTGGCAACCAGCCGGCGCACGATCTCCTGGCCGTCCGGCGTCATCGGATCGAGCGTCATCGACAATTTGTTGCGGTTCATTTGCATGAAGAGCGCGCCTTCGCCGCCCGCGCCGACCGGCGCGACGAACCGGTCCTCGCTGCCCTCCCGCTTCTCGATGCGGATGACTTCGGCGCCATATTCCGCCAAAAGCGCGGCGCAATAGGGACCGGCGATGTATCGGCCGAAATCGAGCACGCGAATGCCTGCGAGAACTCCGGTCATGTCCGATCCGTTTGCCCTTTCTCCATTGGCGAGAGAATCGGAATCTAAGGCGCCCGTCAACTGTCTCGGCCCTCCTGGAGGGGGCGGGTTGAAATGGCGGCAAAAGCGAGGCATGTCTCACCCGGAACGCCCGCTTGGCGGCAGGAAGACGAGGAGGCGTCGTGAAGTTCGGAATCGGCCAACCGCTCAAACGCTATGAGGATGTGCGGCTGCTCACGGGAAAGGGCCGCTACACCGATGACATCAGCCTGCCCGGCATGACCTTCGCGTTCGTGCTGCGCGCGCCGGTGGCTCATGCCGTCCTCCGCTCGATCGACGCCTCGGCGGCGCGGCGGATGCCGGGTGTGCGGCTCGTACTGACCGGCGAGGACGTCGCGGCCGACGGGCTCGGCGATCTGCCCTGCGTCCATCCGCTGACCAGCCGTGACGGCAAGCCGCGCCACGACACGCCGCGGCCGGCGCTCGCCATCGGCAAGGTCCGCCATGTCGGACAGCCCGTCGCGCTGGTGGTGGCCGATACACTCGCCCAAGCGCGCGATGCCGCCGAGGCGATCGCGGTCGATTACGACGCCTTGCCGGCCGTCGTCGATTCCCGCGCCGCCATCGCACCGGACGCGCCGCAACTCTTCGATCACATCCCCGGCAACATCGTGTTCGATTGGGATAACGATATGGGCGACGCCAAGGCGACCGAGGCGGCGCTGGCCAAGGCGGCGCATATCACAACGCTCGAGCTCGTCAACAATCGCGTCGTCGCCAATTCGATGGAGCCGCGCAACGCCATCGCCGATTACGACGCGGCGAGCGACCGCTCGACGCTCTACACTTCGACGCAGGGGCCGCATCTCGTGCGCGATCCCGCGGCCGACGCCGTGCTCAAAATGCCCAAGGACAAGCTGCGCGTGATCACGCCCAATGTCGGCGGCGGCTTCGGCATGAAGGCCTTCATCTATCCCGAGCAGGCGCTCGTTCTCTGGGCAAGCCGCAAGCTCAAGCGGCCGGTCAAATGGCAGGCCGATCGCTCCGAGGGATTCCTCTCGGACAATCAAGGGCGCGATCATGTCACCCGCGCCGAGCTTGCGCTCGATGCCAAGGGCAAGTTCCTGGGTTTGCGCGTCACCATCCTTGCCAATCTCGGCGCTTATCTCTCGCCGCTCGGGCCCTTCATCCCGACGCGCTCCTCCGATCTCATCGCCGGGCTCTATACGACGCCGGCAATCCATATCAACGTCAAAGGCATCTGCACCAACACCGTTCCGGTCTGCGCCTATCGCGGTGCCGGCCGGCCTGAAGCCGCTTATCTCATGGAGCGGCTCGTCGATGCCGCGGCGCGCGAGCTCGGCATGAGCCCCGATGCCATCCGCCGCGTCAATTTCATTCCGCCTTCGGCGATGCCGTTCACCGCCGCGACCAAGATCACTTTCGATTCCGGCGAATTCGAGAAGGTGATGGATCTCTGCATGAAGTCGGCGGATTGGGCGGGCTTCCCGGCGCGGCGCGCGGCGAGCGAGCGGGCAGGCAAGCTGCGCGGCATCGGTATGGCCACCTATACCGAGCGCTGCGGCGGCGGCTTTCCCGAGACCGCGTCGATCGAGTTCCATGGCGACCATATCGAGCTCGTCATGGGCAACCAGGAATACGGCACCGGCCTCATCACCGCCTACAAGCAGGTGGTCGCCGATCGCCTCGGCGTCCATCCCGACAAGATCGAAATCATCATGGGCGACACCGACCGCACGCCCGCGGGGCTGACCGGCGGCTCGCGCGCGCTGCCGGTCGCGGGCTCGGCGCTCTATGAGGCGTCGCAGGACGTGATCGACAAGGGACGTGCGCTCGCCGCGCATCTGCTCGAAGCGGCGGCAGCCGATGTCGAATTCGCCGAGGCGAGCTTTCGCGTCGCCGGCACCGATCTCAAGCTCGATCTCTTCGAAGTGGCGAAGGCGGCGCGCGATCCGGCGAAGCTGCCGGCCGGCATGGAGCCGGGTCTCGACGTCACGAAGCATCGCGTGCCGCAGGCGGCGACCTTCCCCAATGGCTGCCACATCGTCGAGGTCGAGATCGATCCCGATACCGGCGTCGTCACGCTGGATCGCTACACCATCGTCGATGATTTCGGCCGCACCATCAATCCGATCATGCTCGAAGGCCAGGTGCATGGCGGGATCGTGCAAGGCATCGGTCAGGCGCTCCTCGAGCACACCGTCTATGACGAGGAGAGCGGACAGCTCCTCAGCGGGTCCTTCATGGATTACGCCATGCCGCGGGCGGGCGACCTCCCGTTCTTCTCCTTTGCGACGCATAACGTGCCGTGCTCGGCCAATCCGCTCGGCGTCAAGGGCGCCGGCGAGGCCGGCGCCATCGGCGCGCCGCCGGCGGTCATGAACGCCGTCATCGATGCGCTCCACCACAAGACCGGCTTGAAGCATCTCGACATGCCGGCAACGCCGCGCCGCGTGTGGGAGGCGCTGCAGAGCGCGGGACGGTAAGGAGCTACTCCGCCGCCATCGCTTTGCCGCGCATCAGCCCGGCGAGGCGGTCCTCGATGATCGCCTCGGCCTCGCGCACGATGCGGTGCACGAGCTCCTTGACGCTGGGGATGTCGTGGATGAGCCCCTGCACCATGCCGGCGGACCAGATGCCGTAATCGAGCTCGCCCGCCTCCAGGACATGGCGGCCTTTGACGCCGGCGACGAAATCCTGCACGTCCTTGAAGCTGCTGCCGGGCCGGTGCTCGATCTCGATGACCTTCTCGGCGACGCTGTTCTTGTGCACGCGCGCCGTGTTGCGCATGGTGCGGAAGATGAGCGAGGTCTGGCGCTCGTCGGATTGGACGAGCTTCTGCTTCACGCTCTCATGGATCGGCGCCTCTTTCGTCGCCATGAAGCGCGTTCCCATATTGATGCCGTCGGCGCCGAGCGCCAGCGCCGCCACGAGGCCGCGCGCATCGCCGAAGCCGCCCGAGGCGATGAATGGGATCTTGAGCTTGTCGGCGGTGATTGGGATGAGGATGAGGCCGGGAATGTCATCCTCGCCGGGATGACCCGCGCATTCGAAGCCGTCGATCGAGACGGCATCGACGCCGAGCTTCTCGGCCTTGAGCGCATGGCGCACGGCCGTGCATTTGTGGATGATCTTCACCCCCGCCTGCTTGAAGACGGGGATGTATTTCTCGGGATTGTTGCCGGCCGTCTCCACCAGCTTCACGCCCGAGCGGATGATCGCATCCATGTACTCATCGTAAGGCACCGGCTTGATCGTCGGAAGTATGGTTAAATTGACGCCGAAGGGCTTGTCGGTCATGTCGCGGCAGCGGCGGATCTCCTTGGCGAGATCCTCCGGCGTCGGCTGGGTAAGGCCGGTGAGGAAGCCGAGCGCGCCGGCATTGGCGACGGCGGCGACGAGCTCGGCGCGTCCCACCCATTGCATTCCGCCTTGGACGATCGGGTGATCGACGCCGGCCAGCTCGGTAAAGCGCGTTTTCAGCATGATCCCTCTCTACCGCCGATTTTTCTGCGCCGTCAGCCTTGCTTGCGACGCGGCGAAAGGCAAGCGCCGCGTGGCGCCGAGCCCAAATGGAACTGGCATCCCTTGATCGGAAATGATGTACTCCCCGCAGGAAATCGCTATCGAGGCGGGAGGTTGCAGATGACCGAGCAACATGCGGTGACGGAAGTGAAAGACGGTATCGGGACGATCACCTTCAATCGGCCGGAGGCGCTCAACGCGCTCTCGTGGCAGATGTCGGAAGAGCTGATCGAAGCGACCGGCCGGATGGAGCGCGACCGCTCGGTGCGCTGCGTGGTCATCCGCGGCGCGGGCGAGCACTTCATGGCCGGCGGCGACGTCAAGGGTTTCTACAAATCGCTCACCACCGAGCGCGAGCGTCATGTCACCGGTCTCGAGATGCGCGTCGTCAAGGTCCATCAGGCGATCTACCATCTGCGCCGCATGGAGAAGCCGGTGCTCGCCTCGGTACAAGGTGCGGCGGCCGGCTTCGGTCTCAGCATGATCCTTGCTTGCGACCTCGCGATCGCCAGCGACGATTCCTATTTCACGCTCGCCTATCGCCATATCGGCCTTTCCGCCGATGGCGGCTCCACATATTTCCTGCCGCGCATCGTCGGCGAGCGCCGCGCGCTTGAGATCGCGCTGCTGGGCGACCGTTTCACCGCGCAGCACGCGCATGATATCGGCATTCTCAACTGGGTCGTGCCGCGCGCCAAGCTCGCCGAGGAGACGATGAGCGTGGCGCGGAAGCTCGCGGACGGCCCCACCATCGCGCTCGGCAAGGCGAAGCAGCTCATTCGTTCCTCTTTCGACAATTCCTGGGACGAGCACTCGCATCGCGAAGCCGAGGGGATCGCCGCGGCAGCGGCGACCGAGGATCATCTCGAAGGCGTCACGGCTTTTGTCGAAAAGCGCAAGCCCGTCTTCAAGGGGCGATGAGAGAGCGTTCGGGACCGCGCGATGGACAAGGACATTCTCATCATCGGTGCCGGCATCGGCGGATTGACGTTGGGCCTGATGCTGCAGCGTGCCGGCATCCCGTGCCGCATCTTCGAGGCGGCGCCGGAGATCAGGCCGATCGGCGTCGGCATCAATCTCCTGCCGCATGCCATGCGTGAATTGGGCGAGCTCGGCCTCGAGCCGGCGCTGGCCCAACGCGGCGTGCTCACGCAAGAGGCGGCTTTCTTCAACCGCTTCGGCCAGCACATCTATACCGAAAAGCTCGGCCGCGGCGCGGGCTACGACTGGCCGCAGATCTCGATCCATCGCGGCGATCTCCAAGCGGTCCTGCTCGAGGCGTTCCGCCGCGAAGCAGGGGCCGAGCGGCTTTTGCTGGGCTGGCAATGCACCGGCGCCGGTCAGGAAAGCGGCGCGGCGACGGCACGCTTTTGCCGGGCCGGCACGCAAGAGACGCTGCCGGAGCAGCGCGGCGCCGCGGTCGTCGCTTGCGACGGCATCCACTCCACCATTCGCCAGCAGCTCTATCCCGATGAGGGCGGCCCTCTCTATTCCGGCGTCAATATGTGGCGCGGCGTCACGCGCTGGAAGCCGATCCTCAGCGGCGCCAGCATGATACGCGTGGGCTGGTTCACCACGGGAAAGATGGTGATCTATCCGATCCGCCACGCCATCGACGCCGAGGGGCGACAGCTCGTCAATTGGGTCGCCGAGCGCGAGACGCCGGTCTATGAGCGCTGGAACTGGAGCCGGCCCGGCCGTCTCGAGGATTTCATCGATGCCTTCGCCGATTGGCATTTCGACTGGCTCGACGTTCCCGCGCTCATTCGCGGCGCCGACGCGGTCCTCGAATATCCCATGGTCGACAAGGATCCTTTGCCGCGCTGGAGCTTCGGGCGGATCACGCTCCTGGGCGATGCCGCCCATCCCATGTATCCCCGCGGCTCGAACGGCGCCGGCCAGGCGATCCTCGACGCGCGCGCGCTGGCCGAATGCTGGCGCGAGGCGGGCGATCCCGTCGCGGCGCTTGCCGCTTATGAGGCGCGGCGGCGCGAGGCCACCGCCGCGGTGGTGCGCAGCAACCGCACGATGCCGCCCGACGCCATTCTCGGCGAAGTCTATCACCGCACCGGCGACAAGCCCTTCAAATCGATCGACGAGGTGATCTCGCGCGAGGAGCTCGTCGCCATCACCGATCGCTACAAGCGCATTGCGGGCTACGATCGGGAGGGCCTACAGCGATAGAAAATACGCTGCGGCGAAATGGCCAGGGAGGAATCATGTCGATCACGCAAGGCATCAGGCGCAACGTCCAGCAGAACCGCAACGGCCGCGCCACGACCTTCGGCTCGCGCACGCAAAGCTGGGGCGAATTCGAGAAGCGCGTGGCACGGCTGGCCGGCGGGCTCAAATCCCTCGGCGTTGCCCCGGGCGACCGCGTCGCCATTCTCGCGCTCAATTCCGACCGCTATCTCGAATATTTCGCCGCCGTCCCCTGGGCCGGCGCCGTTCTGGTGCCGCTCAATATCCGCTGGTCCGTCGCCGAGACCATCTATTCGTTGAACGATTGCGGCGCCATCGCGCTCTTCGTCGACGATGCATTTCTCAAGATGGTGCCGCCGATCCTGGCCGAGAGCAAATTGATCCGCGCCGTCATCCATATGGGCGATGAAGCGGCGCCGTCCGGGATGATCGGCTATGAGCAGCTCATCGCGCGCTCGGCGCCGATCGCCGATGCAGGGCGCGCCGGGGAGGACCTCGCCGGCATCTTCTATACCGGCGGCACCACCGGCTTTCCCAAGGGCGTCATGCTGCCGCATCGCGGCCTCTGGGCGAGCGCGGCATCGCTTGCCGGCGCCATCAATATCGAACGCGACAGCATCTATCTGCACGCGGCGCCGATGTTCCACCTTGCCGATGGCGCGATGACCATGGCGACGCTGCTCGTCGGCAGCTCGCATGTGATGATCCCGGCCTTCAACCCCGAGCATGTCCTCGCCGCCATCGAGCACCATCGCATCAGCCATGCGCTGCTGGTGCCGACCATGATCAACATGGTGGTCAATCACCCAAAGCTGCCGGGAACCGACCTCTCCTCCTTGCGCGAGTTGCTCTACGGCGCGTCGCCGATCCCGGAAACGCTCCTCGTTCAGGCGATGCGCGCCATGCCGAAATGCCGCTTCACCCAGGCCTATGGGCAGACCGAGCTGTCGCCGGTCGCGACGATCCTGCCCACCGAGTATCACACGCTCGAGGGCGAGAAATCGGGCAAGCTCAACTCGGCCGGGAGAGCCGCGATCTGCAACGAGATCGAGATCGTCGATCCCGACGGCAGGGAGGTGCCGCGCGGCGTCGTCGGCGAGGTCCGGGCGCGCGGACCCAACACGATGCTCGGCTATTGGAACAAGCCCAAGGAGACGGCGGCGGCGCTGCGCGACGGCTGGGTCCATACCGGCGATGCCGCCTATATGGATGAGGAGGGGTTCATCTATATCGTCGATCGCGTCAAGGACATGATCGTGAGCGGCGGGGAGAATGTCTACTCCGCCGAGGTGGAGAATGCCGTCACGAAACATCCCGCCGTGGCGCAATGCGCGGTGATCGGCATCCCCAGCGACCGATGGGGCGAGGCGGTGCACGCGATCGTCATTCTGAGGGACGGCGCGCGCGCCACGGCCGAGGAGATCATCGCCCACTGCCACACCCTCATCGCCGGCTATAAATGCCCGCGCAGCATTCAATTCCGCACCGAGCCGATGCCGCTCTCCGGCGCGGGCAAGGTGCTGAAACGCGAGCTGCGCAAACCGTTCTGGGAAGGAAAGAGCCGGCAGGTCAATTAGGCGGCGTCCGAGGGAAAGGGAGGGACAGTGGCGGAAAAGAATTCCAGGCCAAACCTATGGACGGAGCGTGGCGGCACGGGGAAACCCACCCTGCTGCTGCTGCACGGGCTCGGCGCCAACGCGACCGTCTGGGAAGGCTTGCTGCCGATCGTCGAGCGCCGCTGGCCGGGGCGCTGGGTTGCGCCCGATCTTCGCGGGCATGGACGATCGAGCGCCGCCGCGCCTTACGGCTTCGCTACGCACGCAGCCGATATCGCCGCCGCGTTGGAGCAGGATGAAGAGGTCGTGGCCGTCGGCCATTCCATGGGCGGCGCCGTCGCCATGACGCTTGCCAGCGGCTGGTTCGGCCTGCGCGTGCCCGCGGTCGTCGCTTTCGGCGTGAAGCTCGTCTGGACCGAAGAGGAAGTGCGGAAGGCAAGAGAGCTGTCGCGCGCGCCGACGCGTTGGTTCCAGACGCGGGATGAGGCGGTCGAGCGCTATCTTCGCGTCTCGGGGCTGTATGGACTTGTCGATCCCGCATCTCCGTCGGTGGCCGTCGGCGTTGTCGAAGAGCATGGCCGCTATCGCCTCGCCGCCGATCCACGCATCAACGGCGTCGTCGGCCCGCCGATCGAAAAGGTCGTTGCCGCGATGGACGCGCCGCTTCGGCTCGCCGCAGGCGAGCGTGACCCGATGGTCACGCTGGAGCAAATGCGGCGCTATGATCCCGATGCCGCCGTGATCGAGGGCGTCGGTCATAACCCTCATCTGGAAGTGCCGGATCGCCTCTGGCGCGTGGTCGAGGCGGCGATCACGCCACAGATACGGGATAGTGAAGAAAGCCGCGAAACCGTGCGCGACCGCCGCGGGTGAACGCGCCGTCGCGCTCGATCGTCCGACAGCGCTGCACGAACTTGCCGATCGCCACTTGCGCTTCCATCCGCGCGAGCGACATGCCGGCGCAGGCATGAATGCCCGTGCCGAAGGCGAGATGGCGGTTGGGATGACGCTTGAGATCGAGCCGGTCGGGTTCGGGAAACTGCGCGGGATCGCGATTGGCCGCGCCGATGCCGATATGGACATAAGTACCCGCCGGCATCGCCACCCCGCCGAGCACCGTATCACGGCTGGACCGGCGATTGCCGAGCTGGTTCGAGCTTTCCATCCGCAGGAACTCTTCGACGGCGCTGTCGATCAGCGACGGCTCTCGGCGCAATTGGCGGAGCGCTTGGGGATGCCGGATCAGCAGATCGATGCCGTTGCCGATCAGGTTTGTCGTCGTCTCGTGCCCGGCATTGAGCAGGAAGATGCAGTTATGCAGAAGCTCGGTCTCGCTCAGCCTTTCGCCCTGGTCGGTTTGGGCGAAGTCGCTGGCGGCGATCAGGCTCGATAGAACCTCGCCGGTCTCGCCATGCTCGCCGGCGAGGCGGCGGCGGATCAGGCCGCCGAGATAGGTCTTGAATTCCTCGACCGCCGCAACGCCGCGGTCGAATTGCTCGCGGCCGAGCACCGGCTCGAGCGCGCCGAGGATCGCGAGCGACCAACCGCGCAACGGCGCGCGTTCGGCGGGCGGTATTCCCAGCATGTCGCCGATGAGCTGGACCGGAATCGCCGAGGCGAAATCATCGATCAGATCGAAGCGCCGGCGTTCAACGAGCTCGTCGAGCAAGCGGTCGACCAGCATCTCGACCCGCGGCTGCAGCACCTTCAATGCCCGCGGCGTGAAGGCGGGCGCGAGCAGCCGGCGCACGCGGGTGTGGTAGGGCGCATCGTTGAAGACGAGGCTCGTCGTGTGGTGCTCGTAAAGCAAGCTGTCAGCGAAATTGGGCCGGAAATCCACCTTCTTGTCGGAGCTCCAGGCGGCCGCGTCGTGATAGACCGTGGCGCAATCATCATAGCGCGTCAGGAAGAACGAGCCGTCCGGCATAGGGTGGATGGGGTCATGTTGCCGGAGCGCGTGATAGAGGGGGTAGGGATCGTCGAGAAAGCGCGGATCGAGCTTCTTGAGGTCGAAGGCGAGCGCCGCATCGCGCAAGAGACCGGCGTCCTGCGGCCAAACCGTCGAAATCGTTGCGAGGTCGTCTGTCATGGACCTCCCCGAACGGCTCAGAAGAGCGAATAGCCGCCATCGATCATGAAGCAATCGCCGCTGTGATAGGCCGAGGTGTCGCTCATGAGATAGACGGCGATGCCGCCGAAATCCTGCGGTTCGCCGAAGCGCCGCATGGGAATGCGCGGCATGACCGCATTGACGAACTTCTCATTGCCCATGATGCCTTCGGTCATCTCGCTCTTGATCCAGCCGGGGAGAATGGCGTTGGCGGTGATGCGGTACCGCGCCAGCTCTACCGCGATCGCGCGCGTCACGGCATTGAGCGCCGCCTTGCTCGCGGCGTAATGCTCGTTCCGCGCCGTGCCGAAGATCGAGGCGATGCTGGAGGTCACGACCAGCCGGCCCCCGGCATCGCCCTTGCCGGCGCGGTCGACCATGTGGCGGGCCGCCGCTTGCAGCGCAAGGACGGCGCCATCGAGATTGATCGACATGAGTTGCCGCCAATCGCTCAAGGGACGATCCAGGAAAGAATGCCGGCCGCCGCCGCCGACCCCGGCATTGGCGAAGCAGCCATCGACGCGGCCGAAGCTGTCGAGCGTTTTGGCCAGCGCCGCGGCAATCGATTTCTCGTCGCTCACGTCGCAAATGACGGCTTCCGCCCGCCCGCCGCGCTCGCGCAGGCGCTTCACCGCCTGCTCGTTCTTGGCGGCGTTCCTGCCCCAGATCGAGACCGCCGCGCCCGCCTCGACCAATGCCTCGGCCATGCCAAGGCCGATGCCGCCATTGCCGCCGGTGACGATCGCGACTTTTCCCGAGAGATCGAAACGGTTCATCGTCCTTCCTCCTTGCGCGTTCCGGTCCTGGTGATGCCCGACATCGCCTCGATCACGGCGCAGACGGCCGCCGTATCGTCGCCGCTCAACCCTCGGCCCATCGCCGCATTATAGATCGGGGCCGTGGCGGCGAAGAGCGGCGTCGCAACGCCGAGCTTGGTCGCGAATTCGCCGATGACGGCCATGTCCTTTTGCCAAATGCCGATCTTCATGCTCGGCTTTCCGTATTCCGCGGCGGCCATGAGCGGGGCGCGCAGTTCGAAGACGCGCGACGTGCCGGCGCCGCTGCCGATGACCTTGACGATGTCGTCGGGATCGAGCCCCGCCTTCATGCCGAGCACCATGGCCTCGGCGCTGGCGACGTTGTGGATCGCCACCAGCAGATTGGCGACGAATTTCATCCGGCTGCCATTGCCGAACTCGCCGAGATAGTGAGTGAGGCGGGAGAAGCCCGGAAAAATGCCGGCGCATCGTTGATAGGCGGTGGGGTCGCCCGAGGCGTAGACCACGAGATCGCGCGTCACCGCCTGCGCGCCGGTGCCGCTCAAGGGGCAATCGAGCATCGCGATGCCGGCGGCGAGGAGCTTGTCGCGACTGCGCAGCTTCACTTCGATCGGCAGCGTGCTGAGCTCGACGACGACGATGCTCTTGCGCGGCCTGGTGAGAATGGCGGCTGTGGTCTCGTCGAGGGCGGCAGCGCTCGGCAGGCTGGTGAGGATGATATCGGCATGGGCGGCGACCTCGGCCGCCGATGCCGCGGCGTCACCCCCCATCTCGCTGAGCTCGGCGCATCGGGCGGGTGCCACATCGAAGCCGATGACCGCCGAGCCCGAAGCGATGAGGTTGCGGGCGATCGACGATCCCATGATGCCTATCCCGACGACACCGACCTTCATCGCTTTCTCCCTTTATCGCGCGGCGAGCGCTTGGGCGCCGGCGAGCATGCCGGCGATCGCGCGGCGGACGATCGCGGTAAAATCGTCGCCCACCCGGCTGTGATAGACGTATTTCCGCACGGCGTAATAGAAGATTCCGCCATGCATGACCCAGACATGCTCCAGCTCCGCTTCGGAGACCGGCGAAGCGTCGCCTCGGTCGATGCCGCAATGATGGCGGATTTCAAGGCAGATCGGCTTCAGGATCTTGTCCTCGACGATTCTGATGTAGCGCCGGTTGATGTCATGTCCCATCAGGGCGGAGAACATGTAGATGCGAATCCACTCATAGGTATAAGTCGCCGCCGCATAGCGCGTGTAGAAGTCGAGGAGCCGATCGTCGAGTGACCGCGAGCGGTCGGTGAGGAGCTCCGTCCATTGCGGATCGAGGCGCTTCAGAAAGAGCTCCTTGAACACGCGCTCGACCAAATGCTGCTTCGCCGGAAAATAGCGGTAAAGCAGCGGCTGTGTGATGCCGAGACGCTGGGCGAGCTCGCGCGTCTGCCCGGCGAAGCCGACCTCGGCGAAAAAGCGGATCGCCTCCGCGACGATCTGCTGCTCGCGATCGGCGGCGCGGAGCCGCTTGGCGAGCACGGAGCCGCTGTTCTTGCGGCGTGTCGCGCCGCTGCGCATGCGGTCCGGACGTTGATCGAGCGCGGTTATGGCTCAAGCCCTTTCGCGGGAATGATGGGAAGCAGCAGATAGGCCGGCCGGCTCGGCGCGACATGCAGGGTCGTTCGGCCGCCGAAGATCGCCGCCGGGCGATCGCGCGGGTCGTCGTGGAGAAACGGGCCGCAGCCTCTCATCTCGTTCTTCATGTTCGACAGCCGAGCTCCCGGGCCGGGATGCTCATAATCCTTGCCGCGAATGGTGAGCGCAATCCGGTAGCCCTTGGGGACGACGATCGAGGTCGGCCAGATCTCGATATCGAGCTCGACCGGTTCTCCGGGCGTCAGCATCTGGCGCTCGTCATGGGTGTGATAGGGGCGATAGGGCGTGCTGAGCGCCGGATCGAGCTTGCGATGCGAAGCGCGCAGCCATCCCTGTCCGATGGGCGTATGCGGGTCGAGCGCGCCTTGAAACACGACCTCCTCGCCATCGGGCGCGAGGACCCGCAGCACCACGAAGATATCGGCATCGGCGGTCGAAGAGGACAGGACCAGCTTCACCGCGGCGGGGCCGGTGATTTCCGTCTCCTCCATTGCGGGCGGCGCCAGGAAGGTGACGCCGTCCCCGAGCGCGTCGAAGCTCAGGCGCTGATCGCCTTCGGGCGCCTCGCCATGGAGGCTGCGCTCGGCAAGGTCGAGGTAAAGACGCGTCCACCGCGTCCGTGCCAGCGGCCATTCATTCTCATGGCGCTCGACGAAGCGGTCGATATGCCGGATCTGAAGCTGCACGCGCGGTTGTGCGCTCCACTCCTTATCGGTGCCCTTGAGAAAGCAATCGAAGAACCGCTTCTGAAGCCGCACGCCGTAATCGGTGTAGAACTCGGTCCAATGCTCGAGCCCGTGAACTTCGAGCCATTTCTGCGATGACGCCGCGCGCCGGAATCCCTCGAAATTGCCGCGCGCATGCAATCCCTGCCCGCCCCAATTGGCCGCGCTCAACAGCGGCACGGTGATCGCCGACCAGACCGGCGAGCGCGCCTTGTGATAAGCATCATCGAGCGGATGGGCGAGGATCTCGCTGCCGAAATCGCAGCGGTTCCGGGCGAGTTCCTCTTCGCTCAGCGTTTCGGGGCCGCAGACCGGCTCGCCCGTCACCCGGCTGCGCGGCCCGCGCTCGCCCAGCCCGTGCTGCACCGTCTTCACCTGCATCTCGTACCAATTGGCCCAGAAAGTCGAGAGAATGCCGCCGTGATGCGTCATGTCGCGGTACCAGTCGGCCGCGCCCTCCCACACGCAGATCGCGGCGAGATGCGATGGCCGCAGCGACGCCACATGCCATTGGTTGATGGCGTAATAGGAGATGCCGTTGAGCCCGATCTTGCCGTTGCTCCAAGGCTGGGCCGCCGCCCATTCGATGCAGTCGTGGAAATCCTTGGTCTCGCGCGGCGAGAAGTGATCGATATAGCCGGGCGAGCGCCCGGCGCCGCGGGAATCGACGCGGATGCAGACATAGCCGTCCGGGACCCATTTCTCGGGATCGACGACCTCCCAATTTTGGTATTTGTTCGAGGAGCCGGCCGTTACGTCGGGATGCTCTTCGGCCATGCGCTGCCACGCCGAGGCATATCCGTCCTGAAAGGCGAGGCCCTTCGCATAGGGACCACAAGTGAGAATGACGGGATAGCGCCCATCCGCAACCGGACGGAAGATATCGGCGCGCAAGAGGATGCCGTCATCCATTTCGATGGGGACATCCCAGTCGATGCGCATGCCGTCGCCTATCTCGCTCCGGCCCTTGCCCATTTTATCTCCTCCCCGGAGACGTTTATTTCAGCGCGTCATTGAGCCGCGGCATCACCTCGGCGGCCATGAGCTCCATCGAGCGTTTCGCCAAGGCCGGGTCGACCCAGTCATGTCCCGCATAGAGCAAGGTGCCGAAATCGCCGACCGTCTCGCGGAAAGCGAGAAGCTGGTCGACGACGCTGTTCACCGTGCCGGCGATCACGAGGGAATCGACGACATAATCGAGCGTGATCGCCTCGTCCGGCATCGCGCGATCACGCTTGAAGAGCTCGGGCCGTCCATTGCCGATGAGCTTCCGCATCAGATTGCGGTAGTAGAAGCGATAGGGGCTGCCTTGCTCCTTGGCATAGCGTCGCGCCGTTGCCTCGTCATCGGCGACGAAGATGCTCTTGGCCACGCGCCAATCGGCGGGTCGGGCGGGTCGCCCGGCCGCAGCACAGCCTTTCTGATACATCGGCCAATGCGAGGCGACCCAGGGCGGCTGAAGGAAATTTGCCGAGATCGGCGTCCATCCGCGTTCGGCCGCTGAGACGATGCCTTTCGAGAAGGGAGCGACGACCGTGACGATGATGGGCGGATGCGGCTGCTGATAAGGCTTGACGATCACCCCTTGACCGATCTCCTTGTCCAGCGTTCGCTCGGTCGTGACCCGCCAGAACTTGCCGGAGAGGTTGTAGGGCGCCTCCGACGACCAGATCCGCAAGATCATGTCGATCGCCTCGACGAACATGGCGGTGCGGTCGTTGTCGAGATTGCCGAAGACCTCGGCATCGCTGCGCAAACCCCCGGGGCTGATGCCGAAGAGGAAGCGCCCTTCGAGCAGGTGATCGAGCATCGCCACCTGCGCGGCGATGGCGGCCGGATGGCCATTGGGCAGGTTCACCGTGCCGCTGCCGAGCTTGATGCGCTGCGTCGCCTGGATCAGGCTCGCGATAAAGATCAGAGAGGAGGTGATCGTCTCCGCGCGATCGGTGACGTGCTCGCCGATGAAGGCCTCGGCGAACCCCAACTTCTCCGCGAGAATGATCGCGTCGCGGTCCTCCTTGAGCGTCTGGGTATAGTCGCGCTCGGGCGGGTGGAGCGGCATGGTGAAATAGCCGAGCTGCATCGGATCTCCGGCTCGATCTTGCGCGTCGAATGCGGGTTAGCTTCTTCCTTATCATCTGATAAAATACACGGGAAAGGCAAGGGGCCGACGAAAGCCGGTGGTTCGGCGGTTTTTTGCTGGACGGGGCGGCGCAGGCCCGGGCATCGTTGTGGCTTGAGAGAGGTTGAACCGGCTGGCTCAGCCGCTAAAAAATTCGCAAGCCTCGAATGAGGCGAAGGCCGAGGGAGGGTGAGATGTCCTGGACCCCTGATCGTCGCAAGTTCCTGGCCGGCGCGGCCGCGGCGGCGCTGCCTTGGGGACCGGCGTTCGCGCAAAGTCCGGCGATCCGCATCGGTCTCCTCACCGTGAAGACGGGACCGCTTGCCCAGGGCGGCATCCAGATGGAGCAGGGCATCGCGACCTTCCTCAAGGAGAAGGCGAACACGCTCGCCGGCCGCAAGGCCGAGCTCATCGTCGCGGATACCGGCGGCAATCCGGCCGGCGCCAAGACCAAGGCGCAGGAGCTCATCGAGCGCGACCATGTCGATTTCATCGTCGGTCCGCTCGCCGCCTTCGAGCTGCTCGCCATCACCGACTATATCCGCCAGGCGCAAGTGCCGATGCTGAGCGTCGCCGCCGCCGAGGACATGACCCAGCGGCACGACAATCCCTGGTTCGTTCGCGCTTCCGCCACGTCGTCGCAATGCACGAAGCCGATGGCGGACTATGCCGCCAAGGAGCTCAAGCTCAAGCGGATGGCGACCATCACCGAGGATTTCGCCTTTGGTTATGAGCAGGTCGGCGGCTTTCTCCAGGTCTTCGAGGATGACGGCGGCAAGGTGGTGAAGAAACTGTGGACGCCGATCGTGACGCCCGACTACACGCCCTATCTCGCGCAGATCAGCAATGTCGATGGCGTGTTTCAGGGATTCGCCGGCTCGAATCCCGTCAAGTTCCTGCGGCAATACGAAGAATATGGGCTCAAGGGCAAGATCCCGACCGTGAGCGGGTGGACCGGCGTCGATGACGCGCTGCTGAAGAGCTTCGGCGACGAGGCGATCGGCGCTTATTCGGGCTCCTGGTACTCGGCCGATCTCGACACGCCCAGCAACAAGCGCTTCGTCGCGGGAATGGTCCGCGATTACGGCAATATCCCCGGCGGCTATGCGGCCGGAACCTACATCAACGGCATGTGCATCGAAGCCGCGCTGCAAAAGACCGATGGGCGCACGGACAACAAGAAGGCGCTGATCGACGCGCTGCGCGCGGTGTCGCTGACCGACACGCCGCGTGGGCCCTTCCACTTCGACCATCTCGGCAATGTCGTCGGCAACGTCTTCATCCGCAAGGTCGAGCGAAAGAACGGCAAGCTGGTCAACACGATTCTCAAGACCTATGAGAATGTGAGCCAGTTCTGGCCCTATGATGAGAAGACTTTCTTGGCGCAGCCGGTCTATTCGCGCGACTATCCGCCTGCCAAGCATCTCGAATAGGCGCTGCCGGCGCGGTAGGCGGCACGGGGAGAGCGGCGCCGATGAGCCTTTGGCTTCTCCTGGCCGTCAACAGCATCAGCCTGGGCGGTCTCCTGTTTCTGCTCTCCGCCGGCTTCTCGCTCATCTTCGGATTGATGCGCATTCCGAACCTGACGCATGGCTCCTTCTTCATGCTCGGCACGTATTTCGGCGTGAGCTTTCTCGCGATGGGGTTCGGCTTCTGGCTTGCCGCCTTGGCGAGCGCTGCCGCCATGGCGGTGGTCGGCGGCGGCATCGAGCGTCTTCTGCTGCGCCGCCTCGTGGGTCAAGAGCTGGCGCAGGTGCTGGTCACGCTCGGATTGTCCTTCATGATCGCCGATCTCTGCCTGATGCGCTGGGGTGGCGATCCCATTCCGCTGCCGACGCCGGCGCATTTGCGGGGCCACTTGCCCATCCTGGGTGTCATCTTTCCCATCTATCGGCTGGTCATCGTGGCGATTGCCGTCGTGGTCGCCGCCGCGCTGTGGCTGATGCTCGACCGGACCCGGCTCGGTGCCATGATCCGCGCCGGCGTCGATGATCCCGCGATGGCGCGGGTCACCGGCATTCGCGTGTCGCGGCTCTTCACCCTCGTCTTTTGTCTGGGTGCGGCGCTCGCCGGCTTCGCCGGCGTCATGGGCGGGCCGATCTTCTCCGCATATCCGGGCCTCGACGCGGACATGCTGCCTTTCGCCCTCATCGTCGTCATCCTCGGCGGCACCGGCAGCCTGCCGGGCGCGCTGCTCGGCAGCTTCATCGTCGGCTTCCTCTACAATTTCGGTCAGGTCGAATTTCCCGAACTCGCCTATATCATACTCTTCCTGCCCATGCTCATCGTCCTGGTGCTGAGGCCGCAGGGGCTCTTCGGGCGGCAGGTTCCATGAGGCGATCGGCGATCGCCGTGGCGCTGCTCGTGCTGGCGACCGCGCCCCTGTGGGTCGCCAGCGGCTACTACGTCAACATCATCAGCCAGATTCTCATCTGGGCCATCCTGGCGCTCGCTCTCAATGTGCTGGTGGGCTATGCCGGTCTGGTCTCCCTCGGCCACGCCGGGCTCTTCGGCATCGCGAGCTATGCGGTGGCGTGGCTCGTCGTCAACGCCTCGGGATATCTCGCGGCGACCCTTGCCGCCATCGCGCTCAGCCTCGCGGCGGTCGCGATTTTCGCGGTGTTGTCCCTTCGCGCAACCGGGATCGGCTTTCTCATGATCACCTTGGCGCTGGGCCAGATCCTCTGGGGCATCGCCTATCGCTGGATCGGGCTTACCGGCGGCGACAATGGGATCAGCGTGCCGGCGCGGCCGATGCCGCTCGGCCTCTCGCTCGCCGGTTCGACCGCGTTCTACTATGCGGCGCTGCTCGTCTTCCTCGCCGCCATGCTGTCGATGGCGGTCTTCGTGAACTCGCCCTTTGGCGCCAGTCTCAAAGGGACGCGCGACCAGCCGCGGCGCATGACCGCGCTCGGCTACAATGTCTGGCTGATCCGCTTCCTCGCCTTCCTCTTCTCCGGCTTTTGGAGCGGCATCGCCGGGATCCTCTACGCCTATTACAACCAGTTCGTAAGCCCGCAGATCCTGGCGCTCGCCACCTCGGCCGAAGCGCTTTTGATGGTCATCGCCGGCGGCACCGGCACTCTCCTGGGGCCGATCGCCGGAGCGGCGCTGGTCGTCGTCATGAAGAACGTGGCGAGCGCCTATATCGAGCGCTGGAACTTCGTTCTGGGCGCGATCTTCGTCGCGATCGTGATCTTCATGCCGGAAGGGCTGGTTCCCGGTTCCCTTCGCTTAGGGCGCTGGGGCTGGGCGGTGATGCGCGGCGGGCGCTTGGCGCGCGTGGCCGATGAGGGCCGGCGATGACCGCTCTCGAAATCCGCGGTCTCGCGAAATCATTCGGCGGCCTTCGCGTCACCGCCGATCTCGACTTTGCCGTGGCACCAGGCGAGCGGCGGCTCATCATCGGCCCCAATGGCGCGGGCAAGACGACGCTCTTCAATCTCATCACCGGCGAGATCAAGCCCAATGCCGGCACGATCCGCCTTTTCGGCCGCGACATCACGGCGGTGCCCTGCCGGCACCGCCCGCATCTCGGGCTCGCGCGCACCTACCAGATCATCACGCTTTTCCCGCGTGATTCCCTGCTGCGGAACGTGATGCTGTCGCTGCTGGGCCTGTCGTCGCTGCGCTGGAACCCGTTCCTTCGCCTCGATCGTCAGCACGCGCTCATCGCGCAAGCGCGCGACGCGCTCGCTCGAGTCGGTCTTGCCGCGCTCGCCGACCGGCCGCTGGCACAGACCTCCTATGGCGAGCGGCGCCGGGTCGAGATCGCCATGGCGCTGGCGCAACGCCCCAAGGTGCTGCTGCTGGACGAGCCCTTTGCCGGGCTCTCCGTCGACGAGCGCGCCGATGTGCGACGGCTGCTGCTCGCCATTCCCCGCGATATCACGCTGGTCATGATCGAGCACGACATGGATGTGGCGCTCGATCTCGCCGAGCGCATCAGCCTCATGTATTTCGGCGAGATCATCGTCGAGGGATCGCGCGCCGAGGTCGTCGCCCATCCGCGCACCAAGGAG
>Ga0209062_1002890_pt1 | contig 21414 bp, 17 predicted proteins | sample Coa_R2_2_FD_187158 | JGI IMG/M metagenome (GOLD analysis project Ga0209062, IMG submission 187158) | Surface soil microbial communities from Centralia Pennsylvania, which are recovering from an underground coalmine fire - Coalmine... | ecosystem: Environmental > Terrestrial > Soil > Unclassified...
ACTGGCGACAAACAAAGCGGAGCGCCGGGAGCGCAGTTGAATTTATCGGTAACGCTGAATCCCGGGCAATCCGGTGGAAGCGCGGCCGGAGGCACGATATTTCTTTCGACCAGCGCTGGATCTTTGTCGAGCCAGATTGTTACGACCGATTCGAACGGCAATGCGCCAGTAGTATTAACCTTGCCATCGAATCCGGGAACAGTCCACGTGACCGCCGAAGGGCAATATGGCCTGGGGCATCCAGTGGTCACATTCACGGAGACGGCGAAGTAGATTTCTAACCACAAAGATCACGAAGAAGCACGAAGGAAGCGCGTTTTCTTCGTGAACCTTCGTGCCCTTCGTGGTTTCATTTTCCTGATTTGTTCTTTCCTCTCACTTCCCGCATAATTTTTGCATCGCTACCAGGCAAACAATCCGAAGGACGGCACAGGCAAAATCATCCACCTCAGTGCATCTACGAACTGACGCCCGCCTCGGCAAAATCATACGCCTGCTAACCGACAACGCGACTGTGGTCGTAAGCGGCACCAAAATCGCCGGCGAAGTCGGCACCACGCGCTCCGAAATCTGGCGTCTGGTCCAGCAGTTGCGCGAACTCGGAGTGGAAATTACCGGCCATCCTGCTACGGGATATCAACTCAAAGCCATCCCCGACCTGCTCTTGCCCGATATGCTCGCAAATTCGCTGCAAGGCACGATCTTCGCTAACAGCAAAACCATTCATCATTTTTACAAAATTGGCTCGACCAATACCGAAGCCATGGAAGCCGCGAGCCAGGGCGCGCCCGAAGGCAGCGTCTTCCTCGCAGAGCAGCAAACCGCTGGCCGTGGACGCGGCGCGCACGATTGGCACTCAGCGCAATCCGTTGGAATTTATTGCTCAGTGATTTTGCGCCCGCTCTTGCCTCCTGCGGATGTCCTGGTTCTTTCGTTAGCCGCTGGGTTGGCAGTTCAAGCTGCCGTTCGCGAAGTGGACGAACGCGTCACCGCTGATTTGAAATGGCCCAATGATTTATTAATAGATGGCAAAAAATTCTGCGGCATCCTGACCGAGATGAACGCCGAAGTTACGCGCGTCCGCTACATCGTCGTCGGCATCGGCATCAACGTAAATCAGCAGAGTTTTCCGCCGGACCTGAACGCCACAGCAACATCTCTGCGCATTGTCACCGGCACGGAATGGTCCCGTCTCGAACTCTGCGCGGCTTTGCTAAAATCGCTTGACCGCGAATATCGAGCGCTCACGCAAAATCCGAATGCGCATCAGAATATTTTGCAGCGCTTTGAAGCGAATTCTTCGTATGTTCGCGGACGCAGAGTCCGGATCGAAGAAAACGGTGGATTTGAGGGTGTAACCGAAGGTCTGGATCCTCGAGGCTTTTTGCAGGTACGTACGAAAGACGGATTGCAGACAGTTTTAAGCGGAACGGTTCGGGCAATATAAATTCATGCTTCTCGTCATAGACGTCGGCAACACCAACACGGTCCTCGGAGTCTTCGCGAAATCCGCGAACGTCGCCTCGGGCTCAAACTCATACGACCAGCCCATCGCTAACTGGCGTGTGTCAACGAATGCCACGCAAACCGTGGACGAATACGGCGTCCTCTTCCGCAATCTTTTTTCCATGGACAACGTCAAAGCCGACGGCATTCACGGCATCGTAATTTCGTCCGTCGTGCCGCCGCTCGACTCCACGCTGCGGCAGGTCTGCGAAAAATATTTCAAGACCAAGCCGCTATTCATCGGGCCGGGAATTAAGACCGGCATGCCCGTACTTTACGAAAATCCCGCCGAAGTCGGCGCCGATCGCATCGTCAACTCCGTCGCGGCTTTCGAGAAATATGGCGGTCCGTGCATCTCCGTGGATTTCGGCACCGCTACCACTTTCGATTGCGTCACTGCCAAAGGTGAATATCAGGGTGGAGTCATCTGCCCCGGCATCAGAATTTCCGCAGAGGCTTTGTTTGGCCGCACCGCCCGTTTGCAACGCGTCGAAATCAAAAAGCCCGCAAAAGTGATTGGCACCAATACAGTCGCCAGTATTCAGTCCGGCCTCTACTACGGCTATCTGGGCCTGGTGGACGGCATTCTCGAATTGCTGCTCGGCGAAATGGGAAAAGACTGCCGCGTGGTCGCGACCGGCGGCCTGGCTTCGCTCATCGGCACCGGCTCCAAATACATCAAGCACGTGGACGATTCGCTCACTCTCGAGGGCCTGCGCATCATCTGGGAGCGCAACGTGATCGCAAAGCCGAAACCCGTTGCAAGACCCAAGTCCCGCTAAACGCACTCGGATAAGCCTTGGAAAACTACTTCAATTATTTCACCGAAATCGAGGACCACTTCCTACGGCGGCGTGGCGGGGGCCTGCTGCTTTCCACGCTTGACTGGGCGCTGATTGAAACCTGGAAAGATGCGGGCATTCCGCTCGAAGCCGCGCTGCGCGGCATTGATGAGGCCTTTGATAAATATGATGCGCGCCCTTCGAAGACACGAAAAGTGAACAGCCTCGCCTATTGCGCGCAGGAAGTTCTCGCTGCCGCCGAAGAAATGAAAGAAGCCATTGTTGGCGTGGCAAAAGAAGACTCAAAAAACGACTCGGGATTTCGCGCTGAAGAAATCGCCGCGTTTCTGCGCCGCAACGCCGATGAACTTGACGCCGTCAAGCTTCCCGAGAAGACTGGAATCTCCGCGAACGCCGTCGCCAAAGAAGCGGCGGGAATCTTGCGCGAGCACGCGAACAAAATTGAGAGCGCGAAATCAGTCGGACGATTAGAAGACCTCGAGCGCCATCTGACGTTATTAGAAGATCGACTGTTTGCGATTCTGGTAGCGGCTTCGCCGGATGAGCAAGTCCTTGCTGTCCGTGCCGAAGCTGATCGCGAACTCGCGCCCTATCGCCGCAAAGTTCCCGCGCAACAAGTCGAGCAACTGCAAAAGCAATTCGTCCACAAGCGCCTGCTGGAGAAGTTCAACCTGCCCCGACTGAGCTTGTTTTACATGTAAGCACGAGGTTCGTGTGACGCTGGAAATTATGCACAGATGTTCCGCAAGGAACATTAGCGCGATTTTTCTATTGTTCCTTTCGGAATACTTTATGTGGAGCAAGCATTGATTTGATTGCAGTTAACGGCTTCGGGCCATGCGGCTCTCAACTTTCGGATAGCTACGAAAGTGGAGTTGACCGAAACGGCCGAGTTTTGCGTTTCTCTCCGAAGTGATCACTAAAGAACGGCGCGAGCCTCGCGTAGCCAGCATAAACGATACACTTTAATTGAGAAAATGGCCAAAGCAGACCGAAACAGAATAGAGAGTCTCGAAAAGCTCCAATTCGAACATATTGTTGGGAGTTCATTGCCCCCTAGAGCTCAGAATCTTCATGTATCAGGAATAGACTTTTATTTTGATTCGGGAAAGCACATCGGTATGCGTTGCTTCGCCGTGACGACCGGTTATAAACAAGAAGCGTTCTACCTGGAACTCACTGACGCTAGCCTCCTTGAATGGTATCAACGGGAAGTGTCAACAGAACCTAAGGTTCCAAGAATCATTAAACCGATAGACTTCTTGACTATGTGGAGGGAGGCAGGATTTGCTGATCTCATTAGGGGCCCACGCAAACTCGTGTTTTATCGCAAAAGCATCGCAGCGCAGTCCGAGAACATTCAGGGAATCACCGCAGTCGAAATTGCATCGCTACGTAGTCCACAGCAGATAGTGGTATTGCGTGCCTCGGATGACTTTCCAACGGATATTGAGATTGGCGATACTCGCAAAGAAGTGCAAAGATTACTTTGTGATCTTTTGCCCTTTACTCCGGGCATTTGATGCGCTGAGAAAATCTCGTACTCACCAGAATCCTATCCGACACAGGAGGGAGCATTTTGCCGCCGCTGTATACAACCCCGTCCTCCGATTGACCCTCCTCTCCCATTCCCCGTAAGATTTTCCCAGTGGCTTCCGAAACCCGATCTGCTGGGCAAATCGTTTCTCATTACCGCATCATCCGCAAGATCGGCGGCGGCGGCGGCATGGGCGTAGTCTATGAAGCCGAAGATCTCAAACTCGGCCGCCATGTCGCCCTGAAGTTTCTGCCCGATGATCTCGCGAGCGATCCGCTGGCTCTCAGCCGCTTTCAGCGCGAGGCCAAAGCCGCATCGGCGCTGAACCATCCTAATATTTGCACTATCCATGAAATTGATGAGTTCGAAGGCCACACCTTTATCGTCATGGAATACCTTGAAGGCCTCACCCTCAAGCACATGATTACGGGTAAGCCGTTGGAAACCGAGCAGCTTCTCGCGCTGGCGATTGAGGTCGCCGACGCGCTCGACGCCGCGCACGCAGGCGGCATTATCCATCGCGACATCAAGCCCGCGAATATTTTTGCTACCAAGCGTGGCCATGCCAAAGTCCTCGATTTCGGTTTGGCGAAAGTCACTTTATGGTCGAAAGACCCCGACGGTTCGACTGTCGCGGTCACCTCCGATTCGGACTTTCTCACCAATCCCGGCACTGCGGTGGGCACTGTCGCTTATATGTCGCCGGAGCAGGCCAAGGGAAAACCACTCGACGCGCGCACCGACATTTTTTCTTTCGGAACCGTGCTCTACGAAATGGCCACTGGCGAACTGCCTTTCGCGGGCGACACTTCGGCGGTTTTATTCGATGGCATTCTCAACCGTACGCCCATCTCCCCTCTGCGCCGGAACCCGCATCTGCCGGCCAAACTCGAGGATGTCATCGCCAAAGCCATGGAGAAAGATCGCGAGTTGCGCTACCAATCAGCGGCGGAACTCAGGAACGATTTAAAGCGGCTGAAACGGGACGCGGAATCGAGCGGCAGCGGCGCCAGCGCCAGTAAAGAAACAGCGCATGTCTCCGCCTCCGCGCAGGCATCTGCACAGAAGTCTAGCGGCTCGGTTCTGATTTCCGCTGCGCGCGAGCACAAAACCAGTATCGGATTCATCCTGGCCGCAGTTTTGCTCCTTACAGTTGCCGCGGGATATGGCGTTTACAGCCTCTTCCTTGCCGGCCGCAACGTGCCCTTTCGGAATGTAAAGATCACCAAAGTTGACGGCACCCACAATGCGCGATTGAGTGCCATGTCTCCCGACGGAAAATATCTTGCCTACGTCCTCAACATTGAAGGCAATGAGTCGTTATGGTTGCGTCATCTGGCGAGCGAAAGCAATGTTCAAATCGTTGCCCCGGCACCCGTGCAATTTTTCGCCGTTCGATTTTCCCCGGATGGCAGCTACATCTACTTTACCCATACCCGCCCTTCGGATGGTCCTGCGTCACGCGCCTACGATCTCTACCGGACGCCTGTTCTTGGCGGTGTGGCTCAATTGCTCATAAAAGATGTCGACACCAGCGTCAGCTTTTCGCCCGACGGAAACCAGTTTGTGTTTGGCCGGGCCAATGACCCGGAAAGAGGCAAATTTTACGTTCTTGTCGCCAATGCCGACGGCAGCGGCGAGAGGGTGGTTCGGGTCGGTTCCCGCGCCGAGGGCAGCCGGGTCCTTGCCTGGTCGCCGGATGGCAAAGTCATCGAAGGCATTGTCGCTTCACCCTCCGAAAAAAGCTTCAACGCCATTGTTTCCATCAATCCCGAAACGGGTCAGCAGCAAATTGCCGCGCGCCCTCCTTACATCGGCTTTAGTGAAGCCGCATGGCTTCCCGATGGAAAAAATCTGGCAGTAGTATTCTCCACACCCGAAACCAACTTCAACCGCCAGCAAGTCGGCTTGGTCACTCTTCCCGGTGGCGATTTCCGCCAAGCCCGATTATTCCGATGCCAGGCAAATCACCTTCGGCGACCCGATTACTTCAATCTCGTGGACGCGGGAGGGCGATCTACTCGCCGAGCGCGTGCCGCATATTCAGTTTCTCAGTCCCGACGGCAAAGTAAAGGGCGTGATCGAATCGGATCAACCTTCGGCCGTTTTTCAGCCTTACGGATGCGCAGACGGCAGCATTGTGATGTCGCGAGGCGTGTTGAAGACCATGACGGAAAACATCTGGCGAAGTGATTCCGGCGGCAACGGCCTCGTGCGCCTGAGCGACGGTTTTAACGAAGAATTTCCCAAATGCTCTCCCGACGGCAAGACCGTCTATTTCGTGGACATGGCTACTTTTGCATTCATGAAAGTCCCTATCTCCGGCGGCAAAGCCGAACGCGTGTCCGATGCCGTCATGGAGTACGAAGCCGACTACGACATCAGTCGCGACGGAAAAACCGCGGTCCTCGGCAGCTACGACTTTAAAGCGTCGAAGCCGAATATCTCTCTGCTCTCGCTCGAGACAGGGAAAATCATTCGCACGCTGGAGTATGACCCGCGGCAGAACGGGCTCGTCCGTTTCGCTCCGGATGGTAAGAGCATTGTCTATGTCATTCGCGAAAAGGGTGTGGACAATCTTTGGTCGCAACCGCTTGATGGCGGACGCGGCCATCAGCTGACTAATTTCACTTCGTTGAAAATTTACTCCTATCAGTGGTCGCCGGACGGAAAGAGTTTGGTCTTCGTGCGCGGCGACTCCCCAACCGATGTGGCGCTGATTCAAGACCAGAAGAAGTAGTCGAACGTACCAACTGGCCGCCTGGTGCCCCAAGTTCGCCGTACTTTGGCTAACCTGGGTGACGAGAAACTTGAACTCTAGGGCAGTTCTCTGGAAGTCCACGCTAAGGTCGCTCTGTTAGTCTGAAGTTTCGGCAAATCCTTGCAAATCAAGATTGAAAAACTCGTATATGGCGGGGATGGCCTCGGGCGCCTTCCAGAAGATGAACACGGTCCCGGCAAGACTGTTTTCGTGCCATTTGTACTCGAAGGCGAGACCGCAGAAATCACGATCACCGAGCAGAAACGTAGTTTCGACCGCGGGCGAGTGCGGGAAATTGTGCAGCCGTCCGCGCATCGGGTGGAAGCTAAGTGCCCTTATTTTCAGCGCTGTGGCGGATGCCACTATCAGTACGCGGATTATGCGCATCAATTGGAAATCAAGGCGGCGATTTTGCGGGAGACGCTTCGTCGCACGGCAAAAATCGAACTTGAGTGCGAATTGCAGATTCATTCGGCAGCGCCGTGGCATTATCGCAACCGCACTCGCTTCAAAATTCACAACGCGCCGCAATTCGCGATTGGGTATTACAAATTTGCCTCCCATGAACTTTTGCCGGTTGAGCAGTGCCCGATCAGTTCGCCATTGATCAATCGCGCACTTAGCGCGTTATGGCCGGCAGGTCGCGAAGGGAAGCTTGCGGGAATCGAAGAAATTGAAATCTTTGCCAATGCGGAAGATGCAGAACTGCTTCTCGAAGTCTATGTTTCCAGAGAGGTTGCGCGCAGCGCGGCAAGAAAGCTGGCTGAAGATGTCGCGTCACTCATGCCGGAAATTGCGGGCGTCAGCATTTTTCGAGCTGGATCTCCTGAGGCTTCGGAGTTTTTGGCGAGTCAGGGCGAGCCAGCCTTAACTTATCGAACGGGTCGAGTCAGCTATCGCGTGAGTGCGGGAGCGTTTTTCCAGGCCAATCGGTTTCTCACGGATGAACTAACGAATATTGTCGCGCCGGAGGCTTTGGCGGGGTCAATAGCTTTGGATCTCTATGCAGGCGTAGGACTTTTCTCGAGTATGCTGGCCGGGACTTTTCCACAGGTGATTGCGGTTGAGCCGTCACATACATCCACAGGCGACCTTTCCTACAATTCTCCTCAGAATGTAGAGGTGGTGCGGGCGACGACGGAACAATATCTGAAAAATGCGGTTGGAAAGGTGCGGCCGGATTTGGTTGTGGTGGATCCTCCTCGTGGAGGGTTGGGCGAAGGTGTAGTAACGGCGTTGAATGAGATGAGCGCGCCGCGTATCACCTACGTTTCGTGCGATCCGGCTACGCTGGCGCGCGATCTGGCTGGATTCACCAAAGCGGGATATCGCATTAAGCAATCGCATTTGTTGGATATGTTTCCGCAAACGTTCCATATTGAAAGCGTTTTTCAGTTGGTTCGTTAACTCGCAGTTCCTGCCTCTCTGGATTTTCACTTGAGTTCACTTGCCGCAAAACCTATGCGCGCGCAACGCCAGCCCATGCTCTGGGCGGCGCTCGCTTTTGCCTGTGGGCTTTTTACCGGGCAGTTCATGTGGCGTCCGCCGCTGTGGTGGGTAGTTGCGGCAGTGATGTTCACTTTGTCGGCCGCATATTTTCTCCGCCGCAGGATTTATTTGGCGATTGGGCTGGGATGGGCTGTGTTGTTTTTGTTCGGTGCGCTGACGATTCAAGTGCATAAGCCAGCATCGGCTGACCTTTCCGCGCTTCCGACGGATGGGCACGAAGTGATCGTGACGGCCCATGTGATCAAAGAAGGCCTCTCCCGGGGAGAAGCTTCAGGAGAGACAAGCCAGCGGATTGACGTTGAGACCGAACAGATTTTGGACGAAGGGCAGAAGCGCGGCGCTCGTGTCGGCGTGCGGCTTAGCGTTTATGGCAAAGACGCGCGCACGATACGGGCGTTTCGCTATGGCGAACGGGTGCAATTTCCAGCGAAATTGGAGATGCCGCGAAATTACCGCAATCCGGGAGCATTCGATTACGCGGGCTATCTGGCCGACAACGGCATTCAAGCGCTGGCTTCTACAAAGTATGACGAGATCACGGTGTTGCGGGGATTTTCAGGAAATCGTGCGGAGTATTGGCGGGCAAGAATTTATCGCAGCATCATTGAAAAAATTCACACGCTCTGGCCACAACCGGAGGCCGGTCTGATGGATGCGGTGGTCATCGGCGAGCAGGCATTTCTAAATCGTCCGACGCGGGCAAATTTTCAAAGATCGGGAACTTATCACGTGCTTGTGGTTTCCGGCATGAATGTGACGATCCTCGCGTTTGCGACGTTTTGGTTCTTACGGAGGATTCACGTTGGCGAGATTGCAGCAATCGCAATTACAGTCGCGCTGATGATGGCGTACGCAATTTTGACTGATCTAGGCGCGCCGATCTGGCGGGCGACGCTGATGGTCGCGGTTTATTTTGGAGCTCGGTTATTTTATCGGGGTAGGTCAGCGCTGAACGCGATTGGCGCGGCGGCGCTGGCGATCATGATTTTCGATCCAAAGGCACTATTTGGGGCGAGTTTTCAACTAACGTTTCTCTGCGTATGGCTGGTTGCAGCGATTGGAATACCCATGCTATCGAGAACGACGCAGCCCTATGTACGCGGATTGCGCAGCCTGGATGTGAAGCGATACGACGCTTATCTTGCCCCTCGTGTGGCGCAGTTACGACTTGACCTGCGCATGATCGCGGGACGGCTGGCGCGATTTGCAGGAAAGAAAATGTCTCTTCCTGCGATGGGGTGGGCGTTTCGCTTTGCGCTGCGAGCTTGTGAGTTGATTGCAGTGTCCGCAATTTTGCAAATTGGCTTAGCGTTGCCGATGGCGTATTACTTTCATCGGGCCGCGGTGATGAGCCTGCCGGCGAACTTGTTTGTGATTCCATTGTTGGAATTGCTGATGCCCGCCGCGATTGCGGCGTTGATGCTCGGGTATCTGTGGATGGGGCTGGCAAAAATTCCGGCTCTGGTCGCGGGGTATGCGCTTGATGGAATCTTAGGGACAGTGCATCGAATCGGTGAATCGAGGCTGGCCGATGTTCGTGTGCCTACACCGGCAGTGGCGATGATCGTTGTGGCGGCCGTGGCGATTGCTTTGGCGATGGTTTGCGTACGACGCTACGGGTGGCTTGCGTTTGCCAGCATTGGCGCGGTTGCCGCCAGCGCGTTTTGGATTTCCGCATCGCCACAGCATGCAAAAGTACATGAGGGAGCACTGGAGGTCACAGCCATTGATGTTGGGCAGGGCGACTCGCTACTGGTAGTGACTCCGCAAGGGCGAAGCTTGCTCGTTGATGCGGGAGGGCTGCCAGGCTGGGTCCATTCGGAACTGGATATGGGCGAGGATGTGGTTTCGCCATACTTGTGGTCGCGAGGATTTTCGCAACTCGACTATGTTGCGCTGACGCATGCGCACGCTGATCACATGGGAGGCATGGCGGCAGTACTGGAAAATTTTCATCCGAGAGAGTTGTGGCTGGGGGTTAATCCGCACACAAGCGAGATGCAGCCGCTCTTGGATGAAGCGCAGCGGCTAAATATTCCAATCAAATTGTATGGAACGGGCGAGGAATTTGGTCTGGGCGGGGCACAGGTGCGCGTGCTGGCGCCGTCGGTCAACATTCAGGAGCGAGATCCTGGGTTGAAGAATTCGCGGCGCAACGAAGAATCGCTGGTGATGAAGATTTCTTATGGAAACACGTCGGCATTGCTGGAAGGCGATGCGGAGCGCGCGACGGAGAACGAACTGGTCAAGGAGAACCCGCAGGCGGATTTGCTCAAAGTTGGGCACCACGGCAGCAATACTTCCACGACGCCCGAATTCCTAGCTGCTGTGCATCCGCGATTGGCGGTGATTTCCGTGGGGCAGCGAAATGTGTATGGACATCCCCGGCCGCAAGTGTTGGAGCGATTAGCTGAGGCGAAAGCGGGAACTTACCGCACGGACATGGATGGCGCGGTTTCGTTTTATCTTGACGGGAGAGATGTGACCGCCAAAGTCGTGGATATTCCTTACTAAGAAACTAACCAATCACAAAGGACACGAAGGAACACGAAGAAAATGACGTGAAAGACGATGCCGTGCTGAGGAACACCGAGTTCCAGCGTGAGTTCTTAAACCTGCTGGTCTTCGGCGATTTCGGCGGCAGGATTTTGGCGAGATTCCTCGATCAGGCTTTTGGCTCGGTCTGCGTCTTCGGCGCGCACCAGAATCACTGTTCCACCGACACCGGGAAGAATTTCCTGCTGGGCGTCGAGCGAGGTGATGTCGGCATCAATGCCGGCGGACTCAAGCAGTCCACGTACGACAAGGGCCTCGGATTCCTGCTCGGTATCAAAAACGCGAACTAATTCTTCATTGGGAAGCGGCTTGGTGTCGGCCATGGTTGCTCCATCTCTTTCTGAACAATTTAAATGCAAATTGATTTTACTCCGATGACGGCGGGGCCGAAATAGCTGCTCCACAATCTGTCCTAACCGAACTCGCCGTTAACGATCCATGAGAGATCATTTCGACCAAAAGCAGATTCCTCGCACGTTCTCATTGCGCTTTGCGCAATTCCGAACGGCTCGGAATGACAAGGGATAAGGGATTTAGATAGAGGAGGATGCGGCAATACAGATTCAGCTAACTAAAGAGTTGGCACTACAGAGCTATTGCGCCACGGCGGCAATGTCGGAACAATGGGCGCAACGCGGCTTTTGCAGCAGCATCTAATTAACGGGAGGCGGAATGGCCATTCAACCGGTAGTAATGGGAGCGCAGCAACCGTTAGAAGTGGAACAGGAAGCCAAGAATATTCGCCGCCTGCAAATGATGATTTCAATGGTGATGTCGGTCATCAGCCAGGACCCGAATCTCACGATTGAGGAAGCATCCGAACTGGCGGCGGGCGCGAAACGCGCCGCCCTGGCCATGTTCCCAGATAAAGAGCTGGCTTTTGATCTTCTCTACAAGCCACGAATCCAGCGGTTGATGAATGAGAGATTTCGGTTGCAGTAAGAAGCTTAAGTAAATTCAAAAACGGGCACCCACCTCAGACGAACTATTGGTTTGCTCCCTCGAGTAGATGTCAAAGGCCCCACCCTGTCGTAAAGAGCGCGACAAGGATGGGGCAACCGGAGAAGCTTATTTCTTGAGTGGTAATGAGGGAGATTAGTTCTCTCCGCCGGGTGCGCTACCACCCCACAAGGCGTTGCCACCCCATAGGGCGTTGCCGCCCCATAGGGCATTTCCACCCCAGAGAGCATTCCCGCCCCACAAAGCGTTTCCGCCCCATAGTGCATTGCCGCCTGAATCAGCCGATGATGGCGATGTTGAGGCCGACGCTGCTGCCGCGGTTGCCGCGTTCGTCATCACGAATTGAGATGATCCCCACACCGCTGCATTCGACCAGGTCGCGGACGTATTCCAGACCGCCGAAGGATCGTCATGCAGATACACACTGTTGGTGCTCTTATTGAAGGTCGCAATCGGCGACATCGCCGTTCCCTTGGCCAAGTCGGTGTTCAACAAAGCCGCTTCGAGGTCCACATAGCCCGCGCCCACCGTGAATATGTCATATTGGTCGGTATAGGTGATTCCCGAAACCGGATCAATGTAGGTGCTGGAGGAAGGAAGCGACTTCCACGCGGTCTTCATCAGCCGTGCCTTCACTTGATCGGGCGTGAGGTTCGGAGTTTTTTGCAGCATGTCGGCAACCGCGCCGCTCACGACGCCTGCCGCCATGCTGGTTCCACTCAGCGTGAAGTAGGTAGTTGACGAGGCACTGCTTCCATGCACCTCATAAAAACTGTCGGGAACGTGGTTGGCGGGGAATTCGGTGTACAGCGTTGAATTCGGCGCCTCCAGCGAGACCAGCAAGTTGCCCGGAGCGACGACATCAGGCTTTACGACTGCGTCGCCCGCCGTGGGCCCCTTCGAGCTATAGCTCGCGATCAAGTCATCCACACGCGTCGGTGTGCCCATCGGTTTCATCGCGCCTACGGTAATCACATACGGATCATTCCCAGGGGCAGTCACCGTCCCGTAGCCATCGGTTGCCTGGGTGCGTCCGTTATTGCCCGCAGACACCACGACGACGATCCCGCTCTTCCATGCCGCTTCTACGGCCTGGCACAGCGGATCGAGCTTGTAGCTCTCATACACTTCGCGGCCCAGCGAAAGATTCATCACCCTGATGTTGAACAGTGGCTTCAACAAAATTGCCGTGCCGATCGCGGAAATCACCGCGCTGTCGCTGCCTTGGCCATTCTGATCGAGCACACGCAAATTGACCAGGTTTGCGCCCGGCGCAATTCCTTGAAATGTCTTCGTGTATTGCGGTCCTGTGGAACTCGCTCCATCGCCAGCAATCAATCCGGCGACATGCGTGCCGTGTCCATATTGATCGTTCGCGCTCAAATTACCGGGAACGAAGCTCTGGCTCCAAACCACGCGCGATCCTCCCAAGAATCCGCCTTTGAGATCGGGATGGCTGCTTACGCCGCTGTCTACCAGGGCCACGCCGATGCCTGCGCCCGTGTAACCAGATTGCCATGCGGCAAACGCATTGATCGCCGGCGCGGCATTGCTCAGGTTCGGCGCCAGAACGCGATCCAGACTGATGTATTTCACATTCGACTGGTTGGAAAGCGTAAGCACGTTCGCTAGCGGCAAGTCCGCAACCACCGCATTCACCAAAGGCAAGCTATTTAAAATCGATCCCAGAGTCCCCAGCAAATTCAGATCAAGCACTCCCGGCGCCTGGTTGTATTGCACGATGACCTGCACCTTTGCTGCCTTAGATTGCTGCAAGTCAGGAGACAGCTTGGAGTTGTTGGCGTAAGCTGCTGTCGCGGCCAATATCAGCGCAATAATGAGGAGTTTTTTCATAGTCGTTCTTCGATGCCTTTCACCGGGTACCAGGGGCGGCCCAGAAGGCGCGCTAGTTCCCACCCTGTAAAGTGCAGATGGATTGCCAAATCGGCGAAATTATCCCCAGCTGAATCAAAGGTTTACAGAACCAAGATGGGCCAACTATGGGACGCTTTGTCCCCGTGGCCCGAGCATGGGACAACTTGTCCCATGCCGATTTTCGGCATTGCCGCCAAAGGCACGAATATATGAAGAAAGCCCGACGTAGGCGATTGATTCAAAAGGCGAACACGACAGTAACCGGCGCAGCTACTTTTAAAGCGAACTTCGGCACCACTTCGGCAAAAATTAGGTATTCCAATGTCACGGGCACGCCAGTTTGGGGCAAGTGTGTTTATCGGGGGGATGGGTGTAGCTGGCTTTGCCTGTTTGGCGCTGGCCTTTGCGCATCTTCATCCCACGGATACGACTCGCTTCGTTTGTTATCTGATCGTGGCCGTCCTGGCTTCGTCGTTCAAGGTCAATCTGCCCAGTGGCACGTTGTCAGTCAACTTTTTGTTTACGTTGCTAGGCATTCTAGAGTTGGGTCTGCCTGAGACCTTACTGCTCGGCTTGGCCAGTACCCTGGCCCAGTTTTTCTGGAAGCCCACGCGCCGCCTGCAAGTGGTCCAACTCATCTTTAACCTGTCGCAGGTCACGGTCTGCGGCGCAGCTGCCTATGGTGCGTACCAGCTTGTGTCCGTTTACATTTTGCATGGGCCCGGCCCGCTGGCCCTTTTAGCGGCTGCGCTCGTTCACTTTGCGCTCAACTCGCTGGCCACGTCCACTGTGATCGGTCTAACTGAAGACAAGCTCATCTCCAAAGTCTGGTCGGATTCTTATGTCTGGTCATTCCCTTATTACATGGTGGGCGCAGCCATCGCCGGTTTGGTCAACTTCCTCAACCAACACATCGGATGGCAATCCTCGTTGCTGGTTTTGCCTCCCATCTATTTGATGTATCGCTCGTATCGCCTTTATCTGGGCAAGCTCGAAACCGAAAAGAAACACGCCGAACAGGTTTCGAGCCTTCACCTGCGCACCATTGAAGCTCTCGCGCTCGCCATTGAAGCCAAAGATCAAACCACGGGCGAGCATCTGCAACGTGTTCGTGTTTACGCGATGGAGCTTGCCAAAGAACTGGGCTTGAATGATGACGAACGCGAAGCTCTTCGCGCTGCGTCAGTGCTTCACGATATCGGCAAGCTCGCGGTGCCCGAGCATATCATCTCCAAACCGGGTCGTCTGACTCCGGAAGAATTCGAGAAGATGAAGATTCATCCTATCGTCGGCGCGGAAATCCTCGAACAGGTGGATTTCCCATATCCAGTGGCGCCTATCGTGCTGGCGCACCATGAGAAATGGGATGGCAGCGGATATCCGAACGGGACTGCCGGAGATGCCATTCCAATCGGCGCCCGCATTCTTTCCGCCGTGGATTGTCTCGACGCTCTCGCTTCCGACCGCCAATACCGCAGAGCTTTGCCGTTACATGAGGCGATGGCCAAAGTAGTGTCTGAATCTGGCGCGGCATTTGATCCGAAAGTCGTTGACATCTTGCAGCGCCGCTATGTGGATTGGGAAAAACTTGCGCGGCAGCAGCCCTTGCAATCTCCACCGAAGCTCTCGACTGACGTCAAGGTGAAACGCGGTCTCGCGCCGGACGCGGGCTTCGCCGGCTCTGACGCACCCCAAACTACGATCCAGAGCACTGACTCTGAGGACCGTTTTGCCGCCGCGCGTGCGCAAGCTAAGAGTCTCGTCGATCTGGCCTGCGAACTCCGCAGCTCTCTCGCGCTCGGCGACATTCTGGCGTTGTTGGCGGCGCGTTTACAGAATCTAGTGCCGCACGAATCGATTGCTGTTTACCTGCGCCGGGGCGATGTTCTGGTTCCGGCGTTCGTCAGCGGCCAGAACGCGATTCTGTTTGCTTCATTGAAAATTCCTCTCGGGGAAGGCTTGTCGGGGTGGGTCGCCCAGAATCACAAACCCATTCTGAACGGCAATCCGTCGGTCGAACCGGGATATCTCAATAATGCCGCACTCTATAGCACTCTGCGGTCTGCCCTCGCCGTGCCGCTGGAAGCAAACTCGGGAGTCGTCGCTGTGATTTCACTCTACCGTGCCCATCAGGACGCGTTTGCAAAAGACGAAGTTGAAATATTAGAGATATTTGCTTCCCGTCTGGGAGAGTCCATCGCTCAGGCAGCAGCTCCCAAGGCCAGCTCGGCCAAGGCAGGAAGATAGATTCCAGGTTAGGTTGCGCAGAACACTTAGACCAGCTTTAGCCTATAACCGAAGCGGAATGAGCGACGCTGGTTGCTCTCGAATCCTTCCGAAGATTAGACTCTTTCCGGGGCATACCTCATGAAATTTTTCTCGCGATTATTTATTTCGCTCTTACTGCTGACATTCCCTTTTCTGGCGATCGCTGATGATGGCCAACACCACGAAGAGCTGACCGAGGAGCAGTTGGGCACGGTGCATTTTCCGGTCTCCTGCGAGGCCAAAGCACAGAAAGATTTTGAGCGCGGGGTCGCGCTGCTGCATTCATTTTGGTATGCGCAGGTCGAGAAGCAATTCACGCAGATTGCGAAGGATGATCCGCAGTGCGCGATGGCGCATTGGGGAATCGCGATGGGGTTGTGGCACCAGCTTTGGGACCAGCCGGATGAAAAAGTTGTGGCGCACGGATTGGCCGAGGTGAAGAAAGCCGAGGCGTTGCATCCGAAGACGGACCGCGAAAGAGATTACGTTGCGGCGATGAGCGCTTTTTATTCGGATTCACAAAAGCGCGACCATCAGGCGAGGGCAATCGCCTACTCGAACGCGATGGAGGCGGTGTACAAGAAGTATCCGGATGACAAAGAGGCCGCGGCATTTTATGCGCTTTCTTTGCTGGCCTCGGAGCCGGAACACGACACAACCTTTGCCAATCGGAAGAAAGCGGCGGCGGTGCTGGAGGTTTTGTTTAAAGAAGAGCCGAACCATCCGGGTGTGGCGCACTATTTGATTCATAGCTACGACAAGCCGCAATTGGCGGAGCTAGGATTGCCCGCGGCAAGAAGATACGCGGAGATTGCTCCGGCGTCGCCTCATGCTTTGCACATGCCTTCGCACATTTTTGCCCGGCTGGGATTATGGCAGGACGACATTAATTCGAACCTGGCTTCGATTGCGGCGACGCGCAAGACGGCGGCGATGCACATGGGCGACGAGTCGCACCAGTATCATGCGATGGATTTTCTGGTGTATGCCTATTTGCAGTCAGGGCGCGAGGCAGAAGCGCAGGGCGTGGTGGATGAGATCAAGGCGATGCCAGCGAAGCAGGAGCACATGTATGGAATGGATTTTGATCCACGGTCGTATGTGCTGACGGCGTTTCCGGCGAGGATTGCGCTGGAATTGCACCATTGGCAGGATGCGGCAGCATTGAAGCCGTTGCCTGACGCCAAGCCAGCCGACCAGGCCACGACTTATTGGGCGAAAGCGATTGGCGCGGCGCGGAGCGGCAACTTGGGTGAAGCGCGAAAGAATGTCGCGCAAATTCAAGCGGCACACGCAACGTTGGTCGCGCAGAAGAAACCGATGATGGGCGCAAGCGTGGAGAATTTGCAGAAAGAGGCGATGGCGTGGGTGAACCATGTGGAAGGCAACAATGCCGACGCTGTCCGCGCACTGCGGGAGTTGGCGGAGAAAGAAGAAGCGGAAGGCAGTGAAGTCGGCGACATCCCTGCGCGAGAAATGCTGGCCGATATGCTGATGGAGATGCGGCAGGCTGACAAAGCGCTGAGCGAATATGAGGCGGATTTGAAGTTCAATCCGGGACGGTTTGATGGATTGTACGGCGCGGCCCAGGCGGCAAAGTTGGCGCAGCAAAACGACAAAGCCAATGAGTTTTATGCGCAGCTGGTGAAGTCGTGCACAGGCGCGACTTCGTCGCGGCCTGAGTTGACGCAGGCGAAGCAGTTAGTGGCGAGTAAGTAAACTTGCTATTTAATCCAGAGCATCTTGGCGATGAGGACGGCGAGGATCGCTAAAGATCCGAGTAGCGCGTTGTATTCGCGATGTTTCCAATAAAGTTCAGAAGAGAATGAGCCCGATGCCTTGCCGACGGGCGTGAAGCGCGGCAGCAGGCGCGGGACGTGGCGAGTGTAGTCGTCGAATTCAGGAAACTTGGAGCGCAGGAATTCTTCTTCCCCACGAATGACAGGCAGATAGATTGCCAACAGAAAAATTACGATGCCGATGCCTATCCACCCATTGCGCGCCGCGATAGCGAAACCGATGGCGAGAACGAGAGATCCCAAATAAAGAGGATTGCGGGTGTAGGCGTAAGGTCCGGTCGTGGCCAACGTCTCATTTTTTTGCACGTGGCCGGAGGCGATAGCACGGATAAGAAGTCCGGGGATCACGATGGCCGCGCCGATAAGGAGCGATGCGTGTGTGGGATGAGCAAGCCATAGATAGAGCGCGGCGAAGAGAAATCCCAGGGGGACGCGGATACGGCGTGCGATTTTGGCCCAAGTAGTAGGTTCGCTCATGCCAGCCTCGTGAGTTCATCTGCCGCCGCCGCGACCTGCTCCACGCTGATTTGCAGCAAACCACTTTCGGGCTCGGCATGGCGGGAGTGATCGGTGACGCTGGAAGCGTCGCGAAGCACGATGCTGCGTGTGCCATACGGACCATTCCTCGCGGGATTGGTGGGGCCGAAGATCGCAACTACGGGGACTTGCAGAGCAGCGGCCAAATGCATAGGGCCAGTGTCGCCGCCGATGAATAAACTGGCGCGGCGCGTGAGTGCGATAAGCTCAGCAAGTGAAAGCGAAATCTTCCGAGCTGCACCGCCGCTGGATTGCTCGACAGCCTGTGCGAGGCTTTCTTCGCCGGGGCCGAAATTGATCAACGGCGTGATGCCGTGTTCGGCCAAATGCGTTGCGACTTTGCCATAACGCTCGGCGGGCCACTGCTTGGCTCCCCAACCTGCGCCGGGGTTTAGAATCGCGAATCTTTTGATACTTTGCTTTTGAAGTTCAGCCTCGACTCTTCTTTCGGCATCTTCGTCATGAGGGAATTCGGTTTGCGCGGGTTTGAGCGGAATTCCTACTACAGATTCGGCCAAGGACACATTTTGTTCGACCACATGCGCAGCCGTGGCCGGAAAAGTCGAAGTATAAAACCAGCGTGCCGCGGATTCGCGCGGATGAGCAAAGCCGTAGCGATTTTTTGTTCCGGAGCAACGCGCGAACACTGCCGAACGAATGAGCCCCTGAAAATCAATTGTGGAGTCATAGCAGCCAGCTTTTAGTTGTGCGACGGCAGCAGAAAATTCTTTTCGGGTCTTACTAGCCAACAAAGATTTACGCCAGCGTTTTGTGTCCACCGTATGCACTTCATCCACAAGAGGCCTCTGCGGAGAAGTTGCTCCCGAACGTGCTGCCGATTTCGTGCATAGCAATTCCGCCCAGCGCTCTTCGATGAGCCATCCAATCTTTAGAGAAGGCAAAGCCTTGCGGAGCGCGGCAACCGCAGGCATCGTATGGATCACATCTCCCATAGCGCTGAGGCGGACAATTAAGACTCGTTTAAGTTGCGCCCTCACCGGGATCCCAGTTTGGTGCGAATGATTTCGGTCGCGGAATGATCTTTGGGATCGCCGACAATTTTCACGCATCCGCCATATTCTGCGACGGCATCGCGTTCAGGGACGGAATCGGCGGAGTAATCCGTGCCTTTGGCCTGGATGTCAGGATGAATTTCGCGAATGAGGGCGCGGACATCATGTTCTGGGAAAATGACGACGGCATCCACATCGGCGAGCGAAGCAAGGATTTCTGCGCGCTCGTAATCAGGCATGATAGGGCGATTCTTCCCCTTGAGGGCGCGGACGGACGCGTCGGCATTGATCGCGACAATCAATTTTCCGCCGAGTTCTTTTGCCGCGTGAAGATAGCGCACGTGGCCGACGTGCAGCAGATCGAAGCAGCCATTGGCCAAGGTAATGGACTCACCCGCGCGCCGCCAGCCGGCAACTTGCTCTTGTAACTGCTGGCGGTCGAGAATTTTTTGTACGCTCATTGAATCATTAATGCTGGCGTGTCCCTGCTGGAGCTCTTTCCAGCGCAGCCAGCAATTCTGCTTGCGTGACGGTGGCCGTGCCCCGCTTCATGACGACAATGCCGCCAGCATAGTTGGCGAGATGGGCCGCTTCTTCAGTGCTGGCTCCGGCAGCCAAAGCCGCCGTGAACGTAGCTATGACTGTGTCTCCAGCGCCCGTCACGTCGGCAACTTCATCCGAACCAAAAATTGGAATATCAGTCGGCTTGTGTTTTCCAGAAAATGCGACCATACCATCGCGCCCGCGGGTGATGACCAAGGATTGCAACTTCATTTGCGCCATGATTTGTTCGGCAGCCGCGCACAGTTGCGACCAGTCTTGCCCAATTTTGACTCCCAATGCTTCTTCGACTTCTGGCTCGTTCGGGGTTGCTGCGGTGATACCGGAGTATTCAAGCATCCGACGGCGGGAATCGAGCACCACCGGCAACTTGGCCAGGCGTCCTTTTTCGCGGACAGCGTTCACGATAGTTGGAGTGGCTGCTCCATAACCATAGTCGGAAATTAGTACGGCATAACTGGCGCGGGCATACTCGCGTGCCGCCAGAATCAATTCACGACGGGTATGTGCTTCTGGCGGCGCATCCGGCTCACGATCAATTCTTGCGACCTGCTGCTGCCAGGTATGCGTCATGCCGGCGAGAATGCGGGTTTTGGTCACAGTGGCGTATTTTTCGTCCCGAACAATTCCGCTGAGCGGGATTCGTTTGCGGCGGAACAGTTTGAGCAAAAGTTTGCCAGCCTCGTCTTTGCCGACAATGCCGACCGGCAATACATTCACGCCTAGATCAGCAAGATTGTTGATGGCATTCGCACCACCGCCGGGGACGACTTTGCGGTCTTTATGACGGAGAATCAATACCGGAGCCTCGCGTGACACGCGCGAGATTTCCCCGAACACAAATTCATCGGCCACAAGATCGCCGACGACCGTGATGGTCAACGTGGGGAAAGATTCAACAATTTTCCTGAGCCTTGTGTTCAGCTGTCCGGAATTTTTCGAGTGCTTATTCATGCAAAACAAAATTCTCTCATGAGTGGAGCCTGCCCTCTTCAATGATGCGCAGGATAGTATGCACTGCGCTCTCAGGATTTTCGAGTTCCATGGTTACACGCGCGATGGAAAGCGGTGCAAGTTCAGCCTGGAACTTGCCTAAATTCACCGCGTCTTTTTCTGTGGTAATGAAACCATCTGCATGATTTTGGTCGCGCAGTTTGTGGAGTGAATTAATGTCATGTTGTGTGTAGGAATGATGATCGCGAAAATATTGGTGTGCTGCAGGCTGGATGCCAGTTTCACGCAATTGATCCATAAATCTCTCTGGCCGGGCGATGCCGCAAAAAACGACTGGCCGCGCCGGTGGGGTGTCCAGCGCAATACCGCGATGAACCCGCCAAACTGCTTGATTGCTCAAGGCAAGCGCGTTGGTCTCAATTTTTTCCATCAAAACGACAGCATCGGCACGGGCAAGTGAACTCGACGGTTCGCGCAGTCGGCCAGTCGGAAGCAATGCACCATCTAAATCAAGCTGTGTAACTAGAACGATGTCAAAATCGCGGGCGAGCTGGCGATGCTGAAAGCCGTCATCGAGTAAATGAAATTGCGCGCCAAATTTTTCTTCTGCAAATAATCCAGCTTCATAACGGCTTTCGCCAACGATTACAGGAACATTCAGCCGTCGCGCTATGAGTAAAGGTTCATCGCCAAATGCGCGGGCCGTTCCAGATGGATCGACCAGTGCAACGCCTTGCGTTTTCCTGCCGTACCCGCGGGATAGTACATCAAACTT
>Ga0209062_1002892_pt1 | contig 21399 bp, 23 predicted proteins | sample Coa_R2_2_FD_187158 | JGI IMG/M metagenome (GOLD analysis project Ga0209062, IMG submission 187158) | Surface soil microbial communities from Centralia Pennsylvania, which are recovering from an underground coalmine fire - Coalmine... | ecosystem: Environmental > Terrestrial > Soil > Unclassified...
TCCATGGATGGCCCCTGTTCAGTTGGTTGTCCAACACGCCAACTTTGGCACATAGATGCCGTGAAGAGGGGGCCATCCACCCATCATTGCGAGGAGGCATCGCCGACAAAGCAATCCAAGGCCGGTAGCGTATCGTTCGACTTAGATTGCTTCGCTCCGCTCGCAATGACGGCCGCATCTTCGAAAGAGAACGCGACCCGCGCTGGAAGCGGTGCCTACCTTGGCAAACGCAGACCAAATGCCCATCTATCGTCCATCCCCGGAAATTTGCGTTTCGAGTTCCCATGAAGTTTTTGCCTGCCATCGAGCTGACCGGGCAGATGCGGGCGCTGTTGGCGCATGGCGCCTTGCGCCTTCACCCCGGGCAATGGGTCGTCGAGGACGGCCAGCGCGGCCGCTATCTCAGAACCAACCGGCGCACCGGCGTGAGCTATGTCGCCTGGCAGCGACCACAAGAGAATTAGCGTGCGCAAGCGCAGCGTTTCCACCGCGCCTGCGTCAAAGGCTTCGTCGGCAAATATGCGCCCTATTATCAACCGAAGAAGCCGCAGCCAGCGCGCCGTGAGTCTCAAAATCCGCGACGCAGCTCTCTGGCATTTTAGCGAAATTATCGGCTTCTTTGCTTGATTCTTGCGCCATCCGCGGACAGGGTTGAGTCCGGTCGCGCATGCGGCTTCCGTGGTTGCGGGTGCATGATGTCAACCTTCGCCGACAAGATCGAGACGCCGGAACTTCGGCGGCTTTATCAATATTGGGAGGAGTCGCGCCGCGGACGCGACTTCCCGGCGCGGCGCGATATCGACCCGCTGCATTTCCCCTATATTCTGGGGAGCGTGCTGCTGCTCGACGTTCTCTACGAGCCGCTCCGCTTTCGCTTCCGTCTGCACGGCACCGACCTCATGCTGCGCGCCGGATACGACATGACCGGCAAGATGGCCGATGCGCTGCCGAATGCGGAGAACCGTGCCGTCCTGCTGCAACGCTGCCGCTCGCTCATCGAGACGCGCGAGCCCATGGTCGTCATCCAAGAGCGGCTCCTGGGCAAGCAGATCTTCGGCTACGAGGCGCTGTGGCTGCCGCTCTCCGAGGATGGCGTCACGATCGACATGCTCCTGGGCGCGCTTCTCTATCGCCATCCCGCCTCCGATGTGGCGGCGCGATGGCGGCCAAGCTCGGCGGCGTGAGATCGCCTCTCGCTTAGAACGGAACCTCGTCGTCGAGCTCGGCCTCGGCGCGCTGCGCATCGCCATTCGCTGCCCGCATCTCGGCGTGGCGGAAGAGATCCTCCGTCTCCGCCTGGGTGCGCGCGTTCGCGAGAATCTGCAATCGGCTGTGGAAGCGATCGAGCACGATCTCCGTGGTGAAGACCTCGTGGCCGTCCTTGAGCCAGCGGCGGGTGCGCACTTGACCCTCGACAGCCACGAGCGAGCCGCGCTTGGCACGCCGTTCCAGGACATCGATGAGCCGATCGTCCCAGACGACGACGCGGTGCCATTCGGTGCGCTCTTCACCCTTGATGTATTCGGAGGTAGCGAGCCGCAGCGTGGCGACGCGCGCGCCGGCGGGGGTGGTCGAGGTCTCGGGATCGCGGCCCAGGCGGCCGACGGCGATGAATCGCTGATACATCTCTCTGGTCTCTCTTGGTTGGAGTGACAGGGCGGCGCTCAGGCCGCCCGTTGCTCGTCGCCTTCGCGCTTCAGGATCTCCGCCTTCTTCTGCGAGAAATAAGCGGTGATGCGCTGCTGCGCCGCCTTGTCGACGCTGCCGATCTCGCGCAGCCGTGCGCCGACGCCGCTCTTCCAGAACTCGTCGAGCGCTTCCAACGCCGCAACATCGGCAAGCTTCTCTCGGACCAGCTTCTCGAAAGCTTCGATCGCCGGCGGCTGAAGCTCGGGATTGTTGCGCGCCTGAAAGATCGCCTCGGATTCCTCGCGATACTTGCTGTCGTCGAAGAGACCGAGATAGACATCGGCCGCGAGGCCGAGCTGCAACAGGCACTTGCCGAGCGCGTCGGTCACCGACATCTTGAACGCCTCGTCATTGGGCTCCTCGAGGCCGTCGCGGCGCCGGCGCATCAGCTCCGTGCCGCCCCATTGCGGGCCGCTGAAGCATTTCTCGCCGGTCTTGGGATCGCGGTACCACACGCGCACGCAGGTGAAGACCATGCGCTCGACGATGGTCCATTCGGTCTGCTCGTAGCCCCAACCCTGGCCGACCGGACCGAAGGCATCGGTCATCGCCTCGAGCCGCCAGGCGGGATCGATCTGCGTGCCGCGGAAGCCGCCGGGGCGCGTAAAGGGCTTGGTCGCACGCGGATCCGTCCGCTTCAGCCTGTTCCAGATCCGGAGATTCTCCGATGCGGCGCCACTGCGCTCCGTCTCCTCGGCGAGGCCGGTCGTCTCTGTCTTCCCACTTCTATTCGCTCTTGCCATCTTGCACACTCACCACATTGCGGCGGTGCTTCGCACCGCTCTCCTTGCCCGCTTCGGCGACGGCCTGCGCGGGCGCCTCACTTCCGTTGTTCCATCAGGGGCCCGCAGGCTCCCAGAGCTCAGCGCGTTGGCGGTGCCGCCTGGGCACTTCGCCGATGCGCAACGCGAGCTTGCCGTCCTTGCGGCGCTGGACCATCACCCCCTCTTGCGCCCCATCCGCCACGAAGGCGATCTGCGCGTCCTCGGGCAGCAGCGACTTCAGCGCTCTTTCGGCGTCGCGATGCGATTGCACGGCGGGCTGCGTCTCGACAAGCGTGCCGGCGAGGGCCGCGAATTCGTTGTGCCGCGCCATATCGAGGATGCGTGTGCCGGGCAGCACCGGCGCCGCCACCGGCTCCATATCCGCGGGCTCGACATCGTTCTCCACATACCACCAGAAGGCATGGAGCGTGTCGGTGAGCGTCGCGATATCGCGCTCGCAGCGCGTGACCGGCATCAGTGAATAAGCCGTCGGCCGCAGGATCGACAGCACCGCATGCTCAAGCCCGCTGACGAGGAGCTGATGCTGGACCTGCCAGTAGTATCGCGTGGCAAGTTCGCCGTCGGTGTCGAAGCCGGTCGTGAATTTCGCCTCGATCAGCGTATCGGCGGGCCGCTCGCCCGCATCGGCGGCCTCGCGCCAGGTAAGAAAATCGAGATGGGCGCAGATGAAGTCGAATTGCGGATGAACCAGCGTCTCCTCGGCGGGACGGCACGGGATGCCGGTGCGATGGGTGAAAAAGCGGGCATGAAGCGGCTCGGTCACGATGCCGATCTGGACACAAGCGATGAAGTCGAGCGAGGGCGCGGGGAGGCGGCCGGTCTTTTCGGCCCAAAGCTCCCCCCAATTGCCGGCCATCAGCCGCAACGCGTCGGAAGAGCCGAGGCGGCGCGCCCGAAAGGCCTGCTGTTCGCGTGAAAGGGCCATGCCTTGCTTCCCGGTGAGTCCTTCGGGCGGCGGCGCGCGCCACGCTCATTTGGCGAAGGTTCTCTCACTCCCGGATCGGGCGGTATTCGCCTCCGGGAAGCCCTGTGGATATGTGGATAACTATAGAACTTTTCAAGAACTCCGGCAATGGAATTATCCCAAAACATCCCTCTTATGCATTGAGTTTGTTACGTTTCTCTCGTGCCAATTGCCGGACGCCCGGGCAATTTCCCGGCTGGGCGGGCTATAACGAAAACGGCCGCCATAAGGCGGCCGCAACGCAACTCAGAGCTGTAATATGGGCTTTATGCGACCGAGGCCTTGCGCGCGGCCGCGGCGGCGATGCGGCGCTTCAGGCGGCGCGCCTCGGGGCTGAGCTTCGCATCGGACATGCCGAGCAGGTAGGCGTCGATGCCGCCATTATGCTCGATGCTGCGGATCGCATGAGCAGAGAGGCGAATGCGGATCGGCGCGCCCAAGGCATCGGAGAGCAGCGAGGTGACCTGGAGATTGGGCATGAAGCGCCGCTTCGTCTTGTTATTGGCATGGCTCACATTGTGGCCGACCTGAACGCCTTTGCCGGAGATGATGCAGCGCCTTGCCATGACTGAGCCCTCGAACAGCACGGCGCGGCCCCTTCTCTCGGAAAAGGCCGCGCGGAAGCCGCGTTTCTAAGGCACGCCTCGGGGCCGCGTCAAGTTTCCCGTGCCCGCCGGCTGGACCGGGCGAAGGCCGTGAGCGCGGCGCGAGCGGCGGTCGTGGGCGTTGCATTGCCGGCCGCGACCTTGGCCTCGAGCTCGCCCAGCAGCGCGGCGACACCGGCATCTTCCTTGAAGAGCTCGAGCAGACCTTCGCCGACCTCGCTCCACAAAGCGGCGCGCGCCTGGGCGGCACGTCGCCGGTCGCGCTCGCCGCTTGCCGCGAGCGCGGCAATCCGCTGTTCGACGAGTTGCCACACGCGGGCGATCCCCTCGCCTTCGAGCGCCGAGACCGCAAGCACCTCGGGGACCCAATCGGCGACGGCCGGACGCAGCATGCGCACGGCGTGACGGTAATCGGCCACCGCGCGCATGGCGGCAGGCTTCAGATCGCCATCGGCCTTGTTGACCACCAGGAGATCCGCCAACTCGACGATGCCGCGCTTGATCCCCTGGAGATCGTCGCCCCCGCCCGGCGCCAGCAGCAGGAGGAACAGATCGACCATGTCGGCAACTGCCGTCTCGGACTGACCGACGCCGACGGTCTCGACGATTACCACATCGAAGCCGGCGGCCTCGACCGCCAGGATCGCCTCGCGGGTGCGTCGAGCGACGCCGCCCAGGGTCCGGCCGGCCGGCGACGGACGAATGAAGGCTTGCTCGCGCCGCGCCAATTCCGCCATGCGCGTCTTGTCGCCGAGGATCGAGCCGCCACCACGCTTCGAGGAGGGATCGACCGCGAGCACGGCGACGCGATGCCCGCCCTCGATCACGGTGAGCCCGAAGGCCTCGATGAAGGTCGATTTCCCGACACCGGGCGCGCCTGAGATGCCGATGCGTATCGATTGTCCCGCCGCCGGCAGGAGCGCGGCGAGGAGTTCTTCAGCAGCCTCGCGGTGATCGCCCCGCGTCGATTCGATCATCGTGATGGCGCGCGCAAGCGCGCGGCGATCGCCCTCCTTGAGCGCAACCGCAAGCTTCGCCGCGTCGGGGATTTTCGTTCCCATGAGCGCTCAATAGCATGGAACGAGCGGGCGCTACAGGAAGACCTTGCGGATGTCGAGGCTCGAAGAGTGGCCAAGGGCGGAAAAATGCTTCTCGAGCCAACGCTCCGTCGTATGTCGCCCGAGCGTCTTGAGGTAAAGCAGGAAATCGAGATCGGTGTTGAGCTTGCTCGCGACGCCGAGCTGCTTCATCGCCTCCTCGTCTTCGATCATATGGACGAGCATCTTCTTGAGGCGGTCGATCTCCGGGCCGTGCGCATCGCCTTCGATCAGGCGCTCGGCGAAAAAGATCGCCCGCATCTCGCGCATCAGCGAGGCGTTGAAGGTGATCTCGTTGAGGCGGTTGGTGATCTCGGCCGGCGTCCGCGGCACGCCATCGCGCGTCAACGGGTTGACCTGGACGATGACGACATCGCTCGATCGGCAAAAATAGATGAGCGGCCAGATCGAGGGATTGCCCATATAGCCGCCATCCCAATAGGGCTCGCCCTCGATGACGACCGTCTGAAAATATTGCGGCAGGCAGATCGACGCGAGAAGCGCATCGAGCGTCAGGTCGTCGCGCTGGAAAATTCGCGGCTTGCCCGTGCGCACATTGGTGGCGGTGATGAAGAGCTTGATCGAATCCCGCGCGCGGAGCGCGTACCAATCGAGCATGCCGGCGAGCAGATCGCGCAGCGGCGAGAGGTTCAGCGGATTGGCCTGATAGGGCGAGACGAGATGGCTCAACTGATCGAGCCAAACGGTGCTCGGGGATTCATCGATGTTCCAAGTGCCCATCACGCGCTGGAGCCAGCCGCGATGGACGGGGCTCAGCCAGCCGATCGCGCTGAGGTGGTTCCAGAACGCATCGAGCTCGGCGCGCGCGCCTGCCGCCCCGCCCTTCAGATAGCCTTGCGCCAGCACCGCGGCGTTCACGGCGCCGGCGCTCGTGCCGCTGATGCCTTCGATCGCGATGCGCTCATCCTCGAGCAGGCGGTCGAGCACGCCCCAGGTGAAGGCGCCATGCGTGCCGCCCCCCTGGAGCGCGAGGTTGATGACCCGCTTGTCCGGTGTGTCGCGCGGTCCGGCCACGACTCTATTCCGCCACCGCCGCGAGCGCCGCCGCATGCTCGGCCGCCTCCTGCTGCCGCGCCCACATGGCGGCATAGACGCCGCCTTGCGCCAGGAGCGATGCGTGATCGCCCCGCTCGATAATGCCGCCATCGTCGAGAACGAGGATCTCGTCGGCGTTGACGACGGTCGAGAGGCGATGGGCGATGATGAGCGTGGTGCGGTCCGAGGAAACCTCGTCGAGGCTCGCCTGGATCTCGCGCTCGGTCTGAGTGTCGAGTGCCGAGGTCGCCTCGTCGAAAATGAGGATGCGCGGTCCCTTGAGGATGACCCGCGCGATGGCGACGCGCTGCTTTTCGCCGCCCGAGAGCTTCAGGCCGCGTTCGCCGACCATGCTGCGATAGCCGTCGGGAAGCGAGGCGATGAAGGCATGGATGCGCGCATGGCGTGCCGCCTCCTCGATCTCGGCGTCGGAGGCGCCCGGACGGCCATAGGCGATGTTGTAGCGCACGGTGTCGTTGAACAGGACGGTGTCCTGAGGCACGACGCCAATGGCGCGGCGGAGACTATGCTGCGTCACCTCGCGCAGATCCTGACCATCGATGCGGATGGCGCCGCTATCGACGTCGTAGAAGCGGAACAGCAGGCGTGCAATCGTCGATTTTCCCGCCCCGCTCGGCCCCACGATCGCCAACGTGCCGCCGGGCGGCACGCGAAACGAGACATCATGCAGGATCGGCCGGCGCGGATCATAGCGGAAGGACACGCGGTCGAAAACGATCTCGCCGCGCGTCACGCGCAGCTCGTGGGCTCCCGGCCGGTCGGCGATCTCGGCGCGCACGCCCAAAAGGCGGAACATCGATTCGAGGTCGGTGAGCGACTGCTTGATGTTGCGATAGACCATGCCGAGCACGTTGAGCGGCATGTAGAGCTGTACGAGATAGGAATTGACGAGTACGAAATCGCCGATGGTCATCGTGCCGCGCGCGACGCCGCGGCCGGCGAGGATCATCACGGTGACGAGCCCGGCGGCGATGATCATGCCTTGGCCGATATTGAGCGCCGAAAGCGTCGTCTGGCTCTTCACCGCGGCGCGCTCATAAGCGCGGAGCGCATTGTCGAAGCGCCGCGCCTCATGCTCCTCATTGGCGAAGTACTTGACCGTCTCGAAATTCAGAAGGCTGTCGATCGCCTTGGTATTGGCCTCGCTGTCGCGCTCATTCATCTCGCGGCGGAACTTCACCCGCCAATCGGTGATAGTGAAGGTGAAGACGATATAGGCGATGATCGTGATGAAGGTCGCGACGGCGAAGCTTGCCTCATAGAAGCCCCAGAGGATGCCGCAGACGAGCAGGATCTCGAAAAGCGTCGGCACCACGTTGAAGAGCAGGTAGGACAGCAGGAACTCGGTGCCGCGGATGCCGCGCTCGATCGCGCGCGACAAGCCGCCCGTCTGCCGTTCGAGATGAAAGCGCAGCGACAGCGCATGAAGATGGCGGAAGGTCGCGAGCGCCACATTGCGCACGGCACGCTGCCCGACCTTGGCGAAGACGGCGTCGCGCAACTCGGCGAAGAGCTGCTGGCCGACGCGGGCGAGGCCGTAACCGACGATGAGCGCGACCGGCACGGTGATTGTCGGCGCATGGCTCGGTGAAAGCGCATCGACCGCGCCTTTGTAGAGGAGCGGCACATAGACATTGACGAGCTTGGCGAGAATGAGAAACGCGATCGAGGCAAGAACGCGCGCGCGCAGATCCCAGGAACCCGGCCATAGATAGGGGAAGAGGCCGTGCACGGCCTTCAGCTCCTGGCGCAAGCCGACCTCGGATTTCTTGCCCAGACCGGGCGGCGCGATGCGTTCGCCCTTCATGACGGCGTCGCCTCTTGGCCTGACTCGGGAGCCGGCAGCGGCTCCCGCCGCGGTACGCGGAGCGCCATCGCCACGACCGCCGCCATCACCACCGCGCCGGCATAGTAGGGCGCATTCCGGCCGAAAAGCGTGAATAAAGGCCCGGCGAGAGCCGGACCGATGATGCGGGCGAGGCTGCTCGCCGCTTGCGACACGCCCATGACACCGCCGCGCTCGCCGGCACCGGCCTGGCGGGAGATGAGACTGGTGATGGACGGGTTGAGCAGCCCCATGCCGAGGGCGAGGCAGGTGTTGATGACGAGGAGGCGGGGCAGCGAGACGGCGAAGGGCAATCCCGCAAGGCCCAGCGTTATCAGCGCGGCGCCAGCGACGACCAGCCGCGCCTCGCCGAAGCGATGCGACAGGCGGCCGAGCAATCCGCCCTGCACCACGACCAGCACCAGCCCGACATAAAGGAAAATGAGGCCGACCTCATAGGGCCCCCATCCGAACGCACTGTTCGCCCAGAGCGCGAAGGTGGTCTCCATCCCGGCGAAGGCCGAGATCGTGGCGAAGAGCAGCAGGATGAGATGGCGGAGCGCCGGTTTGGCGCTCACGCTGCGCGCCACCTGCCAGCGGCTCGCCCGCCCGCCCGTCCCGCGCATTCCCATGGGTGCGCTCTCCTTGAGCAGGGCGAGCACGAGGAAGAAGGCGAGCGCCGAAAGACCGGCCGCGACAAAGGCCGGCCGCGCAAGCGCCGATGCGGTCGGCTCGGATCCCGCGATGGCGCCGCCCAGCGCCGGCCCCACCGTAAAGCCCAGCCCGAAGGCCGCCCCCAGCATGCCCATGCCCTTGGCACGCGTCTCCGGCGTCGTGACATCTGCGATATAGGCCTGGGCGGCCGCAATGTTGCCGGCGCCGGCACCGGAGACGAGCCGGGCGACGAACAACATCCACAGCGCGTCGGCAAAGCCGAGCCACACATAAGAGGCGACGGAAAAGGCGAGGCTCACCAGCAGCACCGGCCGCCTTCCCCAACGGTCGCTCAAACGCCCAAGCAAGGGCGAGAAGAAGAACTGGGCCAGCGAATAGCAGCCCATCATCCAGGTGACCTCGGCCGGGTTCGCGCCGAAATGCACTCCATAGAAGGGGAGCAACGGGATCACCACGCCGAAGCCGATGAGATCGATGAGGACGATAAAGAACAGGATGTACATCGGCGACTAGATAGCGAGCCGGAGCGCCGGAATACAGAGGGAAAGCCACGCGAGCGTGTGAGGCGGATGGCGTAACCTAGACGCTCGTTGACCCCTCCGCGCGTCCGGGCGCATAGTTGCCGCTCGGAGTCCATCGTTCATGGAGGTGACGATGCGTATCCTGATCCTGACCCTCGCCCTGACCGCTCTGGCCCTACCGGCCTTTGCCGATTGCGGCGCGACGCATCAGGCCTCGACGCCGAACACGGTGGCGACGACGAACCCGCCGGCGAGCCCGGCGCCGGACCGCCCGTCGGGCGGCTGATCTCGCGTCAGGCGGCGAGCCGCTTCTTCTCGATCAGGCGCAGGATCTCGCTCGCAGCGAGGGGAATGTTCGTCCCCGGCCCGTAGATTGCCGCGACGCCGGTCTGCGTCAGGAAGTCATAGTCCTGCGGCGGAATGACGCCGCCGCAGATCACGAGGATGTCGCCGCCGCCTTGGCGCTTCAGCGCCTCGATGAGTTCCGGCACGAGCGTCCGGTGGCCGGCCGCTTGGCTCGAGACGCCGACGACGTGGACGTCGTTCTCGATCGCTTGGCGCGCGGCTTCCTCGGGCGTCTGGAAGAGCGGTCCGACGTCGACGTCGAAGCCGATATCGGCGAAAGCGGTGGCGATCACCTTGGCGCCGCGATCATGCCCATCCTGGCCGAGCTTGACGACCAGCATGCGCGGCCGGCGCCCTTCGCTGCGCGCGAAAGTCTCGACCTCGCGCTGAATGCGGCGATAGCCTTCGTCCCCTTCATAAAGCGCGCCATAGACGCCCGAGACCGAGCGGATCGTCGCGCGATGCCGCGTGAAGACCTTTTCGAGCGCGTCGGAGATCTCGCCGACAGTAGCTCGCGCCCGCGTCGCCTCGATGGCGAGCGCCAGGAGATTGCCGGCGCCACTCCGCGCCGCTTCGGTGAGCGCCGCAAGCGCAGCCTCGACCTTCTTGGCGTCCCGTGTCTTGCGAATCTGCTTGAGGCGCGCGACCTGGCTCTCGCGCACTTTGGTATTGTCGATATCGAGGATGTCGACCGCTGCGGCGGCATCGGTGCGGTATTTGTTGACGCCGACGATGACCTCCTCGCCGCGATCGATGCGCGCCTGACGCCGCGCCGCCGATTCCTCGATGCGCAGCTTGGGCATCCCGCTCTCGACCGCCTTGGTCATGCCGCCCAGCGTCTCGACCTCCTGGATGAGCGCCCAGGCGGCTTCGGCCACGGAATGCGTGAGGCTTTCGAGATAATAGCTGCCGCCCAGGGGATCGACGACATGGGTGATCCCCGTTTCCTCGGCGAGAATGAGCTGGGTGTTGCGCGCAATCCGCGCCGAGGCCGGCGTCGGCAGCGCCAGCGCCTCGTCGAAGGAGTTGGTGTGGAGCGACTGCGTGCCGCCGAGCACCGCGGCAAGCGCCTCGACCGTGGTACGAATGACGTTGTTGTAGGGGTCCTGTTCGGTGAGGCTCACGCCGGAAGTCTGGCAATGCGTGCGCAACGCAAGGCTCATCGGGTTTTTGGGATTGAACGGCTTGATGAGCCTGGCCCAGAGATATCGGGCCGCGCGCAGCTTCGCGATCTCCATGAAGAAATTCATGCCGATGCAGAAGAAGAAGGAGAGTCGCGGCGCGAAGGCGTCGATGTCGAGGCCCTTGGAGAGCGCGGCGCGGACATAATCGAGACCGTCGGCGAGCGTGAAAGCCAATTCCTGCACCGCCGTCGCGCCCGCTTCCTGCATATGATAGCCCGAGATCGAGATCGAGTTGAATTTCGGCATGTGCTTTGCCGTGTACTCGATGATATCGGCAACGATGCGCATCGAAGGTCCGGGCGGGTAGATGTAGGTGTTCCGGACCATGAACTCTTTGAGGATGTCGTTCTGGATGGTGCCGGAGAGCTTGGCCTGCGCCACACCCTGCTCTTCCGCCGCGACGATATAGCCCGCGAGCACCGGCAGCACCGCGCCGTTCATCGTCATCGACACGCTCATCTGGTCGAGCGGGATGCCGTCGAAGAGGATCTTCATGTCCTCGACGCTGTCGATCGCAACGCCGGCCTTGCCGACATCACCCACGACGCGCGGATGGTCGCTGTCATAGCCGCGGTGAGTCGCGAGATCGAAGGCGACGGAAAGCCCCATCTGCCCGGCTTTCAGATTCTCGCGATAGAATTTGTTCGACTCCTCGGCAGTGGAGAAGCCGGCATATTGGCGGATGGTCCAGGGCCGATGCGCATACATCGTCGCGCGCGGCCCGCGCAGGAAGGGCGGGAAGCCTGGCAGGGTTCCAACTGTCTCGAGCGTCTCGAGATCCTCGGCCGTGTAGAGCGGCTTCACCGCGATCCCTTCCGGCGTCTGCCAGGAGAGCTGGTCGAGGCTCTTGCCGCCGATGTCCTTTGCGGCAAGCGCCCGCCAATCGGCGAGCGTCTTCTCGGGGAATTCCGCCATGATACGATCCTCCGGCGCGGACTATACCGCCGGCGCCAACGCCGCGTCCACGCGCGGGCGGCGCAGCGCGTGGCGGAAGACGATCGCCGCCGTCACCAGCGCCATCGCCCCCGCCTGATGGATCGCCGCGAGCGGCAGCGGCACGACGAGCACCAGCGTGGCGATGCCGAGCGCCGCCTGCGCCGTCGCCGCCGCCAACAGCAGATGAAGAGCAGTCCGCTGCCGGGCTGAGAGCGACGATCGCGCGCCGTAGAGCCAGAGCGCAGCGACCGCGAGCCACGTCGTCTCCGCGAGCAGACGATGATCGAACTGCACGGCGGACAGCGTTTCGAAAGCGTTGAGATACCAGGGCGTGAGCTGCCAATAATCGGCGGGGAAGAAGCGCCCGTCCATCAAGGGGAAGGTATTGTCGATATATCCCGCGCGCGTCCCCGCCACGAACGCACCGGCGACAAGCGTCAGAACGATGAGGCCGAGCACGGCCGTCGCGGCGCGCCGCAGCATCGCTTGCCGGCGATCGGACCCGATGGCGACGCTCGGCCACAGAAGATCGAGCGCCACCCACAGCATGGCGGCGTAGATGACGACGGCAGCCAGGAGATGCGCGGCCAAGCGGTATTGACTGACCTCGATGCGATGGGCGAGCCCGCTCTTCACCATGTACCAGCCCAGCACCCCCTGGAGCCCGCCCAGCACGAAGAGCCCGGCCAGGCGCGGCGCGAGCCGCCAGGCGATGCGACCGCGCAGCAGGAAATAGAGGAACGGCACGGCAAAGGCCACGCCGATCAGCCGCCCCCAAAGTCGATGCAGATACTCCCAGAAATAGATCTGCTTGAACTCGGCGAGGCTCATATCGGGATGGATTGCGCGGTATTGGGGGATCGCCTTGTATCTGTCGAAAGCGGCAGTCCATTGCGCCTCGTCGAGCGGCGGCAACACGCCCTCGACGGGCTGCCACTCGGTGATGGAAAGGCCGGATTCGGTCAGGCGCGTGACGCCGCCGATCACCACCATGAGGAAGATCATGGCGCAGCAGGCCAACAGCCAGAGTCCGATGGCGCGGTTCGGAGAGACCCATCCGCGGGCTGCGGCGGACGAGGCAAGAGCGGATGTGGTCAAGGACGCATGCCTTCGAAACGCGGCGCGGGATCGCGACGGAGTGTCATGATTCCCCAGCTAAATGGCACCCGCCGCGTTCGGGTGCAAGCTGTTGAGAGCCGGCGGCGCGAGGGCGGTGGCCCGCCGGGAAAAATCAGCGGCGGATGTGCCGGACGGCCCCGTGTTCGGCTTCGATCGATCTGATTTCCGCGGCAATGCGGTCCCAGATCAACGCCGCATCAAAATACCTGGCCTCTCGCAACTCGGCGGCGCGCCGCTCCGCGCAAGGAGCGGCCTCGGCGCCGCGCATCTTGATGAGATGAAGAGCCGCGCGTCGGCAATCGGAATCCAGGGGATCGGCATGCGACATGTTTCCTCCCAGGCGCCCTACCGGAAGGCGCGCGTGGAGAGCGGCCCGTTCCGCCCGCCGGACGTTGAATCGGCGCTGTCGAACCGGCGATTGAGGGATGCTAGGGCAAATTGCCGCGCCGTCACACTCACAAATTGTATGTATCGTCGGGACGCAACGAGGCGGCCATCCGACGCACAAGATCAGCGAAGGCCGGTGCGGACCCTAGTGAAGGCTGAACGAAGCGCGGGCGTAACGGAACTCGCCGGGCGTGATGATCGGCGCGCGCGCCACTTTCACCGAGTGAAGCTTGCCCTCGATATTGCGCGTCCAGAAGTCGAGGAATTTACGCAGTACGGGGAACTCCGGCGCGATATCGAGATGCTGCCACAGAAAGCTTTGCAACACATGGGGGTGGTCCGGAAGGTGGTAGAGGATCTCGGCCGTCGTCAACCTGTAGCCCCGAAGTTGCAGCCCCATCTCGCTCATCGACACGCACTCCCGACCGTTGCTCCTACTCTGCCAACAAGTGTTCAGTTTAGAACGTCAACGATCAAGAAAAAATTAAATGAGATCAAAGTCTTAGCAGCCTCTCCAAGGGAGTGCTGCCAAGGCTGCCGGCTCACATCATCGGCGCGTTTCGGCCGCGCGTGATGGCGGTCGAGAGAAAGCGGCCGAGGCGTTCGGCCGCCACATCGGCAGAAATGAAGGCTTGGCCGATATCGCGGGCGAGGATCAGGGTGATCCGGCCGTCCCTCACCTTCTTGTCCTTGCGCATATGGGCGAGCAGCGCGTCGGGTGACAGATCCCCGCCCGACGCCATCGCCACCTCGGTGGGCGCGCCCACCGCGGCGAGATGGCGTCTCACCCGCGCGGCCGCCTCCGCCGGGCACAAACCCAATTCGACCGAGAGGTCGAAGGCGAGCAGCATGCCGAGCGCCACCGCCTCGCCATGCAAGAGCTTGTCGCCGAAGCCGAGCTCGGTCTCGAGCGCATGGCCGAAGGTGTGGCCGAAATTGAGGAGCGCCCGCTCGCCGCTCTCGCGCTCATCGGCTGCGACGATCGCGGCCTTGGCGGCGCAGCTCCTGAGCACCGCCTCCTGTCTGAGCGCGACATCGCCGGCGATGAGCGCCGCGCCATTGGCCTCGAGCCACTCATAGAAGCCGCGATCGCGGATGAGCCCGTATTTCACCACCTCGGCATAGCCCGCGAGCAGCTCGCGCTTCGGCAATGTCGCGAGCGTGTCGATATCGGCGAGCACGATCCTCGGCTGATGGAAGGCGCCGACGAGATTCTTGCCCTGCGGCGTGTCGATCGCCGTCTTGCCGCCGACGGAGCTGTCGACCTGCGCCAGCAGAGTCGTCGGCACCTGCACGAAGTCGAGGCCGCGCAGCACCGTCGCGGCGGCGAAGCCGGCGAGGTCGCCGATGACGCCGCCGCCCAGCGCCACGATCGGCGTCGAGCGCTCGATGCCGAGCGCCAAGATGTCCTGCGCCAGAGCGGCGAAATGCGCGAAGTCCTTCGTCGCCTCGCCGGGCGGCAGCACGATCGTCTGATGCGCGATGCCGGAAGCCGCGAGTGCCGCGGCGAAGCGATCGAGATGCAGCGCCGCCACGGTCTCGTCGGTGACGATGACGACGCGGTCACGCCGGATCACCGGCTGCAGCCAGGTCCCGGCCTCGTCGAGAAGCCCCTGTCCCACAACGATATCATAGCTGCGCGCGCCGAGCTCGACGCGAAGACGGGAGGGCTCGCTCATGGCGCGGCCTGCCTCTCGCTCGCCCCCTCGTCATATGCGGCGAGCGCCGCCAGCACGCGCTCGACCGTCGCTTCGGGCGGCCCGTCGACGCTATCCACGGTGATATCGGCCTCGGCATAGACGGGATGGCGCTCGGCGATGAGCTTCTCGAGTATGGCGCGGGGATCGCCGTTCTTGAGGAGCGGCCGGTTGTTGCGCCGCGCGACGCGCGAGAGCAAGAGCGCCAAGTCGGCGCGCAGCCAGACCGAGATAGCGCGGGCGCGGATGAGCGTGCGCGTCGAGGGATCCATGAAGGCGCCGCCGCCCGTCGCGAGCACATGCGGGGCATTGTCGAGGAGGCGCGCGATGACGCGCCGCTCGCCGTCGCGGAAGGCCTGCTCGCCGTGGCGCTGGAAGATCTCCTCGATGGTGGCGCCTGCGGCGGTCTCGATCTCGGCATCGGCATCGACGAAGGGGAGGCCCAGGCGCTGCCCCAGGCGGCGGCCGATGCTCGACTTGCCCGCGCCCATGAGCCCGACCAGCGCGATCGTCCGGGTGGCGCGTCCCGGCGTTGAAACGCTCATGACGTGCCGATAGATTGTCCAAAATAAGCCATGAACAGAGACTAGCCTCTCTTCGGCAAAAGGGCACGAACTGCCCGTCCCCCCAAGGGAATTCAGGCTACAGATCGCCTGGATGGGCCGTCAATCGGCCGGGCATCGGCGCGCTTTTCATGGGAATATTGGGGAACAGACAGCGGAACAAAGATGGGAAAGTTCGCACTTATCGCCGCCGCCGTGGTCGTCGTGATCGTGCTCGGCGGCGCCACCTTCCTCATGGTCTGGGACATTCCCGCGCCCTCGGCGCGGGTCGAGCATGCGATACCGGATGCGCGCCTGCCGAAATGACCGGGCGCCGCGCTCGGCAAGCGCCGCCCTTGCCGGGTTAGCGCTGGCGGCATTCCTCGCCGCGCCGGCCTCGGCCGAGGTCGGGCCGCCCATTCGCCTGCTGCCGCCGGCGACGGGCACCGGACCCGCCATTCCCGACCGCGCGCCCACGCCCGCCGCCGAGCCCGCGGCGGCGCCGGAGGCGCCCGGCGATGCCATCCAGTCGACGCCGCTCACCCCGGTCGATGCGAGCTGGGCCGGCACGCTCGGCGATGGCGACCGCCCGCTGCCGCAGACGATGTGGCAGGGCACGCCGCGGGCGCTGGTCGTAACCGCGCTCCCCCTGCTCGCGCCTTCGACCTCGCCGGCGCTCCATGATCTCGCCCGCCGCCTTCTCCTCAGCAACGCCGTGCCGCCGGCCGGGCAGGATCCCGCGGACGGGCCGAGCCTCGCCGCGCTCCGCATCGAGCGGCTTGCGGCCCTGGGCGAGGTCGATGGCGCGCTTGCCGTGCTCGAGGCGCTGCCGGCGACGCGGCATAGCGAGGCGCTCGACCGCCTCGCCGTCGAGCTGCGCTTCGCCAAGCTCGACCGCGACGGCGCCTGCCGGCAGGTACAGGAGAGCGTCGCGCGCTATCAGGGAACCTGGTGGGACCGGGCCCTCATCGCCTGCCAGGCGCTGGCGGGCGATCAGGCGAAGGCGTCGCTCGGCCTCAGCCTCTTGCGCGAGCAGAAGGTGCCGCGCGAGCCGAGCTTCGACACGCTGATCGAGATCCTCGGCGGCCGCGCGGCGAAGCTCGACAAACTCCGCGACCCGACGCCGCTCACCCTGGTGCTGCTGGCCGCGGCGAAGCTGCCGCTGCCGGCCGAGGCGGTTGCCGCGGCCGATCCGCCGAGCCTCTTCGCCTGGGCCAACAACACCGCGGTGCCGCCGCTCCAGCGGCTGGCCGCCGCCGAGCGCGCCGCGGCCCTGGGCGCGCTCGCGCCCGATGCCTTGGGCGAGCTCTACGGCAAGATCGAGTTCAAGCCGGAAGAGCTGGGCCAGGCGATCAAGCAGGGGAAGGCGCCCGCCACGCCGCGCGACCGCGCGCTCCTCTATGCCGTGGCGCGCACCGATCCCGCCGCGGAGGTACGCGCCATGGCGCTCGAAGCGCTGCTCGCCGAGGGGCGCAAGCGCGAGGTCTTCGCCGCGACGGCGCGGCTCCTCGCGCCGCTCTTGGCCGAGCTTCCGCCCGGCCCCGATCTCAGGGATGCCGCACCCGACATCCTGCGCGCGCTTTATGCCGCAGGCCGCGGCGATGCGGCGGCGCCTTGGCTCGCCCTCCTCGACCCGGCCGCGGCGCCGACCTCGCTCGTCCTCGCTCATCTGGCGCTGGGCGCCCCGGCGGCGCTCGATGACAAGACTTTCCACGATGCGCTCGCCGCGCTCCGTCAGCGCGACGCCGCCGCGGGCGCCAAGCAGGGAGCGTTGCTGCTCACGCTCTGGGCCGCTTTGGGTGAGCCGGTCAATCCCGCGGATGGGGCATCCTTCCTCGCGCCGGCGCGTGATGCGACGATGCCGAGCGCCGCTCTCTGGCTCGACCAGCAGCAAGCGGCCGCGGCCAAGCGGCTCGGCGAGACCGTGCTCGCGACGCTCGTCATCGCCCGCGCCGGCGACCGGTTGAGCGGCGAGCCGATCGTCCTAGGGCGCGTCGTCGCCGGCCTCAAATCGGTGGGACTCGACGCCGAGGCGCGCGCGGTTGCCGTCGAAGCGGCGCTCGCGGCGGGGATCTGACCTGCGTGGCGCGCCGCGCGCCCTCCGGTCGCAACGCCGCAGCGCCGCCGCCCTCGCGTCATGTCGAGGCCTTTCTCGAAATGCTCGCCGCCGAACGCGGCGCCGCCAAGCTGACCCTCGTGGCGTATCGCAACGATCTCGAGGATGTCGCGCGCTTTCTCGGCGGCGCCGTCGAAGAGGCCGCGACCGCCGATCTCCGCCGCTACCTCGCGAAGCTCGCGCGCGCCGGCTTCGCGCCGCGCAGCACGGCGCGCCGTCTCTCGGCGCTCCGGCAGTTCTATCGCTTCCTCGTCCTCGAGGGCATTCGCGGCGACGATCCCACCGCCGCGCTCGACGCGCCGCGCCTGGGCCGCCCGCTGCCGAAGCTCATCAGCGAGGAGGAGGCGGGGAAGCTCCTCGACGCCGCGCGGAAGATGCCGGGCGCCGAAGGGCTGCGCCTCACCTGCCTTCTCGAGCTGCTGTACGGCACGGGCTTGCGCGTCTCCGAGCTCGTGGGCCTGCCGCTCGCCGCGACGGGCGGCGACCGGCGCTTCCTCATCGTGCGCGGCAAGGGGGGGAAGGAGCGGCTGGTGCCGCTGGGCGAGCCTGCGCGTCAGGCGCTCGCCGCCTATCTCGCGGCGCGCTCCTCTTTCCTCCGCCGCGGCCAGACCTCGCGCTGGCTCTTCCCCTCCTATGGCATTGAAGGCCATCTGACGCGCCGCCGCTGCGGCCAGCTCCTGAAGGAGCTTGCCCGCGACGCCGGCATCGATGAAAAGAAGCTCTCCCCCCATGTCCTACGCCACGCCTTCGCCACCCACCTCCTCGACCGCGGCGCCGATCTCAGGAGCGTGCAGGCGATGCTGGGGCACGCCGACATCGCGACGACGCAGATCTACACGCATGTGCTGGGCGACCGCTTGCAGCGGCTCGTGACGGAGCATCACCCGCTGGCGAAGAAGAAGTAGCGCGCGACGAGATCAGCCCCTCGCCCGCTTGCGGGAGAGGGAGGGACCCATTGCGCAGCAATGGGAGGGTGAGGGTTCGTCGCCGTCCCTCACGCTTTGGCCAGGGACTCGCTTTCCTCTACGTCGCTCTACTGCGTCGTGGCTTCGTGGCTTTGTTCTTCGCCGGCAGCGTCTTGACGAACGCCACGGCGAGGTCGAGCCATTCCTTCAACGCCGGCCCCTCCTTCGGCGGCGGATCGACGACGATATAGCCTTCCATCGGTCGCCCGCTCATCTCCATCGACTTTGCGCCCGGCCGCTTCAGGGCATCGGCGTGCCGATCCTTGCCGACGCGAACAAGCAGGCCACGGCGCGACGCTCCGGCCACCATGTTGCCGTTTAACATGAAGCAGACGCCGCCGAACATCTTCACTTCGCGCAGCGAGCCGGCGCCAGCCAGCGCGGAGCGCATACGCGCCGCGAGAGCTTCATCCAAAGACATGCCATCCCCCCGAAATCGCCGATCCTCTTTCTACGCGAGCGACAGCCGACGCTCAATCGCGGGCGGTGGTGTCGAGGACGAAGCGCAACAGGAGCAGAAACGGGGTCAGAGTAAATTAGAAACGGGCCAGCGTAAATTTGTCGGTCATGCCACATTAATTTCACTCCGACCCCGTTTATTACAAGCCGACGATGACGCAGAAGCTGTCCCAGGGAGCGAGCTCCGACATGACGGTCCTCCGCACGCTCGCGGCTCTTTTGGCACCACCATCAGCGGCGGTATTGCTCGTCGCTGACCTTCTCCATCCACTCGACCACCTTGCCGTTCAACGCCTCCTGGATGGCGATATGCGTCATCGCCGTCGTGGGACTCGCGCCATGCCAATGCTTGACGCCGGGCGGACAGCGGACGACATCGCCGGGCCGGATCTCCTCGACCGGGCCGCCCCAGCATTGCGTCCAGCCAAGGCCCGCGGTGACGATCAAGGTCTGGCCAAGCGGATGCGTGTGCCATGCGGTGCGTGCGCCCGGCTCGAAGCTGACGCTCGCGCCGCTGACGCGCGAGGGCTCGGCCGCCGCGAAGAGCGGGTCGATGCGCACCGCGCCGGTGAAATTCTCCGCCGGCCCTCTGACCGAGGGCTCGGAGCCGTTTCGCTTGATCTCCATCGTTCCGCTCCTTCGCATTGTCGATAGGGTTGGCGTCGCCGTCTCCGCGAACACGGGCGCGGCGGCTCCTGTTGCGGCGAGCCCGCCGGCGATGGCGAGCATGCGTCGGCGCGTCATCCTCTTGCTCCACCTCCGATGTCGCGGAGCGACGGGTGCGCCTGCCGGCGCGCACATCGGATCCTGCGGCTGGCCGTGCCGCCTCACGGGGGACCCGCCGGCGCCCGGAGGAGACGCGCCGCAATCGCCGCCGCGCACAGCACGACCGCCGCGCCGGCAAGGAAAACACTCCCCAAACCCGCGCCTCCGGCAATGAGGCCGAGCACCGGGCTGGTGATGCCGATGCCGAGATCGAAGAACGCCGTGTAGGTCCCCATGGCAAGGCCGCGGCTTTGCGGCGGGACGCGACGGACGGCTTCGACGCCGAGCCCGGGATAGACGAGCGCGTAACCGAGCCCGGTGAGCACGGCGCCGGCGGTCGCCGGGATCGGCCCTGGCGCGATGCCGATCAGCGTGAGACCGGCGGCCTCGATCACGACGGAAACGACCGTCACCTTGGCGCCGCCCAGCTTGTCCGGGAGGTGGCCAAGCACGATCCGGGCGATGATGAAGGAGGTCGTGAACGCGGTCAGGGGGAGCCAGGCCGGCATCCAGCCGCGCTCGACGAAGAGCAGCGTGCTGAAGGTGGTGATCGCACCGAAGCCGAGACTGCTGAAGGACAGCCCGATGCCCGGAAGCAACACGGCACGGGCCACGGTGGCGAGAGGCGGCTGGGCGCGGGCGAGTGGCGCGACCGGGCGGAGCGGCACGATCAGAAGCAATGTCGCGAGCGGAACGATGGTCGTCGCGAGCGCGATCGCCAGGAAGCCGTGCGCTGCGTAAAGCGCGGTGCCCGCCGGCGCGCCCACCGCAAAGGCCGCGTACATCGCGGTCCCTACCCAGGCGATGACCTTGCCCGAATTCCGCGGCGCGACGAGGGCCAAGCCCCAGCTCAGCGCCCCGGTGATGATGAAGCTCTCCGCCCCGCCAAGGAGCGCGCGGCCGAGCAGCAGGACCGCCGCGGATATCGCCGGCGCCGCGACGAATTGGAGCGAGGCGACATAGAGCAGGCCGGACAGGGCGGCGGCCAGCAGGCCGGCCGTGACGGCGCGCTTCGCACCCCGGCTGTCGGCGAAATGGCCCGACCAGACGCGCGAGACGAGCGATGCCGCGAATTGACTTCCGGCGACGAGACCGACGACGAAGGTGCCAAGGCCCAGGCCTTGATGCACGTGAAGCGGCAGCACGGGTATGGCAAGGCCGGTCATGAGAAACACGACCAGGACCGCCGCCATGAGGGGCAGCAGAGCCATGACGACCGCCGAGGTCGCCACGGCCGAAGGCCGGAAGCTTTGGGTCGCTGGCATCTGCATGTCTCTTGGCACCCTGGTCCTGTCGGCCGGCACGCCTTGCGCCGTCCGGCAATGATCTAGGCGCCTCCGTCCGCCGCGATTAGACGCGATAATCCGCATGGACTTATGAGCAGGCGTGATAAATGCGGCGCAGGGTATAAGGCGGTGAGTAAATGGGGCCGGAGTGAAACTACGTCGGTCAGCGACGGCGCGCGGCGCGCCATGCCGCCCATCTGCGGCGGAAAATCTACTCTGACCCCAATTCGAGGACGCGCTCCGCGCAGTCCATAATCGAGTGCAATACTGTGGCATTTAAGGGAGGTGTTGCATGGGCGAGCATTACGGCCATCTGAACGATGCCGAGCGCGCGACGATCATGGTGATGCTGGAGCACGG